>PVBE011108210.1_pt1 | contig 167613 bp, 152 predicted proteins | sample 1631181 | NCBI WGS metagenome assembly PVBE01 (sample SAMN08397723, study PRJNA350692) | Marine metagenome, whole genome shotgun sequencing project. | isolation source: water | place: Pacific Ocean | collected 2012-04 | reverse complement strand
CCCCGTATTCCTTACGCCACCGGGAGTACGTCTGCTCACTCGTGCCGAGCTTGCGCCAGACCTCGGCGGTGGTCTGCCCTCGAACGAGCTCGACTTCGGCCTGGCGCAACTTGGTGATGATTGGCTCCGGCGTGTAGCGTTGTCTCGGCACTTCCAGCTCCCTCTCGACCCAAAATCCTCTCCCTAGTTTTGGACCGGTTTGAGGGGGCACGGGCAATTCTGAACGCGGTCGGTCGGGACCTTCGAGCCGGGGAAGATTCTCGGGAAGTTGCGTGGGACGTGCTGGAAGGAATTTCCACTCCGAAACGCCGCCCGACGCAGGCACCGGCACAACCGGTTCGCCTCGGAGATTCAGCCGGCGCACCCTCTCAGGCCAGTTGCGCAGCAACGTCCAGCAGCCGGTCGATGTCACCCGCGGTGTTGAACAGGGCCGCGCCGACGCGGATCTGACGACCACCTTCACGAAATGACAGCTTGATCGACGCGTCGTCGAAACGGCTCGCGGCCGTCGCCTGATCCTTCGGGTTCTCGAAGGCCACTATCGCCGTCTGGTTGCCAGCCGGAGTGACGGGGCGGAGGCCGAGCTCGACCAGCCCGCGCCGCGCCCGTTGAGCCAATGCGACGCCGTGCGCGTGGATCCGGTCCACGCCGACCTGCTCGAGGTAGCTCAGTCCCGCGCCCAACTCGTAGAAGGCGGCAAAGGCCGGCGTCGCGTACTCGAACTTCCTCGCGCCGGGATGATACTCGTACTGATATCCCGGAAGCTCACGCGAGACCTGCAGGAAGCCTCGACGGTCTGGAGGAATCTGGTCGAGAATCGACCGGCGAACGAAGAACGGCGCGATCCCGAAGCCCCCGAGCAGCCACTTGTAGGTGCCGGCGCAGAAGCAGTCGATCGGGGTGCGGCGAACGTCGATGGGCACCATGCCGGCCGCCTGGATCGCGTCGGCATAGAGATAGGCGCCGTGCGCGTGAGCGAGCTCGGCGAGACCGTCGATGTCGTGCAGAAAGCCATTCTGATGGGACACCCATGACACCGAGACGAGGCGCGTCCGAGAGTCCACGAGTCGGGCGAAGGCGTCCACGGGTACCGCGCCATCCTCGGCCTCCGCGACACGCAGTTCGATGCCGCGAGTCTGTTCCAGATGGCGGTAGAGGATGTACGACGTCGAGAAGTGCAGGGAGTCCAAGACGACGTTGTCGCCCGGTTCGAGGTCGAGTGCCTGCGCCATCGTGTTCTCGCCGTCGCTGGTCGCGGACAGAAACCCGATCTCTTCCGGACTCGCGCCCACGAGACTAGCGAACTGGCGCCTCACCGCCTCTTTCTGCTCGAGCATTGCGCCGAGCGGCACCGGGGCACGGGCCTTGGCCTCGACGAATCGGCGGACGGCGTCGGTCGCCGTGCGCGGGCTCGGCGTGATGTACGGGGCGTCCAGGTAGATGCCCTCCTCGACGACGGGGAAGTCGGCGCGGACACCGAGCGGATCGGGACCATCCTGTCCCGAGGCCGAACGCCCGAACGTGGTGACAGCGGCCACGGTGGATGCGGTGTGTAGGAATTCGCGACGATTCATCGTGCCCTCGTTCCTCGGATGCCAGAGTTGTGCCGATCGAACGGCGACGCTCGGATTGTACGGTATCCGAATCGACTACGCATCGGGGCGTGTTCGCTCGGCTTCCACGATTTCGAGCGGGCCCTCCAACGGGGCGACGATCCCCTGATCGTTCGTGAGGCCCATGGCCGACAGATCGACCGGCGCGTGGCACCGAAGGGTGAGGCGAAGCTGGATCGAGGCCACATCGTCAACGCTCTCGAGGACAGCATCCGCCATCGCCTGCAACAGGGCCGGGGGCGACTCGGTCGGATGCTCGACGAACGTTTCCAGCAACAGTTGCCGCACCCCCTGGAGCGCCAGCCCGAAGGAGACGTCCGGCCGAACGTAGCGCCAGCGTGCGGCCACGTCGGTGGCGAACGGCGAGGACGGCGACTCGCCGCCCCCGGCCCGCAGTAACCTGAGGTCCTCCAGCCCGGCCTCCACGCTCGTGCCGTCGCGGGCGCCGAGCACGCGAGCCACCCGTGTTTCTCCGGTGACCCGAGCGAACGCATGATGCTGCTCTTGACCACCGACGTCGAGCCGCCGCCAGGAACACTCGCGCAGCTCGAGGTCGAACCGGGCAAGGCCCGGATGAGCCATCAGCAAATAGTCGTTCAGCGACAACCCAAGTTCTTCAACCTGTTCGAGCGGATGGTCCTTGGCGATGGCATGCACCGTGCGGACGAGCGTCTCGTGGGGCAGGTCCTCTGAATCGGCATCCACAGCCCACTCGCACCGCGCCGTCACGCCGACCTCTCGGAGGTCGTGCCGGCCGGGCCGTTCAATCAGCTTGACGATCTGGATCGGGGATGTGCCGAAACGATGGGGCTCGCGGGATCCGGTGGACATGACGACCAGGGTTCCTCGTTATTCTACCTCTGGGGTTCGTGGTGGGCCGCAGCGCTCGATTATAATCAAGCGTTCGGCTGGCTTCCAGGAACCTTCATGCTGGTGGCGCGACGCTACATCGTCCGGGGCAAGGTGCAGGGCGTGGGTTTTCGGTTCTTCACCGATGACACCGCTCGACTGGCTGGCGTCCACGGCCATGTGTCCAATCGAGATGACGGCAGCGTCGAAGTGATGGCCGAGGGCGACCTCGATGCGGTGACGCGGCTCGAGGCCGGATTGCGACAGGGCCCGCCGGGCGCCCGAGTAGACACGGTGGAGGTGGAAGAGCGGGTCCCAGCCGGTGTGGCGACGGGATTCAGCATCGAAACAGGAGACGCATGGATCTGAAGACGAAGATACGCCATGTCCCGGACTTTCCGAAGCCGGGCATTCTGTTCTACGACGTCACGACGCTCCTGAGGGACCCAGGCGGTTTTCAGCAAGCACTCGACGACCTGGTCGCTCCCTATGACGAGAACGCCGTCGACGTGGTCGTCGGTATCGAGAGTCGAGGATTCATCCTCGGGGCGGCCGTGGCGGATCGCTTGAACGCCGGTTTCGTTCTGGTGCGAAAGCCCGGCAAGCTGCCAGCCAACACGATTCAGGTCAGCTACGACCTGGAGTACGGCAGCGACGTGCTCGAGATGCACGCCGACGCCATCGAGCTGGGGCAGCGGGTCCTGATCGTCGACGACCTGCTCGCGACGGGCGGGACCGCGCGCGCGACGATCGATCTGGTGAAGCAGACCGGTGGGGAGATCCTCGGCTTGGCGTTCCTGATCGAGTTGGTCGAACTGAACGGGCGGAAGAAACTGAGCGGCGAGGAAGTGCGAGCGGTGCTGCGGTACTAGAGATCGCGGGGACGCGGGCCGGCCCGGCCGTCCCGATGCATGTCGGTCTCGAGGCGGGTCCAGCGATCCGTCAGGCCCTGCTGGTCCGCGTAGCGTTCCACTGTCTCTGCCCCGTCGGAGCGCGAAATGACGAGCTCGAACCCCTGCCCGTCAGGTCCATAACGCGTCTCGCAGCGAACGTACGTTTCGGCCGAGGTGAAGAACCAAACCACGAAGGCGGTATCGGCCCCGGATCGCGGGAACGTTAGGCGATGGGTTCGCCGTGGTGCCGACCATGCGACCTGCGTGGCTCTGCTACACTACGCGAGGTCGCCTCACGCGCGTGTAGCTCAGCTGGATAGAGCAACCGCCTCCTAAGCGGTAGGCCCCCGGTTCGAATCCGGGCACGCGCGCCACGATTTCCTTCCGGTATAATTAGAAATCAACTGGATGTCTTCGAAGGGACCGTCACGCGATGAAACGTTCTGAACGCCATCATCTGAAAGAGAACGCGCTGGCGGCATGGCTCGCCGATGTGGCCGACGTGTTCGAGACACGATCGCGAGAGGTCTTCATCTGGGCGGCTCTGGCGGTCGTTGCGCTGGTGCTCGTCGGCGGCTATGTCAGCTACCAGCAGTCGGCCGACCTGCGCGGCACGGACCTGCTGGCGGACGCCCTCAACACGGCGTCCGCGCCGGTCGTCCCGCCGCCGCCCGCGCCCGATCCGTCCGATCCCACTGCCGCGCCGCCGGCTGCGGCGTTCCAGCCTGGCAGCTTCACATCGGAAGGGCGGCGAGCCGAGGCTGCGTTGGAGAAATTCATACTGGCGGCCGAGGCGTTTCCGGAGAGTCCCGCGGGCATCACAGCGCGCTATCACGCCGCTTCGCTGCTGGGGACGCTCGGCCGACGTGAGGAGGCGGAAGCCTACTATGCGGAGGTCGTCGCGTTGGCGGGCGACAACATCTACGGGCGGATGGCACGTCTCGGGCTGGCCGAGACGAGCCTGAACGGCGGGAACGCGGATGCCGCGATCGCGCTGTTCGAGGAGGCGTTGAACTTGCCTGACGCACAGGTCCCGGTGGACGGCATCCTGATGCGCCTGGGCCGCGCCTACCTGCGCGCCGGCCGACCGGTCCAGGCGGAGGAGAGCTTCGCACGGATCGTCGACGAGTTCCCGCAGTCGATCTACGGCCCGATGGCCCAGGCCGAACTCGACGACCTGCAGACGCCCGACGCCGAGGCGAGCTGATCGCGCGGCCGGCGGGCGTCTCTCAGCCGCCGGCCAGTCGATACGTCAGCAGCTTGTACACAAGCTTCGCGCAGAGGAAGTTGGGGTGGACGAGTCCCGGGACCGGGCACAACTCCACCACGTCACACCCGACGACCTCGCGCTTCTGAAACGTCAATCTCAAGAGCGCCAGCAGCTCCCGCCAGCCGAGACCGCCGGGTTCGGGCGTGCCCACGGCCGGCATCACCGCCGGATCCAGTCCATCGCAATCGATCGTGATGTACACCTTCTCGTGCAACGTCTCCACCACGTCGTGCATCCACGTAGAGTGCGCCCGCATCTTCGTGTCGTAGAAGATCGTCGTCGGCAGCGACTCGACAACCCCCGCCTCCTCGGTCGAGAGACTCCTGATGCCGACCTGGGTGCAGGGCGCATAGTCGAGCGCTCGCCGAATCGCACACGCATGGCTGTTGCGATCGCCGAGATACTCGTCCCGAAGATCGGCATGCGCGTCGATCTGGAGCACGCACAGCCCGTCGTGGTGCGCGGCCGTCGCCGCCACGAGGGGCGGCGTAATCGAATGCTCGCCGCCGAGTGTAACCAGGAACTTGTTCGCCCGAACGACGCCGTCGGCCACACGTTGAATCTCGGCCAGGGCATCGGCGAGCGCGTCGAAGGGCAGCGCCATCTCCGGAAGAGTACAGAGCCCGCGGCTGTGCACCTCGACGCCGAGTTCTTCGTCCCAGAGTTCCAGCTGCGCAGACGCCTGAAGGATGGCGGCGGGGCCCTGGCGCGTTCCCTGTACGTACGACGTCGTGCGCTCGAGCGGCGCGGGAAGGATCACCGCGGCGGCGTCGTCGAACGGCGCGCCGACCACATCGCCGAAGGGCCGCGTGGCCCCGTGCGCGTAGCGTGGCGTGGAACTCATGCTCACGTCTCGAAGCGACCGTCCGGAAACGCCTCCCCGTCAAGGATGATCTCGCGGCCGCTCAGGTCGAACGCCGCGCGTCGCCGGTCCGCACAGATGTCCGCGCTCGTCGATGCCAGGGCGGTCGTCAAGAAGGGCAGCGCCACCGTCGCGTCGACGTTCACGGTGACCTGGTCCGCCCCGGCCGCGACCTTGCCCCAGCTCTGAGCTTCGTCCAGCGTGGAACCCGACGCCCCGCCAAAGTGGGGAACATCGGTGACGATTTGTAGCGCGTACTGGTGGCCGCCAATGCCTGCACTGTAGAACTCGGCCTGCACGCTCGCCTGGTTAATGAAGTTCTTCGGCGTTCCGCCGCCCAGCACGACCGACGCCGTGCGCCGTTTCCGGATCACGATGTTCGCCGATTCGATGATGTCGCCGATGACATCAACGTGCCCGGCGCCGGACGCCTCCTGGCGCGCCTGTGAGAGCCCCATCCCGATCGAAGAATCGGCGATCGCCGGGCAGAAGATCGGGACGTTGGCCCGGTAGGCGGCCGTCAGGATACCGTCGCGCCCAGTCTCGGACCAGAGATGCCCACCCAATCGATACAGGAGTTCACGGCTCGTGTACGGGCGAGGGTCGAGCGTCGACGCGAAGGCCGCGATCCAGTTGTCGTTCTCGATGAACTCCTCCTCATCCATGAACGTGTCGTAGACCCGGTCGATGTGCGCGGCCTGCAGTGCGCGATCATCGGCCGCCGGGGACCCTTGGAAATGCCTCCGGCCGCGGCACTCGTGGAGGTCGTGGTACAGATTCGCACCAGTCGACACGACGCAATCGACGAAGCGCTGGGTGATGAGCTGAGCGATCACGAGCCGCAGGCCGCCGGCGCTCAGGGCGCCCGCGACGCCGAGGAAAATGACGCAATCGTCGCCGAGCATCTTGCGCCAGACGTCATGGGCGGTAGCCAGGTTGCGCCCTTGGAACGAGATCCCGCGCATCCGATCGAGCACCTGATCGGCGGACGCATGAGGCTCGATCGTAAACGGTTCAACTGGTGTGTGGAGCAGACGACGCTTCTCCGACATTCGACGACATTCTAGCAGTCCTGACCCAGGCCCAGCGAGGAGCGCAGGCGCCGCGGCAGGACGCACCTACTCGCTGGGCAACTCCTTCTTCGCTTCAGCCAGCCAGGCGAGTGCTTCGATTGGCGTCAGACGGTCGACGTCCAGACCGCGCAGGCGGCGGGTGAGTTGATCGTCGGGCCCGGCGGCCTGGAACAAACCCAGCTGCGCCTGCCCGGCGTCGGGCCGGGTATTCAAGGCCGGCCGTCCGCTCCGAGACAATTCGTCCTGCTCGAGCCCGGCGAGGATCTCGCGGGCGCGCTGGATGACGCTGGGCGGCAGACCCGCCAGGCGTCCGACCTGGATGCCGTAGCTGCGATCGGATCGGCCGGCGACGACCTTGCGGAGGAAGACCACATCGTCCTGGTACTCCCGGGCGACGACGTGACAATTCACGACGCCTGGCAGCGCGTCGGCCAGGTCGGTCAGCTCGTGGTAATGGGTCGCGAACAACGTGTGCGGCCGTGGTCCGGGGTCCGTCGCGAGGTACTCGGCGACTGCCCACGCGATGCTCAATCCGTCGAAGGTGGCCGTGCCTCGACCGATCTCGTCGAGCAGGACGAGGCTTCGCGACGTGGCGGTATTGAGGATGTGCGCCGTCTCCTCCATTTCAACCATGAACGTCGAGTGCCCCCGGGCGATGTTGTCCGAGGCGCCGACCCGAGCGAAGACCCGGTCGACCATGGGGAGCTTGGCCTGACTCGCCGGGACGAACGACCCGGCCTGGGCCAGAACCGTCAGCAGCGCGGTCTGCCGGAGATAGGTCGACTTGCCGCCCATGTTCGGCCCCGTGAGAATCACCAACTGGTGGGTCGAGTCGTTCAGCAGTACGTCGTTCGGCACGAAGCTGTCCGAGGTGTGACGCTCGACGACAGGATGGCGGACGTCCGTCGCCTCCAACTCGTCGCCGTCGTGCAACTGCGGCTTCGTGTAGTCGAGGTCAACGCCGGTCTCGGCGAGGCCCGCTAGCGTATCCAGGCCGGCGAGGGCGCGCGCTGTGTCCTGAATCCGTGGAGCTTCCGCCGCGACGCGGCTTCGGAGATCCTCGAACAACATCAGCTCCCGCGCCTGGATCCGTTCGTCGGCACCCAACACTCGCTCCTCGTACTCCTTGAGGGCGGGTGTGATGAATCGCTCGCCGTTCGCCACGGTCTGCTTCCGGTGGTAGTCGTCCGGGACGGCCGCGAGATTCGTCTTCGAGACTTCGATGTAGTACCCGAAGACCCGATTGAATCCGATCTTCAACGTCGAGATGCCGGTCCGCGATCGCTCCGCGGCCTCCATCTCGGCGATCTGCTGCCGCCCGCCCTGACTGATCGACCGCAGCTGGTCCAACTCCGCGTCCGCACCTGGGCGGATGCACTTGCCGTCCCTCGCCAGCGCGGGTGGGTCGTCGGCGATGGTTGTCTCGATGGCGCTCCTGAGGTCCGCCAGATCGTCGAGCTTGCCGAGGAGGCTCAGCACGAGCGGCGCGCGCAGGTCCGCCAGGATCGTGCGGAGCCGAGGGATCACTTCCGCGGATTGCTGAAGTGCCGTGAGATCGCGTGGCCCGGCGGTTCCGAGCGAGACCCGCGCGACGAGCCGCTCGAGATCCGCCACACGCTTCAACGCGTCTCGAAGCTTCGCCCGAGGCACGGACTGGAAGGCCAGTTCCTCGACAGCATCCAGGCGACCCTGAATCCGTTCGAGGGCCAGCAAGGGACGCACCAGCCAGGCCCGAAGCAGGCGCCCGCCCATCGCCGTCACCGTGCGGTCGATCGTTCCCAGAAGCGACCCGTCGCGACTCCCGTCGGTCGCCTCGACGATTTCGAGGTGTCGGAACGTCGTGGGGTCGATGACGAGATACTGGGCGGTCTCCCGGAAGTGCAACTCGCGGACGTGCGTGAGATCGCGCTTCTGGGTGTCCTGCAGGTATCGAATCAAGCCACCGGCAGCCGCGGTCGCCGCGGGCCGATTCTCCATACCGAGGCCGTCGAGGGTCCGAACTCCGAGCTGCGTGCAGAGCGTGTCCCGCGCCCGCTCCACGTCGAAACTCCACGACTCGCTTCGAGTGACCGGAATCTCACCGAGATCGGGCAGGCTCGATTCGGCGTCGAGGTCGGCCGGTACGACGACTTCGCGTGGCTGCAGCACGGCGATCTCATCGAGGACGTCTTGGCGGCCGGACGGCCCGCCGAACTCAGCAGCGTGGAACTCTCCGGTGGAGAGGTCCAGCAGCGCGACACCGAACATCGACGATTCGCCGTTGCGGTTCGACCCCTCGACGGATCGGGGCATCAGCGACATCAGAAAAGCCGGCTGACGCGCATCCAGATGCGCGGCGTCGATGAGCGTGCCTGGGGAGACGACGCGCACGACTTCACGTCGCACGAGCCCCTTGGCCTTCTTCGCATCCTCGACCTGGTCACAAATTGCGACTCGAAACCCCTTGTTCACCAACCGAGCGATGTACCCGTCCGCTGCGTGAAACGGTACGCCGCACATCGGAATTCCAATGCCGTCTCCGTCCTTGGAACGAGACGTCAGCGTCAGTTCGAGCGCGCGCGCCGCGGTCAAGGCGTCCTCGTAGAACATCTCGTAGAAATCGCCCATGCGAAAGAAGAGCAGGGCGTCGGCGTACTGCTGCTTGGCGTCTAGGTATTGCCGCATCGCGGGCGTGACGCCAGGACTCGATGTGCGGGAAGCCAAGGGAAACTCTCGACGGTTGCGGGCCCGAAGAGTGGAGGGCGTCGGGTGAAAACAGTATAGGAAGGGGTCAAAACGCAGTCAAGGTGCTGAGAGCGTTGACTTTCCGCGGGGGGGCGTGGGGGCTAGAATTGGTCGTGGATGGGACAACCGGAACCCAGCGACCCGTTTCTCGGCGTCGTGCTCGCACTCGAGACAGCCACGCGCACCGGAAGCGTGGCGATCGTCCAGGCTGGTCGGGTGATTGCACGCACATCGGGCGACGGGCGGACGACACATGGCGAACGGCTGCCCGGCGAGGCGGTCGATCTGCTGACAGAGAACGGGCTTACGGTCACCGACGTCGACCGTTTCGCAGTGGCGGTCGGCCCTGGGTCGTTCACGGGGCTGCGAGTCGGCATCGCCACGATTCAGGGATTGGCGTTGACCCGTAGCCGTGAGGTCGTTGGCGTATCCACGCTCGCGGCGATGGCCGAGTGCGTCGGCGCCGCTGGCATCGAGGCCGACGTGCTCGGCATCTGGCTCGACGGTCACCGGAGTGAAGTGTTCGGAGTAGCCTATCTGACGGCGGGGGGCGAAGGTGCGCGAGCCGCTGACGCGACGGCACCCTCGGTCACGGTTCCGCCCGGGCTCGAGGAACTCGAGCCGCACTGTGTCGGCTCGGCAACCGAGGTCGCCACCGGTTGGCGAGGTCGGATCGGGCGCCGGAGCGTGGCCCTGGTGGGCGACGGCGCTGTCCGGTACGCCGGTGAGGCCGAGGTCGCCCTGGGCCAGGCGGTCCGGATCCTGGCGATGCCTGCGGCCCTGGCAGTCGGCGTCGGCCAGTTGGCGGTGCGAGCCACGCCGGCGCAGCGGACCGCAGCCCATGGGGTGGCGCCGCTGTACGTTCGCCGTCCGGACGCGGAACTGGCGCGAGATCGGCGCGCGCGAGGCGTCTCGAGCCGATGAGTGCGCGCGACCAGATCGTCGAGCGAGTCGATCTGCGCTGCGACCTCGATGGTCTGGTCGAACTGGAAGCCACGTCGTTCAGGAATCCATGGACGCGCGAGATGCTCCTGACTGAACTGGCCGGGGTCTCCGTGGCGCTGGCCTACGTGGTCCGCTCTACTGATCGTAAGCAAGCCGGATATTGCTCGTGCAGATTGATCGAGGACGAACTGCATCTCAACAACCTCGCCATTCACCCGACCCAGCGGCGCTGCGGCCTCGGTCGACGCCTGCTCGAGCACCTCCTGGGTGACGTGTTCGACCTTGGCGCCAGAAGGGTCACGCTGGAAGTCCGGGCGTCGAATGCTGCCGCACTGGCGCTCTATGACAGTCTGGCGTTCGTGCGGCGAGGTCTCCGCCGGGACTACTACACGATGCCCGTCGAGGATGCCGTGATCCTCTGGCGGTCCCTGCCCTAGACTCGGGCCACGGGCTGGAATGCCCCCCGGGGCCGTCGCGGCCGGAGCCGCTTGAACAGCCAGAATCCTTGTGGTACGGTTCGCTCAGTTTGGTCACCTGGGTCGACAAACCTTGTGTGCAAGGAGGGAGGATGTCGACGGAAACGCAATTGAAAGAGCGGCTACTGCAGACGGATGGTGAGTTCCAGCAGTTGGCCGCAAAGCATCACGATCTCGATAGTCGCTTGGCGACGTTGATCGGCCAACCCCACCTGTCCGCCCCCGAAGAACTCGAGAAGGGCTCCCTCAAGAAGCGCAAGCTCCAGATCAAGGATCAGATGGAGCAGATTCTGCGCCGGAGCCGGACCATCACGGGGTCGGGGCTGGATCCCGGCGTCGCGTCGGCAGCGGGGGGATAGCACGGGCCGGTCGGTGCCCGCGTTTCGCCATTCGTGAGCATCGACCGAGCGGGTCTGCCGTTCATTGTCGGCGCAGTGCTTCCAGGCGCGGCGCTGGTGTTGTTCGGTCAGGCGTGGGGGGCGCTGGGCTTCGGAGTCCTCGGCGCCTTCTTTGTCTTCTTCTTCCGCGATCCCACACGACATCCACCTGACGGCGATGGACTGGTGCTCGCCCCGGCGGACGGGCGGGTCGTCGTTGCCGGCGCGGTCGTGGTGCCAGATGCGCCTGATGGTAGCTGGCTGCAGATCAGCATCTTCCTGTCGCCGATCGACGTGCACGTCAACCGCGCACCCATCGGGGGACGAATCATCCATGTCGAACGCCGGCCGGGCCGGCACCTGGCCGCCTACCGTCAGACAGCCGGTGCGGAGAACGCCCGGATCGAGGTCGGGTTCGATATCGAAGGGGACACGGTCGTCTGCCGTCAGATCGTGGGCGTGCTGGCGCGCCGGCTCGTGTGCCGGGTGGCGCCGGGGGATGAGGTGCGGGCCGGGGACCGATTCGGTATCATGAAGTTCGGGTCGCGGATCGATCTCTTTATTCCACGACACGCGGAGCTGCTAGTCGAACCCGGACAACGCGTTCGGGGCGGCGAAACGCTGGTGGCCCGCCTCGAGACTCGAGCGGCCCATCATCCGGCGGAGGAACGGTAGCTGGCATGGCAGTCCTCGCGGCTTTTCGCGGTCAGCGGCGAAAGGAACGGCACGCGCGGCGGGGGTTGTTCCTTCTGCCGAGCTTGTTCACCGTCGCCAATCTGTTCTGCGGCTACGCCTGCCTCGTCTACACGCTGCGCGGCGAGTTCGCGACCGCGGCCCCCTTCCTTGGTATCGCCCTGGTCCTGGACACCCTTGACGGTCGCATCGCGCGGATGACCGGTGCCGCGAGCGCCTTCGGTGAGGAATTCGATTCGCTTGCCGACATCGTCTCGTTTGGCGTGGCCCCGGCCGTCATGACGTCGGCGTGGGGCCTGGCGCCCTTCGGTCGGCTGGGTTGGGCTGCGGGGTTCCTGTTCGTCGTGGCCGCGGCCACGCGACTGGCACGGTTCAACATTCAGAGCGCGGCGGTCGACAAGCGCTACTTCGTCGGGATGCCGAGCCCGGCGGCCGCCTGCGTTTTGGCGGCAACGGTCTTCGTGTCCCCGGCCCCCTTGACGACGGCAACCGAGGCGCTTCCCGTCTTCCTTGTCGTGCTGCTCCCCGCAGCGCTCATGGTCACGACCTTGCGCTTCCGGAGCTTCAAGGAAATCAATCTCGGCCATCGGCGCTCGTACCTACCACTTCTGGCGATGGCGGTCATCATCGCGGTCATCACCGCGCATCCCCCGTTCGTCCTGGCAGGGATGGCCTATAGCTATCTCGCGTCCGGCCCGCTCGAGGCGCTGATTGGAAGAGTGCGGCGGCGGGGGAGGCCAGACCGCGCCGAGATCCCAGCGGTCGAGCCCGACGCGATGTCGAGCGGGACCGACGGCCCGGTGCCGTTCAGCTGAGCATCAGCGCGAGACGTCGGGCGAACCGTCGAGCGAGAAACTCATCGTCACGGTGGCGCCTTCTCCGGGCACGCTACCCACGGCAATCGTTCCGCCGCTCAGTTCGACATTGCGCTTCGCGATCGTGAGGCCGAGGCCCGTGCCCGACGACCGGGTCGAGAAATAGGGCTCGAAGATGTGGGCCCGCGCATCGTCGTCCATCCCCACGCCGGTATCGGTCACGCTCAGCGCCAGACGCCCGGCCTCAAGCCGAACGGCGATCCGGAGGCGCCCGCCGCCTGGCATCGCGTGGATCGCGTTCTCGACGATGTTGGTCAAGGCCCGCGCGGTCAGCGTCGGGTCGATCAACACCCGAGGGAGATCGGACGACACGTCGAGCACGACCTCGATATGAGTGCCGAGGCCGGTGCGATACGGCTCAGCCACCTCGCGCACGAGATCGGACAGCCGCGTGAGGGCGGGGCGCGCGGTGGGGGAGGACGCAAAACTCCAGAACTCGGCTGAGATCTGACGCAGGAGCCGTACCTGCGTCAGGATCGACTTCACGCAGTCTTCCAGCACAGGCGTCATCGGCTCACCACGATCCACGTGGACCCGCCGCAGATGTTCGGCGGAGAGCTGAATCGGCGTGAGGGGGTTCTTGATCTCGTGGGCCACCTGGCGCGCCATCTCGGCCCAGGCCTCGAGCCGGTGCGTGCGCTCGAGTTCCGTCTGCTGCGCCTTCAATTCCGCCGCCATGCCGTTGAAGGCCTCCACCAGGCGCTGAAGCTCGTCGGCCGACCGAACGGCGACCCGCACGTCGAAGTCGCCGCGAGCAATCTGACTCGCGACTCGGGTCAGCCGGCGGATCGGATCGGCGACGCGTTCGGCCATGGACAGACCGATGACACCGCCCAGCAGAATGAACGCGACGACCCCGAGCTGGATCCCGCGGTCGAGGTCTTCGATCTGCCGTTCGATCTGCTGCTGGCGCGATGTCAGGGGGACCGTGAGAATCGTGTTGCGGTCCGATCCCCCAACCGGCGTTGCTGCCAGGACGTACTGCAGTTCATCAAGCGAGGCTTCGCCGACCCAACTCGGCAACCGGTCGATGACGAGCGCGCGATAGACGTCCTCCGGCGTGCGCGTCGGGAGCAGCCCCGACGCGTAGAGGTCGCGCTCACTAGTGGCGAGCAGTGTCGCCCCTTCGAAGATGTTGACGTCCTGGTCGATGGCTTGACTGATCCAGACCATGACATCGTCGCTGAGCGGCGCGACACGGTCGCCGGGCAGCGGCTGCAGGAGCGCGATCTCCTCGATCACGCGGCGCGCCACCGCCGCCGTACGAACGGCCTCCGCTTCCACGTCAGCCCGGAGCTGCGCCGTGAAGTAGACCCGGATGAGCACCGCCAGCACCAGGACGGGCACCACGGCGGCGGCGACGAATGCCAGCGAGAGCTTCCGATGAAAGCTCGCGCGAAGCTCGCGCAGCAGACGGCTACCCGGCGCGCGGTCGCGACGGGCCAGCCGGCTGAACGCGGCCCGACCGAACAACAAGGCCAGAAACACGAGGCCCACCAGGGAGCTCAGCTCGGCCGCATCGACCAGTATGTCGAACGCGCGTCGAGCCGGGAATCCGAGGGCGTAGATGCCGGCGATATCGTTGGAGATGTAGACGTGATAGGTCGCGTCATTCTTGTCGAGGGTGGTCCAGAACGGCCGACGCGAGAGCGCGATCCGCGCGAACATTGCCTCGTCGATCGGCCAGGCATCCTGGCCCGACGCGAACAACGGACGCCCGAGGCCCCACCCGTAGATCACGACGTCCACATCACGGTCGTACGACGTAACGGGCGCGCCGAGCTGACGGCGAACGAGCTGGCCGTACGGCGTGTCCGAGGCGATGAAGGGCAACACGCGATAGTCGAGCATGAGCTGCACGACCACGGCACCGATCCGCCGCTCCTCGGCGCCGTCGGGGACGCACACGGACCGCTGCGCGTGCAGCATCCGCCGGTCAGGGGCACTGAACGGAGACGCTTCCCCGAAGATCTCCCAGGTGCATCCGAGCGATCGGCGCGGCGCCGCGGCCGCGTACTCCGGCACGTTGAGCGCGAAGCGACTGAGGAGCGCGCCGGTGTCGGAATACAGCTCGATGGCCGACGTCAGTCGGAACTCGGCCAACTCGGTCACCCGCCAGATCTGAAAGGCATCGTCGCTCTCGGGCCGCTGCGCGGATGCCGGCTCGAACAGGGCGGGCAGCGTCGAGAGGTTGTCGATCTCGAGCAACGCCGCATCCAGCCACGCCTCGAGGTCGGCAGGGTGGCTCGATGCCAGCGGCGCGAAGCGTTCCTCGATCAGCGTGCGCTGGGCCCGGTCGGACCGCGCCATGAGCGCGGGATACGCCGCCAGCGCCGGAATCAGGAGCGCCGCGAAGGCGGCCATCAGGCGAGTGACCTGCGACGCGTGGCGAAGTGGCGGGGTCCAGCGGGGCGCCATCCAGGCCAGGCCGATTGCCGCGACGAGGCTGACGAGCATCGTCGGGTCGGGGGTCGAAGCCTCGAAGAGCGCGGCGGTCGACACGAAGATGAGGCCGGGTGCGAGCCAGGCGCCCCAGACCGTCACCAGAAGCCACGACACTGCGCGTCGAACCCGCCACCGCACGAGGGAGGTCCAGAGAATCGTGACGGTGCCCCAGAGCGTCGCCGCTTCCAGGATGATGAGACCGGCGAGCGCCGTGAGTCGCGCGGCGTCCCAGGGATACGGAGACAGCTGTTGCGGACTCAGGTCACTGAGGCCCTCGATACCGGCCAGGACGGTCGCGTGCAGCGCCAGGAGGACGGCCGCCGCGACGCCGGCGATCAGTTGCTCCGAGATGAACCGTCGGCGAACCGCCGCGCCACGGAGATCCCGGCGGCCGCGGCGCACCGCTCGGCGCCACCGGACCGCCACGTCGATCGCGAGCCCCACCAGGACGAACCAGAAGAGTGCGCCAAGCGCGAAGTCGAACGGCAGGCGGTTCCCGCCGTCGACGAGATCCGACGGCGCCGATGCCTGTGAGGCGGCCAACAACGCCCGGGCACCGGTCAAGGCCAGGACGAGTGCACCGACGGCCGAACGATAGGCTGTCGCAGAGGTCGCGGTGTCTCGACGATCGAGCAGCGGCCCACACAGCAGGAGAGAGGTCAGGCCCAGGACGAGCGCCGCCCACCCCACGACCGCCAGGCGCCAGGCGCGCCGGGCCGCCGTCAACTCGGCGTCGGATGTGTAAGCCTGGAGCAGCGCGTCGCCGTCCGCAGTGGCAAGGGCGAAGGCCGCGTCGTCGGGACCGGCCACGACCTCCGACGTCTCGAGCGCGATATCGACCGTTGCTGAAGGCCAGAGGAACGCGCCACTCGTCCCAGCGGCTACGCTCGACAGCTCTCGCTCGACCGCCACGGCGCCGATGCGGCGCGCCGTTGCACCGGCCTCACCTCCACCGAGAATCGGCTCGACGGCGATGAGACGAAGCCCCAGCGGACCGGAATCGACGAAGAACTCCGGGCGATCGAGCGGCCGGCGGTCGAAGATCTCGGAAGGGCGTCCAGTCCACGCCAGGGGTTGACCGGCGAGGTCGAAGATCGTGACGGCGTCGTCCAGACCGGCGCGTTCGGCTAGCGACGAGAAGACGTTCCTGATGCGTACGGTGCCGTCGAACGCACCGACCGTCTGGCGATCGGTCGCCAGCGCACGGGCCATCTCTCGCGTCGCCTCGACCGTCGACGTGAAGCGCGCCTGGACGTCGGACCGGATTCGTGCGATCGCGGCATCGTTCGACCCGCCGAAGCGCTGGAATTCGAGCGCGAAGCCGATGGCCAGAACGAGGAGAGCCGCGCTCAGCCCCACCCGTCCTATCCGCCAGAACGGCGCGGAGGAAGGTCGGCCTGGCGAATCGGTAGGACTCGCACCGCCCATCGTCAGTATGGCGTGGGAGGTCGAACGACGCCCTCGAGACCGAGTAACCTCCCTGGCAGGGCGTCGAGGGGCACGAGCCGGGCGGGGCCGGCGTGGCCTGGCAGCGTGGGCAAGCCGGGAATGAGCGGGGGTACGAAGCGGTGCCCCGGCGTCGTCTCGAGCGGACCGCGGGCGCCGGGCACGGCAAGCGCGCCGTCGGCCTGGTTCGCCCCGGGCAGGTAGGCCAGAACATCGAGGGGGAAGGGCTCCGCGGAGGCGTAGGCCTGCAGCTCGCCCTCACCGGTCAGGAGGACGAACTCGACGTCGTCCACCTGCTCGCCCCTAATGACAATCGGGGGAGCGGCCAGCTCGGTCGAGCCGCCAATCTGCCCCGCAGGGCCGCCCGTGCCCAGATAGAAGGTGTACAGCGTCGGAGTCCGGCCCGGCATCATCAGCACATGCGCGAGATGGATGGGCCCACCCACCGGGCGCGTGGGCAGGTCCCGCTTCCAGAGCTGCACGCCCGTCCGCTGTGCCAGGGCTCGAAGTTGATTGTCCAGGGAGACGAAGTAGATCGCCTCGTCGGTCACGACCGGCGCGCCGACGACGTCGCCGCCGGTCCGCCAGCGCCAGCGGATGCGTCCGTCGAGCCGATCAATGGCGTACAGGAAGTTGTCCGTCGTCCCGAGGTACACGCGGTCTCCGAACGCCGCGATCGGTTCCGGCGTGCCGCCCAGCTGGCGCTCCCAGACGAGATCGCCGGTCATGAGCTCGAGTGCCGAGACGTGGCCGTCGGCCTGCGGGGCGAACAGCCGATCACCATCGATCGTCGGGCTCAGGGCGGTCGCGGCCAGACGCTGGCTCCAGAGCGGGCGCCCATCTCGGCCGTCATAGGCTAGCAGGTCGCCGTTCTCGAGGCCGACGATCAGCCATCCCGCGTCCCACAGGACCGGGGAGGAGACCGGCGCATGCAGGTCGAGGCGCCAACGCTCCGTGCCCGAAGCGGCCCACAGGGCACGCACCTGGCTCCCTTCGGCGACGAAGAGTGACTGGCCACCCACCGTCGGTGGAAAGTCGCTGTTCTGCTCGACAATCCACTGAAGGACGCCGTCGCCGACGAAGACCGCGGCCAGCAAGCCGTTGCGCAGCGGCACGTAGAGGTAGGACCCGTCCGTCGTGGGAGCGAGCGCGGGCGGCGCGGGGAGCATGCTGACCCACTCGGAGCCGAGCGGAAAGATCGACGGCGTCGGAGTCTGCGCGCCAAGCGTCGCGACGCTCGTCGCCAGGCACGTCGCGGCGACCACGCCGATACGGCATCGGGCGCCGAACGTGCGGCGGAGAGATCGGCCGAGCAAAACACGGAACACCCAGCTATAATAGCTCCCAACCGTCCCATTACCCATCGGGCGCGCCGTCGAATCGCGTGACACACCAGACTCTACTCGTTCTCGATTTCGGCTCCCAGTACACCCAACTCATCGCTCGCCGGCTGCGCGAATTGGCTGTGCTGGCGGAGATTCTCCCGTTCGACACGCCGCCGGAAGAACTGGCCGCGCGACATCCCAGTGGCATCATCCTATCGGGCGGCCCACGGTCGGTCTCAGATCACGACGCCCCGCGGTGCAACCCGGCGGTCTTCGACCTGCAGGTCCCGGTGCTGGGAATCTGCTACGGCATGCAAGCCATGGCGGACGCGCTGGGCGGGGCCGTCGAGGCCGCACCGAATCGGGAGTACGGGAATGCAGAGGTCGCGCCCGCGACCGACCGACCGCTCTTCAAAGGCATCCCGGCTGAGGTGCGCGTTTGGGCCAGCCACGGCGACCTGATCGCGAAGGCACCACCCGGCTTCACCGTCACGGCGACGAGCGCGAATGCACCCGTCGCGGCGATGGAGGCCGCCGACCGCGGACTCTACGCGCTACTCTTTCATCCGGAGGTGGCCCACACGGAGTACGGGGTCGAGATTCTCGGCAACTTCGCCCGGGAGATCTGCGGCTGTGTCGGTGACTGGACGATGGCGTCGTTCGTCGAGGAGACAACGGCGAAGATCCAGGCGCAGGTGGGCGAGGGGCGCGTAGTGTGCGGCCTCAGCGGAGGCGTGGATTCCACTGTGGCCGCACTGCTGATTCACCGAGCCATTGGCGACCGGCTGACGTGCATTTTCGTGGACAACGGCGTGTTGCGGCGAGACGAAGCCGCGCAAGTGCAGCGGCGCTTCGCTGACAGACTCGAGCTCCCGCTGGAGTTCGTCGACGCCTCGACGCTGTTCCTCCAGCGACTCGAGGACGTCACCGACCCGGAACGGAAGCGGAAGATCATCGGCGCGACCTTCATCGAAGTCTTCGAGCAGAAGGCGGCCGAGCTTGGCCAGTTCGACTTTCTCGCCCAGGGCACGCTCTATCCGGACGTCATCGAGAGCGTCTCGGTGATTGGCCCGTCGGTGCCGATCAAGAGTCATCACAACGTGGGCGGCCTCCCCGAGTCGATGCGTTTCGAACTCGTGGAACCGTTGCGGCAGCTCTTCAAGGACGAGGTCCGGCGCGTCGGACTCGAAATGGGCGTAGACGAGGAGTTCGTCTGGCGCCAGCCGTTCCCGGGGCCGGGCCTAGCGGTGCGAATCCTCGGCGCGGTGACAGGCGACCGGCTCGCGCTGCTGCGGGATGCCGACGCCATCGTCACCGACGAGATCAAGCGAGCGGGCTGGTACCGGCGGGTCTGGCAGTCATTCGCGGTGCTGCTCCCGATTCAGAGCGTCGGAGTCATGGGTGACGAGCGAACCTACGAGTACACCGCGGCGATTCGTGCCGTCGAGAGTCGCGACGGGATGACGGCCGATTGGGCCGAGTTACCGCACGCGTTGCTCGCGACGATTTCGTCACGGATCGTGAACGAGGTCAAGGGCATCAACCGCGTTGTCTACGACATCAGCTCGAAGCCCCCGTCGACGATCGAGTGGGAGTGACACCGTCGCGGCGTTCGTTCGTTCGGACATAGGCATGACCGAGTTCGTTCATCTGCACCTGCATACCGAGTTCTCGCTGCTCGACGGCGCCTGCCGAATCGAGGAGTTGATGGACGAAGCCGACCGAGCGGGTGTGCCGGCGCTCGCCGTGACCGAGCACGGCAACATGTTCTCGACCATCACGTTTCATGACGAGGCCAAGAAGCGGGGCATCAAGCCGATCCTGGGATGCGAGGTCTACGTTGCGCCCGAGAGTCGTCTGACCAAGAGCGGATCCCCCGGCGAAACCGCCAATCATCTGGTCCTGCTCGCCGAGAACCTCACCGGCTACCACAATCTGATCAAGCTGGTCTCGAGCGGATACACGGAAGGCTTTTACTACCGGCCGAGAATCGACAAGGATTTGCTCGCCTCACACGCCAACGGCCTCATCGGCCTCAGCAGCTGTCTCAAGGGCGAGGTCGCCACGGGCATCCGGACCGAACAGACCAAGCGGGCGATGGGTGCGGCCGCCGCCTACCGCGACATCCTCGGCGCGGGAAACTTCTTCCTGGAGATGCAGTACCAGGGGATTCCAGAGCAGCGCACCGTCAACGAGGGGCTGCTCCCGATTGCGCGCGACCTCGACCTGCCCCTGATCTGCACCAACGACGTGCACTATCTGCGGCGGGGCGATCACAAGCCCCACGACGTCCTGCTCTGCATCGGGACGGGCAAGAGCGTGCAGGACGAGGCGCGGCTTCGGTATCACGGCGACCAGTTCTTCCTGAAGACCCCCGACGAGATGGCCGCGGTGTTCGGCGACCACCCGGAGGCCATGGCCAACACCGTCCGGATCGCCGACCGCTGTGATGTCGATCTCGTAGGCGGCCAGAACTTTCTTCCCAACTTCGACGTTCCCGAGCCGTACACCCTCGACAGCTACTTCGAACACGTGGTTCGGGAAGGCTTCGAGCATCGCCTGGGGCGGCTGCGCGAATTGCAGGAGCGGGGGGCCCTGGAACACCCGGTGGAGGCCTACGAGGCCCGCCTGGCGTACGAGATCGAGATGATCAAGCAGATGAAGTACCCCGGGTACTTCTTGATCGTCTGGGACTTCATCCGGTACGCGCGAGAACGAAGTATCCCCGTGGGGCCCGGTCGCGGCTCCGCCGCGGGAAGCCTCGTGGCGTACTGCTTGCAGATCACCGACGTCGACCCCCTGGAGTTCGGGCTGATCTTCGAGCGATTCCTGAATCCCGAACGGGTGTCCCTCCCCGACATCGACATCGACTTCTGCGAACGGCGTCGCGGCGAGGTGATCGAGTACGTGACACGGAAGTACGGCCGCGAGAACGTGGCTCAGATCATCACCTTCGGTACGATGAAGGCGCGGGCTGCGGTGCGCGATGTCGGCCGCGCGCTAGACATCCCCTATGCCGACGTCGATCGCGTTGCCAAACTGATCCCGCCGACGCTCGACATGACGCTGGAACGCGCGCAGAAGGAGACGTCAGCGCTCGAGGAACTGAGCGGGCGCGACGAGCGCGTCAAGGAACTCCTGACCGTCGCGCGCCGGCTCGAAGGCATGACGCGGCACGCGTCCGTACACGCCGCGGGCGTAGTTATAGCCCCAAAGCCGCTGACCGAGTTCGTCCCGCTGTACAAGAGTCAGCGGGACGAGATCACGACGCAGTGGGCGATGAAGGAGATCGAACGCGTCGGCTTGCTCAAGATGGACTTCTTGGGCCTGAGCACGCTGACGCTCCTCGATGACGCGGTCGTCGCGTTGCGCGAACGTCTGGTGCCCGACTTGAGCCTGGAATCCATACCGCTCGACGACGCCAAGACGTACAAGCTGTTTTCTGACGGGCAAACGCTGGGGATCTTCCAATTCGAGAGTTCGGGCATGCGGGACACCCTGCGCAAGGCGAAACCGCAGCGCCTGGACGATCTGATCGCCCTCAACGCCCTGTACCGTCCGGGACCGCTACGCGGCGGAGTCATTGACGACTTCATCGCGCGCAAACACGGCACGGTCGCCATCAAGTACGAGCTGCCTGAGCTTGAACCGATTCTGCATGAGACCTATGGCGTGATTGCCTACCAGGAACAGGTCATGCGCATCGCTTCCGACCTCGGCGGGTTCTCGATGGGCGAGGCCGATCTCCTGCGTAAGGCAATGGGCAAGAAGGACGCGAAGGTCATGGAGGCCCAGCGGGACCGATTCGTGAAGGGCGCGGTCGAGCGCGGCGTGGCCAAGAAGAAGGCATCGAAGATCTTCGATCTCATGGAGTACTTCGCCGGCTATGGGTTCAACAAGTCGCACTCGACCGCCTACGCGCTCCTCGCGTATCAGACTGCGTACCTGAAGGCGAACTATCCCTGGTACTTTCTCGCGGCGCTGCTGACGATTGAATCGCAGAATACCGACAAGCTCGCGCTCTATCTCGGCGAGTGCCGCGAGCTGGGGGTGCCGATTCTCCCACCCGATATCGCGACGAGCGAGTTGGCGTTCACGGTCACCGAGGATGGCGTGCGGTTCGGCCTGGGCGCCGTGAAGAACGTGGGGGAGAGCGCCATCGCATCGATCCTCAGCTATCGCAGATCGGAGGGGCGGATCCGGTCGTTGCACGCGTTGTGCGAGGCGATCGATCTCCGGCTCGTGAACAAGCGGGTCCTGGAGAGCCTCGTCAAGGCGGGCGCCTTCGATTCAATGGGAGAGGGCTCCAAGTGCCCGGTGCCTGAGTTGAGAGCCAGGCTGTTCGCCGTCGTGGACAAGGCGCTCGAGCACGGCGGCCGAAGCCAGCGCGATCGCGAACGAGGCCAATCCCAGCTCTTCGACGATCCCGACGCCAACGACGGGTCCGGTGGCATCAGGCTGCCCGAGGCCAAGGCCTGGACCGATGCGCAGCAGTTGGCGTTCGAGAAGGAGGCCCTGGGCCTGTATCTGTCGGGCCATCCCGTCGATCGATTTGCTGACGAACTGCGCCGCGTGGGCGCCGTCACCATCCTCGATCTGGCCGACGCCGAAGGGGAGGTCCTGGTCGGAGGGATCGTCGGAGGCTGCCGCCCGCTGAAGACGCGGCGCGGGAACCGGATGGCGGTCTTCACGCTCGAGGACCCGCTGGGCGCCGTGGAGGTCGTGGTGTTTCCGGAACCGTTCGAGAAGCATGCGTCGCTGGTCGAGAACGATAGAATGGTGCTCGTTCGTGGGAAGCTCGAGCGGGACGAGGATACGCGGCGCATCCTGGCATCGGAACTTCTACCCGTCAGCGCCCTGCAGGAGAAGCTGGTGCGGCATTTCGACGTTCGCCTGACGGCACCCCCCCACGATCGCCAGACGTTCGAGAAGCTGGCGGAGTTGTTCGCCCGCCATCGTGGGGATCGGCCCGTGACGGTCGAACTCGAGGTCCATCGCAAGGGTCGAGCGATGCGTGTGCGGGCCGATCTCGGCCAAGTTCGGATCAAGCCGTCGTCCCGCTTGATCGAGGAAGTGGAGCAGCTCTGCGGGAGCGGCACGGTGTCGCTTCGCTGAGCCGCGCGGCCACTGACGACGGCAATGCCCCTGGAACTACTCGAGTTCGAAGAACCGATCGGGATCCTCCTCAAGGAGATCGAAGCACTCGGCCTCCTGCCCAAGACGCCGGAGCGGGAGCGGGAGATCGCGGAGCTGCGTGACCGGGTCGGGTCGATTCGACGCGACCTCTACGCGAACCTGACGCCGTGGCAGCGCGTCCTCGTGGCCCGTCACCCGAGCCGGCCGAACACCCTCGACTACGTGGCCTTGCTCTTCACTAGTTTTTCGGAGCTCCACGGCGATCGGCTCTTCGCGGATGACCACGCCATCGTGTGCGGCCTGGCCGAACACCATGGGACGCCCGTTCTCGTGGTCGGCCACCAGAAGGGCGGCGGGGACACGAAGGAGAAGATCTTCAGGAACTTCGGCTATGCCAAGCCGGAGGGCTACCGGAAGGCCCTCCGGGCGATGAGGCTTGCCGAGAAGTTCAGGCGCCCGATCGTCGTCCTCGTCGACACGCCCGCCGCCTATCCCGGCATCGAGTCTGAGGAACGAGGTGTCGCCGAGGCGATCGCTCTCAACCTTCGTGAGATGGCGATGCTCTCGGTGCCAATCGTCGTCATTGTCAGCGGTGAAGGTGGCAGCGGCGGGGCGCTGGGACTGGCGATCGGCGATCGGATTCTCATGCAGGAGCATGCGGTCTATAGCGTGATCCCGCCCGAAGGCTGCGCCGCCATCCTGTGGCGTGACGCCAACCGCAAGATGGAGGCTGCCGCGGCCCTTCGCATCGGCGCGTCGGATCTGCGCGACCTGGGCGTCATCGACGAGATCGTGCCCGAACCGGAGGGTGGGGCGCACACCGACCCGACGGCCGCGGCAACCCTGCTCGACGAGGCCTTGACCCGGGCGCTGGAGGAGCTGGCCCGGGACAGTCCGGCCCTGCGTCTCGACCGCCGGTACGACAAGTTTCGGCGGATGGGAAGTGTCGGGCTCGTCGAGAACGACGCAGAACCCGCGGCCGGTGAGGGCTAGCGTGCGCCCCCGCCGCTGGGAGCCTCGCGAGTTCGACGCTCCGCTCGCCGAGTCGCTGAGCCGCGATCTCGGCGTCGCGCCGATCATCGGCCGGCTGCTCGCTCAGCGCAGCGTGGATGGTGTGGAATCCGGCCGGCGATTCCTCAATCCGACCCTCGAACAACTTCACGATCCATTTGGCCTCCTGGGCATTCCGGAGGCGGTCGAGCGCATCCTGACGGCGGTGTCGCGCCGTGAACGGATTGCCGTACACGGCGACTACGATGTCGACGGAGTGACGGCCACGGTCATGGTGCGCCGTGTGCTCGAACTGCTCAACGCCGACGTCACCCACTACATTCCCAATCGGCTGGTCGACGGGTACGGACTAGAACCGGCCGGCGTCGAGCGGCTCCATGCCGACGGCGCCAAAGTGATCGTGTCGGTCGACTGCGGGATTCGCAGTCTCGATGCCGCCGAGCGAGCGCGGGAACTCGGCGTGGACCTGATTGTCACCGACCATCACGAACCCGGAGAGCAACTCCCGCGAGCACTCGCGGTCGTGAATCCCAAGCGCCCCGACTGCGACTACCCGGACACCCAACTGGCCGGCGCCGGCGTCGCGTTCAAGCTCGTGCAGGCCCTGTGCCTGCGCGTGGAGCGTGAGACGTGGCTCCCGGCGTTCGTCAAGATCGCGGCCATCGGCACCATCGCAGACGTGGTGCCGCTGCACGGCGAGAATCGCGTCATTGCCAAGGTCGGTCTCGAAGGCCTGTCGAAGGGTCCCAACGGCGTTGGCCTGCGCGCGCTCCTCGATGTGGCCGGACTGACAGGGAAGACGCTCGACAGCTTCAACGTCGCGTTCGGTATTGCGCCGCGCGTCAACGCCGCCGGTCGCATGGGCTCACCGGACCTGGCCGCGCGTCTTCTGCTCACGTCCGATGAGGCGCGGCGCGACGAAGCCGCCTCGCTCGCTCGGGACCTCGATGAGGAGAACACACGGCGCCGGTCGGAAGAACAGGAGATCGCCGCCCAGGCCCGCAAGGCGGTCGAGTCGAACCCTGACATCGGCGCGCATGGCATGGTTGTCGTGGCGGGAAATGGTTGGCATCGCGGCGTGATCGGCATCGTCGCGTCGAAGCTGGTGGAGACGTTCGCGAAGCCGGCACTGGTGCTGTCAATTGACGGCGAGACGGCCCACGGCTCTGGGCGAAGCATCCCCGGATTCGACCTCCTGTCGGCGCTGAAGCACTGCGCCGACGTCTTCTTGCGCTACGGAGGACATCGCCAGGCGGCCGGCGTGACGCTGGATGCGACGCGGGTCAGCGAACTCCGGTCGAGGCTCAATGCCTACGCCGATGAACGGCTCGGGCCTGAGGAGCTGACGCCGCGGCTCCACGTGGACGCGCCCCTGGCGCTTTCGGACATCACGAGCGACGTCGTTCAGGGGCTGAGGCGGCTGGAGCCCTTCGGTTCCGGCAACCCGCGACCGATATTTCAGGCGAGTGGCCTGACGGTCGTGGAGGGCCCGAAGGTCCTCAAACAGCGGCATCTGACGATGTCGGTCAAGCAGGCAGGTCGAGTCGTTCGCGCCGTCGCCTGGCGAGCGGCCGAACGCAAGGCCTTCGTGGAGGCCCAGGCAGGGGCGCTCGACGTCGCCTACTCCTTGATGGAGAACCACTTCCGGGGAGAGACCCGTATCGAGTTATCCGTTGCCGACGTGCGGGAACCCCGGTAGAGTGGATTTCGAGTCGAGCCGACCTCATGAGGGGATGGCAGCGCCGAGCGCGCTTGATCATCGGGGCCTTCACGCTGATCTTCGGATCCGCCGTGTGGCTGACCGTGCAGGACCGTGAGCCCGTTCAGAATTCGTCCGCCATCCACAGCCTCGACCCCGAGGCGGTCTTTGAAAGCACCGGCACCGTGGTCACGCAGACGACCGGCGACACCAGGGACTTCACCGTCGAAGCCGAACGCCAGTTGACCTATGCCGATGGCCCGAGCCGACTCGAGGGCGTCACCATCACCGTGGAGCGGGATGAGGGTGACGAATTCGTCATCACGGGGCATCAGGCAGAGGTCGGCGAGACCGAGTCTGACGTGACGGTGACGGGTGACGTCGTCATGCGGGGCAGCGACGGTCTCGTGATCACCACGGAGAAGGCGTCGTACAACGACCGGAACAGCGTGGTCCATCTGCCAGGCTATCTGGAGTTCTCGCGTGGCCGCCTCAGCGGGACCGCCGTCGGGGCCACCTACAGCAACGAGCGCGAACTTCTCCGACTACTCGCCCAGGCGCACGTGACGCTCGGCGAGGGCAGCGGCGGACACGCTGACGTCACCTCACGCGTGGCGTCGCTCGCCCGGGCGGAGCATTACATGCGTTTCGCGCGAAATGTCAGGATCGTGCAGGAGGGTCGCACGACGACGGCGCAGCGGGCAATTGCGTACTACGACGAGATCACGGGCGCCATCGAGATGATGGAGCTGCGCGGGCAGGCACAGATGGAAGGATCCGCCGAATCACCGGGAGAGCTCGAGGCGATGCAAGCGCGTAACATCAACCTCACCTACGACGAGGCCACCGGGTTGCTGAAGCATGCCACACTTGCCGGGCAGTCCGAGATCCGTCTCGCGGGCGCCACCACGGCGAAGGGGCAGCGGATCGCCGGAGAGTGGATCGACGCCACGCTAGGGCGCGACGGCGCGACGGTGACGGCGCTTGGGGTTCGGGAGCACGTCGAGGTCGATCTGCCGGGGGCCGATGGGGGTGTGCCGAAGCGAGTCCGGTCAACGGTCATGGAGGCGCGAGGCAACGAGGCCCAGGGCCTGACGGCGGCCGAGTTCACCGACGACGTCGAGTACCGGGAGCTGCGCTCGGCTGACGACGGTCGCTCGGATCTCGTCACGACGGCAGACCGCCTCGACATCGAGTTCGGCGGCAGCCTGGACGCCATGGCCAGCGCCACGTTCACCGATAACGTCGTGTTCCTGGACGGTGCGGCCGAGGGTGCATCGAGCCGCGCGTTCTACGATGTCGACGCGGGCATCATTCAACTTCGGCCGATGGCGGGGCAGGACGCTCGGCCCCGGGTCATCGACGCACGGACGTCGGTGGAGGCCGACGAGATCGACTTAGCGATGAACGGCAGCGGCATGCGCGCCCGCGGCAACGTCCGGAGCATACTTACGCTCGGCGCGGGGCAGGGCGACGAGGCCGACGCCGATACCGCTGAGACGGCCCGGCTGCCCGGGATGTTCACGTCGGACGAACCGGCGTACATGACCGGGTTGCAGCTCGCCTACGAGGCGAGTTCGGGCGTGACCACCTACACGGGCGGCGCGAGGCTCTGGCAGGGCGACACGGCGGTCCAGGGCGATCAGATCGAACTGTACGAGCAGACGGCGGACCTTAAATCGATCGGTAACGCCCGCTCGGCATTCGTGGTCGAGGAATTGAATGAGGAGACCCAGGAAGTCGAGCTCGTGCCGACGATCGCGTCGGCAGCGATGATGCACTATGAAGACGCGCTGCGCCGCGCGACCTACACGACCGAAGCGCATGTGAATGGCCCGCAGGGCGACTTGCGCGGAGATCGCGTGGAGTTGTATCTCGGCGAAACACAGCACGAACTCGAGCGCGTGGAGTCGTACCAGCAGGTCAAGCTCTTGCTCACCGACCGCACCGCCACGGGGATGCAGCTGACCTATTTCACCGAGGATGGTCGATACGTGATGCGTGGTGCCCCGGTGCAGATTCTCGAGGACTTTCCGGAGGAGTGCCGTGAGACGGTCGGGAAGACGCTGACGTTCTTCCGTTCCACCGGTACGATCTCTGTGGACGGCAACGAAGAAGTGCGGACTCAGACGAAGACGACCGGTAGCTGCCCATCCCCGCAATTCCACTGAATGGCGACGCTGCAGGCGACCAACCTCACGAAGTCCTACGGAGGCCGGACCGTCGTTCGCGGGGTCAGTCTGGAAGTGGCCTCGGGCGAAGTCGTGGGGCTCCTGGGCCCCAACGGCGCCGGAAAGACGACGACGTTCTACCTGGTGGTCGGCCTGACAGCGCCCGAGACCGGACACGTGACGCTCGACGGCGAGGACATCACTCACGATGCGATGTATATCCGCGCGCGAAAGGGGCTCGGCTACCTGCCGCAGGAGCCCTCAATTTTTCGCGGGCTGACAGTCGAGCAGAACGTCCTCGCGATCCTCGAAACCCTCGACCTGAGCCGGGGCGAGCGACGCGCCAGAGCACGCGAGCTCCTCGCGGAGCTCAATCTGACGCCCCTCGCCAAGTCTCGCGCCTATACGCTGTCGGGCGGCGAGCGACGCCGGGTCGAGATCACCCGCGCCCTCGTGGTATCGCCCTCGTTCGTGCTGCTGGACGAACCCTTCGCGGGCATCGACCCAATTGCCGTCACGGACATCCAGAACATCATCTTCCACCTGAAGGAGCGCGGCATCGGCGTGCTCATCACAGACCACAACGTTCGTGAGACCCTGCGAATCACCGACCGCGCCTACATCGTCCACGATGGGGCGATCTTTCGAAGCGGCACACCGTCCTCACTCGCCACGGATGAAGACGTGAAGCGGATTTACCTGGGCGCCGATTTTCGATTGGACTAAGATAGCGTCGTGGCCTGGATTATGCAGGCCAGAGTCCAAGAGTGATGGCGCTCCAACAGAGACTCCAGGTCAGGCTCGCGCAGAAGCTCATCCTGACGCCATCGCTGCAGCAGGCGATCAAACTGCTGCCGATGACGACGGTGGAGCTCTCGGACATGCTCAACCAGGAGATGAGCGAGAATCCGATGCTGGAGGAGGTGCCGACCGAAGAGCTTCAGCCCGCCGAGAGCGCCCAGCAAGCCGAGAAGCCGGAGGAGACCCCGGCGTCCCAGGAGAGCCGCGAGGCCAACGACACCTGGGACGACGCCGACTACGAGTACTTCTTCGGAGACTACCTCGACGAAGGCTATCGCCCACGGGCGCCCCGCGAGTTCAAGGAACTTCCGCCGATCGAGAACACGCTCTCGACCGCCACCTCCCTGAGCGACCATCTGCTGTGGCAGCTCTCGTCACGGCAGGATGACGAAGCCACCCGCGAGATCGCCGCCGCGATTATTGGCAATCTCGACGATGACGGCCAACTCGTCGCCACCACCGAGGAAATCGCAGCCATGGAGCCCTGGTCGGTTGAGGGCGTCGAGCGCGCCCTCGAAATCGTCCAGCATTTCGATCCCGTGGGTGTGGCGGCGCGAGACCTGCGTGAGTGCCTCCTGCTTCAGCTGCGCCACCTCGGGTTCGCCGGAACACCGACCGAGACGATAGTCGCCGACCACCTGCAGTTGGTGCAGAACCATCAGCTCGGCGGCCTCGCGCATCGACTCGGGCTCTCGATCGACGACGTCAAGCAACATATCGACGTCATCCGACATCTCGACCCGAAGCCAGGCAGTCGCTACAACCCCTCGTCCTCCCAGTACGTCATTCCTGACGTGTTCGTCGTCAAGATGGAAGCCGAGTATGTGGCGATGCTGAACGAGGAAGGCCTCCCGCAGCTCCGCGTGAGTCCGGTCTACCGCCGCTTGCTCGACCGCAAATCGGAGAACAGCGCTGAGACCCGCGCCTACGTCAAGGAGAAGTTCCGTTCGGCGCTCTGGCTCATCAAGTCGGTCGATCAGCGGCAGAAGACCATTCACAAAGTCTCCAACAGCATCATCCAATTCCAGCGCGATTTTCTCGATCATGGCATCGAGCACCTGCGACCGCTGGTACTTCGCGACGTCGCCAACGACATCGGCATGCACGAGTCCACGGTGAGCCGCGTCGTGAACAACAAGTACATGCACACCCCGCAGGGGGTGTTCGAGCTCAAGTACTTCTTCCACAGCGGCATCAGCAGCTCCTACGGCGAGAGCGTCTCGTCGGTCACGATCAAGCAGAAGATTCGCAAGATCGTCAAGACGGAAGATTCCAAGAAACCCCTGAGCGACTCGAAGATCGTTGCCATCCTCCAGGACGAGGGATTGATCCTCGCGCGGCGAACGATCGCCAAGTATCGGGAAGAGCTGAAGATCCCGAGCTCGAGCCAGCGAAAGGTGCATTACTAGCGGCGGAGGGCAACCTGTGCGACTCAACCTGACAGGCCGACACGTGTCCATTTCGGAGGAGCTTCACGCGCTTGTCGAGGCGCAGGTCGAGCGGGTGGATCGGATCATGAAGGATTCGGCCGTCTCCGCGCGCGTCGTCCTGGACCTCGAAGGCGGACGGCACTGCGTCGACGTCAAGGTGCATGCGCGTGAAGACCACATCTTGCCTGGCGCGGCTGAGGCCGAATCGTGGGATGCGTCGCTGCATGCGGCGTTCGACAAGGTGCTCCATCAGGCGCATACCGTGAAGGGGAAGTGGGAGAGCCGGAACCGGCGTGGCGCAAAGGCCGGGGCGGTGCCGGGAAAGCCCCCGGAGACCGCGACTGCCTAGCGCGACGGACGCGACCTCGACCAGACGCGATGGCGCCAGTGACACCGACGGTGCGGGACCGAGCGGTCATGGCCGATGCGCGCCGCATTTGACCACGACCTACCATATCGTGGGCGACAGCGGCATCGGGAAGAGCGAGTGCGCGCTCGAGCTCGTGACGCGTGGGCACCGCCTGGTCGCCGACGATGGTGTCGACGTCCGGCGGCGAGGCAGCCGGACGCTGATCGGCACCTGCCCGGACTTAACCAGACACCAGATGGAGATTCGGGGACTCGGCATCGTCGACGTCAAAGCGATGTACGGCGTCGCCGCCACGCGCCCGTCGAAGCGGGTGGAACTGGTCGTGCGGTTCGAGCGCTGGGATCCGGGGCGCCGCTACGATCGCCTCGGGCTGGACGAAGCGCATCACGACCTTCTCGATATCGCGGTACCGCTCGTCTGCTTGCCCGTGGCGCCGGGGCGCAACCTGGCGATTCTCGCCCAGGTCGCGGTCCGGGTGCAGTTGCTACGAGCGGGTGGCCATCGAGCCCCCGAGCGCCTCGTGGCGGAACTGGAACGCCGTCTGGAGCGCTCCGCAGCGGAACTGGCGCAGACCGATGGCTAGCCCGAAGGCCCGTGCGGACACTCGCTTCGTCATCCTGACAGGACTGTCCGGCTCCGGAAAGTCCCAGGCGATTCACGCCCTGGAGGATCAGGGCTACTATTGCGTCGACAACCTGCCGATCACGTTGATCCCGACGCTGACGGATCTGATGGCCCAAGCCGGCGGCGTGCGAGCCAAAGCGGGGGTTGTCGTCGACGTCCGCGAGGGCAAGTTCCTGTCCAAGTTCCCGAAGATCTTCAAGAAGCTCAAGAGCGACCCGTCGATCGGCGCACGCCTGATCTTCCTCGAAGCCGACGACGATACGCTGCTCAGGCGGTTCAGCGAGACGAGGCGGCCCCATCCGTTGGCCCCGGGGCGCTCGCCGCGTGAGGGCATTCAGGAGGAGCGCCAGCAACTGGGCGCCATCCGGGCGCTGGCCGACGAGATCATCGACAGCAGCGACATGACGGTCCACGAACTGCGGCGGACCTTCCAGAAGCTCGCGCAAGGCGACTCGCACGCTAAGCTCGTCATGACCCTGCTGTCGTTTGGCTTCAAGTTCGGCAGTCCGTCCGACGCCGATCTGGTCTTCGATGTCCGATTCTTGCCGAACCCCCATTTTGTCCCGGCACTTCGGGCTCACACGGGCCGCAGCAAGGCCGTGAGGGATTTCCTGGACCGACACACTGCCACCTCGACCTTTCTGGAGAAGACCGAGGACTTGATGCGCTTCCTGGTGCCGCAGTATCTGACTGAAGGCAAGAGCCACCTCACCGTGGCAGTGGGATGCACGGGCGGCCGCCACCGGTCGGTGGCCATCGCCGAAGCCCTGAAGCGGCGGCTGCAGGATCTCGATGATGTCCACCTACGCGTGAAGCATCGTGACGTCGGGAGCGGATGAGTGTCGGAGCCACCATGACGGAAGAAACCGAGAACGGCGCGGCGCAGATAGTAGGGGTCGTTGTCGTGACCCACGGGCGGCTGGCGAGCGAGTTGGTCAACGCCGCCGAGACGATCGTAGGGGATCTGCCGCACGTCGTGGCCGTATCGATCGGCTGGCATGACGATGCGACGGATGCCCGTGCGGAGATCGCCAAGGCGATCGCTCGCGTGGACCAACCGGGTGGCGTCCTGATCCTGACCGACATGTTCGGGGGAACGCCCTCCAATCTGAGCATGACGTTCCTCGAAACCGATCGCGTGGAGGTGATCACGGGGGTCAACCTCCCGACGCTCATCAAGCTCGCGCGACTGGAACGCACTGGGTCGCTGGCCGCGTTCGCCGCAGACGTCCGCGAGCACGCTCGGGGCGCAATCTGGGTCGCCTCGGAGTTTCTCCAGGCTAACGCGTCGGCCGCGGACCGCGATGCCGACGCAACGAAGCAGTCCTAGCCGATGGGTAGTCGCACCGTTGACGTTACGAATCCCCTGGGCCTGCACGCCCGGGCCGCGGCCAGATTCGTGCACGCCGCCAGCGAGTTCGAGGCTGATATCACCGTCGCGCACGGCAGCCGAACCGTGGATGGGAAAAGCATTATGGGGCTGTTGCTCCTCACGGCACCGCAAGGCGGGCAGTTGACGATTCAGGCCCGCGGACGCGACGCGGATGCGGCGCTCGACCGCTTGAGCGGCCTCGTCACGTCTGGCTACAGTGAGGACGGATGGAACGGTTGAACGGCCTCGGCACGTCGCCGGGCGTCGCCATCGGGCGAGTCATCCTGATGCCCCGCAGTGCGGGTGGCGGGGTTCGGGTGCGGGTCAGTGACGCCGCAATACCCGCGGAACTCGAACGTCTACGACAGGCGGTCGAGCGCACTCGAGAACAACTGAAGGCGATCAAGGGCCGCGTCGAGCGGACCGCGGGCGCCGGGCACGGATACCTGTTCGATGCCCAGATGCTGATGCTCGACGATCCGATGCTCGTGCACCGGGCCGGAGAACTCATCCGGGCCGAACACCTCAACGCGGACTGGGCCCTGCATCGGGCCGGCGAGGACCTGGCGGCGCTGCTCGGATCGGCGTCGGACGTCTACCTGCGAGAACGTGGTGGCGACGTCTCCGACGTCGTGAGCCGGCTGAAATCGAACCTGCACCAGACCGACCGGGCCCCCGCACTCACGGCGCTGACCGACGCGGCCGAAGGGCCGGTGATTCTGGTCACGGACGAGCTACCAGCATCCGTCGCCGCGCAGCTGGACTGGAGCCGGATCGCTGGGTTCGTCACGGAGCGGGGCAGCCGGACCCAGCACACCGCCATTCTCGCACGCTCGATGAGTATTCCAGCCGTCGTGGGCCTCGAGGCCGCCACACAGCGGATCGCGCCCGGTGCGACCGTCGTGGTCGACGGCACGACCGGGGAAGTCGTGGTGAATCCGTCCGAGGCCACGCTGTATGACGCGCGCGCGCGACAGCAGCGCCATGCCGCCGCCGAGCACTCGCTCGGCGAGCTACGCGCCCTTCCGGCCGAGACTCAGGACGGCGTCACGATACGCCTGCTGGCGAACATCGAACGGCCCGAGGAGGTGGCCCGCGCACGCGAGTACGGTGCGGAGGGCATCGGGTTGTACCGGTCCGAGTTCCTGCTGGCCAGTGTTCCGGCCGAAGAGCCGACCGAAGAGACGCAATACGGCGTGTACCGCTCCCTCCTCGAACAGATGGCGCCAGAGCCGGTCACGATCCGATCATTCGACGCGGTGGAAGATGCGGGTGGGCGCCTGGATGCGGTGCGTGGGCTGAGGGCTGCGCGCTCGACTCCGGCTGGCCTCGACCGGATGCGCACACAGTTGCGTGCGCTGTGCCGGGCGGCGGTGCACGGACGCCTCCGGCTGATGTTCCCGCAGGTCGGCAGCGTGGAGGAACTGCGCGAGGCGAAGGGACTGCTCGAAGACGCCCGCAGTGACGTTCGCGAGCGAGGGGTCAACGTCCCGAGCGTCCCGGTGGGCGTCATGATCGAGGTCCCGTCGGCTGCTTTGACGGCCGACCTGCTGGCCGAAGAGGCTGACTTCCTGAGCGTGGGCACGAACGACCTCGTGCATTACACACTGGCCGTGGACCGGGCCGACGTTCGCGCATCGGAACTCTACGAGCCGCTGCATCCGGCGGTGCTGCGAATGCTGCGCGCGATCCAGACCGCCGCCGCCGGCGCCGCCCGCCCGCTCTCGATATGCGGAGAGATGGCCTCGGACCCGGCGATGTTGCCGCTTCTGGTCGGGCTTGGCATCACGGAGCTGAGCATGACGCCCGCGGCCATTCCCCTGGCGAAGCAGGTGTTGCGCAAGCTCGTCGCAGCCGAGGCCAGGACGTTGGCCGACGCGGTGCTACGGTGCGGAACGGTGCGAGAGATCGAGGGGCTCCTGGCAGAGCAGACGCGGCAGCATCCGGCCGGGGCCGTGAACGACTAGCGGAGGGAGAATCACGTGGGCGACGTGCGCGTGGAGAAACCGTGGGGCTACGAGGTGCACTGGGCGAAGACCGACAAGTACGTGGGGAAGATCATTCACGTGAATGCCGGCCATGCGCTTAGCTTGCAGTACCACGAGCAGAAGGACGAGACGATTCTGCTCTGGTCCGGCAAGATCGCGTTCGAGATCAAGGAGGGAGATACGCTCGTCCGGCGCGAGATGGCGCCAGGTGATCGCGCCCACGTCACCCCGGGCACGGTCCATCGCATGACCGCCATCGAGGATAGCGACATCATCGAGGTGTCGACCCCGGAACTCGACGACGTCATCCGACTCGAAGATCGCTACGGTCGGGGTCAAACCTCCGGCTAGGGCGGCGTCCGGCCGCCCAGCGGCTAGAACGGGATGTCGTCGTCGGTCAGCGCTGGCGATTCTCCGCCACCTCCGCCGCTGCCACCACTGCCGCCGCCGGGCGACTCGCTGCGAGCGTCGCGACCGCCGCCGCCCAGCAGCACGACCTGCCTCGCGTTGATCTCGGTGGTGTAGTGCTTCACGCCATCCTTCACCCACGGCTTCGTCCGCAGGGAACCCTCGGCGTAAATCTGCTTCCCCTTCACCAAGTATTCATTGAGGGTCTCCGCCATCCGCCCCCAGAGCACGACCTTGTGCCACTCGGTCTGCTCCTTCTTCTCGCCGGTCTGCTTGTCCTTCCACGTTTCCGTGGTCGCCATGCTGAAGTTCAGCACGGGCGCACCGCCAGGCGTGTAGCGCAACTCCGCATCCCGCCCCAGATTGCCAACCAGAATGACCTTGTTCACGCTACCCATCAGATCCTCTTCTTCCTCGCGGGCGCCCTGTGGGCGCGTTCGTCTCGTCCGTCGGCCACTACGGCCTCAGGCGTGCAGTATCGGGGACCTCGGAGCGTCGGTGACCTCGATCACGGACGATTGAGGCGATCGAGCGCCTGGCGCGCCAAGGCGGCCATCCGACTGTCGGGGAACTCATCCACGATCGTCTGAAACGCTTGACGCGCCTCTTCGGTGTCGCCGAGCCGATCGAGCGCGAGCCCGCGTTTGTACTGAGCTTCCGGAACGATGTCCCCGGTCGGGTAGGTGCCCATGGCTTGATCGTAGGCCCCCACGGCGTCGGCGAAGCGTCCATCGTTGTACAGCGTCTCCCCGATGTAGAACTGCGCGTCATCGGCGAGGTCGGATCGCGGGAAGGTCTTGATGTACGTGTCGAACCCTGTGATTGCCAACGACCACTGCCCGGTGGAGTAGTCGGCCCAGGCCATCTCGTACAACCGCTGCGGGGAAATCCCCGGATTCGCCGGCTGCGCAATCGGCGGGGCGATGGCAACCGGCCCCTCGCCGCCATCTTCGACCGTGTCGCCCATGACCGGCATCGGCATCCGCGGGATCGACAGGCGCAGCGCTTCCACCTCTTGCGAGAACGACGAGATCCGCACATTGGTATCGTCAACCTTCTCACGCAAGATCCGGATCCCATCGGCTACCGTGTCCACCAGCAGGCGACTGTCCGCAAAGGCCTTCCGATTCATCGCGGCCTGCTCGTCGACCTGACTCGTGACATCGGCCAACGCCTGGGCCAGGCCGGACACCAGGACATGCAACTCCTGGGTCTGCATCTGGAGGATCCGGATATCCGCCATTATCTGGTGCTCCTCCTGCGCAGCCACGGGACCGGCCGCCAACGCCGTCAGGATCAGGGCCGCCTGCGCTGCGACCGGTACGCCACGTCTCATGTTCATCCTCGCAGTCTCTCTAGCGCGCCGTGATGACGAAGTGCGCACGGCGATTCCTCTGCCAAGCCTCGTCATCGTGGCCTGGATCGAACGGAAACTCCTTGCCATAGCTTACCGTGCGGAGTCGGTCGCCGGATATGCCCAGCGTGATCAAATAGTCTCGCGCGACCAGAGCGCGGCGCTCTCCGAGTGCGAGGTTGTACTCCGCCGTCCCGCGTTCGTCGCAGTGTCCTTCGATCGTGATGACCCAGCTCGAATACTGGCCCAGCAGCTCAGCGTTGCGCTCGAGGTCCCCCTGCGAATCGGGATCGAGTTCCGCGCTGTCGTATGCGTAGAAGACCGGGACCAGAGGAGACTCACGGTTCAGGTCGTCCAGCGATCGCGTCGCCAGCGAATCCTCCTCACGCACCGGCTCCGGCGGCACCGGAATCGGATCGCGAACAGGGGCGGGCTCCGGCGCCGCGACCGGCGGCGGAGCCGTCGGCGGGGGCGGAGGAGGCGGGGCAGGGCGCGACGCCGGCGGCGGATTCCCACCGCACGCCGCGGAAGCCAGGATGCCCACAAGAGCTACCGGAAGCGCAAAGCGTCGAGTGATCGTTCGTGTCTGCATGGCGATACTCTTCATTCCACACCTTTGCCAGAATCGTTCCAACATCTGCTCAGTCAGTCGTCAATAGGACCAGTTCGCCATCTCGTTGTTGCCGGCACGAGTGACGCGACGGAGATTTCGGCCATCTCGCGCCATCGTGTAGATCTGCTTGTCCCCAGAGCGCGTCGACGTAAAGGCCAGATGGCGGCCGTTCGGCGCATACGCCGGGCTCTCGTTCGTGCCGATACCGAACGTCAACTGGCGGACGGCACCGGTCGCCAGTTCGAGAATCTTGATATCGTGACCGGGGCCCGTACGTGAAGAATATGCGATCTCGTTGAACGGCGCCGGTGACCACGTCGGGCGGTCGCAATACGACTCGAAGGTCATTCGGCGAATGCCCGTGCCGTCGACGCCGATCACGTAGATCTGGGGTCGGCCCGAACGATCCGACGTGAATGCCAGCTGCGTCCCCGCCGGCGACCATGTCGGGCTCGTGTCGATGGCGGGATTGTTGGTCAGGCGACGGAGGTTGCTGCCGCCCGCGTCGATGACGTACAGCTCGGGATTGCCGTCGCGATTCGACGTGAACGCGATCCGCCGGCCGTCCGGCGACCACGCCGGTAACCAGTTCTGTTCGTCGGGGGTACCGGCGGCCGGCGTCTCGAGCCGCCCCTCGTAGATGAACGAGACGAAGACGTCGGGAAAGCCCCGCCGGTACGAAGTGTAGGCAATGGCCCGGCCGTCGGCCGACCAGGCCGGCGTGATGTTCAAGGAGCGGTTCACCGTCACGCGGCGCTGATTTCCGCCGTCGTAGTCGGCCATGTAGACCTCCTTGATCGTCCGGTTGTCGACCGGGCCGACAATCCGCTCGCCATTGCGATCGGACGCAAAGGTCAGCTTCGTGCGCGCCACGCCGCGCAGACCACGCTGATTCTGGTGGACTTCGTCGGCGATCGTGTGGGCATAGAGACGCGGGTTATCCACCGACCCCGTGTACTCACGGCCGAACACCGAATTCTGCCCGCGCACGTTGAACAGACGGACTCGCACCTGGACCATCTCGCCGGTCTTCTGAACCGTACCAACGAGTACGCCGTCCGCTCCGATCTCGCGCCATGCCTCGAACGGCACGTCGGTCATCGACGTCGCCGGGGGAATCGTCTCGTAGGTGTCCCTCGGGATCATGTAGAACTCGCGCTCGAAGTCCAGGTCGTCCCACAGGACCTGCGCGAGCGTTCGGGCGATCTCGGCCGTCTCGGCGTCGTCCGACAGCGCGGCGAAGTCGGGCACGGCGAAGCGGGGCTGCGTGCCGACGCTCTCTCCGAGAATGAGGCTGAGCTCGGACGGCTGCGCCGGCGCGGCCTGCTGGGGCGGCGCGGGCGTCTGTGGCGCGGGCGCCTGCAGCGTGAAGTATCCGAGCGCGAGGAGAAGCGGTCCGAATGTGTGCAGCTTCTGAGTCATTTAGCGGCGATACTGAAAGTCCATGTGAACGGTCAGCGAGTCCTCCGTGAACGCGCTGGGCAAGGGGGGTAGCTGCGCGGTCATCGCAAGCGCACGCTGGGCGGCCATGTCGAGCGCGATGTAACCACTCGTCCGCTCGACCTCGACCTCGACCAGGCGCCCATCGCGCCGAATCGTGAACTTCACCCACGAATCGCCGGTGACCTGCTGGCGGGGATTCCAGTTGCGACGTATCAGGTCGAGCATCGTCGTGAGGTACTCCGGACAGCAGAACGACCCGACGTCGAGGTAGCCGGCCGTGCCTCCGGCCCCGCCGGTCGACAAACCGAACCCGAGCCCCTGCACATCGGTCTCGGCCAACGCGTCTCCGGATCGGATTTCATCGCCCTCGGCGCGCGTTCGGCCCCGAGCGCCTTCCGGGGACGACTCCACGTCAGGCGGATTCTCGACTTCCCGCCGCCGCGCCTCGGGCGTAGGCACGGTCATCTCCGGCTCTTCGCGCGCCGGCACCCTGACCGCCCGGGGCCTTGGATCCGGCGGTAGCTCCGCGATCTGCTGCACCGGCCGGCCGCCAAGTGGCGTCAACCCGCCCGTGTCCGGTCCGGGCGGCCCACCGAGGCTGATCGTCATAACGGGCCCCTCATCCGGCGCCGCTCGGATCCCCCAATCGGCGGGGAACAACAGCAAGAGAATGATGCCGACCACGTGCGCCCCAGCCGACACGCCGAACATCCGTCCCCAGCCGTCACGGGTGCCGGAACGCGCCGCCAGGACCTGCGTTGCGAGTTCCTTCATGGGTAACGCGGAGCGTCAGCGGTCCTCCGGCAACCGCGTCACCAGTCCCACCCGCTCGACACCTGCCTCTTTCAACTTGTCCATGACGGCCATCAGTTCCTGCATCGTGACCGCCGCGTCGCCCCGAAGATAGACGTCGCTCTGATCCAGTCCAGCGAGGACCTGCGTGATCCGCTCGTCGAGCACGTCGAGCGGGACGGCATCCTCGCCGATCTGCACCGCACCGTCGGTCCGGTAGCTCAGGGGGATCGTGACGAAGATGCGTTCGGCGTTGATCGTCGCGGCCCGGCGCGCAACCGGCAGGCTGACGTCGAGACCGCGCTGCATCATAGGTGCGGTCACCATGAAGATGATCAGCAGCACGAGCATCACGTCGACAAGCGGAATGATGTTGATCTCGGAGAGCGAAGAGGACACGCGTTCCCCGCGCGCGCGGCGCGTCCCGCCCGACGGCTGCGCTTTGTGAATCTTCATGGTCGAGTACGGACGCCGTCGGTCACGAAAAGTTCCGCTCAGCGATGTTCAGGAACTCCAGAGCGAAGTCGTCCATCTCCGAAACGAAGAGCTTCACGCGGTGCGTCAGATGGTTGTAGAAGTAGACGGCCGGAATGGCCGCGAACAACCCCGCGGCTGTCGCTAGGAGCGCCTCGGCAATGCCGGGTGCGACGACGCCCAGACTGGTCGACCCGGTCTCGCCGATGCCCTGAAACGCGCCCATGATCCCCCAAACCGTGCCGAACAGGCCGATGAACGGCGTGATGCTTGCCGTCGTGGCGAGAAAGCCCACCTGGGCCTCGATCCGGTTCACCTCGACGGTGGCCGCCCGCTGCAGCGCTCGATCGAGCGCATCGATGCTACTCAGTGTAGGACGCACGCCGGCGCCTTCCGGTTGTGATTCGGCGTCGCCACCGTGGCGGAGTTGGGCGTTCAGTTCGGCGTAGCCGGTCTGAAAGATCCCGACCAGCGGGCTACGACTGAGCGATCCGCAGACTGACTGGACTTCCGAGAACTTGTTACTGCGGCGGAACACATCGCGAAACCTCGCGGTGTGCGCCTCCACGAGGCGATACTGCCAGACCTTGTGCAGGACGATCGCCCAGGACGCGATGGAGAACAGAATCAGGATCAGCAGGATGACGCGAAAGAGCGGACCGGACCGGGCGACGAGTCCGACGATGTCACCGCCCAGCGCGCCATCAGCCGATTCGCCCTGCGCCTGTAACAGCGCGAGAACGAAGAATCCAAGCGTGCGCAACGAAGCCTCCGAGCATCTCAATGCGCCGCTGGGACAGCGCGACGCGACAGAGTAGCACGGCCCCCGAAGGCTGTCAAATGTATGATAGCATGGGGGTTCTCTCGATGAGCCGAGTCCGGCGGCGTCTCCCGTCGCGCCCAGCGACACGACCATGATCCGGTTCCTTCGCATTAAGCATCTGGCCGTGATCGATGAACTCGAGCTCGAGTTCGAGCCCGGCCTGACCGTTCTCACGGGCGAAACCGGCGCCGGAAAATCGATCATCGTCGGCGCGCTCGGGCTCTTGCTCGGAGCGAGGGCATCCGCCGGCCTCGTCCGCACCGGTGAAGCCGCCGCGTCCGTCGAAGCGGTCTTCGGGCGGGCCGACGGCAGCGAGGTGCTGGTCCGCCGCGAGATCAGTGCCCAGGGCCGGAGCCGAGCCTACATCGATGACGCGCTGGCCACGACAGGCGCGTTGCGAACGATCGCCCACGAACTGGTCGACCTCCACGGCCAGCACGCCCATCAACGCCTGCTCGACCCACGCGCGCATCTCGACCTCCTCGACGAGTTCGCCGGCGCGATCCCTGAGCGCGAGGGGGTGGGTGAGCGCTTCGCGCGGCTGCGGTCCGCTCGCTCGGCACTCGAGGCGATGCGGCGGCGTGGACGCGATGCCGACGATCGTCTGGAGGTCGTCCGGTTTCAGTTGACCGAAATCGCGGCGGGCGACGTCAGTCCCGGAGAAGCCGACGAGCTTCGGACGCGGAAGCAGCGGCTGGCCAATGCCGGCGCGATCCAGCGTCTCGCGGCCGAAGCCCACACGTCCTTGTACGAAGGCGAGGGCGCCATCATCGACACCCTCGCCGCCGTCTGGCGCACGACCGAGGCACTGGGCGAGCTCGACTCGTCGCTCCCGGATTTTCGGGCCGCGCGCAACGCCGTTGACTCCCACCTCGAGGAGCTCGCCTACGCATTGAGAGAGCGCGTCGAAGAGGTTGACGACACGGCGGCACGACTGCAAGAGGTCGAGGACCGCCTCGCCTTGCTGGAGGCCTTGGCCCGGAAGTACGGGCAGGGCGCCGTCGAGCGCGTGCTGGAGCGGCGCGCGGAACTGGAGGCCGAGCTCCAGAGCCTCGAAGGTGGCGCGAGCCAGGTCGAAGCGCTGAGTCGCGAGATGGAGGACGCGCAGAAGGGCTACCAGCGCGCGGCCGAGAAGCTCTCGAGGAAGCGGCGCGCGGCGGCGGCGCAGCTGGCGGAGCGTCTGGAAGCGTTGCTCGCCGAGTTGGCGATGCCCGAGACGCGCTGTGAATTCCGTTTCGACGTCAGGTCAGACGGCGGCACCGAGCGTGGAGTCGACGCCGGTGAACTGTATCTAGCGCCGAACACTGGGGAGGATCCGCGGCCCCTGGCCCGTATCGCCTCGGGCGGGGAACTGTCGAGGGTGATGCTGGCTCTCACGACCGCGGCGGCGCCGGATGCGCCAGGGCGAACGCTGGTCTTCGATGAGGTCGACGCCGGCATCGGGGGGCGGGCGGCCGACATTGTGGGCCAGCGCCTCAGTGGCCTCGGGAGGCGGTTCCAGGTGCTTTGCGTGACGCACCTGCCACAGATAGCCGCCTACGGTGCGGCCCAGGTCGAGATCGCCAAGAACGTCTGCCGAGGGCGCACCACGACACGCGCGCGCAGCCTCGCCGGCAAGGACCGGGTCGAGGTGATCGCGACTATGATGGCTGGAGGCCAGGCGACCGCCAAGAGCCGACAGACCGCTGCCGAACTGCTCGACAGGGCGACGACCGGCAAAGGCGAAGAAACTACGAAACGCGTGAACGGAGCGGCGAGAGCGAAGGAACGGAAGCGTGGCTAGAACCTACACGATCGAAACGTTCGGTTGTCAGATGAACTTTCACGACTCCGAGAGGATGGCGGGCCTCCTGGAGGCGGCTGGCTACGCGCGCGTGGACGACGCCACACTGGCCGATGTCATTGTTCTGAATACCTGCTCCGTGCGAGAGCGCGCGGAAGAGAAGCTCTTCAGCCGTCTGGGCGAAGTGCGTGCGGACCGACCCGACGCCCCCGCGCTCGTCGCCGTCACGGGCTGTGTCGCCCAGCAAGAGGGAGGAGCGATCCTCAAGCGCGCGGGCTCAGTCGACGTGGTGGTCGGGACGCAGGCGATGCGGCGCCTCCCGGAACTCCTCGAGGAAGCCGCCACGTCTGGCACTCGCCAGGTCGATGTCAACCCGTACGACGACGTCTCCTTCCCGCTCGGGATGGCCGTCCGAGGCGATCCCGTGAAGGCCTACGTGAGCATCGTCGAAGGCTGCAATGACTTCTGCGCCTTCTGCGTCGTGCCCTACACGCGGGGGCACGAGCGGATGCGCCCGGCCACCGAGATCACTCGCGAGGTGGAGGAGGCGGTCTCGACCGGGCGACGGGAAATTCACCTGCTCGGACAGATCGTCAACCACTACCAGGATCCGGATGACGCCCGATGCGACTTCGCTGGACTCCTGGAGCGCGTCCAGCGAATCGGGGGAGTCGAGCGGATCCGCTTCGCCAGCCCTCACCCTCGCCACGTCACGCCGAGGATGATCACCGCGATGCGCGATCTGTCGTGCGTCTGCCGGCACCTCCACCTGCCGGTTCAGTCGGGCTCGACCCGTATCCTGACGGCGATGCGCCGGCGGCATACGCGCGGCGAATATCTCGGCCTAGTCGCGCAGATCCGTGCAGCCATCCCGGACATCGCGCTATCGACCGATATCATTGTGGGGTTCCCGGGCGAGACCAGCGCCGATTTCGAGGAGACGCTCTCGCTCGTGAAGCAGATCGAATATCACAGCATGTTTTCGTTCAAGTACTCCGAGCGGCCCGCGACGATGTCCTCGAAACGGCTACTCGACACGGTGTCCGAAGCGGAGAAGACGCGCCGGATCGTCACCCTTCAGGAGTTGCAGCGCGAGATCCAGCTCCGGCTGAACGAACAGGCGGTCGGCACGTGCGCCACCGTCCTGGCCGACGCCAGGTCGCGGCGCCGCGACGACGAACTCTCTGGTCGCACGTCCGGCAACACCGTTGTGAACTTCCCTGGAAACCCGGAGTGGCTGGGCCGGATGGTCGACGTGGCCGTCCAGAAGGCCGGGCCCCACAGCTTGTGGGGCGTGCCGGCCTGACGCGAACCAGGGGGAGCAGTGGCGATGCAGATTGAGATGATCATCAAGGGGCTGGTTGTCGATCCGGTGACGAACATGCCGATCGTCATCCTTCACGACCGCGACGGTCAGCGGGTGCTGCCTATCTGGGTCGGGAGCGCGGAAGCGAACGCCATCGCCCTACAGATCGAAAACGTTTCGCCGGCGCGTCCGATGACACACGACTTGCTCAAGAACGTCATCGAGGACCTGCACGGCGACATCCAGAAGATCGTCGTCTGCGATCTCAAGGACAACACCTTTTACGCGCTGCTGTACCTGCTCGTGAACGGCGAGAGCGTCGCCATCGACGCCAGACCCAGCGACGCCATCGCGCTCGCCCTCCGAGTCAAGGCTCCGATCTTCGTCGAGGAGAGCGTGATCGCCGAAGCCAAGCCGACGGACGTCCCGCTCGAGAAGGACGATTCCGAACAGTTGCAACAGTGGCTGGAAAGCCTTGACCCTGAAGAACTTGGCAAGTACAAGATGTAGCCGCCTCGGCCACGTCCGGAACCGCCTCGCTTGACACCACCCGACCACCTCCCTAGAATACCTCCCGATCTTCCTTGGCTCTCTAGTCGGCTTCCCGCCATGGGACACGGTAGTCTTCGCTCGCTGTCATGTCGATGATTGTCGCAATCGCCAACCAGAAGGGCGGGGTCGGCAAGACGACGACGGCGATCAATCTCTCGGCCGCGCTGGCACTCCACGACAAACCGACGCTCCTCATCGACCTCGATCCGCAGGCGAACTCGACGATGTCGTTCGTCGACCTCCAGACCGTCACCAAGTCGGTGTACGACGCGATCGAAGACAGCTCGTGCACAATCGCCGACACCATCGTCGAGTCGACTCAGCCGAACCTCTCGGTGGCGCCGTCACGCATCTCCCTGGCCAAGCTCGAGTCGAAATTGGTGGGGGAGATCGACGCCCATTTCCGACTGAAGGATCGTCTTGAGCCGGTGAAGCCGAACTACCCCAACATCGTCATCGATTGCCCGCCGGCGCTCGGACTACTGACCGTCAATGCGCTGGTCGCAGCGACCCATCTGCTCATCCCGATTCAGTCGTCGTACTTCGCGCTGGAGGGCACGGACGACCTGCTGGAGACGATCGAGAAGGTCAGGGCCCGCGCGAACCCGAATCTGAAGATTCTCGGCGTCGTCATCACGATGCACGACCGCCGGACGTCGCTGGCAAAGGACATTCAGAGTCAGATCAACAAGGTCTTCGGCAGTAAGGTGTTTCAGACCGTCATTTCGAAGAGCGTACGGCTGGAGGAGAGTCCAGCCTACAAGGAGTCGATCTTCAGCTTCGCCCCGGAGTCGTCCGGTGCGAGCGAGTACTACCGGCTCTGTGAGGAGGTGATGGACCGTGCCTAGGCGGGGACTACCGTCGTCAGTTCGGATGCGGCACGACGAGCACTACGTCGAAACCTTGGCAGCTTCCGGGGGGATGCCCGTCGGTCGACTCGTGCCTATCGACCTGATCGATCCGAACCCGAATCAACCTCGCCAAGTCATGGGCGATCTCTCGGAGTTGATGGCGTCCATCGCCGAGAAGGGCATCATCGAACCGCTCATCGTCAGGCATCGCGGCCAGCGCTTTCAGATCGTTGCCGGTGAGCGACGGTACCAGGCCGCGGTCCAGGTCGGCCTGCAAGAGGTCCCGGTCGTCATCCGCGAAGCGGACGAGGCCGAGGTCGTCGAGATCGCGCTCATCGAGAACATCCAGCGGAAGGATCTGACTGCCTTCGAGGAAGCCGAGGCCCTCTCGATGCTCTCCCATGCTCACGGGCACACGCACGAGCAGTTGGCGAAGCGGCTGGGGAAGTCACGCACGGCGATTACCGAGTCGCTGGCGCTGAACGGGATGCCAGAGGAGATCAAGAATCTATGTCGGCTGGCCGACATTACGTCCAAGTCGTTACTTCTCCAGATAGTTAGGCAGTCTGACACTCAGAAAATGACCCAGCTCGTCGAGCGGATCGCTCGCGGCGTGACGACGACTCGAGCCGAGATCCGGAAAGAGACTGCCAAGCCGAAGGTCGGTCGGCCAAAATCGTACGTCTTCCAGTACAAAGCGCCGACGAAGGACTTCAACCTTCGGCTGAACTTTAGGAAGTCGCGTGTCAATCGCAAGGAGATCATCGAAGCGCTCGAAGGGATCCTCAAGGAACTCCGGAAGGGCAAGAAGTAGCCACCCTCGGCCGGAACCTCGGCTTCCGCGCCGGACGGCATCCGCGACGACCCCGAGCGGATCGAGAACGCCGACGTCGCGAACCGTCGGATGCTCCGCAGCACCCAGACAGCGCCAACCGGAGAGGCCTGTCGCCCAGATGGGTGCAGTCCTCAGCCTTCGGTCGCCGGAAAACGAGGCTCACGCGCCGAGGAAGGGCTGGAGAGCCCCCAGGGGGCCGAGACCTGGACGACAGACCGCGCAGTTCAGGTTTGCCCTGTTTCTAGGGCTCCGGCCGGATCTCTAAGTTAACATAACATCCATTATCAGACCCTGGGTCCATCGGGCGATTCCCGCCGATGACTCCTCACAGGATGCTTCACGCGAAACGCTTCACCGGCTGGTTGATCCCCGCTCGCCGTTGGCCCTGCATGCTATCGTTCTTCTGATGTTTCGGATTCTCGACCGCTACCTCGTGCGCGAGATCGTGCCGCCATTTCTCCTGGCGCTGCTGGTCCTCACGTTCATCTTGATGATCCCGCCGTTGATGGACGTCGCCGAGAACCTCATCGCCAGGGGCGTGGCGGCTCCGACGATTCTCCGGATCATGCTCACCCTCGTGCCGCAGTCCCTTGGCGTCACGATCCCGATGGCGTTCCTGATGGGCCTCTTGATCGGCCTCGGGCGGCTCTCGGCCGATCGCGAGGCCGTGGCCCTGCAAGCCTGCGGGGTCAGCCTCGGCACGCTGCTGCGTCCGATCCTGGCGATCGGCACCGTGGCGGCGGCCGCAACGACCTACGTGCTGGTCGTCGCACTGCCAGACGCGAACCAGTCGTTCCGTGAGTTGACCTACTCGATCGTCGCGTCGCGGGCCCAGGACGAGGTCAAGCCCCGCGTCTTCTTCGAGGACTTCCCCAACGTCGTACTCTACGTTCGCGACGCGCTGCCCGACTCCTCCGAGTGGACGGACGTCTTCCTGGCCGACACCCGGAACCCCGCCCAGCCCGAGATCTTCGTCGCCGAGCGCGGCCGCATGCTTATGGATCGCGACGAGCGGCGCGTGGCCATCCTGCTCGAGAACGGCACGCGCCACGAGGTCAGGCCAGAGTTGCCAGAAGAGTACGAGGTCCACGAGTTCGACCGGATGGCGATGAGTCTCGACCCTGAGACGGTCTTCCCCAGAGTCGGTCCGCAGCGGGGCTACCCCGAGTTGACGATCGAGGAACTCGAGGCCGAGGCCGGCCGACTGGAGGAAGCCGGGCTCTCGCCGCATGGGCCGATCATGTGGATCCACCGGAAGTTCTCGATTCCGGCGGCCTGCTTCGTCTTCGCCCTGATCGGCCTGGCGTTTGGCATCAGTTCTCGCAAAGACGGCAAGCTCGCCAGCTTCGTCATCGGCATCGGGGTCATCTTCGCCTACTACGTCTGTATGTACCTGGCCGAAGCGGCAGCCAAGGGAGGACTCGTGTCGCCCCACATGGCGATGTGGCTACCGAACCTGGCGCTCGGGATCCCGGGCCTGGCGTTCGTCGTCCAGCGCTCGTTCATGGCCAGCCGCGGGGTGAACCTACCGTTCCGGTTGCCCGCCTTCTTGGGCGCCTGGCAGCAGCAGGTCGCGTCCCGGACGGCGGCTCCAGCCGGCGATCGCAACGGGAAGGCTCGCGTGAAGGTGGTGGTGCGACTCCCCCACTTCTGGGTGCCCCGCCTGAACCTGCTCGACCGCTACGTCTTGAAGCACTACCTGCGCATCGCTGGCCTCGCGTTCGTCGGCATGCTCGGCATCTTCTACATCGCGACGTTCATCGATCTGTCGGACAAGCTCTTCAAGGGCGAGACGACCGGCCGGACGCTCCTCGAGTACTTCTGGTTCGCCACCCCGCAATACATCTACTATGTCCTGCCAATCTCGGTGCTCGTGGCCACGCTGGTCACGATCGGCCTCCTGACGAAGACCTCCGAGTTGGTGGTGATGAAGGCCTGCGGCATCAGCCTCTATCGCGCCGCCGTCCCGTTGGTCCTCTTCGGCGTCATCTGGAGTGGCGCGCTGTTCGGCCTGGGCGAGACCGTGCTGGCCTCGGCGAACCGGCGAGCGGAATCGATCCGCCACGTCATCCGTGGCGGTTCACCCCAGACGTTCGACGTCTTGAATCGGAAGTGGATCGTCGCGCCCGACGGCGCGATCTACAACTACACCTACCTCGATCCGCGCCGCCAGGAGCTGCACGGCTTTTCGATCTACCAGTTCGAGGAGGCGCCTTGGCGCCTGGGGCGACGCACATTCGTCAACAAGGCGGAGTTTTCGAGTAGTTGGAGTGGTGAAGGCGTCTGGGTACGATCATTTCACGATGAACTAGGGTTAATGCCCTATCAGTATCTCGGAGACACTGCCCTCAGGCTCCAGCCCCCCGAGTTCTTCGTCACCGAGCGCCCTGATGCCGAGCGGATGAACTATCGCCAACTCCAGCAGTACATCGGACAGCTGCAAGCGAGTGGCTTCAGCGTCGTCCAGCTCGCCGTCGCGCTGCAGCGTAAGCTCTCGTTTCCTCTCGTCACGGTGGTCATGACCCTGATCGCCGTGCCGTTCGCCGCTATGACCGGCCGACGTGGCGCCATGTATGCCATCGGTGTCAGCCTGGCGCTCGCGATCACCTACTGGGTGGCGATCAGCGTCTTCGGCGCGGTGGGAGCCGCGGGCCTGCTGGCGCCAGTTCTAGCGGCATGGGCGCCGAACATCCTGTTCAGCGCCGGCGCCAGCTATCTGTTGTTGACGGTGAGAACCTAGCGGCGTTCGAGTCGCAGATCGTCCAGCCAGACGACGCCCGACGTGATCGGCGGCGTGTTCACGGTGTCGACCACGAACAGCAGCGAACTCTCCGCATCCACGACCGGGGGACCGATGCCGCCCGAGGTCGCCGGCCGCATCTCCTGCAGCCGAACGGTCACTTCCCGCGTCGTCGTATCCGCGTAGACCGAGCGGCGCCAGCGGACGTCTTCCTCGCCCCCGCCCGCCCGGAGTTGGACCGACACCCGACCAGGCGCGTCGCTTCGGACGCGAAACCGGATCCGGTCGAACTCCCCCGCCTCCCCTATCCGCTCGTGTACGAGCGCCGCGAAGGGGCCCGCGCCCTGCCCGTCGGACAGAGCGTAGCGCAGCGCCAGTTCCCGCCCCTCCACCGCCTCGGTGCTGTCGACCGCGGCCAGCGATTCAGCGTCGTGCTCGACCGTCCACCCGGCCACATCCGGTTCATCCGTGAAGACGACGACGGAGTTCCCGGTCGCGTCCTGGTGACGCGGCCCCGGCGGCCCGTCAAAACCCACCCTGATCGCGTTGCTGACGATCCACGGAATCGCCGGGCGGCCTGGCGATTCCACCAGCGCAACCTCGACCCGGTAGACCGCGCGTCCCGCGGTCGTCACGTAGCGCAGCTCGGGACGGTTCGAGCGCTGCACCATCGCACCGTTCTCCAGCAGGTGAATCTCTCCCCCCGGCGGCAGGTCGGCCCGCACCGTCAGCTCGACGGCTAGGTCCGCTCCAAGACTGCCGCCAGCCTGGACGACGTCGCCACCGGATCGTGCGGCGAAGTGGAATCGGCCGGGCGGCGCCAGCGCGTCAATCGCCGTGTAGACTCGCCCCTCGCGCAGGCCTTCGAGCAATGCGGCGGCGTCCGCGGCGGCGTCGCCGGACCACACCTCGTCCAGCTGCACGCGGATTGCGAAGGTCCGGAAGACCTCTTCGTACGACGGTATCGGAATCGGTCTGAGCCGGACGTCGGCGACGCCGGGCACCGCCGCCGCGCCATGCGCATCCGCGCCGGCGAGGGCCACGACGGAGCGTGCCTGGGTCATCGTGTCCCAGCGCCACAGAGTCTCGGTCGGGCGGTCGAACAGCGCCGCGATCGCCTGCGCAGGGCGGATGGGATAGTGCAGCACGGCCAGCCCGAGCCGGAGCCAGGACTCGTCGCGCCAGGCGCTATCCGCGTTCAACCATTCGATGCCGCCAACCGCGGTGGACCAGTCCGTCCAGGCCAGGGCCGGCTTGGGCGACGCGGGGTGTGCCGCGACGCCAAACCCGCCGAGTCGCTCGATGTCCGCCGCCACGTCCCTGGCCTCTCCCCCGAGCGGATACGGCGCCTGGAGATGCCCCACGGACAGATAGTGACCGTCGGTCGTCGTGACCTCGAGGCCGTCGAGGATGAGCACGTTCGCGTGGTACCGTGGGGGCTCTGGCGCGCGCGTCCCGTCGCCGTGGTCGGTCACGACGACGAACGACAGGCCGGTCCTAGCCGCGGCCGCGGCAATCGCCTCGAGGCTGTCGGCCCCGTCCGAACGGTTGGAATGAACGTGAAAGGCGCCGGCGACGACCGGCGGCAGTGGGTCGTCGGAGGTCAGGCGTCCCGCCCCAAGGTCACGGGCAGGCTCTGGAAGAGTCAGCCCGCCGAGGAGCAAGAGCCCCAGGGCGAGAACCGCGCCAATCGTCGCACGTGCACCGGCTCGGGACATGGCGTGCTCGACGTCCAGTCTCGTCCGGCGATTCAACGCCCGGACGTCACCGACTCAGACTCCCGCGTCGCGCTTCAAGGCCTCGGCGGCGTCGGTCCGTTCCCAGGTGAACTCTGGCTCGGTACGTCCGAAGTGACCGAACGCCGCCGTCTGGCGGTAGATCGGACGGCGCAGGTCCAGAGATTCGATGATGCCCTTTGGCGTCAACGAGAAGTGCGACCGCACCAAACCGCTCATCGTGTCGTCACCGACCCTACCGGTGCCGAACGTGTCCACCAGGACCGACACCGGATCGGCGACGCCGATGGCATACGCCAACTGCACCTGGGCCCGGTCGGCCAGGCCGGCCGCGACGCAGTTCTTCGCGATGTACCGCGCCATGTACGAGGCGGAGCGGTCCACCTTCGTGGGGTCCTTCCCCGAAAACGCGCCTCCACCGTGCGGCGCGGCACCGCCGTACGTGTCGACGATGATCTTCCGCCCCGTCACGCCGGCGTCCCCGTGCGGCCCGCCGACGACGAATCGCCCCGTGGGATTCACATAGATCTTGGTCTGTAGGTCCAGCATGGCTTCGGGAATGACCGGCTTGATGATGTGGGTGATGATGTCATCCCGCATCGTCTCGGCGCTCACGGCCGCCGCATGCTGGCTCGACACGACGACCGTGTCGACCCGAACCGGCTTCGCGCCGTCGTATTCGATCGTCACCTGCGACTTCCCATCCGGCCGGAGGTAGTCGAGGACACCCTTCCGTCGCGCCTGTGAGAGCCCCCGGCACAGCTTGTGCGCCAGCTGAATCGGCAGCGGCATCAACTCGTCGCTCTCACGGCAGGCATACCCGAACATCAGTCCCTGGTCGCCGGCACCGCCCGGGTCGACGCCCATCGCGATGTCCGGTGACTGCCCGTGAACGGCCGACAGCACCGCGCACGTCTCGAAGTCGAAGCCGAACTTCGCCCTCGTGTAGCCGACCTCCTTGATTGTGTCGCGCACGATCTTCTGGAAGTCGACGTAGCAGGTCGTGGTGATTTCGCCGGCGATGATCGCGAGTCCGGTGGTGACGAGCGTCTCGCACGCGACACGTCCCGTCGGGTCTTCCGTGAGTATCGCGTCGAGAATCGAATCCGAAATCTGATCAGCGATCTTGTCCGGATGTCCCTCTGTGACGGACTCCGACGTGAAGAGATGATGGCCGGTACGGCTCATGAAGCGGGCTCCTTCTCGCGGGGCTGCCGCGACGCGTGCGATGTCGAACGGGCGACGCACCGTGCACGCGACCCCTCCAGTGGGTCGCACTACGTGTGCGCGATCCCGTTAAGTTAACAGACGGCTCGAACGGCGGTCAACTACCGTCTCCGGTCCCTCGCCGCGCATCAGCGTCGCGGATGGTACTCGTCGTAGATCGCCTTCAAGCGCGCGTCGAGGATATGCGTGTAGATCTGGGTCGTCGACAGATCGGCGTGGCCGAGCATCGCCTGAATGGTTCGCAGATCCGCTCCGCGGTCAAGCAGATGCGTCGCAAACGAGTGGCGCAGGACGTGCGGACTCAGACCGTGCGGGAGTCCGGCGGCCGAGCCATAGCCCTTCAGCACCTTCCAGAAGCCGACACGGCTCAGCGCCGAGCCCCCGCGTGCATTCACGAACAGCCTGGGCGACCGTCGCCCGCGGAGCAACTCGCCCCGAGCCGCCCCGAGATACTGCTGCACCCACTTGGTCGCCTCGCGGCCGATGGGCACGATGCGCTCTTTCGAGCCCTTTCCCATGCACGTGAGGTATCCCGCCTCGAGATTGACGTCCGCTGGTTTCAGCGAGACCAGCTCAGATACCCTCATGCCCGTCGCGTACAGGAGTTCGAGCAGCGCCCGATCGCGAGCGCCCCGAGCCGTCGAAGTGTCCGGCTGCTCGAGCAACCGGTCCACGTCTTCTATCGACAAGTACTTGGGCAGCGCAGGCCACGACTTCGGCGCACGTAGGTCGTCGGCGGGACTCGTCTCCAGCCGCCGGTCCAGCACCAGAAAACGGTACAAGCCACGCACGCACGCCACCATCCGCGCCACCGAGCGCGGCGCGAAGTCGGCTGCCATCAGATCGCGCACGAACGCTTCCAACTGCGCACGATCGAGCCGATCGACCGACGCGCCCTCCCGCTCCGCGAAGCGGAGCAACCACCCGAGATCGCGGCTATAGCTCCCCAGCGTGTGATCGGCCAGTCGCCGCGCCACGCGCAGATGATCCAGGTACCCGTCGATGAGCGCCGTCGAATCCGCGACCCGCGCTCCGTGTTGGCCTCGCAGCGTCGGATTCGCCGACGTCTTCGACGTCTGCTTGGTTTTCGAGGCCTGACGGGTCCCCGACGACCTGGCGGTAGTGCGTTTCCTCGTCTTTGCCATGCTCGGTTCGCAGAATCCGCAGCCGGCGCGCAGTCGCGCGCTGGCCGGTGCGCCGCATTGTATGTCGCTCTCGCTCCGTGTAGGGTAACCGTCGGCATCCACCGGCGCGGGAGAGCGCTCCTTGACGCCGGAAGCACGAGGCTTTCCGATGACACCAGCCGCCATCAAGCCTGTGATTTCGACCGACGCGTTGCAGGCTATCGACGTTCGCGTCGACACGATCGAGTCCGTCACCGACATTGCGGGTTCGCGCAAGCTCGTCAAGCTGAGCGTGGACTTCGGCGACCACACAGGCCAGATTCTCGCCGGCTTGAAGCAGGAGCGCGCCGAGCCTGCTGAGATCACAGGCCGACAGGCGCTGTTCGTCGTCAATCTCGCGCCGAAGACCATAGCCGGGGAACTGTCCGAGGGGATGCTCTTCGACATTGGCTTTGCCGATGGGATCACGCCTGTCCTCTCGGTGCCCGAAGCGGCGGTGCCCAACGGCACCCGGACCGGATGACTCGTCCCACCATCTTCATCGCCGGCCTGGGCGACCTCGGCGCCGTCCTCCTCGAGTTGCTCGCGCGCGAGCGCTGGCCGGGCCGGGTGGTCGCGGGCAGCCGCGACCTCGCGCGCACCAGCGCCCGTGTCAACCTGGCCAGCCTCGGCGCCATGGCGCAGGGCTGCCGGCCGACACTCGAGGCGGTGCGACTCGACCTCGACGACGAGGCCGGCACGGCGGAACTGCTCCACCACCTGGCGCCCGACATCATTCTGGCCACGGCCGCGCGGCAGTCCTGGTGGACCCCCGAGCGGCTCCCGCCCGTGCCCCGCGCCCGCCTCGCCGTCGCGGGCTTCGGCGTCTGGCTCCCGATTCATCTCGTGCTCTCCCTCAAGCTGATGCGGGCCGTGCAGGCCTCCGGCAGCCGGGCGCGCGTACTCATCGCTCCGTTTCCGGACGTCGCCAACTGCGTCCTGTCACGTCTGGGATTGGAGCCGGCCGCCGGCGTCGGCAACCTCGATGAGATCGTCCCGAAGATCGCCGCGCTCGCCGCCGCTCGGCTCGACGTCGCGGTCGACGATGTCGAGATCAGCCTCGTGGCGCATCACGCGCTCGAAGCCCACGTGTTCGAGGCCAACGCGAGCCCGATGCCGCCGTACCATCTCCGGATCGTCCATGCGGGCACCGACGTAACCCAAGCCGTCGACGGCCACAGCTTGCTCCGCCAGCCGTACCCGCTGCCCCCCGGACCCGCCATCCACTTCTTGACCGCGGGCTCGGCCGTCCGGCTGATGCGGGCGCTGACAGAAGCCGACACCCGGCTGCATGCCCCGGGCCCGGAGGGGCTCCCCGGCGGATATCCCGTGATCGCTGGGCCAGACGGCGTCCGCGTGGCGCCTATCGACGGGCTGTCGCGCACGGCCGCGATCGAGATCAACGAGCGCTCGCACGCCTTCGATGGCATCGCGGCCATCGAGGCCGATGGCACGGTCGCGTTCACCCCGGAATCCACCGACGCGCTGGCTCGGGAGCTCGGCTACCACTGCGACCGACTGCCCCCCGCGGAGATCGCGCCGCGGGCCGATGAACTGCTGAAGCGATTTCAGGCGTACGCCGCTCGTCACGACGCCGATATCGGCTGACCCGCCTGACCGCTGCCCTGTCGCACGACCAGCCCAGCCTGTATCCTGTAGCGACATGTCGTATTCAACAGAGAAGTCCAAGGCACTCTTCGATCGCGCGGTTCGGGTCATGGTCGAGGGCGGCAGCTCGCCGTCTCGCGGGCCGGCCAACTATGGCGACTACCCGCTGTTCATCGAACGTGGGCAAGGCGCACACGTCTTCGACGCGGACGGGAACCAGTACCTCGACTGGATGATGGCCTACGGTGCGCTGCCCCATGGCCACGCGCACCCGCGTATCGTCGACGCCGTGACGCAGGGCGCTGGCAGCGGGGCGCTCGTTGCCGCGGCGACCGAGATCGAGATCGAAGTCGCGGAACTCATTCAACAGATGGTCCCGTCGGCCGAGCGGGTCCGATTCGCGAACACCGGGACCGAGGCGACCATGGCCGCGATTCGGCTGGCCCGCGGTTACACGGGGCGCCCGAAGTTCCTCAAGTTCGAAGGGCACTACCACGGGTGGTACGACGATTTCCTCGTGAACGCCCACCCGCATCCCGTGGAGTCGCTGGGGCATCGGCGTGACCCAATCAAGATCCCCGACAGTTCCGGGCTGAATCGCCGAGCCGTGGAGGACACGATCGTCGCGCCATGGAACGATCTGGCCGCGGTCGAGCGCGCGCTCGACGCGAACCGGGGCCAGGTGGCCGCGATCATCACCGAAGGCATCATGTCCAACATGGGCGTCATCCCACCGCATCCAGGCTACCTGGAAGGGCTGAGCCAGCTGGCGCGATCGCACGACGTGTTGCTGATCCTCGACGAGACGGTGACCGGCTTCCGCATCGCCGCCGGCGGATGTCAGCAGCATTACGGTCTCGACCCGGACATCACGACGTTCGGCAAGGCGCTCGGGTGCGGCCTGCCCGTCGCGGCCTTCGTGGGGCGCGCCGAGATCATGGAGGCCCTGGCCTGGGGCGGCGTCCTGCACTACGGCACGCAGAACGCTTCGCGCATCGGCCTGTTCGCGGCGCGGGCGAACCTCCAGATGCTGACGGCCGGCGATGCCGAGGCCTTTCGCCACACCTGGCGCATCGGAGAAACGCTCGTGGCGGGGCTCCGGCGGGTCTTCGAAGAGACCAACACGCCGGCGATCATCCAGAGCGTCGGCCCGATGTTTCAGATCATGTTCACGCGCCAGAAGCGGATCAACGATTACCGCGAGTACTGCGAATTCGTCGACCGAGCGCGCTACCGCGCCTTCGCGCACGCACTGTTCCGGCACGGCGTCTACATGACACCCGCCGCCGCGCTCCACTCGGTCGCCTCGATCGTCCACACGCCCGACCACGTCGAGACGACGCTTGCAGCCGCCCGGGCAGCCCTGACCGAGGCCGATGCCCAGTAGCGCGCCGCCGGGCGCCTTGCGCGACAGAGTCGCCGTCGTCACCGGCGGTGCCTCGGGGATCGGCCGCGCCACGGCCGTTCTCCTGGCTCACGAGGGTGCGGCCGTAACCGTCGCCGACGTGGACGAGACCGCCGGCTCTGAGACGGCCCAGCTCATCGCTGACGCCGGCGGCCGCGCACAGTGCATCCCGACCGACGTGACCCTGGAGGAGGATTGCCGCGGCGCGATCGCCGGCACCGTCTCGGAGTTCGGCCGCCTGGACATCCTGTTCAATAACGCCGGGATCATCCGGCGCACCTCTATTTCGAATACGACGGCGGACGACTGGGACCGCGTCATGGCCATCAACGTGCGTGGGGTGTTCTTGATGTCCAAGCACGCCATTCCGGCGATGCCGACAGGTGGCGTCATCATCAACACCAGCTCGGGGTGGGGTCTCGTCGGAGGGCGCGACGCGGCGGCCTACTGCGCGTCGAAGGGCGCCGTGGTCCAGTTGACCCGCGCCATGGCGCTGGACCACGGCCCGCAGGGCATAAGGGTCAACTGCGTCTGCCCCGGCGACACCGACACGCCGCTGCTCGCCAGCGAGGCCGAACAACTCGGAGCCGAACCCAGCACCTTCCGCGCCGACGCCGCGCGCCGGCCGCTGGGGCGCATCGGTGCCCCGGACGACATCGCCCGCGCCGTGGTCTATCTGGCCAGCGACGCGTCCGGCTTCGTCACCGGCACGACCCTGGTCGTCGACGGTGGCGGACTCGCGGGATCGGCCTGATGAAGGGGCGCCTTACGCCCCAAGCCCCAGCTCGGCCCCTTACGGGGGCCCCACGCCCCGTGCCGGGGCCTCGCCACCGCGCCGTGCGCGGTACGTCCTCTACGCCCTTCGGTACTGCCGGTCCGTGACCTGCTCGAGCCAGGTCGTCGTCGCCCCGATGTTGATCGCCAGATGCACCATCGCCCCCTGCGGGCCTGCTCCGTGCCAGTGCTTCTCGCCGGGCTGAATACTGGCCAGCCCCCTGGCCGGAATGTCCTGTCGCGACTCGCCTTCCTTCTGCAGCCAGCAGGTGCCTTCGAGAACAACCAGCAACTGCACGCCGCTGTGCGTATGCCACGCCGTGCGTGCGCCCGCCTGGAACGCCACCCCATAGGCGTTGACGTCGGGATCGGCGGCCACACCGCGCATCGCCGTCATTCGGGCCCGTCCCGTGAAGTGCTTCGGGTCGGCTTCCTCGTCGCCGAGATGCTCTGGAACGAGTACTTGCATCGTCTCCTCGTACGAAGAACGGCCGATGCACCTCGCGTGCATCGGCCGTCCGTGGTCTGTGTGAGGCGACCCTGACTCGACTTCGACGCTGGTCTGCCGCGGCTCAGTCCCTCGCCGAGTTCGCCAGCAACGGCTCCAGCGGCGCCAGTTCCGCACCATTCTCGGTGCAGACCGCGTAGCGGCTCCGTTCGTTCGCGTACATCGAGACTCCGGCGTACTCTCCCTTGGCATTCAGCACGTAGAAGCTGATGCCGAACCCCGGCTCTCCTCGGCTGTTCAGGAGACGCTGCTCGACCGTGTTCTCTTTGATCCGCCTCAGCCCGTCGAGGCCGGCGTCCTTCGGGCTCATGCCGCGACGGAGATTCTCGACGATGAGATATGACGTGAGGTTGTACAGATTCGCCTCGCCTCGCCCCGTCGACCCCGCGGCGCCGTACGTCCCGTCGACATAGAGTCCCGCGCCCAGAATCGGCGAGTCGCCGACCCGCCCCGGAATCTTCCACGCCAGGCCACTCGTCGTCGTCACGCCGCAGATCTCGCCGCGCGCGTTGATCCCGTCGCAGTTGATCGTGCCGAAGAAGTCGTGCTCCGAGATCAGGCCGTCGGCCATCATCCCGAGGCCCGCCTCGTGCCCGGCCCATGCACGCTGCTTCGGATCGAGGTAGTGCCCGGGATCGATCCGCCGCTTCCACTCCAGCCACCGCTCGCGCGACCGCTCACTATTTAGATCGTCGTGCACGGTGAAGCCCATGTTGCGCGCGAAGTCCGTGGCGTCGCGGCCCGCGAGCAGATGGTGATCCGTGTACTGCATCACGGCATGCGCGACGAGCGACGGGGTCTTGACACCTTCGATCGCTGCCACGCCGCCGGCGCGTCGGGTCGGCCCGTGCATGCAGCACGAATCGAGCTGCACGACGCCGTCCGCATTGGGCGATCCCCCGAATCCAACCCCGCCGTCCGCCGGATCGAGCTCGTTGAGGTTGACGCCGGCGATCAACGACTCCAGCACATCCGTGCCATCGGTCAACATCCGGAACGCCGTCTCGACGCACGTCTCGGAGCCGCCGTTGCGGATCGTATGACCGTTCCCGGAGGCGATGACCACGGGTCTGACTGACGACGTTTGCACCGCCGGTGCCCGACCGAACGCACGTCGAGGCGAACCCGCCGCGAGGCCCGTGGCAGCTGCGCCCGTCAGCATGAAATCCCGTCGATTGATCCTCGTTCGCATAGCGTCTGCTTCCCCTCGGTCCGGCGCCGGGCCGGTCTAGGCGTTCGGCCGCTGCAGCAGTCCGTCGAGCGGAGCCAACTCCGGCCCGTTCTCGGTGCAGACCGCGTACCGGCCGCGCTCGCTCTCATACATCGACACACCGGCGTAGTCGCCCTTGGCGTTGATGATGTAGAAGTTGACGCCGAACGACGGGTTGCCGTCATCGTTCAGCAATCGCTTCTCCACCGTGTTCTCCTGGATCCGCTTGAGGCCCTCCATGCCGGCATCTTTCGGGCTCATGCCGCGCCGAAGCTCCTCGACGATCACGAAGGACGCCAAGCTGTACAGGTTCGCCTCCCCGCGCCCCGTCGACCCGGCGGCGCCGTAGGTTCCGTCGACGTACAACCCGGCACCAAGAATCGGCGAATCGCCGACACGGCCCGGAATCTTCCACGACAGCCCGCTCGTCGTCGTGACGCCGCAGACCTCACCACGCGCATTGACGCCGTCGCAGTTGATCGTGCCCCAGAATTCGTCCTCGGGGATGATGCCCTCGGCCACCATGTCGAGCCCGGCCTGCAAGCCGGCCTGAATCCGCTCTTCTGGAGTCAGATAGTGCCCAGGATCGGTCCGCCGCTTCCACTCGAGATACTGGCGCCGCGAGTTCTCGGTGTTCAGATCGTCCTCGATCTCGAAGCCAAGATTCCGCGCAAACTGTTGCGCCCCGGCGCCCACGAGAAGGTGGTGGTCGGTGTACTCCATCACCGCCTTGGCCACCAGTGACGGGGCTCGCACCCCCTCGATGGCACCCACGCCGCCGGCCTGTCGTTTCGGGCCGTGCATGCAGCACGAATCGAGTTGCACGATCCCTTCGGCGTTCGGGCGTCCACCGTAGCCGACGCTCGCGTCCTCCGGGTCCAGTTCGACGATGTTCACGCCTGCGATGAGCGAGTCGAGGACATCCTCGCCGGCGGTCATCATCCGGAACGCCACCTCGACGCACGTCTCATTGTCGGCGTTCCGCGACCGGTGTCCGTTGCCCGAGGCCACGACCACGGGTCGCGCACTCGACATCTGCAACGCCGGCGCGCGCCCGAACGCCGGCCGTGTCGCCGCCAGGCCGGCAGCCGCCGCACCCGTCAGCACAAAATCCCGCCGATTCAGTTTCTTGGCCATTCGAATTCTGCCTCCTACAGGGCGCTCTTCGTCACCACCTGCGCCATCTCGATCCAGTACCCCGTCAAGCCGCCGATTGTGGCCGAGCCCTCGCAAGTTGTCAATTTGTCAGTAAGTTCCAGCGCCTGTCGCCTCGACCGGGCGAGCCCCTAGTATATGATTTCGAACCGGCATTCATTCGATTCCTACGTTCGCGGGGCGCGCTCTCCCCTTCCTGATCCTGACAGGGAGGGTTTCGCGCAACGGCGGTGTGCGGGGATACCCCGATGAAGTCAGAGCACCATCCCATCCTTCTGGCCAGCGCCCGGCCCGAGTGGCGCACACGGTACTGGCTGACCGAACCGCTGCGCCTGTCACGCGGCACCGTGCTCGAAGTGGCGGCCATGTTGAGTTCGACCGCCCCGGCGGGTGACATGCCGGTGCGCTTCACCCTCGACCTTGTTGGCGCCGAGGCCGACGTCGCCCCGAACTGACCCGAGCGGCACTCAGCTCTGCGAGAATGGCTCCTGACATCCGCCGCCGATCCCCCGGCCATGGTGAGGCGAGGCTCCGCCCCAACTGGAGCACTCACTCTCCCGACATGATGCCGGCACCGTCATCGACGGTCCGATCGTCCGGGGCGGCCACGCCGTCGGTCACCCACCTGTTGATGAGGTCGAGCGCGTCCCGCACTGCGCGCACGTAGGAGCCGTACTCGCCCGCCGCTGTCTGTGCCTCCGCGCCGATGCCCATCCGCGACATCCGGTGCCGGAACCCTTCCAGGGCGTCGTCTTCCCTGGAGATGTGCCACGCGCGACGAACCTGGTAGAGCCGGTGGCGGTTCCCTGCCACGGCATCCGCCAGCACCTTTCGCTTGTAAGCCAGGATCTCCGGCAGGACGAAGTCGTCGTAGGTGCCGACGACCTCGATTGTCGGCACCAGCACCTGGCCCGAGGTATCTCCACGTCGCAAGCGCTCGATGAACCCTGGCCGCTCGGCCTGGTCCTCGACCCGAAACCCCTCCAGTTCGGCCGCTCCCAGATCCTCCACTCCGTAGCCCGCGAGCGCTCGCTCGAGGCCCGCGGCCGACGCGGACGATCCAATGAACGGCCAGAGCGGTCGAGCGGCCACCGGCGTGCCAGCGCCTTCGGCCGCGTACGCCAGGACCGCAGGGACATCGTCGCCCACCGCCGGATGATCACGTGGATCGATCGCCGGCCAGAGCGCGACGCGTCGCGCCAGGCGATCGAGCCCGGTCGCCGTATCGCCGGCCCCGCCAGCGATGATGACGACGCCGTCGAACGGCAGCGCGGGATCCTCGGCGGCGTAGCGTGCGATCGCACCGCCCGCCGACAGCCCCACGAGGTAGAGGGCCTCGACGTCGCGCCCCAGGAGGTCGCCCGCCCGATCGCGCGCCCACGCCGCGAACTCCACGACGATCGCCAACCCTTCGCGTGTCCCACCGACGCCGTCTCGGTCGACACTCGCGTAGGCAAAGCCATGCTCGACGGCGTACGCTCCGATCACGTCGTCGAGCGAGGTCTCGCTCGTGCCCATCTGGGTGCCATCCGCAGCCAGCGCCGGACCTCCGCTGCCGCCGTGTGCCGCGACGAGCAGCCGGCCATTCCACGCCGCCCGCTCGGCCGGACGGCGAAGGACGAAGCGCTTCTCGGCGTCGACGGTCGTGAGCGCGACGAGGCCGGACTCCTCGACTGCTGACCCGGGATCCCGGGTCATGACCTCGGCCCCCGGAGGCACCGCTGAAGAACACCCCGCCATCGATGCGATCAGGCCGGCACACACCGTCCGACGAATCGTCTCGACCATCAGCCTCCTCCACCTGACGACCGCGTCTGCCTCGCTGCGGAGGACACCATCTCCCGCACCTGCCGCAGCCATGTTCGCTTCCGCGCCAGGCTCGCAGTCAGTGGTAACTGTGCCACGCCGATCAACCGTCGCATCATCTCCACTCCGGCAAACCGCATCACCAACGCCCGGCTCGCCTCATCGGGCCGCGTCCCGATCCGCTCGGCATAGCCTGTCAGCGCTCGGTCGACGATCGCTGGTGGCTGATCCGCAAGGAGAAGATGGGCCACCAACACTCCGACGTCGAACTCGGGCGCGCCAAGGAAGCAGAACTCCGGATCGATGATCCGCGGCCCCTCCGCCGTCCGCAGCCAGCTACCCGGAAAGAAATCCCCGTGCAGCAGTGTCCCGCCGTCGCGTAGATAGACGCGTCCCAGAGTCTCGACGGCCGCCACGAAATCCGTATCCTCGCGCAGTTTGGTCGCTGCCCCGGACAGCCCGGGGGTCAGCGCGTCCAGATCCAGCCCATTGCTAGCATCCAGCGGCACCCGGAAGATGTGCTGGTGGTTCAATTCGCGCATCGCCCGGTTGGTGAAGAGGCCGTCGTCCTGGAACCCCACGAAGGCTCGATGCAGCGAGGCGAGCATATCCACCAGAGCGTCCAGATCGGCCTCGCTCAGTCGCTCGCCGGCGTACAGGTCCGTATAGTCAGCGCCCGACCCCAGGTCTTCCAACAGAAGGATCCGCTCCTCGGGCGCGAAGCCCAGCAATCGCGGCATCCGGTCCCGCAGCGCGGGATATTGCGCCATCAACTCGTAGAAGCGTCCTTCGACGAGAGCGCGTTCCGGGGGCGCCGCAATATGCTCGTACTTCTCGACCCACGGCCGCGCCTGCTTCGCGATGAGCGTGCGCTGGGATGTCGCCACCCGGAGGGTGAGGTTCATGTTCCCCTCACCGGGTTTCGAGAGCCCACGCACAGCTTCGTCGGAAGCCAGCCATCCCTTGTGCCGCAGGAAGGCCGCGAGGCCGGCCGGGTCGCGTTCATCCAGGAAGAACACTCCTGGATGGCTGGCCTCGAAGATCGCCCGCTTGCTCATCGTTGACATCTGAGAGAGTACTCCAGTGGCGTCAGACGCGGCTGCCCGTTCGACGCTGCGCGTCCTGCCGCCGGTTCACGCCAACGCGGCTCATCCTACTTGAATTTGGTCACCGGCCCTGTCGCCCCCGGAGTACAATATCTGGGTCGTCAACACGACAGTGAGCAGAGTGGCCATGCGCGACTGGCGATCCGTCGACCTCTGGGACCGTGCCGTGCTCTGTCTCCTCATCCCACTCATCCTCCTCGCGTCACCGTCGGCGGCTCAGAAGATGCTGACCTGGGACCAGCGTGACGAAGCGGCCCGTCTGACGCAGATGGTGGATGCCGTGGCGGACGGTGGGTACGCCGGCGGCGACGCTTGGTTGAAGTGGAGCCATCATCTCCTCCGCGGTGAGGACGGCAGCGTCTACATCCCGTTCAGCGTCGTGGTCGACGAAGCGCCCGACGCGTTCCAGACGGCGAGCGTCTACGTGCGCGTCGCCCAGCATGGCGAGAACTCCAGGGCCGGCCGCGAGCGGATGCGGCGGCGGCGGCTCACCGGCTTCGGTCCCGGCGAAGTGCCCATCAACGTGCCGGAACGGGACTTCGTCCCTCGCGGCACGCCGGTCGCCGCCGAAAATGCGGCCATGCTGCGTCTCGCACACCCCGAGGGCATCGACGAGGCCACCTACCCGTTCGAGGATGTCCACTTCATCGATCTCGGCGGCACGAACGACTCGGCCCCATACACGATTCGCCGCTCGCTCACCGTCGAGCCGGGCGACTACGACGTCTACGTCGCGATTCGAGAAGCGGCCCTCGACGGCTCCGCCCGGCCGGACGCGAAGTCGGCGCTTCTCAAACGACGCCTCCACGTCCCCGCGTTCGATCTCGACCGCCTCCAGCTGAGCAGCGTGATCGTGGCCGATGCCATCGAGCCGCTTGCCGCGCCGTTGTCGGCGACGGAACAGCTCGGGCGTCCGTATGCCCTCGGCGGCGCGGAGATCACGCCGGTCCGCGACACAATCTTCGATTCCCGGGACAATCTGTCGCTCGTGTTCTTCATGTACAACCTGCTCACGGACTCGCGGGGTCGCCCGAACGTTAGCGTGCGCTATACGTTCTACAGCCTGACCATGGGACGCGTGGAGCCCTTCCGGTCGACGGCGCCCCAGGACTTCAACATCGAGACGCTGCCGGACGAGTTCGATCTGCGAGCCGTCGGCGCGCAGCTTCCGACGTCGCAGGGCGTCCCGCTCCAATCGTTCCCCGAAGGGACGTATACGCTCCAGATCCAGGTCATCGACCATCTCGCCGACGCCAGTCTCGTCGAGGATGTGTCGTTCGTCGTGATGGACCGCTCGGGCGCAGAGCCCTAGGACCGAGATGGAATATCGAGCCGTCTTTCGCTGCATCGCCGGTTGCCACGGCGACCACCCCCTGATGCAGCCGATCTATCGCTGCCCCACCTGTGGCGATCTGCTGGAGGTGGTGCACGATCTCGATGCCCTCCGGCACCGGTCCGCCGCGGCCTGGACCCAGCTCTTCGACCAGCGATACAAGCGCACGGTCTGGCCCTACGGCTCGACCGTGTGGGGAAAGAAGGAATGGGTCTGCCCCGAACTCGCCGACGACAACATCGTGTCGATGGACGAAGGTGGGACCAATCTTCTGTGGGCCGAACGCTTCGGTCGGGAGATCGGGGTCGATGACCTCTGGATCAAGCTCTGCGGCAACTCGCATACCGGTTCGTTCAAGGACCTCGGCATGACCGTCCTGGTCTCGGTCGTCCGACAGATGATGCGCGCGGGCCGGACGATCCAGGCGGTGGCGTGCGCGTCGACTGGCGACACCTCGGCCGCGCTGGCCGCCTATGCGGCCGCGGCGGCCATTCCTGCCCTGGTCATCCTGCCGCGGGGCAAGGTCTCACAAGCTCAACTTCTCCAACCGCTGGCCAACGGGGCCACCGTCCTCGCACTCGATACCGATTTCGACGGCTGCATGGCGATCGTCCAGCGCCTCGCCGAAGAGGAGCGCATCTATCTCGCGAATTCAATGAACAGCCTCCGGCTCGAGGGCCAGAAGACCGTCGCGGTCGAGATCGTGCAGCAGTTCGACTGGGAGGTCCCCGACGTTCTCGTGATTCCGGGTGGCAACCTCGGGAACGTCAGCGCCCTGGGTGCCGGCCTCGACCTGATGGAGGCCCTAGGCCTAACCCGGAAGCGCCCGAAGATCGTCGTGGCTCAGGCGGCCAAGGCGAATCCGCTCTATCTCGCCTATCAGCAGGACTGGCGATTCGAACCGGTCCAGGCCGAGCCGACCCAGGCGTCGGCCATTCAGATCGGGAATCCCGTGTCCATCAAGAAGGCGATCCGGACGCTGCAGCGCTACGACGGGATCGTCGAGCAGGCCACCGAGACCGAACTCGCCGACGCGGCCGCGAGAGCCGACCTCACCGGCATGTTCAACTGCCCGCATACCGGCGTGGCGCTCGCGGCGCTCATCAAACTGCGCGACCGCGGTCAGATCGCGCCGACCGACCGCGTCGTCGTCATCTCCACGGCGAACGGCCTGAAGTTCACCGACTTCAAGCGGGCGTATCACTCCCACGCCCTGGCCGATGTCGAGCCGGCCCACGCGCGGTGCGCGATCGACCTCCCGAACGACTATGGCGCCGTCTGCGACGCTGTCGACCGCGCCGCCTCGCGACCATCGCCCCATCCCGTCTCCTGACTGGCGTTCACGACAGAAAGAGCGAGTACGCGGCGTTGTCGGGCTCGAAATGGTACGGATAGCCGAGGCCGTCGAGGAATTCGCCGAACGCGGCACGCTCGTCCGCCGGCACCTCGAATGCCGCGAGGACGCGGCCGAAGTCCGCACCGTGATTCCGGTAGTGAAACAGGCTGATGTTCCACCGGCCGCCGAGTCGCTCGAGGAACTGCATCAGCGCCCCCGGCCGCTCGGGGAACTCGAACCGGCAGAGCTGTTCATTGCGCACGTCAGGCGCCCGCCCGCCGACCATGTGGCGCACGTGGAGCTTCGCCACCTCGTTGTCGGACAGATCGACCGTGGCGTAGCCCGCGGCAGTCAGGCGCTCGGCGAGTTCCTGCGCGTCGGCCTTCGACTGGATTGTCACGCCGACGAAGATGTGAGCCTCGGCTCGCCCGCTCAAGCGATAGTTAAACTCGGTGACGACCCGGCGGCCGACCGTCGCACAGAACTCCCTGAACGCACCGGGGCGCTCCGGAATCGTCACGGCGAGCACCGCCTCCCGCGCCTCGCCCAGTTCCGCCCGCTCCGCCACGAAACGTAGCCGGTCGAAGTTCATGTTGGCGCCGCTCAGGATCGCGACCAGATGGCGCCCACGCACCTGCTCGCGCTCGACGTAGGCCTTCATCCCCGCAACGCCCAGCGCACCCGCCGGCTCCATCACGCAGCGCGTGTCGTCGAAGATGTCCTTGAGGGCGGCGCAGATCTCGTCGTTCGACACCCGGAGGACCTCGTCCACGGTCTGCTGCACCACGGCCATCGTGAACGCTCCAACTTCCCGCACCGCCACGCCGTCGGCGAAGATCCCCACCGAATCCAGGACCACGCGCTCACCGGTCGCCATCGATTGGAACATCGCGTCGGCCTCGAAAGGCTCCACACCCACGATCCGGATCTCGGGGCGCAACGCCTTGATGAACGCCCCGATCCCGGCGATGAGCCCGCCGCCGCCGATCGGCACGAAGATGACGTCGGGCAGCTCTCGGCTCTGCCGGAGGATCTCGTCGCCGATCGTGCCCTGCCCCGCGACGACCAGCGGATCGTCGAACGGGTGCACGAACGTCAGGCCGGTCTCCTCGACGAGCGCGTCGCAGCGCGCCTTCGCCTCGCCAAAGGTGTCCCCCTCGAGAATCACCTCCGCGCCCATCTCGACGACGGCGTCGACCTTGATCGCTGGCGTCGTTCGCGGCATGACGACCACGGCCCGGATCCCTAGGCGCTTCGCGGCGAAGGCCACGCCCTGCGCGTGGTTGCCGGCGCTGGCCGTCACGATGCCCTTCGCCCGCTCGGCCTCCGAGAGCTGAACGATTTTGTTGTAGGCGCCGCGCACCTTGAAGCTGAAGATCGGCTGAAGGTCCTCGCGCTTCAGGAACACCTGATTGCCGAGACGTGCACTGAGCTTGGCCGCCGTGTCCAGGGGCGTCTCGCGGGCGACGTCGTAGACGCGGCTCGTCAGGATCTGTCGAAGGATGGCGTCGAGGGCCACTGCCCTACTGGGGTGCTCTTGGCCTGCGTCGATCATTCGGGTCGCTCGTGTCAGGTCGCCGGGCCCTCGTGCCGCCACGCGGTCACGCGAGCGGGACTGAGGGCGCGCCGAGCGCACGCCAGCGCCGCGCCCGGCGTCGCGCCAGACGTCGCGTCCGCCTCGAACCGCTCCACACGAACTTTCCGTGGGTGCCCATCTCTAGTGGTTGTCGGCTCGACGACACGATGTGTTGACTCTCGTCACGGCCCCGTCACGCCGGGAACGACGCCATGTCGGACACCGTGTGCTAATCTGAGCAACGCGCGGCAGTCCTGCCGCGTCAGGCACCATGCGCAGATGAGATCAGCCGCCGACGTCGTCATCATCGGGGGCGGCTGCATGGGTGCCAGCACTGCTTACCATCTCTCCCGCCTCGGCATCCGGAACGTCGTCCTGATCGAGCGCGAACGGCAGTTGGCCACCGGGTCCACCGGCCGGAACGCCGGAGGGGTACGACACCAGTTCTCGATACCCGAGAACATCGCCTTCTCGATCGAATCGATCCACCTCATGGAGCGCTTTGAGGACGAGGTGGGCTATCCGTTGGACTTTCATCAGGACGGCTATCTCTTTCTCCTGTCGACACCCGAGTCCGTGTCGACATTCGAGCAGAACATCGCCTTGCAGCAGAGCCTGGGCGTCGAGGTCGAGCTGCTCACGCCGGCTGAGGCCGCCCGCCTCGCTCCCGGGCTCAATGTCGACGGTGTCATCGCCGCCAGCTACTGCTCCCGCGACGGCATCGCCGACCCGAACGGCCTGACCACTGGCTTCGCCCGCGCGGCCCAGACCGCGGGTGTCGAGATCGAGCGCGATACGGAAGTGACCGGTATCACGGTCGATGCCGATAGGATCGCGGGCGTCACGACGACGCGCGGCACGATCGCGACCCCCGTCGTCGTCAACGCCGCCGGCCCGCACGCCGCGCGCGTCGCGCAACTGGCCGGCGTGAATCTCCCCGTCGAACCGCTGCGCCGCCATATCTTCATCGCCCAGCCGCCGGCAGCCGCCGTCGCCGGCGCCGACTTCCCCGAGACGCACCTCATGGCGATCGACTTCGCCACATCGTTCTACTTTCATCGCGAGGGCGCGAATATCCTGTTCGGCATGGGCGATCCCGACGAGGCACCGGGCTTCGACATGACGGTGCAATGGGATTTCCTCGATTCGGTCGTGGAGGTCGCGTTGACCCGCCTGCCGGTCCTCGCCGAGGGCACGATCTCGCACGCCTGGGCCGGGCTCTACGCCATGTCGCCGGACGCCAACGCCATCATCGGCCCCGTGGAGCAAGTCAAAGGCCTCTACCTCATCAACGGCTTCAGCGGCCACGGGTTCCAGCACTCGCCGGCCGTCGGCCGCCATCTCGCGGCGCTGATCGCCGGCCACCAGCCCGACGTCGACCTCGACTCGTTCGCCCTCGACAGGTTCTCGACGGGCACGGTGCAACCAGAGGCCAACGTCATCTGACGGGCTCCCCTCATCAATGCCCGACCCAACTGCCCCCTCGCGTTCCCGGCTCACCCGGCGGCGCTTCCTCACGCTGGGAACCGGGGCCGCCCTAGTCTCGGCGTCGACCGGCTGCGCGCCTGCCGACGATGGCCCGACATGGGGCACCCTTCGTGTCGTCGATGGTATCGACGACGCGGTCAGCCGGGCCTCGCTTGCCGACGCCGCCGCGCTCTTGCGCGCGGCCGGTGCGGTCCTGGGCCCGACCGCCTTCGCGGCTGGACCCGACACGCTGCTCCTCACCTCGAACGTCTCGGCCGCCACTTCTTCGGCCTGGCGGTGCGCCAGCCAGGCGCCCGGGGCCTACCGCCTCCTGTCGCCGCCACAGGGGCCGGCGATCGTCATCTGCGGGTCCGACACCGAGGGCGCGCGCAACGGCCTGTACGCCTGGCTCGCATCGCTCGGCTTCGGCTTCTTCCGGGATGGCGATACGCGGCCGTCGCTTTCCCCCAAGGCGACGCTGCTCCCAGTCGACGACCACGAACAGGTCCCGGCGTTTCGGTGGCGCGGGGACATGATCTGGGACAACTACCTCGGACCGCGCCGATTCTGCGCCGCAACCTGGGAGGACGCCGACTGGGAGCGCGCCCTGCTTTTTCTGGCGCGTAGCGGTCTGAACTTCCTCGAGTTCTATCCACCGATGGAGGCGGTCTTCCATCGCGCGTTTCCCGATGCGGTCGGCCTCGACCACGGCGCGGTCTGGGCCTCCACGGCGAAGGAGGCGCTCGCGCAGCGAGTCCTCGCGCGTGGCCGGGAGCTCGGCGTCCGCTTCATGTACGTGATCGCCTACGGTGCGTTTCCCGACGCGGTGCGCACGCTCCATCCGGATCTCGAATGGCGCGGCGGCTTCCTCTGCGCACATCAGCCAGAGCTGCGTTCCTTCACGACCAGCGTCTGGCGAGAACTCGTCGCCACGTTCGGCACAGATCACCTCTACGCCATCCGCCACCGGGGCGAGGAGGGCCAGTCCTATAGCGATCCTTGTCGATCCGTCACCAAGGCCGATGGTTTCAGCCAGGCCTTCGAGGTCCTGCGAGCGATCGATCCCCAGGCGATGCCCACCGTCTGGACCTGGGCCGAGCAGGTCCCGGAACTGTTCGAGGCGCTGCCCGATCCGATCCAGGCGGTGCACATTCGACATGGGATGGGCAGAGTGTTCGACGACGTCGGCGTCGGCCGGGAGCAGGCTGACGGGCGCCCCGACATCCCTGCCGGTCGGGTCTGGCTCTCGGGCCAGTTCACCGTCTTCAGCGGCGCCGACACCTTTCTCCAAACGGCCTGGTCGTCCGGGCGTAGCCTCGCGCGCGACGCGCGCGCCGCCGCCGCCGACCCGTCCTGCCGCGGATACTTCCACTGGCCCGAGTGGTCCGACACCTCACCGTGGCTATCGGAGATCATCCGTCGTCTCGCTTGGGACCCAGACGGGTTTGTCCAGGATGTCGCGTTGGAGCAATTCGCCGTCGCACGTCATGGCCAGGCGGCGGATGCCTTCATGGCGGGCTTCCAGCCCCTGCTCGCCGCCGGCAACGCGCGCGTCGTGGCGACCCCGCGCAAGCGCCTCCTGGTCCCCTACTTCCTTGCGCCGGATCAGCTTCGCCTGCTCATCGACACACGCTCCGGCCTCGCCACAATGGCGGCCGGCACCGGCCGCGCTGCCGTGCCCGCGCTCTTCGGACGCGACCTGACGGACCTGATCGCCTGGGTTGCCGTCAGGCAGGCCCACGTCCTCGAAGCCGCCGCGTCGCGCGCCCATGGAGCAGGTGACTATGAGGGCACGCGACACTGGCTCGAGGCTGCCGAGACGACCTGGGCCGCACTTGGCCGCGCTCTCGCGCCGTATCCCGAGCTGTCCCTGGTAGACACGGCCCGCCGGATCGGCACGACCGCGCCGGTCTCGAACCGGGCAGTCGACTCGCTCTGGACGCTCGGATGCGACTTCTACAACGGCTACCCTCTGGTGCTCTCGCCCGAAGCGATCGAGCTCGTCTACCTCGAACAGACGCGCGCGCTTCGGCGAGTGCTGTCGGCAGGCGCCTCACCAGACCCGCTCGACAGGCCGGGCTGGTTCTGGCACGATTTCCCCGACCGGGCCTGGGCCGACCGCGTCCGCGAGCTGCCTCGCGAGGATGCGGCCAGGTTCGAGTCGGTGATGCGCGAACGATTTGCCGCGGCGGTGGCACCGGTTTCGCCACCGCCGGCGACGCCCCGGGCGCGCCCGATCGTGCCGGCTTCCCCGAGCGATGGCGACGTGGCCGCGCGGCTCGGCACCGTGGAAACTCTCGTGGGGCTCGAACTCCCCACATCGTCGACGTTGGCGGACGCCTAGCCGCCATCAATCACACGACACAGGAGGACATATGCGACCCGCACATCTCAGCCGACGGGGCTTTCTCTCCGGATTCGTGGGCACCGGCCTCGCCGTTCCCGGTGCTGCACGCGCTGCCTCGACCACCCTCCAGGACAGATCCGATCGCCCTCTCGTCGTCACGAGCAAGACGAACAACGCGGTTCGGGAGGAGATCACGACAACGGCCTGGGACATCATGCGCGCCGGTGGGAATGCCATGGACGCGGCCGAGCGGGCCACGAACGTCTCGGAACGCGACCCGCGCGACGCCACGGTCGGCTACGGCGGCGACCCGAACGAGGATGGATTCCACCAACTCGACGCCGCGGTGATGAACGGTGCCGACAACAACAACATCGGCGCCGTCGCCGCACTCGAGAACATCAAGACGCCGTCGTCGGTCGCGCGTCTCGTCATGGATCGCACCGACCACTGGATGCTCGCCGGCCGCGGCGCGCTACGCTTCGCCAAGATGCACGGGTTCGAGGAAGAGGACCTGCTGACCGACGCGGCCCGCCAGCACTGGGTCGACTGGAAAGAGAACCTCTCGAACCGCGACTACTACTTCCCGCCCAGCGCGCCCTCCGAGCCGCCCGGCGGCACGATCAACGTCCTGACGCTCGACGCCAACGGCGACATCGCCGGCGTGACCAGCACCATCGGCCATCATTTCAAGCTCGTCGGCCGCGTCGGCGATTCGCCGATCATCGGCGCCGGACTCTACGTCGACAACGAAGTGGGCGCCGCTGGAGCGACCGGCCACGGTGAAGAGTGCGTCAAGAATTCCGGCAGCTTCCACGTCGTCGAGTTGATGCGGCAGGGACTGTCGCCGCAGGACGCCTGCGAGAGCGTCTGCCAGCGCGTGATGGACCGGCATAACGGCAAGCCGATGTTCAATCTGAAGTTCGTCGCCCTCGACAAGCAAGGTCGCTACGGCTGCGGTGCGCTGCGGCGGACGGGGTTCGCGGTCCACGACGCCCGAGGCCACCGCGTCGAAGACGGCCGGGCGCTTCTGCCTCGGCTGACGCAGGCCGAAATCGATTCGCTCCCCTGGCGGTAGGCTCACGCCACGGCACGATGGCGCCACGGATGCAGGTTAGCCGCTCTCCGCGCGTCTACGACGTCTGTGTCGTCGGGTCCGGCGCCGGCGGCGGCATGGCGGCCAAGGTGCTCACCGAAGCCGGCGCCGAGACCGTCCTGCTCGAGGCCGGCCCGATGTGGGATACCGCGAGCCAATCCCAGATGCTGGCGTGGCCGTACGAGTCGCCGCGCCGCGGCGCGGGCACCGACCGGCCATTCGGTGAATTCGACGCCTGCCTCGGCGGGTGGGAACTCGAGGGCGAGCCCTACACCGTCGGCAACGGGGAGCGATTCGACTGGTTCCGCGCGCGGATGCTCGGCGGACGGACGAACCACTGGGGCCGCATCTCGCTCCGCTACGGTCCGGACGACTTCCGGCGCCGGAGCCTCGACGGCCTCGGCGACGACTGGCCAATCACCTACGACGAGCTGAAGCCCTACTACGACCAGCTGGATCGTCTCGTCGGCTTGTACGGATCCGAGGAGGGCCTGCCGAACGAACCCGACGGCGTCTTCCAGCCGCCGCCGCGGCCACGATGCTACGAGCTGCTGATGAAGCAGTCCTGCGATCGGCTCGGCATTACGTGCGTCCCGTCCCGGATCTCGATTCTGACCCAGCCGCTCAACGGACGCTCCGCCTGCCACTATTGTGGCCAGTGCGGCCGCGGATGCCGCACCTCGTCCAACTTCTCGTCTCCGACGGTCCTGCTCCCTCCGGCCCTGGCTACCGGCCGGCTGACATTGGTCACCGGCGCCATGGCACGCGAGGTGACGACGGGCGCTGACGGTCTCGCGACCGGCGTGTCCTACGTCGACACGACCACCGGGCAGGAACATCAGGTTCGCGCGCGTATCGTGGTGCTGGCCGCGAGCGCCTGCGAATCGGCGCGCCTGCTCCTGAATTCGACTTCCGCGCGATTTCCCGACGGCCTGGCGAACTCCAGCGGCGCCATCGGCCGCTACCTGACCGATTCGACTGGCGCCTCGGTCTCGGGCTTTATCCCGTCGCTCATGGACGGTGTGCCCCACAACGAGGATGGCGCCGGCATGCACATCTACATGCCATGGTGGCTCGACAACGCCTCGCTGGACTTCCCGCGCGGGTATCACATCGAGCCTGGTGGCGGCCGCCGGATGCCGGGCTTCGGAATGCTGGGCACCGTCGAGCGGTATCCCTCGGGCGGCGGCTGGGGCCGCGGCCTCAAGGCGGACTACCGCCGATACTACGGCGCCGTGGTCGGCTTTGCGGGCCGAGGCGAGATGATCCCGAATGCCGACAGCTACTGCGAGATCGACCCCGGCGTCGTCGATCGCTGGGGTATTCCCGTCCTGCGCTTCCGCTTTCAGTGGAGCGACCACGAACGCCGGCAGGCGCGCCACATGCAGCGGACCTTCCGTCAGGTCATCGACGACATGGGCGGCACGCCGCTGACGCCGGAGCCCGCACCGGGCGACGAGTTCGGGCTGGAGCCCGGCGGGCGGATCATCCACGAGGCCGGCGTTACGCGGATGGGCGATTCGGCCGATACCTCGGTACTCAACGCGCAGTGCCAGGCTCACGACGTCCGGAACCTGTTCGTGGCCGACGGCGGCCCGTTCACCTCCCAGGCCGACAAGAATCTGACCTGGACGATCATGGCGCTCGCGATGCGCACCTCCGAGTACATCGCCGACGCCAGAAACCGAGGGGAGCTGTGAAGCGGCGCGATGCCATCAAACGGCTGACGGCTCCGGTCGCCGCCGGTCTCGTCTGGACCGCCGTCGAGGCCCGGTCGGCGCGGGAGCGCTCCGACCGGGCGCGCCGCGAAGCCCTTGCCACCCAGACGCCCTACACGCCGCAGTTCTTCACGGCGGTGGAGTACGCCTCGCTCTCGGCGCTCGTCGAGATCATTCTCCCGGCCGACGATCGCTCCGGCGGCGCGGCCGACGCCGGCGTGCCCGAGTTCATCGACTTCATGATGATCGACCAGCCGGTTCGTCAGGGCGCGCTGCGCGGCGGCCTGGCCTGGCTCGACATCGAGTGTCAGCGGCGCTTCGAACGGCAATTCACGGCCTGCGACGCCGCTCAACGCGGTGCGGTCCTCGACGACATCGCCTGGCCCGACCGGGCACCGGACTCGCTCAGCCAGGGCGTCGCGTTCTTCTCGAGCGTCCGAGACCTGACCGCCACCGGCTTCTGGACGAGCCAGATCGGCATCGACGACCTGCAGTACCTCGGCAACGAGTACCTCGTCGAATGGCGCGGGTGCGCGCCCGAGGCGCTCGATCGCCTCGGCGTCCGCTACGACGACTGATCCGCCTCGCCGGTGGCCGAGGGTGACCGCAGAACCCGCGAGACCGCGGCGATCGTGATCAGGCCGCCCAGCATCCCGAACGTCCGGAACGGGAACGCCACCGCACCCGTCGCCGCATCAGCGCCGTACGGCAGCAGCGCCGGGATCCCGAGCAGCGGCTCCCCGGCGCCCACCCGCAACACCAGCGAGACGGCATAGCCTGCAAACGCTCCCACCCGCTGCGCCCGTCGGTCGTACAGCGCACAGACCAGCTGCGGGAACAGGATGCAGTAGACGAGATCGCTGCAGAGGAACCACAGTGCATAGACGCTCTGCACGTTCAGGGCCACGAGCGTCGCCCCGCAGCCGACGATCACGATCACCCTCCGGACCACCCGGGTCAGTTCGGCCGACGTCGCGGCCGGACGCACCAGGGGCCGGTAGACGTTCCAGGCCGCCATCGAGGAGGCCGACAGGATCGACGAATCCACCGACGACATCACCGCCGCGGCGAGCGCGCCGAGACCGAGCAGCGCGACGAACGGCGGCGTGAGGTGGCGCAGCACCAACGGCAGAATCATCGCCGCGTCGGGGTCGGACACACCCAGTGCGTTCCAATCGACGGCCGTGCCGATGACGCCGATCGCCAGCGCCGGCACCGCCACGAGGAGGCTGAGCGCCCCCGCCCAGATCGACAGTCGGCGGGCGGCGGCCGGCCCGGTCGTGGCCAGGACCCGCTGAAAGTACACGTGCCACGGGATGCCCCCAAAGATGAGCAGCAGCGCGGAATCCCACCAGGCCAGCCAGGACCCCGCCGCCGGCGGCCCGGAAACGTCGTTCGCGCTGTAGGACGCCCACGCGGCCTCGACGCCGCCGACCTCCCCGACGGCGACGGTCGCCGCCAGCCAGAGCCCGATGAACAGAAGTACCATCTGGACGACGTCGGTGATGGCCACCGCCCAGAGCCCGCTCCGCGCGGTGTAGGCGATCGCCACACCCGCCGACAGGACGACGGCCGGCGCGAAGGGGATGCCCGCGATGACCTCGAACGTCGCGCCCAGCGCCACGAGAATCGCGGCGGTCCAGAACAGCTCGCCGGTCAGCGCCGGCAGGTACAGCAACGCTGCCGCCTCGCGGCCGTAGCGCTGCTCGAACGGATCGAGCATCGTCGTGAAGCCGCGTCGCCGCATCGTCGGCGCGAACCAGAGCCCGCCCAGCACCAGACTGAGCGCGTAGCCCCAGGGCGCCTGCGCCTGCCACAGCCCCCCACCGTAGGTCGCCTCGGCCGTGCCGTTAACGTAGCCGCCGCCGACCCACGTGGCCGTCATTGTGAGGACGCCGAGGCCCAGGGGCAGGCTGCGCCCGGCCAGCGCCATCCCGGCGAACCCCGCACGCTCGGCGCGGCGCGCTGCTCGCGAACCCAGAAGATAGAGGAAAAGGTAGAGACCGGCGATGGCGGCGACCGCGGTCCAATCGAGCGCCGCAGCACCGTCCATGGCGTCGTCGAACGATCGATCAGCCCCTCACGCCGGCCGGTTCCGGAGCGGACCGCGGCGCGGGGTCGAACCGTCATCGTGCGTGAAGAACATCGCGAACAACGCCAGGACCCCCGCCGCCCCGAACGCCGGGATCAGCCAGATGCTGCCCCACGCATGCGCGCCGTCGGCCAAGCTGAACCGGTCGACGATGACACCCGATGCGTACGAGCCGATGAACATCCCCACCCCGAGCGTCACGAACGCGATCAGCCCTTGGGCCGCACCGCGAAGATGCTCCGGCGCCTTGCGGTCGACGTAGATCTGTCCCGTGACGAAGAAGAAGTCGTAGCAGATCCCGTGCAACAGGATGCCCAGGTACAGCATCCAGACCGCGGACCCGTTGTCGCCGTACGCGAACAATCCGTAGCGCACCGCCCAGGCGATCATGCCCAGGAGGAGCATCCGCTTCACCCCCAACCGCACGAAGAACCAGGGCATCACCAGCATGAACCCGATCTCGGACATCTGGCCCAGGGTCATCTTGCCGGCCGCATTCACCATCCCGAGTTCGTTCAGGAAGAGGTTCGCGAACGCGTAGTAGAACTGGAGCGGGATCGACACCAGGAACGAGCCGACCACGAAGATGGCGAACGACCGGTCTTTGAACAGGGCCAGCGCGTCCAGACCCAGCACGTCACGGGCCGTGACCCGCTCTGCGACCCGCTTCGGCGCCGTATGCGGGAGGGTCAGGCAGAACAGGCCGAGCACGACCGATGACGCGGCGCCGATGCGCAGCGGTACCGCCGTGGACTCCAGGCCGAGGAACCCGATCGTCAGGCCGGCGACGATCCAGCCGATCGTCCCGAGCACGCGGACCGCCGGGAACTCCTTCTCCGGATTCCGCATCTGGTGAAACGACAGTGAGTTCGTGAGTGCCAGCGTCGGCATGTACAGCAACGTGTACACGAGCAAGACGACATAGAACGGACCGAAGGCCTCGAGCGTCGAGGCGGCCATCAGAACGAACGCCCCGGCCAGGTGCAGGACCGCCAGGATCCGTTCGGTCGCGAAGTAGCGGTCGGCGACCATCCCGACGAAGAACGGCGAGATCATCGCCGCGACGGCGGTCGTGCCAACCGCCAGCCCGATCTGCTGACCCTGAAACCCGAGGGTTTCGCCGAGGTAGGTGCCCACCGTCACGTACCACGCCCCCCAGACGAAGTACTGGAGGAACATCATGACGAAGAGCTTGCCACGAACCGCCGCCGGCATCGCTACTGTTCGCCGGCCGCCGAGCGACTACTGGGTAGTTCGCGCACCTTGATGTTGCGGAAGTAGACCGGATCGCCGTGGTCCTGGATGGCGAAGTGTCCGCTTCGCGCGCGCCCGAACTGCGGGTAGGCCGAGAACTTGCTCGCCGCCACGCGGGCCTCCCAGTCGGCGGTCCACAGCTCGTACTCGACGACCCGGACGCCGTTCAGCCAGTATTCGACGTGGCTGCCGTCGGCGATGATGCGGACGGCGTTCCACTCGCCTATCGGCTTCACCGTGTCGCGAGATCGGCCGTAGAGCGCGTAATCGCTGCCCGCCGACGTCATCATCGATTTCCCGTCAGGGTGGGTGCCGTCGTCGAGCACCTGCATCTCGGGTGCCGTGTGGAAGACTTCCTCCGCGTCCTCGGTAGCGCGGAAGAAGACGCCGCTGTTCCCGCCGACCTCGAGTTTCCACTCCAGGTACAACTCGAAGTTCTCGAACTGGTCCTCGGTGATGATGTCACCGCCCTGGCCGACCCTGGCCAGTGCACCGTCGACTGCCTGCCAGCCGTCGGGCATCGAGTCGGCGTTGTAGCCCCGCCAACCCGCCGTCGTTTCGCCGTCGAACAGGAGCGTCCAGCCGTCGGCCCGCTCGGCCGCCGTCAGAGTGTTAGGTTCAGCCTGTTCTGCCTGCATCCCCATGCTCCCAAGTAGGAGGCCCAGCACACCGATGCCAACTGTCACCCGCATCATCTTCATGTTCATGCCTCAACCCTTCGCCTTCAGTCTTCGAGCCCCGCGGCCCATCGGATCCCGCCCACCAGGTGCTGCGTGAAGCGCGCATCACGCCAGAGGTCCGGCTCGTGGCCCAGGGCGGTATAGAAGACCCGCCCGTCTCCGAACGACCGTGTCCACGACAGCACGAAATCACCGTCGGTGCGGTTGATCCCGTCCGCGCCCATGTCCACCGAGGCCGTATCGACACTCACCAGGACGTGGACGTCGCTCCGGGCCCAATCACGAATCTGGTAGATCTCGTCGGAGAGCCGCTCCGACGAGGCCAGGTGCCGCGTCGACGGGTGCGCATCATCCTCCACCGTGACCGTCACCTCCTGGTGCCACGGGTGGCCGTCGAAGTACCCGCCGAGCATCTCGCCGTACTCCGGCCATTCGTAGAAGGTGTCCGTGGCGCTATGCACCCCGACGAAGCCGCCGCCGCCGCGGATGAATGTCAGTAGCGCCGCCTTCTGCGCCGCGCTCATCGGCAGTTCACCCGTCGTGTTGAACATGACGACGTCGTGCGCGGCCAACTGCGCCGGCGTGATCGTCGCCGCGTCGCCGACAACCGTCACCTCGAGTGCGCCGGCGCCGAGTTCGCGCATCACCTCTTCGGCCACCGGCAGCACGGCATGGACGAACGCCGCGGGGTGGGTCACGTACAGCACCCGCGGCCGCTCCTGGGCCGCCAGCGAACTCCCCCAGAGCGAGCTCGCGACGAGCGCCGCGACGCCGATCGCGACCGCCAATTTCAAGACATCGCGTCGCGACGCCCCTGTTCTCTGCATAGAGTCCCCTTGTCAAACGGACGATCCGCATCCGACTGCCCGGCATCTTACTGCGCGCCGCCGCCGATTTGCATTAACATTTAGGCCAGCAGCAGGCGTTTGGCCTGCATCGACCGGAGCCACCGCCATGAACAGACATGGAATCAACCGTCGCGACGCTTTGAAGACCCTGACCGCCGCCGGCGCGGGGGCGGCGACCTTGCCGCTTTGGGTCTCGACCCTCCAGGAGGTGGCCCAGGCTCGCGCGGCCGGAGGGGCCGCACAGGCTGCCGCCTCGAGCGTCTTCACCCAGGCGCAGTACGACACGGTCGATCTGCTGAGCGAGCTGATCATCCCTGAGACCGACACGGCCGGCGGTCGTCGGGCCCGGGTCGCGGCGTTCATCGACACCATCCTGGCGGATGTGCCCAGCGCCGAGCGCGGCCGCTTCCTCCGGGGTCTGGCCTGGCTCGACGCGCGCAGCGCCGAGCTGTTCGGCGCGACGTTCGCTGCCGCCGCCCCCGGGCAGCAGACGGCACTCCTGATTATTCTTAGCTCGCCCGACAACGACACGCCGGCTGACAAGGTTGGCGTCGAGTTCTTCCAGGCGATCAAGTCGTTGACCGTGACCGGTTATTACACGTCGCGGATCGGCATGCTGCAGGAGTTGGACGACAACGGCGCAGTCATGTTCGACGAACAGCTGGGCTGCCAGCATCCGGAGCACAAGGCATAGCCATGGCCGCACAAGATCAGCAGTACGACGTCGTCATCGTCGGCTCGGGCGCGACCGGCGGCTGGGCCGCCAAGCAGCTCACCGAAGCCGGCCTCTCGGTCGCCGTCCTCGAGGCCGGTCGCGAGCTAGACCCCGAGGTCGACTACACCGAGCACAAGCGGCCGTTCGACATGCCGTTCCGCGGCCGTCGCCTCGGCACCCAGGCCGTGCAGGCTCGCCAGCCAGTGCAATCGCTCTGCTACCAGTGCGACGAGTACACGAACCACCTGTTCGTCGACGACACGGAGAACCCCTACACGACGCCGGCCGACCGGCCGTTCACCTGGCTCCGTGGCCGGCACGTCGGCGGCAAGTCGATCATGTGGGCCCGGCAGACCTACCGGCTGAGCGACTACGACATGAAAGCGGCGTCGCGCGACGGCTTCGGCATCGACTGGCCGGTCGACTACGCCACGCTCGCGCCGTACTACGACATCGCCGAACGCTTCATCGGTGTCAGCGGCCGGGCCGAAGGCCTGCCGCAGCTCCCCGACGGGCAGTTCCAGCCGCCGATGGCGCTCACCTGCGGTGAAGAGTTGCTCAAGACGGCGATCCGCGACGAGTTCGGTCGAGCCCTGACAATCGGTCGCTGCGCCATCCTGACCGAAGACTTGAACGGCCGTCCCAAGTGTCACTACTGCGGCCCGTGCTCGCGCGGTTGCCGGACCGGGTCGTACTACAGCAGCGTCTCGTCGAGTCTCCCGGCGGCCGAAGCGACGGGCCGCCTGACGCTCATCCCGAATGCCGTGGTCAGCCACGTAGAGGTCGACGACGTCGGGAGGTGCCGGAGTGTCTACTACATCGACCGGATCACGCGGAACCAGCGCGAGATCTTCGGCCGGGCCGTCGTGCTCTGCGCCTCGACGCTGGAATCCACCCGCATCATGCTGAACTCCACGTCGGAGCACCATCCGACCGGCCTCGCCAACTCGAGCGGCGTCCTCGGTCACTACCTGATGGATCACGTGATGGGTGGCGGCGCCTCGGGCGTCCTGCCGGTACTGAAGGGCTTCCCCGACACGCGCGGCAACCGCCCGAACGGGATCTACATCCCGCGCTTCCGCAACCTCGAGGAGCGGCATCCCGATTTCCTTCGCGGATACGGCTATCAGGGCGGATCGAACGTCGTGAAGTGGGGACACGCGATGGCCATCCCTGGCTTCGGCGGCGCCTTCAAGCAGGACGTCCGCGAGTCGCGGCCGTGGCAAATCTCGATCGGCGGGTTCGGCGAGCACCTACCCCGCTACGAGAACTCCTGCGAACTCGACACGACGCACGTCGACGCCTGGGGGATCCCGATCCTGCACATCTCGGCCGCCTACGGCGAGAACGAGCAGACCATGGTCGACGACATGGCCGACGCCGCCGAGGAGATGCTGCGCGCCGTCGGCGCCGAAGACATAGAGGTCGAGCGAGAGATCTCGAATCCCGGCCTGGCGATCCACGAGGTGGGCACGGCCCGGATGGGCGACGACCCCGGCACATCGGTCCTGAACGGCTACGAGCAGGCGCACGACGTGAGCAACCTGTTCGTGATGGATGGCTCGGGCCTTCCGTCGTCGGCCTGCCAGAACCCGACGATCACGTTCATGGCACTGGCGACCCGCGCCTGCGAGTACATGGTCGAGGAGTTCAGGGCGAGCCGCGTCTAGAGTGTGGCGTAGGGCAGGGCTTCAGCCCTGCCAGGGCGAGCCCGAACCTATTGAGGCATCCGGGACCAGGCCAACCCCGGCCGGTCGATCCTGAACGTCACCAGCCGGCCGTGCTCCATCTCCGTGACGACGGCCGTTCGGCCGTCGCGCCCGCCGATGCAGATGTTGCTCGGTCGCTCGCCCAGGACGTCGATCTCCTGCAGCACCTGACCGTCGGGCGTCATCTTCAGGACGACGCCGGCGCCGTGGCGCGTCACGTAGAGATTGCCGTCGACGTCGACCCGCATCCCGTCCAGTCCAAAATCGGAGAACGTGGCGATCACTCGGCGATCCCCGAGCCCGGCGTCGGTGAGATCGATCGCCAGGATCCGGCGCTGCGTGCTCTCGCCGACGTAGAGCGTCCGGCCATCGGGGCTGACGTCGATGCCGTTGGTCGTGCCCATGCCCTCCGCGAGCCGCGTGGCCTCGCCGTCCGGCCCGATCCGCCAGAGCTGTCCGGTCCCTTCCGCCCAGTTCGGATCCGACGCGTACAGCGTCCCGTCGGGCACGATCGACAGGTCGTTCGGCTGGTTCATCGCGGGCTCGTGCGCGTGGACCGCGATGACCCGCGTGACCCTATCGATCCTCAGCACGTTGTGCTGCGGGTAGTCGGCGACGAACAACTGGCCGTCGGGACCGAGCCGGATGCCGTTCCCGATGCTGCCGTCGGGCAGATCCACGAACAGCTCCGCCGCGCCGTCGGCCGTCACCCGGCCGATCGTCCCCTGCCGCGCGAAGTTGACCGCGTAGACCGTTCCGTCTGCGCCGCAGGCCGGCCCCTCGACGCCTGACGTGAAGCTGTTCGTCTCGGTCAGGGGCGAAGCGACGAAGAGGGTGTCATCCTGCGCCCGCGCATCGACGGCCATACCCATGGCGGCCGCGATGACGGCGACCACCAGCGCGGCGCGCCCGAGGAACCGCCACCGACCGTCTCTACTCATGGCACCACCCGATCGCCGGCTCACCCCGTTCACTGCGGCTGCTCGGTCGTTTCCGTCCCGCCCCGCGCGTGCTTCTCGAACCAGGCCTGGAGATAAAGTTGCTGCAGCAGTCGGTGCGACGGCCGCCGCCAGCCGTGGAACTCGTCGGGCATCCGGACCAATAGCGTCTCCTTCTTCAGCATCTTGAGCGCCCGGTAGTACTCCTCACTCTGCGACATCGGCGTCCGGAGGTCGGCCTCGCCCGTCATGACCATCGTCGGCGTCGTGACGTTCGCGACGTAGTGCAGCGGCGATCGCACCGCGTACTCCATCGGGTCCTCCCACGGATACTGCTCGAACTGACGGTACCAGCCCGACCCGTCGGTCGTGCCGACGAACGAATGCCAGTTGATCACCGGACGCATCGACACCGCCGCCGCGAACCGTGTGTCGTGCCCGACGATCCAGGCCGTCAGCACGCCGCCGCCGCTCCCGCCGCAGACGTACAGGTTGTTCTCGTCGATCCAGCCCGTGTCGACTGCCGCGTCGACGCCGGCCAGCAAATCGTCGAGGTCCTTCCCGGGATAGCTGAACTGGATGCCGTTGACGAACTCCTGACCGTAGCCGGTACTGCCGCGCGGGTTCGTGTAGAGGACGGCGTAGCCGTTCGCCGCGAAGTTCTGGAACGCCCAGTTGAAGCCGACCGAGTACATCGACCACGGACCGCCGTGGATCCAGAGCAGTAGCGGGTACTTCTTGCTCGGGTCGAAGTTCGCGGGCTTGATGAGCCACCCCTGCACGTCGAACCCGTCGCTCGACTCGTACCACAACTCTTCGGCGTCGCTGAGGTCCAGGCCCGACAGGACGTCGGCGTTCACGTCGACGAGCGACCGGACCGCCGGCTGGGTTCCCTGCCCCAACCGGAACGTGACCAGCTCCCCCGGCTGCGTGAACGAAGAGCGCACTGCGGCGGCCTGCCCGTTGTCGGCGACGCTCAGGCCGGCCAGCGTGTGTGTCCCCGTCACCATCTGCCCCGGCTCACCGTCGAGCGGGGAGAAGTAGACGTTCGTAACGCCGCGCTCTCCCACGGTGTAGTACACGCCCGAACTGTCGGCCGCCCAGCGTAGGCTGCCCGGCGAGTTGGCCAGGTCGGCCGCCCACGCCCGGCGAGCCGAGCCGTCGGCGCGCATCACGTAAAGCGACCGGAGCGTGCTCGTGAAGTTCTGGTCGTCGTAACCGGTGAAGGCAACCCACTCGCCGTCCGGGGAGACGAGCGGCGCCGTGTCCGGCCCGTTCCGGTCGGTCAACTCCGTGGCCTCACCGGTCTCGACATCGAAGGCGTAGATCTCGCTGTTGCCCCGGAGGTACTCGGCCTCCGGCTTCCGGATCGCCGAGACGTAGAGCGTCCGACCGTCGGCCGCCCACTCGGGGGAGTTGTGGTTGTAGTCGCCGCTCGTGATCTGACGCGGCGTCCCGCCGAGCTCAGATCCGATAACGTAGATGTGCGTGAAGCCGGGCTCGACCGGGCCGCGCCCATCGCGCGCCCAGCTCAGCCGGTCGATGACGACGGCCGACGCCGCACGTTCGGCGCCACGCGGCGGCTTGGGCAGCGTTACCGGCAGGATCGCTGCCTCGTCGGGCACGAACGACGTGAACGCAATCCGCGTCCCATCGGGCGACCACCGCAGGTTCGACGGCGCACGCTCGAGGTGGGTCAACTGCGCCACCTCGCGCGTGTCGACCCACATCACGTGCACCTGCGTCGTCTCGTCGCGATCCGAGAGGAACGCGATCCGCGTGCCGTCGGGCGACCAGACTGGCGCGCTGTCCGACCAGTCGCCGTGGGTCAACTCACGCACACGGTCGCCGTCGGTCCCAACGATCCAGAGGTTGCTCCTGAACCGATCGGCCTGCTGGTCGACCCACTCGCGCGAGAACACCACCTGGCTCCCGTCGGGCGCGATCGCCGGACTCCTAATGGTCTCCATCTCGAAGAACGTGTCGTGATCGAGCAGCGAAGGCTCCTGGGCCACGACCGGAACCGCGACACCAGCCGCCAGAATGCCCGCCAACGCCAGCCGCGACGCAGATTTGAATCTCATCGTTCCCCTCCCGCCTTCCGGATGCCGCACCCGCTACGGCCGGGCCGCCCGCATCCGGAGACACTGGGATTATTGCCTCCTTCGCCCGGCGACACGCAACTTTCCTCCCGTCTGGCCCTGGCGACCTGACCTCCTGAAACCGTTCCAGCCCGAGTGTTAGGATTTCGGGCGCAACGACCAGGAGGCAGGATGCCCAGGAAGCGGTACAGCACGGAGCAAATCGTCACGCAACTGTTGTTACTTGCGATTGCAGTCGGGCTGTGGGTGAACGTGCTGGTCAATGATTTCGACCAGTTCCGGTGCAGGCAACTAGTGAGGCGACTGAGCAAGATCGGTCGTGGGAGAATTCTTCGGCTGACTCCCTTCGTTATGATCACGACTTGCTGAGCAGGAATTGGTGTAGGCGGTGCGGTTGCTCGGCTCCCCCCAGATCGCCGAGGCCCAACGCCTCGCCCGCGAGTGGGACGCCGCGCACCCGCGTGAGCCGTAAGGTCAAACGCTAACCGTCTAGTGTTTATACAGGAGGAAGTCTCATGGCAGACCGAATGACGAATCAGTCTACAAACGTGGCCTTCACCCTCTTGGACTTCCTGAAATAGGGAATCCAGATCGCCGAAGTAACCCCCGATCGTATCAATTGCTTGCCGCTTTCAATCGCAAACTCTTCCGCTCCCGCGACTAATTCAACAACGGAAAGGCCGACTGTGACCTGCGTGCGTTCCATCGTTCTAGCCTCCTGAGCTCCGAAGAAGCAGCGGTCGGCCCATGTTGTTTACAGCGCAGAATGAACAGCCGATCCATGAGTGTTGACGCATTGTCAATTCTTAGTCTTCAACGCGAAACCAAATCAGATCGAAAATAACGGGCCCGTCTTCGTCTTCTGATTTTGCGAAGTCACTAATAGTTTCCTCTTTGTGCCGCTTGCTTCTTCCCATCCAATCGTCCATCTGCACAAAGAATGCGTATCCCTTAGTAAGACCAGCCTCGTCGTTGGTGACCAAGATAAACGCACCTGAAGCCTGCGCTGAGATTCTCGTTTTTCGAGTAAGTTCAATTCTCCCGCCACTCGTAGGCTGATAAGTGATCATGTTGAGACTTTCGTCGGGAAACATGTACGGAGTCATCCAGCCAAGCGTCTGGCTTAGTTTGAAAAAGCGAATCGGATTTGTTGGGCTAGACCCTTCCTCGTTCGAAGGGCTGTATGTTCTAATCATGGCTTGAAGCCCATCAGTCTTACCCATGACAGCAAAGCGGGTCCCTTTGTCAGTGGCTGCTTGGGATTCACTTGATGCTCCAGGACTACGAAGAACTCCCGCCTTTAGATCGCTGGTAAAGTTCTTATCCCCAATCGTGAATCCCACGTTCTTGGCGGGGTCGGCGTTTTGAACGCATTCCAGATAATCTGCTTCTGAAATCATACGCAGCCCTCGCTGAAAATTTAGCTTGGCAAATGCCAGCACGCTCTCTCTCGGAATCTCGTCAGTGAGTCCAGAAAACTGCTGGCACACTTCAGACGAAGCAGCTGGCACCTCTTCGTCATAGAACAGTTCCATGTAGGTAGCGAAGTCTTCGAGGGGGGTATTCCCCCCGTATGGACTCGCAAAGCCTGCTTCAACCGCGGATTGCACGTCTGGATACTCGCACTTATAGTTCTCCCCCGCGTATCCTTTGTAATTATCCGATGCAATTGTTGCCGTTCCATGAAGACGCTGCCATGTGTCCGATAAAACCGCTGGGTATGGACCGAGCCCTTCACGTACGGTGTTCACATGGTCTAGCACGTCAGCCGGTAGATTCTCTTTAACGAGGGCCGCACTGGTGTCATCCACCAACCTGTGGAATGCGTGAGCGCTTTCATGGATCAGTGTTTTGCGGACACTCTGCGGTGAATGTCTTTCAAAGTCGATGTCATAGTCGTCGACAGAATCGGTCATGTCGTCGGTCATGTCGTCGGTATTATCTGGGAGCATAAACGGTTGAAACGACACCGCATTGATCACGATCTGGTTGCCAACGTTACTACCCCTCTTGATCCCTAGCGCCATGCCTTCATCACAAAGCGTGACGTGCGTTGCTCCTCCGCCAATATAATGTGCTACTGCGATACTCCCGATCGAGCCAAACAAAATGGGGCTCCGTACGGACATTTCTGAAAGGATGTCGTTTAGGATCGAGGCCCAGTAGTCGTCAAGGACCTCGACCTGCTCAGCCGACTCCTGATGGACTGCTGACAAGCCAGAGACGTCTGTTGGGAACAATATGTGCGGAAAAGCCGCGCGCAGGCCATCGACTGGAGTCGCCGCATGTGCGACAGGGGTAACCATAGAACGCAAGGCGTTCCAGTGTTTTACGGCCGGTGACGCAGGCTGGGTGGCCACGAGTGCGCCCAGAACGCTTCCAGGAAGCTCTGCAACCGTCTCACCGAGTGTGTTCAGAATACGTGCGCCTGTCGCCTCAGAGGCGTGCGGCAAGAAAACAATCACGTCTTGTTCTTCAAGGTGGACGAGGCGAGACTCGGTAATGTTTCCAGCGGTGGCCTCCTCAATCATTTCTGTGGGAAACGTAAACGGTGCAGCCGTCAGCACTCCTGTCGGTCCATCCAGAACGGCGTAATGGCCGCCTAGGCCCGTCGGAAATTCCGCGGCGGTTTCGACGACCGCACTGTCCTTGATCGTAATTGTCCCTGTGGCCGTATTTCGAGACACCGAGAGTCGTATAAACGGTCGCGGATCACGTTCTGTGGCTACTTCGCGTTCGGGGCTCTCTCCTCCCCGCCACCAGAAAACCAGCGCAACAGCACACACGCCCGCTACTCCAACAAGAACCAGGTGTCTTGAGCGCATGAATTTCACTCCTTTTACTCCCGGATAAAGTTTCCTCGGAGGGATAGGTGGCGCCATGAACCTTCAATGGGCCCCGAAACCCTGCTATTGTCTGTTCACATTACTCCTGTCATCCCTAACCGCCGTTTCATCCCCTCATCCATTCTGTTTTCAATCACCAACACACAATTTGCCCCAATTGGCGGCTGTTCTCAAGCGGAGTTACCAAACAACTGCCACTGGAGAGCCCACCTGAGATCAGACAACGGCTCAGGCGATATCAGGAACCCGGAGGTTGGCCACCGCCAGGCGCGCTACGTCCACCACGCCTCGGCGGGCTGTTCTTTCAAGATCGCCTGCTTCAGGACATCGATCGCGCCCATGAAGCCCTCGTCGATCGACGCGAGCGCGTCCTCGTGCTCGATGCTCATGACGTAGTCGTAGCCGACCATCCGGAGCGCGCTGACGATCTGCTTCCAGACGAGCAGGTCGTGCCCCCAGCCGACGGTCCGGAAGAGCCAGGCGCGGTCGATCATTTCGGTGTACGACTTGGCGTCGATGACGCCGTTCAACGCGACGTTCTGCGGGTCGAGCGCCGAGTCCTTGGCGTGGAAGTGGAAGATCGCCTTGCCACAGGCGCGGATCGCGGCCGGCACGTCGACGCCCTGCCAAAAGAAATGGCTCGGGTCGAAGTTGACGCCGAGGTTGTCCCCCGCCTCGGCCCTGAGCTTCAACGCCGTCTCGCCGTTGTAGACGAGGAAGCCGGGATGCGGCTCGAGCGCGACCTTCACGCCGTGCTCGGCGGCGAAACCGGCCGCATCCTTCCAGTACGGGATCGCCTTCTTCTCCCACTGCCAGGCCAGCACGTCCTGAAAATCCGGCGGCCAGGGGCAGGTCACCCAGTTCGGGTAGCTCGCCGTGTCGGAGTCACCCGGGCATCCCGAGAAGGTCACGACGACCGGCACCTCGAGCTGCTCGGCCAGCCGAACGGTCTTCCGGAAGATCTCGTCGTGCTCGGTCGCGATCGAGTCCTTGGGATGCAGCGGATTCCCGTGGCATGAGAGTGCGCTGATGGTCAGCCCCGAGTCGTCGACCTGCTTCCGGTAGTCCTTGGCCTTCGCTGGATCGGCCAGCAAGGCATCGACGTCGCAGTGGCTGTCACCCGGATACGCCCCGGTCCCAATCTCGATCGCGTCGAGGCCTGCGGCCTTCACCTTCTTCAGGGTGTCGTCGAACGAGAGCTGCGCGAACAGAACCGAGAATACGCCGAGCTTCATATCAGTACCTCACGTCGGTCCAGACGCCGCCGGCGGTCGAGCTGGCCAGGATCGCGTCAACGACGCGATCCGCCCGGTAGCCATCCTCGAATGTCGCGAACGCCGGCGGCTGCGGGTCGTCCGGCCCCTTGCCGCCGGCGATGTGCGTGTAGATATCGCGCATGATGTTGTGGAAGGCCGTCGCCCAGCCTTCCTGGTGGCCGCCCGGCAGGTGGGCATAGCCGGCCACGGACGGGTCCATCGCGCCGGGGTCCTTCGCCAGCTCGACGTTCCCGCCGTCGCGCCGCCCGACCCAGAGCTCGTTCTGGCGCTCCTGCAACCAGCGCAGCGACCCGCCCAGCCCATTGATCTCGAAGACGAGATCGTTCTTGTGGCCGGCACAGACCTGCCCCGCCGTGAAGAGCCCTTTGCAGCCGTTCCCGAACCGGACGAGCACCGACCCGAGATCCTCGACCGTCACCGTGAAATCCTCGCCCTCGTCGTCCGTCGCCTCGCTGAACGTCTCGCGCGCGACGGTCGGCTTCTTCCGCGTCGGAATGACGGTCGTGAGGTCAGCCAGGACACTTTCGATCCGGAGACCGCTCACGTGCTGGACGAGATCGCACCAGTGCGAGCCGATATCGCCCATCGCCGACGTCGGGCCGCTCTTCTCGGGCTCGATCCGCCACGAGAAGTCGGTCTCCTTGATCAGCCAGTCCTGGAGGTAGTGGCCGTGGATGAAGTGGACCCGGCCGATCTCACCGTTAGCGATCATCGCCCGCGCCTGCTGGACGAGCGGATTGCCGCGGTAGTTGAACGTCACGGCATGGACGACGCCGGCCTTGGTCGCGGCGTCGAGGAGTTGCTGCGCCTCGTCGCCGTTCATCGCCAGCGGCTTGTCGGAGACGATGTGCTTCCCCTTCTCGATCGCCGCAAGGTTGACCGGCAGATGCAGGTGGTTGGGCGTGCAGTTGTGGACGACCTCCACGTCGGGATCGTCGATGAGCGCCTGGTAGCCACCGTAGGCCTTCGGGATCCCCATCGCGTCGGCCTTCGCCCGCGCCGACGCCTCGTTGCTGCCGGCGACGGCCACGACATCGACGAAGCCGAGGCGCCGCACCGCCTCGACGTGCTGCGGGCCGATCAGGCCGGCGCCGACGAGTCCCATCCCGATCCGTTTCATGGTTCGGTCCTCTCGCACCCCTAAAGGGGTACGTCACCGGTCCTCCTGCTGGGTGTCATCAGTTCCCGTCAGTCGCTCGGTGTGCCGTCGAGCAGCGGCTCGAGCGCGGCTTCCTCGGCGCCGTTCTCGGTGCAAACGCCGTAGAAGGTCTCGCCCGCCGCGTACATCGAGACGCCGGCGTACTCGCCCCTGGCGTTCAGCGCGAAGAACCGGATGTTGAACGCCGGATCGCCATTCGCCTTCAGCAGCCGCCGCTCGATCGTGTTCTCCTTGATCCGTTGCAGGCCGGCCAGGCCGGCGTCCTTCGGATGCATCCCTTCACGCATCTTCTCGACAATCAGATACGACGTCAGGTTGTAGAGGTTCGCCTCGCCGCGCCCCGTCGACCCGCAGGCCCCGACGCCGCCGTCGACGTAGAGCCCGGCGCCGAGAATCGGCGAGTCGCCGGTCCGGCCGGGAATCTTCCACGAGAGGCCGCTCGTGGACGTCACGCCGCAGATGTCGCCGTTCGGACCGATCGCATCGCAGTTCACCGTGCCCCAGAAGTGACTCTCGTCGGCCAACCCCTCCGCCAGCATCCCGAGCGCCACGTCGTAGCCATGGCGGGCGCGCCGCTCGGGGTCGAGGTAGTGCTCGGGGTCGAGGCGACGTTTCCACTCGAGCCAGCGCTCGCGCGTCCGCGGCGTGTTCAGATCATCCTCGACCGTGAAACCCATATTCCGCGCGAAGTCCTGCGCGCCCGCGCCGACCAGCAGATGGTGATCGGTGTGCTCCATCACCGCCTTCGCCACGAGCGATGGCGTCCGCACCCCTTCGATCGCCGCGACGCCGCCGGCCTGCTTCCGGGGCCCGTGCATGCAGCACGAATCGAGTTGGACGACCCCGTCGGCGTTGGGCGTGCCGCCAAAGCCGACGCCAGATTCCTCGGGATCCAACTCGACGATGTTGATGCCGGCGAGGATCGCGTCCAGGACATCCTCACCGTTGGTGACTCCTTCGAATGCCAGTTCGATACAGGTGAGCCGCCCGCCGTTCCGGAACGCGGCACCGCTGCGGTCGGAGATGACGACCGGGCGGACCGATTGCGCCCGCACGCCGGGCGCCCGTCCGAACGCCTGCCCCGAGCTAGCCATCGCCGCCGCTGCGGCTCCGGCACCGACACTGACTCTCACGAACTCACGACGATCAATCTTCTTCGACATGGTGTCCTCCGCGGATCCCAGACGCGCACTCTACCCCACCGGTCGGAGGCCCGCAACGCGCGCCCTCGCGATCTGAACAGCCGGCCACGCCCAAACGGTCAGGGCGAGCAGCGCGAGGAGTCCGGCGATCGGCCGGTCGACGAACGCGAGGACGCTCCCCTCCGCCTTGATCATGGAGATCATGAATTGCTCCTCGACCATCCGGCCGAGGACCATCCCCAGGATGGCCGGCGTCAACGGAAAGCCGTTCTCCTCCATCAGGAATCCGACGAGACCGAAGACCAACATGACGACGATGCCGAACGCCGCATTGTTGATCGCGAAGGCCCCGACGATGCAGCACGCCAGGATGATCGGCATCAGGAGATCCCGCGGCACGCGCAGCAGCAGCGTCGCCGACTTGATCGCCGCGAGACCCAACGGCAACATCACCAGGTTGGCGAGAAAGAACGTCAGGAAGACGGCGTACACGAGTTCCGGTCGCTCGAGGAAGACGGTCGGGCCAGGATTCAGACCCTGCATGTACAGCACGCCGATGATGATCGCCGTCGTCGAGTCCCCCGGAATGCCGAAGACCAGCGTGGGGATCCAGGCGCTCGCCAGCGCCGAGTTGTTCGCCGAGGCGCTCTCGACGATCCCCTCGACATGCCCCTGGCCGTACAGCTCGGGATGGCGCGAGCAGCGCTTGCTGACCGCGTAGGCGATCCACGCCGCAATGTCCCCGCCGGCCCCAGGCAGGATGCCGATGCCGACGCCCAGCGCGTTCCCGCGGATGACGCTGCGCCAGTGCCGCCGACCGACCGCCGCCACGCCAGCGAAGATGTTCCCGATCCGCCGAGCCGGTACGCGCAGGTCCGGGGTCGACGCTGCCATGTGCCGGATGACCTCAGACACCGCGAACAACCCGATGAGCACCGGAATGAAGTTGATCCCGCCCAGCAGCTCGGTCCTCCCGAACGTGAACCGCGCCTGCCCCGAGACCACGTCCAGGCCTACCGTGGAGACCAGCAGCCCGAGCAACAGCGACCCGATCGCCTTCACGCGTGACTCTGCCGACATGAAGACGGCACAGGTGAGACCGAGCGATGCGAGCCAGAAGTATTCGAACGAGCTGAACTGCAACGCGAACTCGGCCAGCAGCGGCGCCGCCGCGGTCAGGACGACGGCGCCCACGAGACCGCCCAGCACCGAGTAGACGAGGCTCACGCCGAGGGCCAGCTCCGCATCGCCCGCACGCGACATGGCGAAGGCATCATCGGTGTAGGCGGCCGACGCCGGCGTACCCGGAATACGAAGTAGCGCGCCGGGGATGTCACCGGCGAAGATCGCCGTCGCCACGACGGTGACGACCACGGCCACCGCGGGCACCGGCTCCATGAAGATCGTCACCGGCACGAGGAGAGCCACGGCCATCGTAGCGGTCAAGCCAGGGATCGCACCGACGAAGAGCCCGAAGACCGCCGCGAGCGCGACGGCGGTCAGGACGTCCGCCTGCAACACCAACCCGAACGCCGCGGCCAGCGCCTCCATCGGTCTTTCCTCGACCTCAGAAGCCGGGCAGGAGGATGCCGGGTGGCAGCGGGACCCGAAGCAGGCCGCCGAACAACACCTGGATCGCACCGGCGGTCGCCAGCGCGATGACGACCGTCTCCAGGCGCCGTCGCCCGAGCGCCGTCATCAGCACGATCAGCACCGCGGTCATCGTGAGGTAGAAGCCGACCGTCGGCGCCATGGCGGCGTACGCGGCGATCGTGAACGGCACGAGGATGACGCGGCGGCGCCGACCCGGCGACCGTGTCCACGCCGCCAGGTCGACCCAGCGGCGCTGCAGGCCCTGACGTCGGCCCGTCAATCCGAGGCTCACGCCGCAGACGACGAGGCCGACGCCGAGCAATGTCGGAAAGAGCGCTGGACCGTAAGGCTGACCCGCGAGCGTCGGCAAGCCCGACGCGCCGAGGATGACGCCGCCGCCGCCGAGCGCGATCAGCCACCCGATCAGGCCGTCGTGGATCCGCACCGATGGCTCCCCTACGGGACCAGCCCCACGGCGGACATCGCCCGACCGAAGCTGGCGTCGCTGCCCGCCATGTACTCCCGGAAGCCGTCCGCGTCCCGGTAGATCGCTCCGGTCCCCCGCCGCTCGATCAACTCGATGAACTCCTCTGAACGCGCCATGCGTGCGAGCGTCGCCTGAAGCATCGCGATCACGTCGGCGGGCAAGCCCGCCGGCCCCGCGACACCGCCCCAGGCCAGCGCGTTCCAGTCCGACCCAGTCGCTTCGGCCAGCGTCGGCAGATCGGGCCAGAGTCGATGCCGCTCGTTGTCGATCACGGCCAGCGGCCTGATCCGGCCGGCATCGACCAGGCCTCGCGCTTCGGCCGGCGCCGACACTACGAGATCGACGCCGCCTGCCGCCAGATCGGCCAGCGCCGGCGCGGCACCTTGGTGCGGCACCCAGGTCACCGCGCCGGGGTCTCGCGCCAGCGACTCCAGAACACCCGCGAGCGTAACGTGCCAGATGCCGCCCTGTCCCGAGCCAGACGCCTGCAGAATCTCGGCCCCGCGGTCGATCTCATCGAGGACGTCTTCGATGGATTCCCAGGGCGCATCACTCCGCACGAAGATGGCTCCAGGAGTCCCGGTCAGCATCGCCAGCGGCGTGAACGCCTCGTAGGTCAGATCCGTTAGGCCCGCCCAATGCATCATCGCGACCTCGGCGACGACATAGCCGAGCGTGTAGCCGTCCGGCTCGGCGTTCGCGATCGCCGTGTGCCCGACGACACCGCCCCCGCCGGTGCGGTTGACGACGTTGACCGGCTGCCCCAGGTCTTGTTCGAGCAGACCCGCGACAATCCGCGCATTCGCGTCGGTGCCGCCGCCGGCGCCGAACGCGACGAGCATCGTGATCGGACGATTGGGCCAGGCCCCTCCGTCCCCGCCACCTCCGCAGCCGACCGATGCCAGCGCCCCCAGCGCGATCACGCCGCCCAGTCGTCTCGTCATGCCGTCCAACGCGCCACCTCGACCGCCTGCTGCATCGTCTCGATGCCCGCGCGATGCAGCAACCCGGTCTCGGCGCGCTGAGTCTTCGCGGCGCCGCACGCGCCGCCGAGGCGGAGCACCTCGTCCCACGGCAGCCTGCGCGCGAACCCGACCGCCACGCCGCCGAGGAGGCAGTCTCCCGCACCCACCGTACTCTTGACCTCGAGGCCGTCGGGTACGCTCAACGTCCAGCCACCATCGTCCGTCGCCAACACGGCGCCCCCACCGCCCAGCGTCACGAGCGCGGCGCCCGCGCCGCGCTCGCGCATCGCTCCGGCCGCCGCCATCGCGTCAGCCGCGCCGCCGATCGCACGGCCGGTCAGCTCGGCAGCCTCGTCCCGGTTCACCTTGACGAGTTCCGGCGCAGCTTCAATCGCGCTCGTCAGTAACTCGCCACTGGCATCGACGATCGTCCGTGCTTGGGCGCCACGCACGCGCGCGATCAACTCCGCGTACCGTGAATTCGGGTACCCGCGCGGCACGCTGCCTGCGAACGCGACGACGTCTGTGTGCCCGACACCGAAGTGGACCGATGAATCGAGCGCGCCGCACTCCACGTCGTCCAGCTCCGGCCCCGGCTCCAGTAATTCGGTCGTCCGACCGTCGCTCTCGCGAATCGCGAGGCAGCCTCGAACGTCGCCGCCGACCTCAACACCCTGGAAGCGCACGCCGGCTTCGTGCAGACACTCGCTGAAGTAGCCTTCGTGCTCCGCATCGACAATACCAACGAGGCGCACTTCCTCGTCGAGGGCGGCGCACGCTAACGCGACGTGTAGCCCCTTCCCCCCTGGCGCAGCGCCAACGCGATCGACCCGGAGTACCTCACCGGGTTCGAGCCGAGCCAACTCGAGCCAGCGGTCGACCGACGTGTTGAATCCCGCAACTGTGATTATCACTCTCCTCCAAAGCACGCCGCGCGAAACGCCGCCAGCTCGTCCGCGTCAGCCTGCGTCGTCGTCCCGCCGAGGCCGCGGGTGGCCAGCGCACCGCAACAGACGCCGTCGCGGATACAGTCGACAAGCGCTCGCCGCCCGAGCCATGCCGCGAGAAAGCCGGCGTTGAACGAATCGCCCGCGCCGGTCGTGTCGACGACGCCCACCGCCGGCGCCGGCACCGACTCGGGTCGACCGTTCACCAACGCGAGACTCCCCCGCGCCCCGAGCTTCGCGACGACCTGTCGCCCCTCGGCCTCGAGTGCGGTCAGGCACCGAACCGGATCGGCGTCGCCGCCGATCCCCTCCAACTCGACCGCGTTCGGCAGGAAGAGATCGGTCAAGCCGACGGCCTCGCGGACGTCCCCCCGCCAGTGCCCGGTGGGATCGCCGCCCGGGTCCAGCGACACGGTCATCCCACGTTCCCGCGCCCGCCGGAACAGCTCGGGCACCGACGGTCGCAAGCCCTCCTGCAGATAGTACGACGAGACGTGTAGATGGGCCGCGCCGTCCCACGCTGCGCTCGGCACGTCGGCAGCGGTCAACTCGGCGATCGCGCCCGGATACGTCACCAGCGCCCGATCAGCCGTCGAGGAGATCGCGACCGTCACGCCGGTCCGCGTGCCGACCGATCGCTCGACGAACGTGCTGTCGACCCCCGCCCCACGCATCGTCTCCAGGCACTGGTCGCCCCAGACATCGGCGCCGATCTTCCCAACGAAGCGCACGGGCACGCCGAGCCGCGCCAGGCCCACCGCGGTGATTGCCGAGGCACTCCCGAGGGTCGCGAGGCACTCGTCGACGAGCACCTCCCGTCCGAGCGCCGGAAACGCGTTGAAGCCGTGCAGGATCAGATCGAGATTGATCTCACCTGGTATCAGGACGATGGACTGAGTCGAAGGCGGCATCCGGGTTCAGACTGGGTGAATCGGAAACGGCGACACCACCCGCGTAATGACACCGGCCGCCGAAGGCGCATCGGGCCGAAGGTGCTCGTGCAGGCAACGAAAAAACCCCAGGACCTGGCCGACCAGCACGTCCACCGCCGGCCAATCAGGATCACCGAGCACCGTCCCGAGGCCGTACTCGACACCGAGATCGCTCACGCCAACGGCGTCGCTCGGCAACTCCGGGCCGCAGACGACGAACCACTTGCCGAGTTCCTTTCGGCGCAACTCAGCGAGCAGATCCAGCTCGTAGGCCCGTCGCCGCGCCTCGCTCGACAGGAAGGCGACCACCAGGGTCCGTCCCGCCAAACTGGCCATCGGCCCGTGCCGGAGCCCGAGAAAGGTCTCGGCTCGCGTGGCCACGCGCCCGGCGCACATTTCGAGCATCTTCAACTCGGCTTCGCGGGCCGCACCGAACCTGGCCGCCGAGCCCAGATACAGCGCCCGATCGAACGGGTGGCGAGCGATCTCCGCCAGCGCCTGCAGCCGTGTCGCCAGCACCAGCTGACCGGCATCGGCCAGCCCACCCGCCGCTGCCGCGAAAGCCGCGCCGTCGGTCCAGGCGCCCAGGCCGCGCCCGGCGAGCCACATGCTCGTGAAGCTACTGGTCATGACCAGACTCTGGTCGTCCACCTCGCGGCCAAGGAGGATCGTGTCGACTCGCTCGTCCGCGGTGTAGCCGGTCGCGAGCCTTCCGTCAGGATTGCAGGTGACGATCAGGTGTCGGCAATCGGGATACTGGCCGAGCAGGAGGTCGACGACAGCGATCGACTCGGGGCTATCGCCCGATCGGCCGAACGACACGATCGTCGACGGATGGCCCGCGGCGATGAACGCCTCGGGCGCCAGCAGTAACTCGCCACACGCGGCGGATCGGACGCTCACGCCGAGGCTCGACTGCAGCGCCGGCGCCAGCGCGGCACCGATGAAGTGGGAACTGCCGGATCCGGTCAGGATGTACCCGCCGGCCGGTGCGTGACCGCGCACACCTCGAGGCTTGAGTTCCCGACCGAGTCGTCGCCAAGCCTCCGGCTGGCGGCACACCTCGCCGAGCGTATGGCCGTAGCCGCGCGCCACCTGCTCGCTCAGCGGCACGTTGCGCGTCAACTCCGCGAGCGCCGGAGAACCCGAAGCGAGGTCGGTCAGAGACGCGTCCACGGTCTCAGCGTCGTGCTCCGGCGGTCACGGGTTTGATCTTCACTCGCGCCCCGGCTATAAGCATACGCGCAGGCAGCGTACTGGAATGGAAAACGACCCGTCAACGCAACCGGCGACGAATCGTCGCTGGCTCTTCTACGCGATCGTCACGACGCTCACGTGGGGTGTCTGGGGCGCGCTCATCGAGATCCCCGAACAGCGCGGCTTCCCCGCCACACTCGGCTACTCGGTCTGGGCCCTCACGATGGTCCCCTGCGCCACTCTCGCCCTGCGCACCGACGGATGGCGCCTGGCCCGTCACCGTGAGGCGTGGATCCTCGGCGGCCTCGTCGGCTTCCTCGGCGCCGGCGGGCAACTGATCCTCTTCGAGGCGCTCAGGTCGGGGCCGGCCTTCATCGTGTTCCCCGTCGTGTCGCTGTATCCCGCGGTCGCGATCGTGCTGTCGGTCTGGTTGCTGTCGGAACGCGCCTCCCGACGGAGCCAAGTGGGGATCGCCCTGGCGATCCCAGCAATCGCGTCACTCTCATACGTCGCGCCCGACGACACGCTCATCAGCGGCTACGTCTGGCTCGTGCCGGCCTTCGGCGTCTTCATGATGTGGGGGATTCAGGCCTACGTGATGAAGCACGCCAACGCCCGCATGCCCTCCGAGAGCATCTTCTTCTACATGATGCTGACCGGTGTCCTGCTCGTGCCGATCGCGCTCTGGATGACCGACTTCACGCAACCGATCAACTATCGGTTCGACGGGCCGTTTCTCGCCGCGCTCATTCATGTCTTCAACGCCGTCGGCGCGCTCTGCCTCGTCTATGCGCTCAGAGACGGCAAGGCGATCATCGTCGTCCCGATGACCGCCCTCGCGCCGGTCATCACCATCGTCTTGTCGCTCGCCATCTACGCACGCGTGCCCTCCGGCTTCCAGCTCGGCGGCATGTCGCTGGCGGTAGTCGCCATCTACCTGATGGCAGAATAGCGCGGCGCGCCGACACCGCCGCCTTGCTCCGATCACCCCCGTGGCCTATCATCTGAGCCTCGGCCACCCCGAAAGCGGCTCGATCGCGGAATAGAGGATCACGAATGCGACTCCACTTACTGACACCACTCGTCGCGGCGCTGCTCGCGACGGCACCGACCGTCGCTCACGCGCAGGACGCCGGCATGGTGCGCGTCGTCATGACGACCTCGTTCGGCGACATCACGGTGGACATCGACACCGAGCGGGCGCCGGGCACGGCGGCCAACTTCCTCAGCTATGTCGACAAAGGATTCTACGATGGTGGACAGTTCCACCGGACCGTCACCATGGACAATCAGCCCGACAACGACGTGCGGATCGAGGTGATCCAGGCCAGCGTGAACCCGGACCACGCCGACCACGGCTTCGGGTCGATTCCCCTGGAGCGCACGACCGTAACCGGTCTGGCCCACGTCGACGGCGCAGTCTCGATGGCGCGCGGCGCCCCGGACAGCGCGTCGTCCAGCTTCTTCTTCTGCATCGGTGACCAGCCGTCGCTAGACTTCGGCGGCGATCGCAATCCGGACGGCCAGGGCTTCGCTGCGTTCGGCCGCGTGGTCGCCGGCATGGACGTGGTGCTGCGCATCCAGCAGCAGCCCGCCGACGGGCAAAGCCTCGATCCGCCGGTCGGCATCACCTCGGTCAGCCGCGCCGGTCGCTGACGGACTCAGACTAGACGACAGATTCCCGCACGGAGGGGACCCCACATGCTTCGCGTTGCCATCACGCTCACCGCCCTGCTGCTTCCCACGTTCGCCGCCGCGCAGGCCGCCGACCGTGACGACGCCTACGAGAGCGCCACCGGTACGGTCCTCGAAATGCTGCTTGACGAAAAGAACCTCAGCGGCAGCGAGGTCGAAGTGGGCATCCTGACGTTCCCCGCCGGGTCGGAGTCCGCCGCCCACGTGCATCAGTCGACCGAGGTGTTCTACGTCCTGGAGGGCCAGCTCGAGCACATCGTCAACGGCCAGAGCTACATCCTCGACGCGGGGATGCTCGGCTGGGTGCGCGCGCCCGATCGCGTGACGCACAAGGTCAGCGAGGACGCCGGGCCGACGCGCGTCCTGGTGATCTGGGCGCCCGGCGGTGAAGCCGCCAACATCACCGGCAACTGGACACGCCGGCCGTAACCCAAGCGAACTCTGGGGTTGGGCGCGGCGTCGGCGATCAGTACTCCCGCGATAGCCGCACGCGGTTCTTGAGTGGCCGCCCTCGCAGCTGGCGGTCGATGTTCTCGAAGATCAAGTCGAGCGTTCTTGGCATGTAGGCGTCGTTGTCGTCCGACCCCACGTGCGGTGTCATCACGAAGTTCGGCGTCCGCCAGAGCCGGGAGCCGGCGGGGAGCGGCTCGGGGTCGAACACGTCGGCGAGCGCTCCCTTCAACGCCCCCGCCGTCAGCTTGTCGGCAAGCGCGTCGTAGTCGACGATCTTCGCGCGGCTCATATTGATCAGGCACGCCGTCGGCTTCAAGAGGTCCAGCTCGCGCTGCCCGATCAGTCCTTCCGTCTCGCGGGTCAGCGGGATCGTCAAGAGCAAGAAGTCCGCCCTGGTCAGCACGCCGTCCAGCGCGTCCAGTGCGAACATCTCGTCCACGTCCCGCCGTGGGCGCCCGCTCCGCCGGACGCCGATCACGCGCATGTCGAACTGCCGCGCCCGGCGCGCCGCGGCCTGTCCCATGGCCCCGACGCCGACGACCGCCAGCGTCTTTCCCGCCACCGACGTGCTGAAGATCTCGTCCCAGACCTTCGCGCGCTGATTCGCGGCCAGCACCGGCATCGCGTTGTTCAGCATCAGGATCGCCATTATTGCGAACTCGCCCGCCTTCTGGGCGTGCACTCCGCTGTTGTTGATGACCGCGATCCCTCGCGGCAGCCAGTCGAACGGCACGAGGTGCTCGACGCCCGCGCCCCAGATATGGATCCACTTGAGCTTCGGCGCCAGCTCCGCAAACCGATCGTGGGGAAAGTAGAAGCCCGCCAGGGCGTCGGCGTCGAGCATCGCCGCGTCGAATGCGTCCCAGTCGGTGCCGATCGTCGCCTTCACGCGCTTGGCCACCTGCGGATGGCGCGCGGCGGCTTCGGCATAGCGCTCTGGCGTCACCTGGAAGACGGGCGGCGCCTTCGGGTTGCTCTGGAGGTGGAGCCGAAACGGGCGGGAGGGTGGGCGGTGTCTTCTCGGCACGATCGTCAGTCGAGGAATCCATCCGCGTGCATCAGTTCGGCGTTGAGGACAGCCGCACCGGCCGCACCCCGGACCGTATTGTGCCCCAGCGCCACGAACTTGTAGTCCAGCACACCGCACGGTCGCAACCGGCCGACGCTCACCGTCATCCCGCCGTCCCGGTCGGCGTCGAGCCGCGGCTGCGGCCGCAACGGAGCGTCGAGATAAACGACCGGACGGGACGGCGCGCTCGGCAGCTTCGCCTCCTGCGGCCGGCCGCCGAACCGGGCGAAGGCCGCCAGGAGATCGGCCTCGGGCGGCGCATCGTCGAACTTGACCGAGATCATCTCGGTGTGTCCGTTGATCACCGGGACCCGTGTGGTCGCCGCACTGATGGTCAGACCGTGCGGCTCCACACGTCCGTCCCGGAGGAGCCCGAGGATCTTCTTGGTCTCGGTCTCCATCTTCACCTCTTCACCGGGCACCTCGGGCACGACGTTGCCGATGATGTCGAGCGACGCCACGCCGGGGTACCCGGCCCCCGACACAGCCTGCGCCGTGGTCACGATGACCGAACGCAGGCCGAACTCGACAAGCGGCGCCAGGCCCATCGTCAGGACGACCGTCGAGCAGTTCGGGTTCGTCACGATGCCGCCCCGCCACCCCTTCGCCTGCCGTTGCGCCGGGAGCAGGCCGAGGTGGTCCGCGTTGATCTCCGGCACGAGGAGCGGCACCAGGTCGTCCATTCTGAAGTTCCTGGCGTTGCTGACGATGGTGTGCCCCGACTCGGCGAACGCGCCCTCGACCTCCCCAGCCACTGCGGCGTCGAGCCCCGAGAAGACGAGCTGGGGCGCGCCCTCCGGCGTCGACGCCTCGACCGTGCGCCGGCCGATGTCGTCGGGGATCGCTCCCGGCAGTCGCCAGGGCGCCGCGGCGTCATAGCGCTTGCCCGCGGAGCGCTCACTCGCGCCGAGCCAGGTGAGCCTGAACCACGGATGGCCCTCCAGTTCCCGAACGAACTGCTGGCCGACCATGCCGGTCGCGCCGAGAACCCCAACCTCAATCTGCTTCGTCATGCGCCCGTACTCGCTACCCCCGCCACCGGCTGCGGCTGGGCCTTGAAGAACTCCTCGTGCACCACCTTCACCGCCCGCTCGAGGTGGCGCGACGCGATGACGCACGCCACCTTCATCTCCGACGAGCTGATGCAATCGATGTTGATCCCCTCGCGCGCCAGCGCCTTGAACATCCGCGCCGCCAGGCCCGGGGTCGAGCCCAGCCCCGAGCCGACGATCGAGATCTTGGCGACGTCGCGATCCACGAGGACGTCACTCGCCAATTGCTCCGCCTTCCAGCGGTCAAGCGCCTCGAGCGCGCCGTCCACGAACTCTTCGTCGAGGATGAACGTGATCCGGGCACGGCTCTCCGAACTGGCGCTCTGGATGATCAGCCGGATGCTGATGTTCCGGTCCGCCAGCTCCTCGAAGACCTCCGCCGCAATGCCCGGCCGGTCGGCGACGTTCAGCAGCGTGACCTTGGCGACTTTCTTGTCGCTCGTGACGCCAACAACTTCCGCCTGCTCCATGATCGACTCCCCTGCTCGGATCCACGTCCCCGCCTCGTCGGTGAAGCTGGAGCGCACATGAATCGGAACCCCGTACGACATGCAGATCTCCGCCGCGCGCGGATGCAGCACCTTCGCGCCACTCGACGCCAGCTCGATCGCCTCCTCGTAGGACATTTCGGCCCAGCGCCGCGCGTCTGGCACCAGGCGGGGGTCGGCCGAGAGGACGCCGTCGACGTCGGTGCAAATGTCGCACGCCTCGGCTCCGAGCGCCGCCGCCACGGCCGCGCCGGTCACGTCGCTGCCGCCCCTACCCAGGGTCGTGATCTCGTGGCTGTCCGTGATTCCCTGAAAGCCCGTAATGATGACGACCCGCCCGCCATCCAGCTCGCCTTGAATCCGCCGCGTATCGATCGACTGGATACGAGCCAGGTTGAACACGCCGTCAGTACGTATGCCGCACTGCGCTGCCGTCAGCGAGACGGCCGGCACCCCGCGATCCTGCAGCGCCAGGCCGAGCGTGGACACCGCAATCTGCTCACCCGAGGCCAGCAACAGGTCCATCTCGCGGCCCCGGGGCTCGCGCGACACCTTGTGCGCCAGGGCGACCAGATCGTCGGTCGTGCTGCCCATCGCCGAGACCACGACCACCAGCCGATCGACGGTCTGCAGGCTACGTTTGATCCGATCGGCGACCGCGATCACCCTCGCGGAGCTGCCGATCGACGTGCCGCCGTACTTCTGGACGACGAGGCCTGGCGTCTTCCTCATGAGCGCGCCTCGGCTTGGGCGTCGCCTGGGTCGGCCAGCCGGCGCGCTAACTGATGCAGGAACAGGCCCACATCGGTCACGATGCCGGCGGTCTGCGACGATCCCCGGTCGGCGAGCTTCGTGACGACGGCCGGGTTGATGTCGACGCAGACGACCCGTACCCACGCCGGCAGCATGTTGCCGACGCCGATGCTATGCAGCATCGACGCGAGCATCACGACCATCGAGGCTCCCTCGAGAAGCTTGGCGTACCGTTCCTGGGCCTCCACGAGGTCCATGACGGTGTCGACTAGCGGGCCATCGTCGCGGATGCTACCCGCCAGGACGTAGTCCACGCCGCGCCGGACGCATTCGTACATGACGCCCGTCGACAGCACGCCCGTCTCGACCGCCTTGGCCAGGCCGCCGGCCGAGTTGACCGCGTTGATCGCGCGCATGTGGTTCCGATGGCCATCCTCGACCGTGGCGCCCGACTCGAGGTCGACGCCCAACGACGTCCCGAACATCGCCAGTTCCGCGTCGTGCACCGCCAGGGCGTTCCCGGCCAGGACCGCATCGACGTAGCCCTGCCTGATGATCTCGCTGAAGTAGCCGACGCCACCGGTGTGGACGATCAGTGGGCCAGCGACAACGACGATTCGGCCGTCGGACTCGCGCACCTCGCGCATCATCGTCGCCACCCGCTCGACACTCACCTCGACCCGACGCTCCGACGAGATGTCGTTGGTCATGAAGGCAAAGCCGAGCCGGTCGCGTTCGCGGAACTCGGGCACGACCCGCACCCCGCCGGCGCCACAGACCACCGGGTCGCCGGCGCGCACGTCGCGGAGCTTGCGACACGTGGCCGCGCCATCCGCGACGACGATCACGGCATCCATCCGCTGCGCGCCCACCTCCACCCAGGCGCCCTGATAGCGAACGCGGGTGCGTTGATTGGTGGTCGAGTAGAAGTCAGGAGCGACGCAGCCGTCGCGTGGCGCGGAACGCAGCAGCGCATCACGCTCGGGCAGCGGGTGGCAGCCGAGCGGCACCAGATCCTCGAGCAGGTGATGCAGTGCCCCCTCGCTCTCCGCCTTAATCTTCAGGCGAAGACGCGACATGTCGTCGTTGGTTCGGCCGATCGTGAAGTCCAGCACCTCGAACGCCCCGCCCCGCTCGATAACCTTGTCGAAGATGACGTTGAGCAGGTTCGAGTCAATCAGATGGCCTTCGGCCTCGACGACTTCGGTCTGGTTGGGCTCTGTCTTCATAGCCACATCGCAGGACTACAGTCCCGCGCCACGCTTCACTGGAACCTGGCGCGCGGCCTCGGTCGGTCGCGACGCGAGGTAGGCCTCGAATTCCTTCAACGAACGGCCGAGCTGGACCGGTGTCGTCAGGCGATCCGAGACCACATCGGCCGTCTTGTACCCGTTGCCGGTGATCGCCACCACCACGGACTCGTCCCGAGGAATGACACCGTCCTCGACCAGCGCGAGCGTCGCTGCCAGCGTCGTTCCGCCGGCCGGTTCGGTGAAGATCCCCTCCGTGCGGGCCAACAGCTTGATCGCCTCGACGATCTGTTCGTCGCTCACCATGGCGCCCGCGCCGCCCGTCCCGCGGACCGTCTCCAGCACCTGGAACCCGTCGGCCGGATTCCCGATCGCGATCGATTTCGCAATCGTGTCGGGCTTCACCGGTTCGGGGAACTCCAAGCCCTCGTTCAGCGCGCGGACGACGGGTGCGCAGCCGGCCGCCTGCGCCGCGTGAATCTTCGGCATCTCGTCGTCGACCAGGCCGATCTCTCGCAGTTCCCGGAATCCGCGGCCGACCCGCGGCAGCAGCGTGCCCCCGGCCACCGGCGAGACCAGATGCTGCGGCAGCCTCCACTCGAGCTGCTCGGCCACTTCGAACGCCAGCGTCTTGGCGCCTTCGGCGTAGTAGCTGCGCAAATTGATGTTCGCGAAGGCCCAGCCGTTCCGATCGGCCATCTGCGTGCAGAGCCGGTTGACGTCATCGTAGGTGCCGTCGATCGCGATAACATGCGCGTCGGCAATCGCCGTGCCCAGGACCTTGCCGGGCTCGAGCGTGTTCGGAATAAAGACGTAGCACTCGAGTCCAATCCGCGCAGCGTGCGCGGAGACGCTGTTCCCCAGGTTTCCGGTGGACGCGCACCCGAAGACCCGGAACCCCAGCTCGACGGCCCGCGTCGCGGCCACCGACACCACCCGGTCCTTGTACGACAGCGTCGGGTGGTTGACTGAATCGTCCTTGAGATACAGACGCTCGAGGCCGACCTCCCGCGCCAGCCGATCGGCCTTGACCAGCGGCGTGAAGCCCGAGTTGAGCCCGGTCCGGGGCGCCCCCTCGACCGGCAACAGTTCCTTGTAGCGCCAGAGATTCTCGGGTCGAGCGGCAATCGCCTCTCGTGTCAGGACCTGCTTCACGCCGTCGTAGTCGTAGGTCGCCTCGAGCGGGCCGAGGCACTGGTCGCAGACAAAGAGCGCCTCACCGGGAAACTTCGTGCCGCAGAGATGACATTGCAGTCCGCTGAAAAAGCTCATCATGCTCCTCCCGCCCCGTCGAGCATCGGTAGGGCGGCCGAGATCCGCGTCGACCCAGCCGCCAGAGTCTCGATGGCCGCCTCGACCTCGGCCCCCGTCACGGCCGCCGTCACGAGCCGGACGCATCCGTTCGCCACATCGAGGCTGCGAGCCACCGACACGCCGCACGCCGCGAGTTGGGTCGCGGCGGCCGTACCGCCGCTCACGCGCAGGTAGTACGGCCGCGCGCCCATTGGATGAACCGCCTGCGGCTCGCCGTCGATCGGAAAACAATCGGTTGCCGCATGCCCATCTCTCCGGGCGATCGCCATCAGGTCAGCCACGACCGCGACTGCGGTCGAATCGCCGCCCGCACCGTGGCCCACGAATCCGGTCTGACCGCCCCGCGCGCCGTCCACCAGCACAACGTTCTCGCTCCCCTCGACCTGCGCGAGCCTCGAGTCCAGCCTCACCAGCGCCGGCCCCACGGCCGCGCGCACGCCCGCAGGCTCCATACGCTCGGCTGTCGACACCTGCCGAACGGCGCAGCCGAGGGTCCGGGCCGCATCGAAGTCGCCAGTCTCCAGACCCCGGATCGACCGGCACTCGATCGCCGAGGGGTCCACCCGGCGCCCGAGCCCGATTGCCGACAGGATGGCGATCTTGGCCTGCGCGTCCAGCCCATCCAGATCGGCCGACGGATCGGCCTCCGCGAATCCGTGCGCCTGCGCGTCAGCCAGCACCGTCTCGAACGCAAGAGGAGACGAGGCCAGCGCTGAAAGAATAAAGTTGCAGGTGCCGTTCAGAATACCCTGAATTCGCACGACCTCATCGGCCGCCAGGCCCTCCTGAATCCCGCGAATCACGGGGATCCCGCCGGCGACGGAGGCCTCGAACCCGAGGCGCCCGCCGTACCGCCGCGCCAGGCTGAACAACTCGGTCCCGTGATGTGCAATCGCCTGCTTGTTCGCCGTGACCACCGACTTGCCGGCCTCGAGCGCACGCCGCATCCACTCGAGCGCCGGATCCGTCCCGCCGATGAGTTCCACGACCACGTCGACGTCGGAGGTCAGAACGTCGTCGATTGATTCCGTCCAGCTCACCCGCTCCGGCACCCAGGCGACGCGTTTCCGCGCGACGTGACGGTTGCAGATACGGACCAGCCGCAAGCCCTCCGCCCCGCCGATCAGGATGCGTGCCACTGACTGGCCCACCGTGCCGAACCCGACCAGCGCCACGCCGAGCGTGCCGGCCGCCTCGCGTTCTCTCGTCATCACTTTCCGCACAAAAAAAGCCACCACCCGCTTCCGGATGATGGCCTCAGGTTCCTCTGTCGCTATCTGGGTCGGCTACATCATCCGGCGTTGTCGCGCACGCATCGGCGTCGCGAGCGTGATAATCCACGTCGCCGTCATCATATTCGGTGTCGCCGTCGTGCCGCGGGTCTGCGTCATGGTGATGCTGCCAGGGGGGACCATCTTCCGAGGCAGCCGAACGGCTATTCTGACGCGTCGCACCCACCAAGTCAAACGGCCCGTGCACCCTTGACATCGTTCCGGCCTTCACGTTTCCTGTAGCGATGCCTGATCAGCCAACACCCACTCCGACGCCCGTCACCGGATCCACCCGCATCGGCTGGGTGGGCGCCGGCGTGATGGGGCTCTCCATGTGCGGTCACGTGCTCGCCAAGGGCCATCCCGTGACAGTCTATTCACGCACCCGATCGAAGGCGCAGCCGCTCCTCGACGAGGGGGCCGCCTGGGCCGATTCCCCGCGCGAGGTGGCCGAGCAATCGGATGTCGTCGTGACGATCGTCGGCTTTCCGCCCGACGTGCGTGATGTCTACCTCGGCGAGGCTGGCCTCTTCACGCGCGCCAGAGCCGGCACGATCTTCGTCGACATGACGACGACGCAGCCAAGCCTGGCGCGCGAGATTGCCGCCGCAGGCGAGCGAGCCAAGGTCGCGACGGTCGATGCGCCGGTGTCGGGCGGAGACGTCGGCGCCAAGAACGCCGCGTTGTCGATCATGGTCGGAGGCGAGCGGACGGCCGTGGATGCAGTCATGCCGCTCTTCGAGACGCTTGGGAAGAAGATCGTCTACCAGGGCGGCCCCGGCAGCGGTCAGCACGCGAAGATGTGCAACCAGATCGTGATCGCCGGCACGATGATCGGCGTCTGCGAGAGCCTGCTGTACGGGCACAAGGCCGGTCTCGACCTCGACACGATGCTGGGCGCCATCAGCGGCGGCGCCGCCGCCTGCTGGACGCTCGATAACCTCGCACCCCGGATCTTGAAGCGCAATTTCGATCCCGGCTTCTTCGTCGAGCACTTCATCAAGGACATGGGCATCGCCCTCGACGAGGCCAAGGCGATGGGCCTCGCGCTGCCGGGTCTGGCGCTCGTGCATCAGCTGTACCTGGCGGTCCAGGCGCAGGGCTACGGCCAGCGCGGCACGCATGCCCTGATGCTGGCACTCGAGCAGATGTCGTCGCCGGCTCGCTAACCCCTGAGTTCACTTGACCTGACGGGGTCTGACGCCGGGTTGGGCGGCGAGGGCAAGGCGCGACGAGGGAGTTTGGCGGGCCCAAGTGACCGAGGAGCAACGCCGCCCCCGCCGTCCAGAACAAGCCAGGCACGTCAAGACAAGTGGATTCTGGGGTTACCGCGCCTGGCATCGCCGGCGCCGCGCCTCCAGCATCGCGTCGATGCAGGCATCATAGTTCTGCTGCATCTGGCGCTCCCAGCACTGGTGAATCTCCGGGGCCTCCGGCATCCGGCCCAGGTCGTTCGACTCTTCGATCCAGCTCGCCAGCGCCGCGATCGATGGACAACGCGGGGCGGTGTGATCGCTCGTCGGCCTCATGGTTGGTCTCCGGGAAACGGGAACAGATCGGACGGCGCGTGCGCCTCACGCATCAATTCGGTCATCCTGGCCACCACGTCGGAGTGCTCGCCGGCGACATCACGCGCCTCGATCGGATCGGTCGACAGATCGAACAGCTCGATTGGGCCCTCCGGATCCTCCAGGACCTCCAGTCGCACCGCCTTCCAGTCCCCCATCCGGACCGCCTGCTTGCCGCCCTGCTCGTGAAACTCCCAGTAGAGGTACTCGTGCGTCTGCTGCGGCTCGTTCAGGAGCGTCGCCGCAAACGAGAGACCGTCCAGGCCTGAGGCCGGCGGCGCGCCGGCCAGATCGAGCATCGTCGGCGTCACGTCCCAGAACGCCGACACGTGATCCGTTGTCGCCCCGGCGGCGACGGTGCCCGGCCCGCGCGCGATCATGGGCACCCGGATCCCGCCTTCGTAGAGATCGCGCTTGATGCCGCGCAGCCCACCGCTACTTCCGAAGAAGACCGGGTCGGCCCCGGCTTCCTGATGCGGCCCGTTGTCGCTCGTGAAGATCACGAGTGTCCGCTCGGACAGCCCCAGCTCGTCGACGAGGTCGACGATGCGGCCCACGTCTCGATCGAGCCTCGACACCATCCCGGCAAACGCAGCGCGCGGCGTGGCCTGCGTGATGTACCGGCGCTGCCCCTCCCAGGGCGTCTCGTCGAACTGGCCGCGGTACGGCGCCATCGAGTCCTCCGGCGCGTCGAGGCCGGCATGCGGGATCGTGAACGGGAGGTAGAGGAAGAACGGGCGGTCGTCAGCCTCACGCAGGTAGCGTAGGGCGTCCTCGACCAGCAGACCGTGGCTGTAAGTGCCCCGCGCACCATCGCGGTTCTCTTCGAGATCCACCCACACCTCGTTCCGCCAGAGGTGATCCGGATAGTACGAGTGGGCTTCGCGCTGGTCGTTGTAGCCGAAGAAATAGTCGAAGCCCTGCCGCGTGGGCACGCCCGCGGTCTCCGGCGCGCCCAGGCCCCACTTCCCGATCGCCGCAGTCCGATAACCCCCCGCCTTGAGCCGCTCCGCCAACGTCACGCGGCTGTCCGGAATCGGGTGCTGCCCTTCCGGCTGGACCTCTCGGTTCCCGCGAATCACCGTATGGCCGGTGTGCAGTCCCGACATCAACACCGCCCGCGACGGCGCACAGACGGTCGACCCAGCGTAGTGCTGTGTGAAGACCAGTCCCTCCGCCGCCAGACGGTCGAGGTTGGGCGTCGAGACCACGTCCTGACCGTAGACGCCGAGGTCGCCGTAGCCCAGATCGTCGGCAAGGATGTAGATGACGTTCGGTGGCGTCGCCGCGCCCTCGGCGGGCGCCTCCCTGGGCACCGGCGACGTACACGCCGACGCCGTTAGCGCAATCGCCGCCACCACCGCCGCCAGACCGCGTCTAACGTTCGTCGAACTCATCTCACCGCACCTCCCGTTCCAGCTTCGGATCCAGCGCATCGCGCAGACCGTCGCCGACGATGCTGAAACTCAGCACGACCACGGTAATGGCAACGCCCGGCGCCACCGCGGCGATCGGCGTGCTCCGCAGCAACTCTCGCCCCTTCGACAGCATCGCGCCCCACTCGGGATCGGGCGGCTGCACCCCAAGGCCTAGAAAAGAAAGACCGGAGGCGATGAGAATCGCCGTCCCGAGCATGATCGTCGCGTGCACGACGATCGGCGACAGACAGTTCGGCACGACGTGGCGGAGCACGAGACGCGGATGCGACGCACCCAAGGCCCGGCCCGCGCTGACAAAGTCCGCTTCGATGACGGAGAGCGCGGCACCACGCACGATCCGGGCGAACTGCGGCACGCTGTAGACCACCACGGCGATGATCGTGTTAACGATCCCTTCACCCAGCACGGCGATGATCGCGATCGCCAGCAGAATGTCGGGAAACGCGAGCAGCATGTCGACGACTCGCATCAAGACGACATCGACGATACCCCGGCTGTAGGCCGCCACGAGCCCGATCGCCATGCCGATGATCAGTCCGAACACCACACTGGTCACGCTGATGGTCAACGAGACGCGCGCACCGTAGATCATCCGGCTGAGATTGTCCCGACCCAGATGGTCGGTCCCGAGCGGATGCGCCCAACTCGATGACTGGTAGTTCGAAAACAGATCCTGCGCCAGGGGATCGTGGGGCGCGAACGATGGACCGACGACCGCGACCGCGATGAACAGCGCGATCACCGTTGCCCCACCCACCGCCGCCGTGTTCGCCCGGAATCGCTGCAGCATGTGCGCCCCGCTCAGGCCGTTCGCAGCCGCGGATCGACGATGGCGTAGACCAGGTCGACCAGCAGATTCGTCAGGACGAACACGGTCGCCACGACCAGCACCGATCCCTGAAGGAGTGGAAAGTCGCGGTTGAGCACCGCCTCGACGATCATCCGTCCCATGCCCGGAATGGCGAAGACGCTCTCCACGAGCACCGTGCCCGCGAGCAGGCCGCCGAACCGGAGCCCGATGAGGCTCACGATCGGGATGAGCGTGTTCCGCAGCGCGTGCTTGTAGACGACCACGACCTCGACCAGGCCCTTGGCTCGCGCGGTCCGGATGTACTCCTGACGCAGCACCTCGAGCATCGTCGACCGCGTCATCCGGGCGATGAGGCCGGCCGACTGCATGCCGAGCGTCAGGATCGGCAAGACGTAGTGCAGCGGCGTGCCGACCCCGATCGACGGCAACAGGCGCAGTTCGAGCGAGAACAGGAGCATCAACATCAGGGCCAGCCAGTACGACGGCGTCGACACGGCCACCAGCGTCAACACCATGATGAGGTTGTCCCAGAGGCGGTTGTGGTGGATCGCCGCCGTGACGCCGACCAGGAGCCCGAGCAGCGCGGCCAGCAGCGTCCCACCCAGGGCGATCCGAAAGGTGTGGGGAAACCGCTCGACAATCTCCTGCGCTACCGGCCGGCCCGTGCGAATCGACTCGCCCAGGTCCCCCTGCACCGCACCACTCAGGAAACGCCAGAACTGCTGGTGGAGCGGCAAGTCGAGCCCCAGCTCCGTCCGGATCCGCTCAACGACCTCCGGACTCGACTCGAGACCCGCCGCGATGACGGCCGGATCGCCGGGAATGAAGTGGACGACGAGGAAGACGAGCAGCGAGATGCCGAACAGGACGGGCACGACCTGCACGAGCGCACGCGCGACGTGACGGCCGAACGCGGCGAGGGCGGCGGTCACTCTCTGAAGGCGGCCCGCTCGAAGGTCACGACGCCGAGCGGCGATAGCGTGATGTCCACGACGCCGCTCCGGGCGCCCAGGATGAAGTAGTTGTCGTAGAGCCAGACTGCTCCAGGATCTTCGAGGTACACGATCTCCTGGGCGCGGCGATACAGCTCCTGCCTGGCGTCGGGATCGGTCTCCCGCATCGCCTCCTGGATCACCCGATCGAACTCGGCGTTCGAGTAGTAGCCGTAGTTGTTCTCGTTGGTCGGGTGGGTCTGGAAGATCGGCCGGAGCCCCCAGTCGGCGTCGGCCGTCGAGGCCCCGGCGCCCATGATGAAGATCTCCTGCGGATTGTTCTCCGGCAGCAGGCCCTCCCAGAACGCGACCATCGATCCCCAGTCCAACACGTTGATGTCGACCTCGATGCCGACCTCGCCGAGCTGCGCCGCCATGACCTCGGCCAGTTCCACGCCCATCAGGTACCTGGGCGTCGTTGAAATCGTCGTCGAGAAGCCGTCCGGATAGCCGGCCTCGGCCAGCAGCGCGCGCGCCCGACCCTGATCCTGGCTGATCTCGCCCAGTTCGGCGTAGCCCCGCATGATCGGCGTGAGCGCGCCGGTCGACACCTCGACCAGCCCAGGCATCAGATTCTCGACGATGGCGCGCCGGTCGATCGCATAGGAGATCGCCTGGATCACGCGCGGGTCGTCGAACGGCGGCCGCGCATGGTTGAACCGGAACTGCTGCGCGCCGATACTCACGACCTTGTGCACGTCGATTGCTGCCTCCTCCTCCAGGCGCGCGAGGTCCGTCGGCGGGATGTGGGTGATCACGTCGACGTCACCCGCCTCGAGGGCGATCACGCGCGACGCCGCCTCTGGAATCGGCCGATACTCGACCCGCTTCACCGGGGGCGCCTCGCCCCAGTAATCGTCGAAGCGTTCGAGGACGATCTCGAAATCCTTCGTCCACCTGACAACCCGGTACGGCCCCGTCCCGGACGTGGCTTCCGCGGAACGGCCAAACTCACCGCCGTGCGTCGCCGCCGCCGCCGGGCTCAGGATCGCCGCGGACACGTGCGCCATCGTCGGCTCGAACGCCCCGAACGGATACGCCGTCACGATATTCACCGTGTAGTCGTCTATCACTTCGACGTGATCGATCATCTCGAAGAGCGGCAACCGCTTGTGATTCTGCTCGGGGTCGAGGACGCGCGCGAAGTTGGCCCGCACGGCTTCCGCATCGAACCTGGCGCCGTCGTGGAACGTCACGCCTTCACGCAGATGGAAGGTCCAGGTCACCTGATCCTCGGCGACCTTCCAGCGTTCGGCCAGATCCGGGACGATGTTCATCTCCTGGTCGAACGTGATGAGCGTATCGAACAGCATCAGGACGACCTGATCGGACTGGCTGTCCGTCGTGTTGTGGGGATCGAGCACCGTGGCATCCGCCGGCGCCGCGAAGACAAGCGTGTCCCGCGCCTCCGGGGCCGGCGCGCCGCCGCACCCGAGACTCGCGCCCAGGACGCCGACGACCAGCACTGCCAGGACTCCGTGCCGAAGGCCCGCACCACTCGAAGTCGCGCTCATCACTCTCCCTCCCGTCGCGGCCCTTCTCGGAGACCCGCAAGTTCGAGTAACCTTCCCTGAACGGCCTCAGCCTAACATGCATGCCAGGCCGGAACCGGCCACGCTAGCCACCAATCGCGAACATGTCCGCGGATAGCAATCGCCGCAGCCCCCGCCGACCCGCGGCCGGCAAAGTTTCCAGTTCCAAGTGGCAGGCCCTGCCGACCGAAGCCATCAATCCGGCCAGCATGGGGATCGACAAGGCGTCGACCGCCGACATCGTCGATCTGATGGTCGCCGAAGACCGAAGAATCGTGAGCGCGGTCCACCGCGAGCGCGCGCGCATCGCCGTGGTCGTCGATCTGGTCACCGAGGCGCTCCGGAAGGGCGGCCGACTCGTCTTTGTCGGCGCTGGCACGAGCGGCCGACTCGGCGTGCTCGAAGCCGCGGAGATGTCGCCGACGTTCGGTACGTCCTCGACCCTCGTCCAGGCGATCATGGCGGACGGCCGCGACGCGTTCTTCCGGTCGAAGGAAGCCCTGGACGACAGCTACGAGAGTGGTGTCAGGGCCGTCGCGCGAATCCGACCGACCAAGCGTGACGTCCTGATTGGGATCTCGGCCAGTGGGATGACGCCGTTCGTCCGTGGGGGACTGACGCGCTCCCGCAAGGCCGGCGCCAAGACGGTCTTCGTCACCTGCTGGCCCGGCACCGAACTGCAGACCTTCGTCGACGTCACCATCGCGCCGGTCGTCGGGGCCGAGGTCATTGCTGGCTCGACGCGGCTCAAGGCCGGAACGGCCACGAAGATGGTTCTCAACATGCTGACCACCATCCCGATGGTCCGACTCGGCAAGACCTACGGCAATCTGATGGTCGACGTGAAGACCGGGTCGCAGAAGCACCGTGACCGAGCCCTCCGCATCATCGGCCTCATCACCGATCTGGAATACGACGACGCCGACGTGCTGCTGCATGATGCGCGCTGGAACATCAAGGCCGCGATCGTCATGCAGAAGACCGGTGACTCGTATACCAAGGCGATGAGCCGTCTCAAGGCCGCCGGCGACTCCGTCGGCGACGCCATCGGCGAGGACGCCGAGGCACGGCTCCGGCAGGTCCTTGACGCTCGACGCGGGTTGAGCTGAAGTGCCGCGTTGACAGTGCGTTAACCTGCCTGATACAGTCACTCGTTTCCTTTGCCCCCGACGACGCTCCCCATGCTCGTTCAGTCCATCCGCGCCCTCGCCGCGCTTCTGCTGGCATGCGTGCTGCCGACCTCGGCAGCGAGCCAGCCCCTGGATGAAGTACGGGCACTCTGGGTGGTCCGCACGTCGCTGACCTCACCCTCCTCGGTCGAAGCCATCGTCAGAACCGCCCGCGATCACGGATTCAACACGGTGCTCGTGCAGGTGCGCGGTCGAGGCGATGCCTATTTCACCGGCGGGGTCGACCCGCGCGCCGCGGCGCTGGCGTTCCAGCAGGCGAGCTTCGACCCGCTCCAGGCGCTGATCGCTTCGGCCCACGCCGAGGGCCTGCGGGTGCATGCGTGGGTCAACGTCAACCTCGTGGCCAGTGCCAACGACCTGCCGGCGTCCCGGCAGCACATCGTGTACCGGCACCCCGAGTGGCTGATGGTCCCTCGCGACCTGGCGGAGCAACTGGCCACGATCGAGCCGGACACTCCAAGCTACCTCGGCCGGCTGTCGCGCTGGACGCGGGAACACCTCGACGCCGTGGAAGGCCTCTATCTGTCGCCGCTCGCGCCGGGCACCGCGGAGTACACGGCCGAGGTCCTCGACGATCTGGTCGCCCGCTACCCGGTCGACGGTATCCACCTCGACTACATCCGATTCCCCGACGACCGCTTCGACTTCAGCCGGTCGGCCATGGCGGAGTTGCGCGCCGACGTCCGGCCGCATCTGTCCGGTGAGGAACGCCTGCGCATGGATGCCCGCGCCCGCGTTCGGCCCACGGCCTACGCCGACCGCTATCCCGAACGGTGGACCGCGCTGCGCCGCTCGCGTCTGACGTCGCTCCTGATGCGGCTCCGCACCGTGGTGAAGCGCCGCCGCCCCGATGCGGTCTTCAGCGCCGCGCTCGTCCCCGACGAAGCCGACGCCCTGGCGCACCGCTTCCAGGATTGGCGGACCTGGCTCGAAAGCGGCCTCCTCGATGTCGCCTGCCCGATGGCCTACACTCAGGACCCCGCCGTGTTCGAATCGCAGATCGCCGCCATACGGGAGATCGCCACCTCGAACGATCTCTGGGCCGGGATCGGGGCGTACCGCCTCTCACCCGGACAAACGATCGACAACATTCGCGCCGCACGCCGACACCGCGCCGACGGGATCGTCCTCTTCTCGTACGACAGCCTGACCGATCAGGCGCAGCACGGCGCTGACTACCTCGCCCAGGTCGCCGAGGCGGCCTTCGGCATCAACACCGTCGCAACCGGATCCCGGTAACCGCGGCCCACCGCGTCGCCCCGCGGCAGCGGTGGACCGCTCGGACATTCCCGATGCGCGCACTGGATCTCATCGTCCTGGTCGCCTACCTCCTCGGGACCGTCCTGCTGGGCGCCTATTTCTCGCGGGCGCAGCGCGACGTCCGCGACTACTTCATCACCGGACGTCGGATCCCCTGGTGGGCGATCATGGGCTCGATCGTCGCCACCGAGACCAGCACGGTCAGCTTGATCAGCGTGCCGGGATTCGCCTACGGCGCCGATCTGACCTTCCTCCAACTGGTCGTCGGCTATCTCGTCGGCCGAGTGGCGATCACCCTGCTGTTCATCCCGGCGTACTTTCGCGGCGACCTCCTGACCGTCTACGAGATACTCGGCCGCCGCTTCGACGACAACGTGCGCCGACTCGCCTCGGCGCTGTTTCTCGTCACACGCAGTCTCGCTGACGGCTTCCGCCTGTTCGCCACCGGGCTCGTCCTGTCCGCGCTACTGCTCGTCATGCCAGGCACCAGCGCGCTCGCGGCACGGTGGCTCCCGGGGCTGGAGCCCACGACCGGCCTGCTCGTCCTGTCCGTGCTGGCGATCGCGGCCGTGACCATTGCCTACACCTTTCTCGGCGGGATGAGAGCCGTCATCTGGACCGACGTGATCCAGCTGGCCATTTACCTGATCGGCACCGGATTCGCCGCGACGATCGCCCTCGACCGCATTCCGGGCGGCTGGACCGAGGTGGTCGAGGTGGCCGGCGCGGCCGGCAAGTTCCGGCTCTTCGACTTCAGCCTGAGCCTCTCTCGCGACTACACGTTCTGGTCGGGCGTCATCGGTGGCGCCTTCCTCACGACCGCCACGCACGGCACCGATCAACTCATGGTGCAGCGGTATCTATGCAGCCGGGGACCGCGCCAGGCGACGACGGCGCTCCTCGTCAGCGGCGTCGTGGTGTTCACACAGTTCGTCCTGTTCCTGCTCATCGGCGTGATGCTGTGGGTCTACTACACGACCTACGCGCCAGGCGACATCGCCGCGTTCACGGTGGGTGGAGCGGTACAGACCGACCGCATCCTGCCGCACTTCATCGTGACGCACTTCCCACCGGGGATCGTCGGCCTGGTCCTCGCCGCCATCTTCGCGGCCGCCATGTCCACGCTGTCGTCCTCCCTGAACTCGTCGTCGGCCGCCCTGCTCGCCGATTTCTACATGCCGCTGACGGGCCACGCCCGATCCGAACGGCACTACCTGACGGTCTCGCGCTGGGCCACGGTTGGCTGGGGCGTGGTCCAACTCGGTGTCGCCGTCGCGGCCATCGAACTGTCGACCCGCGTCGTCGACGAGGTCCTTGGCATCGCCTCGTTCACCAACGGCGTCCTGCTCGGGACGTTTCTGCTCGGCACCCTGACGACGCGGATCGGGCCGCGGGCCGCCCTGGTTGGCATCGTGGCCGGCATCCTCTTCATGCTCGGCATCCGAACGTTCACACCGATCTCGTGGCAGTGGTATGTCCTCATCGGCTCGAGTGCGACGTTCGGAGCCGCCTGGCTGGCGCACGCCCTCGCCGCCGATCCGTCAGGAGCAGCCGCGTGAGCTTCGGCGAGGTCTCGGCGATCATCGGACGGGCCGTCGAGGCCCGTATTTTCCCGGCGGCCACCCTGGAGATCGGCCGCGCCGACGGCCCGCTGTGGGTGGGCGCCTGGGGCACCCTGACCTACGACGCAGGCGCCGCGCCCACGAGCCTCGACACCGTCTTCGATCTCGCCTCGCTCACCAAGGTCGTCGCGACGACGACGCTCACCATGCATCACCTCGACGACGGACACCTCGCGCTCACCGACCGCATCGGCGAACACCTAGCCCTCTGGCGCGGCGACGACCGATCCGGCGTGACGATCGCGGACCTCCTGGCGCACACCGGCGGCCTCGCGGCGCACCAGCCGCTATTTCGAGATCGAGTCGGTCGCACCGAGTTCGAGCCACGGATCTGCCGGCTTCCGCTCGAGTACCGGCCCCGCACGAAGTCGGTCTACAGCGACCTCGGCTTCATCCTGCTCGGGTTTCTACTCGAAGACCTGGGTAAGGAGGGGCTCGACGCACAGTTCGAGCGCGTGGCTGAGGCCTGTGGCCTGGCCGGCCTGCGATACGTGCCGACGCCCGCGCCCGGTTCGATCGCGCCCGCCGGGGACAACCGCTGGCGTGGACGCCGCCTGGTCGGCGAAGTGCACGACGACAACGGCTGGGCGCTCGGCGGGGTGGCCGGCCACACCGGACTCTTCGGCACGGCCGCCGCCGTGGGACGATTCGCGCGCCTGGTCCTGAACGGGCTGGCGGGCGCGCCGACCCTCGCCCGGCCGGACACCGTGCGCCACTTTGTCCGGCGCGTCGGCGTGCCAGGCAGTTCCCGAGCGCTAGGGTGGGATACGATGCTGCCGACCTCGTCGTGCGGGCGCCGCCTGTCGTCCTCGGCGATCGGGCACACCGGGTTCACCGGCACCTCGCTCTGGATCGATCCCGCGCGCGATCTCTACATCGTGTTCCTGACCAATCGGGTCCACCCTGCCGTGCTCGAGGCCGAGGCTATCCAGGCCGTCCGACGCGCCCTGCACGACGCCGTGGTCGACGTGGCGGACCGCGCCGTCACCGACTGATCCGCCATGACGCTGACGGCGATCGACTGGGCGGTCATCATCGGATACTTCGTGGTCGTCCTTGCCATCGGCATGGCCTTCTACCGTCGTGCCGGCACTAGCGTCGACCAGTACTTTCTCTCTGGGCGCTCGCTGCCGTGGTGGCTCGCCGGCACGTCGATGGTCGCCACGACATTCGCGGCCGACACCCCGCTCGCCGTCGCCGGCATCGTCGCGCGGGACGGGATCGCCGGCAACTGGATCTGGTGGAACGCCGCCCTTGGGAGCACGCTGGCGGTGTTCTTCTTCGCCCGACTCTGGCGCCGCGCCGGCATCCTGACCGACGTCGAGTTCGCCGAACTGCGTTACACGGGGCGGCCCGCCGCCTTTCTCCGGGGCTTCCGGGCGCTGTACCTCGGCCTGCCGATCAACTTCCTCATCATGGGCTGGGTCAACCTGGCCATGGCCAAGATCCTGCTGGTCACGATGGGCTGGGACCGCTTGACGGCGGTGCTCATCAGCCTGGCCTTCACCGGGGTGTACTCGTCGGTCTCGGGCCTCTGGGGCGTCGTCATGGGCGACCTCGTGCAATTCATCCTGGCCATAGGCGGCACCATCGCACTCGCCTGGTTCGCGCTGCGGTTGCCGGCAGTCGGCGGCATCGCCGGTCTGCGGGAATCGCTTCCCGACTCGACGTTCCAGTTCATGCCAACGATCGGCGGCGACGCGTCGACGGCCGAGACGTTCGCTCTCCCGGTCGCCGCGTTCATCGCGTTCGTCGGCGTGCAGTGGTGGGCCAGCTGGTACCCGGGCCAGGAAGCCAGTGGCGGCGGCTACGTCGCGCAGCGGATGATGTCAGCGAAGGACGAGCGCCATTCGCTGCTAGCCACGCTCTGGTTCACGATCGCCCATTACTGCATCCGACCCTGGCCCTGGATTCTCGTGGGACTCGCCTCGATCGTGCTGTACCCGTCGGTGGCCGACCGCGAGGCCGCCTACGTCATGGTCCTCCGGGATCATCTGCCCGTAGGGTGGCGCGGTCTGCTGCTGGGCGCCTTCTTCGCCGCCTACATGTCCACGATCGGCACGCAGCTCAACTGGGGCTGCTCCTACGTCATCAACGACTTCTACCGGCGCTTCGTCCGTGCGGATGCGGACGACCGGCACTACATCAGGGCGGCGCGCCTGACGACGCTCATCCTGATGGCACTCGGCGGGGTGACGACCTTCTATCTCGAGAGCATCCGCCAGGCGTGGGAGTTCATTCTCGAGTCCGGCGCCGGCATCGGTCTAGTCCTGATTCTCCGGTGGTACTGGTGGCGCGTGAACGCGTGGTCGGAGGTGACCGCGCTGGTGGCGCCGGCGATCGGCTTCGCCTACCTCAAGCTCTTCACCGAGGTGGCGTTCCCGTCCACCCTCTTCTACCTCGTCACGTGGACGACCGTCTGCTGGCTTGTCGTGACCTTCCTGACCCCACCCGAGCCGATGGATCACCTCATTGCGTTCTACCGGAGGGTCCGGCCGGGCGGTCCGGGATGGGCCCGAATCGCTCGCGCCGCCGGCGATCCACCGCCGGAGGCGATCGGCAGTCTGGTCATCGACTGGATCGCCGGCTGGGTGCTCGTCTACAGCACGCTGTTCGGAATCGGTGCGCTGCTCTTCCAGTCGCTCTCGGCCGCGGTGCCGTATGCCGCCTGCGCGCTGGGCGCCGGGTTCCTGCTGCACCACCACCTGAAGAAGCGCGGCTGGAAGAGCGTGACCGACTAAGCACAGGCCACCCGCGGCCTCGACCGCTCAGCGCGGCGGTGGGGGCCGCTGGCCAGCCGGCCCTGCCGGACCCGCACCACGCCCTCCGACGCCGCTCGACTGGCCCGGCCGACGCCCACCCGGCGCCTGACCGCTACCGCTCCGACCACCGGCGCTCGGACGGCGGCCGGCGCCGGCGCCTTCAGCCCCGGGACCGACCTGCCCCGCTGCGCCAGCGGCGCCGGCGCCGGCCTGCCCGTTCACGTTCGTGTACAGGAAGACCCACTCGTTGTACCGCGAGCGCCCCTGGTAGAGCCTCAGCGACTCGGCTTCGCTCTTGCTGACGACCCCGACCACGCCTCCCCGAACGCCACCCTCCCCGGTGTCGAACGCCGACGACCCTGACGTTGACGAGAAGGCGTTGGCCGGCGCCGTCGACCCGCCTCGCGCACCGCCGCCGCCCGCTGCCGCACTGCCCGGCAGTCCGGCCCCTGGCGTGGTGCCTGGCACCGCAGTGGTCTGATAGAGCACCTGGAACTCGCCGTCCTCGACCATCGGATCGGCGTACTCCTGGCGCAGAAACCTCTGCTCGACCAGCAGTTCGATGCTGGGGGGAAAGGCGCCGGCGAACTTCCGCTGGAACAGCGCGACGGCTCGCGCGTACTGCTCCCCCCGGAAGACGAGCTCGGCCTCCTTCTCCCGCTGCATCGCCTGCCGCCACACCGGCAGCGCGACCGAGAGCATTACGCTCATCACCGCCAGCGCGACGAGCAGCGCGGCCATCGCGTAGCCGCGCGCATCGGCCAAGCGCACCGCTTGCCCCCCTCCAGTCATGCCGACATCATCGCCTTCGGGTTCGATGAGATCAAGGACGCTTACCTCGCCGTGGCGGCGCGCGGTGCTGGTTACCGTCATCGCCGCAGCCGTTCTCGGCCCCGGTGCCGCCTGCAACACGGTTCCGCTCCTCGCCCCGACCCAATCGGCCATCACGCTCGCCATCTCGCCGCTGCTGCTGCCGATCAACGGCATCGCCGTGCAAAATGGCACGCTGGTGACGTTCACCACGACGCTCGGTACGATCTCGCCCCGCGAGGCACGTACCGAGAACGGGAAGGTCCTCGTCAGACTGAACGCCGGACGCCGGTCTGGCCTGGCCACCGTTGGCGCCCTCTCGGGCGACGCCATCTCCGAGAGCGTGGACGTCCAGATCGGCGGCGCCGCGGCCTCGACCATCGTCGTGACGGCCAACCCGAGCGTCGTCCCGTCGACCGGCGAAACGGTGCAAATCGTCGCGTTCGTGACCGACGAGACCGGCAAGCGGGTGGCCGGGGTGCCGGTGGCCTTCACGACGAGCGCCGGTCACTGGCCAAGACGATCGTCCCGACGAACAACGCGGGCGAAGCCGCGTCCGGCTGACGACCAGCCAAGATGCTACGGTCACCGCAACGCTCGGGAACGTCTTCACCGACATCGCGGTGACGGTGATCATCGCGCCAACCGTCGCCCTGACGGTGCCTTCCCCCGTCACCGAGGGCGAGGGTGCCACGTTCACGCTGTCGGTCACAGCGGGTGCGACTCCGATCCGGACGATGACGATCGACTTCGGCGACGGCTCGGAGCAGTCCCTCGGCGCGCTCGCAGGCACGGGCACCGTGGCGCACGTCTACCGCCGTGACAGCACCTATGTCGTCACGGTCACCGCGACCGACACCGGCGGCGACAGCACGACCGTCACGAGTACCGTCGTCGTGGCCGAGGAAGAGGTGACCCCACTGAGCCTCACCCTGACCTCCGACCTCACGAGCGGCACGGGCACGGCGCCCGTGAACGTCACGTTCACAGCGGCGGTCACCCCGACCACTGCCAACATCGTCCGCTACGACTGGACCTTCGGTGACGGCACGTCCGTCACGACGAGTGGCGCCGTCACCAGTCACGTCTACGGCCCGAGGATGTGAGCATCCAGACCGTGACCGTGACGCCATCGACGCGGACGGCCGCCGGGCCTCGGCGCAGATTGAGGTCTTGATCCAGTAGCTGCGCGGCGGCGATCGCCGCCCGCTACCATTCGGCGTAAGGAGTGCCGTCGAGCGCCATTCCTTCGGCGCCGCTCTTCACGTCGAAGACCCCGAGCGTGGCCGTTGGATTGTCGAAGTCGGGTTCGGCCAGGACGGTCTGCCACGTGGCCGGCGATCCGGTAAACGGGTCTTCCGGGACCTGGCGGATGTAGCCATCAGCCACGAGCGAGTCCAGCGCCGGGGGATAGACCGACTTGTCGGCAAAATACTGGTCGATGGCGTCGCGCATCCGGAAGAGATCTTCCTTCAGCACCGCCTCGCGCGATCGGACCACCGCCGTGCGGTACGACGCCAGGGAGATACCCGCCAACAGCGTGATCAGCGAGATCACGATCAGCAGTTCGACCAGCGTCCAACCACCGGCACCGCTCCGACATCGGCCCCGCCACCAACTCGCCGTCATGTCCACGTCCGCTCCGTCAGCCCTCACCACGTCCGATACTCGGTCCCATCGAGACCGGTGCCCCGGCTCGTGGTGAAGACGTCGTACACGTTCTCGCCGCCCCAGGACCTGGTATCAGCGTCGTCCTGATACGAGCGAAGGCCCCACTCGTTGCTCTTCGTCAACGGGTCGATCGGGATGCGGCGCAGGAACTTCAAGGTCCGGCCCGACGCGTCGTTCGCCATCGGCACGCCCTCGACGAGCGTGTCGAGATCGGGCGGATACCCCTCGCTGCCGGGCTCCACATCGATCAGGCTGATGGCGCCGGTGTCCACGGCGTCCTTGTAGCGGTCGATCGCCGTCCGCATCTCCCGCAGGACGCGGCGCAGTTCCACCTCGCGCTGCCGCTGCATCGTCACCTGCGCGAGCGGCATGATCGCGGACGCCAGCGCCAGCAGGATCGTGCTGACCACCAGCAGTTCTACGAAGGTGTAGCCGGCGCCGCCGGTCAGGCGCTTCATCGGACCGTAATCGCGACCGGTGGGAACGCGAGCGGCACGAGCTCGCCCTCGGGCGTCGTCCCGACGCCGCTCAAGCCCAGCGCCGCGGTTCCGGCCACCGTCGCCTCGAACAGCACGGCGGCCAGCAGGCTCGACCCCGATGCGCCGATGCCGTCCGCCGGCCAGGCCGTCGAGAGCCACCTGGGGTAGTCCCGACACGCCGCTCGCTCCCCCAGGCTCGCCTGCTGCCGTGCCCCCCCGGGCCGCCGCCCGCTGCTCCCGAGCCGGCCCCGCCCGCACGACACCGCGAACACGGTAAACGTGGCAACCGCTGTCATGCCAAGCAGCCCGGCCGGCCTCCGGACCACCTCGCGCGGATCACGCATCAGCATCAGACTGATCCGACCAGAAGTACGTCGAGACCTCGAGCGTCAGGACCAGCGAGGTCGCCTCCTCGTCCGGCTGGACCAGGCTGACCCCCTCGATCACGACGAACGCGTCGGCGGTCTCCAGCTGATAGATAAACTCCCGGACATCGGCGTATTCTCCGGCCAGCACCATCGTCGTCCGCAGGCGCGCCAAACGGCTGCCCCGATCCTGCTCGGCTACGCTGCTCCGACGATCGTGGCGGAGGTTCGCGCCTTCGGCCATCGCCGCGAGCTGCGCGTAGGTAATCCGCCGCGCGCTGGGCAGACCGAGCGGCAACACCTCTTCGTAGAACGTCCGAAGATCCGCGTCCGCGCGCGACTTGCTCTCGAGGATCGCGAGGGCTTCGGCCTGCGCCTGCTCGGCATCCTCGAGCGACTCGACGGCCGCCGCTGCCAGCAGCTTGGCGTTGGCAACTCGGACCGTCAACGGGTAGACCGCCAGCGCGAACAGCGCGGCGTTGAGCGCAAGGCCCACGACCAGCGGCAGAATGAACAGGCGCTTCTCCGCGGTGATGCGCTTGAGTGCCGTCACGGCCCAGGCTCCGCGGGCTGCGCGCCCACCGCTGCCGCCGCTACACCAAGATAGCGACCGCGCAGCACCGTGCGAAACATTCCGTCGTCCGTTGCTTCTTCCTGGCGGGCGAGCAACTCCTCGAACGACCCCGTGGCCTCCAGCGCCTCGATGAATCGATCGATCGCTTCGATCCGCCGGCCCAAGACGACCATCGCGACCGACACGTACTCGCCGTCGACCTCCGGTCGGACCGACGTCAGCATCACGTCCGGCGGCAGCGTCGTCTCGATGCGGTTGAACAACTCGGTCCACGAGAACATCCGCAGCCCGATCAGCCCGTTGGCCTCGCGGACCGCGTCGGTCACGACCCGCAACTCTGCACCGTCGATCTGCAGCCGCACCGCCTCGGTCTCCCCGACCATCTCGCGCGCCGCGGCCTCATCCTGCGCCACGCGCAGGCCCAAGTCAGTGTGGCTGCGCGACAGCTCCACGATTCGGGTGACGTTGAAGCCGGTCAGGCCGACCACCACGATCGCCAGCGCGACCAGGCCGACGTGGATGCCGCGCTCATTGTAGAACGGTCGGGTCGCCAGGTTCGTTCGCAGCATGACCGGTCTCGCCTAGGTCGCGGGGTGCTCCCTGACCAGGACACCGAGGGGGGCGGTCAGCCGATCGAGCAGGTCGGGCGACGCATCGATCCGGTCCGCCAGCGAGGCCACGCGGCGCGGGTCCACCGACTCGACGCTCCCGCCCAGTCGACCCTCGAGCCCCTTGCGAATCGCCTCGCCCACACCGCCCGAGGCCCCGACCAGGAACACCAGCGCAAAGCCCGTGCCCAACAGCCGATCTTCGTAGTACATCGACGTCTGATACACGAGATCGGCCAGCTGGGCACCGGCCTCGGCCGGCCGGTTGCGAAACAGGATGAGCTGGTCGCCGCGCATGATCGTGATCGTGCTGCTCTCGGGCGCCACGTGCACCAGCAGCCAATCGCCATCGACGCGATCACCGCTGATCACCGTGTTGACGATGTTGAAGCTCGACAGATCCACCACGCCGGCGTGCACGCCAACCTCCGCGCACACCTGCTCGTACTCCTCGATGATGCTCCGCCGGGTCAGGGCCACGACGAAATCAGTCGCCCCGGTGTCGTCGGTCAGCCCGCGGCTGTAGACCACCTGCGCATCCTCGATCCGGAACGGCGCGGTCTTCCGGACCTGCCATCGGACCAGCTCGTCGAGGTCGTGACTCCGCGTCGGCACCTCCTCGAACTTCACGATCGACACCTTGGCCACCGCATCGGGAACGACCAGCGCCGCCCGCCGGGGCCGGCGTCCGAACTGGTCCAGGGCGCGGCGGAGCGCCCCGGCCACCGCGGCCGGGTCCTTGATGTTGACCTCGTTGACCGCCGGCACCACGGCGCCAAACGGCAGCGGCTCGGTCGCATGACTGTTGACGATCACGTTCGACCCGTTGCGGGCAAGGCTGACCGCCGTGACCGCGTCGGACGCGATTTCGATTCCCACAGTGGGACCGGGCGTCGAGAGGATCGATCGCAGCAGGCTCATTCGACGAATGTCACCTTGTTGATTTCCTTGAGCGTCGTTATCCCGTTCACCGCGCGTTCGATCGCGGATTCGCGCAAGTACCGCATCCCTTCCTCCCGCGCGGCCCGCTTGATCTCGGAGGTGGGCTTGCCGTCGAGGATCATCTCGCGGATTCGGTCGGTCAGGTCCAGCAGTTCGCAGATGGCGGTCCGCCCCTTGTAACCGGTACCGCCGCACTCGATACAGCCCGCCCCTTCGTAGAACGTGTGCACGGCATACACCTCCGCGTCCAGCCCGGATTCGATGAGCATGGCCGGGTCCGTCGCCACGGGCCGTTTGCAGTGCTCGCAGACCATACGCACGAGACGCTGCGCGAGCACGCAGTTCAGCGCCGACACGAACTGGTAGCGCTCGACGCCCATGTTCAGGAATCGCCCGAGCACGTCGACGACGTTGTTCGCGTGAACCGTCGTGAAGACGAGGTGCCCGGTGAGCGCGGACTGAATGGCGATCTGCGCCGTTTCAGGATCACGTATCTCACCGACCATGATCTTGTCCGGATCGTGGCGCAGAATCGACCGTAGGCCGCGCGCGAAGGTCAGGCCCTTGCGCTCGTTGATCGGAATCTGCGTGATGCCGGCCAGCTGATACTCCACCGGGTCCTCGATCGTGATGATCTTGTCCTCGATCGACTTGATCTCCGCCAGCGCGGCATACAGCGTCGTGGTCTTGCCGCTGCCAGTTGGGCCGGTGACCAGCACCATGCCGTAGGGCTCGGCGATGTACTTTCGAAACCGACGCAACTCGGCCTCCGGGAACCCGAGGATGTTGAGTCGCAGCTCTTGAAACTGTTCGCTGATCGATTCCTTGTCGAGAATCCTGATAACGGCGTCCTCGCCATGGACGCTGGGCATGATGGAGACCCGGAAATCGATGGTCTTGGCGGCGAGCCGCAGCTTGAACCGGCCATCCTGCGGAATCCGCTTCTCGGCGATGTCCAACTCCGCCATCACCTTGATGCGCGAAATGATCGACGCGTGGAACTGCCGGTCGATCGGCCGCATCGCCTGCTGCAGCACGCCGTCGATCCGGTACTTCATGTGGACGGCATCGTCCTGCGTCTCGATATGAATGTCGCTGGCCCGCCGCTGGATCGCCGTGTAGATCGTCGAATCGACCAGTCGGATGATCGGGCTGATGTCGCTCGTCAACCGCTCGACCGTCAGACTATCCTCGCCACCTTCGTCCTCGTGCAGCAACTGCAGCTGAAAGCTCTCGGTCGCCTCATCGAGGACGCGCTGCGAACTCTCGCTCTTCTGCAGGATTGACTGAATGGCCGATGGCGCGCCGACCGTCACCCTGACCGGCGACTCGAGCAGCAGCGCCAGTTCGTCGAGCATCGGCAGATCCGTCGGGTCGGACACGACGATGACCAACGACTCCCCCTCCCGACGATAGGGCACGAAGCCGTATCGCAGCATGAGGTCCGCCGGGATCGAGCGAAACAGATCGTGATCGATGTGGAATTCCGACAGATCGATGAACGACAGGCGGTACCGCAACGCGAGCTGCCGCGCCCGCGCGATCTCGGCGGCCCGGTCCACCGTGCCCGCCTCGGCCGCTCCGGCGTACAGGTCGGTGACCTCCGCGGACGGCGTTGGGGCAGCCGGGCCGGACACAGCACTCGGACGTTTCTCGGTCATGCTCTCACCACGGACGACAGCTGGATGAGCGGCATGTACAGCGCCAGCAAGAGCGCGGCGATGACGATGCCCATCATCACCAGCAGCGCCGGCTCGATCGTCGTGATGAACCGGCCGAGATTGGTCTCGATCTCCTCATCGAAGAAGTCGGCCAGGCTGTTCAGCATGTCGCCGAGCGCCCCGGTTGATTCGCCCACCTCCACCATCCGGATCGCGACGTCGGGAAAGACCCCCCGCGCCGCCAAGGAAGCCGCCAGCCCCTCGCCTTCCCGGACGCGCTGCGCCACCACATTGAGCTCCAGGGCGAGGTGGCGATTACTCATCGCCCGCGCCGCCACGTCGAGCGCGGTCACCAGCGGCATCCCGCCATCGAGCAGCGTGGCAAGCGTCCGCGCCATCTGCGACGTCGCAAACTTCCAGGAGATCTGCCCCAGGCCGGGCACTTTCAGGAGCCAGCGGTCGAGGCTTGCCCGCCGATCGCCTCGTCGGAACCAGACCCAGCCGGCGGCGCCCGCCACCCCGGCACCCAGGGCGAACACCAGGAAGTACTGCCTTGCCACTGCCGACATGCCGACGATCACGCGGGTGCTCAGCGGCAGGGTCGAGCCGAAGCCGGCGTAGAACCCCGCGAACTCCGGTACGACCCGGAGCACGATGATGCCGACCACCACGAGCGAGAGCGCGAGCAGGATCGCCGGGTAGACCATCGCCGAGATCGTCTTCCGACGCACGCCGCCAATCAGTTTCTGGTAGCTCACGTATCGGCGGATGACTTCCTCCAACCCTCCGCTCTTCTCGCCGGCGAGAAGCGACGCGGTATACACCCCGGGGAAGAGGTCGCCCTGGGCCTCGAACGCTTCCGAGAGCGAGGCGCCACCGCGCACCCGTTCGTGGACGTCGTCGAGCACAGGCTTGAAGATCGGATGATCGATGCGGGTCCGCAGGATGTCGAGCGACTGCACCAGCGGCAGGCCGGCGCGCAACAGCGTGGCCAGTTCCTGATTGAAGACCAGGAACTCGCGCGATCCGATACGCCGCCGGCTCGAGCGTGCCGCCGTGAACCAGGCGAATCCGCCCCGACGCCTCAGCGAGAGGACGTGTATGCCGCGCTGTTCGAGATCGTGGCGCAGCCGTGATTCGTTCTCCGCGACGTAGGTCCCCTCGACGACCTGCCCCGTCGCGGTCCCGAGTCGGCACTGGAATTCCATCGTCCCGCTATCGCGCCTTGCCACGCCGCCGGGCCTTCCGGTGGCGGTCGCAACATACTGAGAGAGAGGACGTTATCGCCGTACGCTGACCTGCGAATTATACCAAAGGCGACCGTGACACGGCGCCCGCCCAACGGGGCACGCTTCACGGATCGGCACTGCACGGCGTGGCTCCGCACGCCCGCAGGCGAACCCGCCGCGCCGTCTACTGGATGAGGAAGATCTCGAACACGCGGATCCCCAGTTCGCGCGTGTCGTCCGCGTTCGTCGCCGAGCGCTCGGCCGGGATGAATGACCCGTCGACGAGGATCTGCAACTCGATCATGTCTTCCTCGCCGAGCTGCGCCTGTGTGATCGGCAGCAATCTCAACTCGGCATCCGTGTTCTCGATCGAAAACCGCGCCACCTCGCGGTCGGCGATCTGCAACACCACGCCCTGCGGCCCCCCGACGAGGTCGGGACGACCGTCGGCCCTGAGGTACAGCAGCACGTCGCGGCGCGGATTCCGAAACGCGAGTGTTGCGTTGTCCTGCGTCCACCGCCACTCCGAATCCGGCGTGTCAGGGACCCCCTCCGGCGCGTGCCACCCATCCTGGTAGATCAGGAAGACGTTCTCCGATTGCGGCAACAACTCGAGCGTGCTCACGGCGTACGACCGCGACCCGTCGTCATCGCCGGCCAGCGGAACCCGATCGCTGCCATCGGTCGGATACAGGCCGACCCGGATCGTCGAGGCCCCCACGTAGGGGTACAGCGGGAGGAACATCGTCCGGTCGTAGCTGATCGTCTGGCCCGGCTGCCAGCGCGAGGTCGGTACAGGCGGGTCGTGATCATCGGTCCATAAGACCGCGCCGTCCGCGTCCGCGAAGTGCACGAACACGCGGTAGTCCTCGGTCATCGGCTCCTGGCCCTCGAAGACCGAGAACTGATACGACATGCCGACGACGCCGCCGAGCGGCGCCGCGCCGCGATCCAGAGCGACCACGACGCTGGCCACGGGCTCTGGCGGAGGGCCACCGCAACTCGCGACCGCCGCTACCAGAATTAAGACCGTCCCGAGCCTTCGCCGCATCGCTTCGCCTCCTGAAGGTGTTGTAGGTTGCCGTCGCCCGAGGTACCGCCGCACGGCACCGCACTGAGAAGTGCTCGAATGGTAGCACAGACCGGGTTGTCGTAGGTGCTGCGGTATGTTACATTTCCGGCGGCTCGGGCGTGTCGCGGTGCACCCGGGCGACATCGCTCCACGGATCGTCAGTTGGAGGAACCTGAATGTCACTCGAAGCGCTTGGCCTGATCGAAACCAAGGGGCTCGTGGGCTCGATCGAGGCGGCCGACGCCATGGTCAAGGCAGCCAACGTGGTGCTCATCGGCAAGGAATACATCGGTGCCGGGTTTGTCACGGTGATGGTCCGTGGCGACGTCGGCGCGGTCAAGGCCGCCACGGACGCGGGCGCCGCCGCGGCGCGTCGGGTCGGCGAACTGGTGTCCGTGCACGTCATCCCGCGCCCACACAGCGAAGTCGAAAAGTTTCTTCCCAAGGCTTCCTCGAAATAGCGGCGCCGCAGCCGCCCGCTCCAGCCCGCCGTGCACGGCGGGCTTTCTTGACTCGAAGGAACCCCGATGGCCGACGTTGCCGCTTCGGATCGAGACCTCGCGTCGATCCACGAGGCGCGCACGCTCGCGCGCCGCGCGAAGCAGGCGCAGGCCGCCCTGGCTGAGCTGTCCCAGGAAGAGATCGACGCGATCGTGGACGCCATGGCGGCGGCCGCGACCGAGCATGCCGAAGCGACCGCCCGACACGCGGTCGAGGAAACCGGCTACGGTGTCGTCGCCGACAAGATCCAGAAGAACCTGTTCGCCTCCCGAGAGGTCCATCGGTTCATCCGACCGCTCAAGACGGTTGGCGTCATCCGTCGCGACGAGGCGCGCAAGCTCATCGAGATCGCCGAGCCCTTCGGAGTCGTGGCGGCCGTCGTGCCGTCGACCAACCCGACGTCGACGACGATTTACAAGGCGCTGATCGCCGTCAAGGCCCGCTGCGCGATCGTCCTCAGTCCGCACCCAGCCGCCGCGGGCTGTATCACCCGCATCGCGAACGTCCTCATCGAAGCGGCTGGCAAGGCGGGCGCCCCCGAGGGCGCTATCAACGTCATGCAGACCGTCACCCTGGAGGGCACCCAGGAGCTGATGCGACACCGCGACGTCGCGGTCATCCTCGCCACGGGCGGCCTGGGCCTGGTGCGGTCGGCCTACAGCGCCGGCAAACCCGCGTACGGCGTCGGCCCAGGCAACGCCCCGGCCTACATCGAGCGCACCGCCGATGTCGCGAAGGCAGTCCGCGACATCGTCACGGGCAAGACGTTCGACAACGGCGTCCTCTGCTCGTCGGAGAACTCGGTCGTCACGGACGCCGCGATCGTCGATCAGGTGCGACGGGCGTTCTCGGCGAACGGCGCCTACTTCCTCTCGGCAGCGGAGATCGACGCGGTGGGGCGTGAACTCGTCAGCCCGCAGCGCCTCCCGAATCCGAAACTGGTCGGCAAGTCCGCGCCGCAGATCGCTGCGGCCGCCGGCATCGACGTGCCGCCCGAAACCCGCGTCCTCATCGCCGAACTCGCCGGCGTCGGCCGCGAGCATCCTCTCTCCATCGAGAAACTCTGCCCGGTGCTGTCGTTCTATGTTGTCAAGGACTGGCGGGAGGGGTGCGATCGCTGCAAGCAGATCCTCCGGTACGGCGGCATGGGCCACACGATGTCGATTCACTCGAACAACGACGAGGTCATCCTCGAGTTCGGGCTGAAGAAGCCAGCCTTCCGGATCGTCGTCAATACTCCGACCACGCACGGATCAATCGGTTTGACGACCGGACTGAATCCCGCCATGACCCTGGGTTGCGGGGGCTACGGCGGCAACATCACGTCGGACAACATCTCGCCGCTGCACCTGCTGAACGTCAAGCGCCTCGCCTACGAGGTGAAGAGCGTCCAACCCGCCGCCGCGACAACTGCACCCAGCACCGAGACGCCCGCCTTGCCGCGCGCGCCAGTCTCCATCCGGCCAACCGGCCTGGCGGCCGATGCGCTGACGCATCGGATCGACCAGTTCCTGTCGACGCGTGGCGTCAGAGCGCCGCTCAGCGCCCTGCCACCGTCACCCGCGCCGCCACCGTCACCGCCGGCCGCCGAAGGCGCGGCCGGCGCTGCGGAGTTCGTCTGCGAAGAGGACGTCCGCCTCGCGCATCAGGAGGGCCGGCGTATTCGGATCGACGACGACACGATCGTGACCCCGTCGGCGCGCGACTACGGCGCCGCGCACGACCTCTTCATCCATTCCGACTGGCGCGGCTGAGCGCCGCGCCGCCCCCGGCGGCGCAGTATCTGCTACCCCCCAACGTCTTCGACTGATCAGTCTCGGCAGCCCCGGCCGGGTCAAGGCCCCGCTCCCCGCACCACCACCGCCCGGCCATCATCTTGCAGGATCTCTGATCGACATCCGTGCTCGCCTGCCTCCGCGCCGCGACCGTGATCGGCAGCGATGCCTCGCTCGTCGACGTGGAGGTCGACGTGGAGGTCGACGTCTCGTTCGGATTGCCCTCGTTCGCCATGGTCGGCCTCCCCGACGCGGCGATCCGCGAGAGCCGCGACCGCGTGCGCAGCGCCATTCAGAATTCTGAGCTCGAGTTCCCTCCGCACCGGATCACGGTTAACCTCGCGCCCGCCGACTTGCGCAAGGCCGGCACCCGCTTCGACCTCCCCATCGCGCTGGACATCCTCGCGGCGTCGGGACGCCTCTCACACCGACACGTCGAAGACCTCCTCGTCCTGGGCGAACTGTCGCTCGATGGCACCGTGCAGACCTCGACCGTGGTCTTGCCGATCGCCGTCGCCGCCCGCCGCCACCAGTTGCGCGAATTGCTCCTGCCGGCCCCGAATGTCGCGGAGGCTGCATTGCTCGGCGACCTCCACGTCACACCGGTCGGCACGCTCAGAGAGGCGGTCGACGCGGTGGCTCACCGACCGGCCGGCCCGCCACCGCCGCGGCCGATCTCCGTAACCGGCGCCGCGCCCGACTTCGAGGACGTGCAGGGCCAGGTCCTCGCGAAGCGTGCCCTCGAGATCGCCGCCGCCGGTGGTCACCATGCGCTGCTCGTCGGCCCGCCAGGCAGCGGGAAGACGATGATGGCCAGGCGGCTCCCCGGCATCCTGCCACCGCTGAGCATTGACGAAGCACTTGAGACCACAACGATTCACTCGGTCGCCGGGCTGCTGCCCGCGAACGGTGGTCTTGTGCGGTGCCGCCCGTTCCGCGCGCCGCATCACACGACATCCGACGTCGCTCTCGTCGGAGACGGCAGTCTGCCCCGACCCGGCGAAATCAGCCTGGCCCACAACGGCGTGCTCTTCCTCGACGAACTCCCGGAGTTCACCCGCCGAAGCCTCGAGGCGCTCCGCCAACCGCTCGAGCAAGGCGCGGTCCGCATCGCGCGTGCCGCGCAGATCGCCAGGTTTCCCGCTCGCTTCATCCTGTTGGGCGCCATGAACCCCTGCCCGTGCGGGCTGTACGGACATCCCGTTCGCGCCGTGTCGCTGTACTCCGGGCGAGTGCCAGCGCTACCGCCCGCGCCTGTCGGGGCCGCTGCTCGACCGAATCGACCTCGCGGTCGACGTACGACCGGCGCCAACCGGAAATCTGCTCACGCGACCGAGCGGGCTCACATCGACGGCGATCCGCGCACGGGTGCAGGCCGCGCGCGAGCGTCAGCGCGCCCGGTTGGACGGCCGAGCGGAGCGTTGCAACGCGGAGTTGTCCGAGCGCCGCCTGCGGACCGATTGCCGGTTGGACCGCCCAACCGCCAGGCTCCTCGAGACCGCGGCCACGACGCTGACGCTGTCGGCGCGCAGCCACGTTCGGCTGCTGAAGCTGGCCCGGACGATCGCCGACCTCGACGGTGTGGCCGCCATAGGCCGCCCGCACCTCGCGGAGGCCCTACAGTTCCGGATGGTGGAGTGACGATAAGACAGGCAGAACCGTGCAGTCCCGCGTAGTCCGTTCGAGACGAGTGAGTTTCGGTCGATGTTCGCTCTGAAGTCCAAACGCTTCCAACGCCGCGGCGAATGTGGTAGTTTTCATAGGTTTTGCACGGCGAACCGGCCTGCCTGGCGGGTTCGTTACGCCGCGTTACCCGTCAAATGCTAAGAAACCGGTACACCGTCGTCGTCGCGGACCGCTCGAGCGGGGTGGTGCGTCGGTTCACACTGAGCCTGCGCTTGACGCTCGGCCTGACGATCGCCGTGCTGGGCACGCCTATCCTGCTCGGCCTGGGCTTTCGCTCGGTGGCCTCGACCGAGATCGACCGGCTGCGCACTGACCTCGCCACGCTCGAGGTCGAGAATGCCGGCTACCGGACGGCGTCGGCCGCGCTCGCCAGCGAAATCGCGTCGTTGCAGACCGTCGTCACCGCCCTCGACGAGCGCGCTATGCTGGACGCGGTCTCCCTCGAGGCCCTGAATCAGTTGCCGCCCGAACTGAAGGCCCGGGCACTGGCCGGCACGAGCGGTGCCGCAGCCCTCGCGCCCGATCCGCTCTACGCGGTGGCGCTGGCCTCGCCGCGAACCACGTTCACGTTCCTGACCGACCTGCTGGGCAATCTCGGTGGCCGCTTGCAGGGCATCCGCTACGGTGTCGAACGGCGGCGCGCCCTGGCCGCCGCCACGCCGGCCATCTGGCCGACGCGAGGCTGGCTGACCAGCACCTACGGGTATCGGATCGACCCGCTGACCGGCATCCGGACGTTCCATCGCGCACTCGACATCTCGACCAGCCGTGGCGAGCCGGTCTACGCCACGGCGGCTGGACGCGTCGCCTCGGCAAAGCGGAGCGGCAACCTGGGCAACCTCGTCGTCCTCGAGCACGGCTACGGGCTCCGGACGCGCTACGGCCATCTCTCGCGGTTCGCCGTGGGCGCTGGACAGCGCGTCGAGCGAGGCGATCTGATCGGCTATGTCGGCTCGACGGGACGTGCGACCGGGACGCACGTCCACTACGAGATCTGGGCGGACGGCCGGCCAATCAACCCGTACCGCTTCTTGACTCCCTCGGACACGCTGTCGACCAACTGACTGCCGACGGCGCCTCCCCACGCCACGTCCGGTTTTCTTGACGGATCCGCGCGGCTCTCGTACAATCAGTCGAATATCCGCACCGAAACGCGGCCCTCTGTCTCCGTTTCGAACCGCGTATGTTCGACACCCTCCTAGCCAAGGTCTTCGGGACCAAGAACGAGCGAGAGCTCAAGCGTCTGCGACCGATCATCGCCGCGATCAATGACGCCGAAGCTGGTGTCACGCCACTGAGCGACGAGCAACTCCGCGACAAGACAGCCGAGTTCCGTCAGCGGCTCAGCCATGGCGAAACGCTCGACGACATCCTCCCCGAGGCCTTCGCTGTCGTCCGCGAGACCGGTCGCCGTACTCTGAACATGCGGCACTTCGACGTCCAGCTGATCGGCGGGGTCATGCTGCACCGCGGCACGATTGCCGAAATGAAGACCGGCGAAGGCAAGACGCTCGTGGCCACCCTGCCGGCCTACCTCAACGCACTCGGGGGGCAGGGCGTGCACGTCGTCACCGTCAACGACTACCTGGCCCGGCGCGACTCCGAGTGGATGGGCCGCATCTATCGGTTCCTGGGTATGAGTGTCGGCGTGGTGCAGCACGAGCTTCGCGACGCCGAGCGCCAGGTGGCGTACCGCTGCGACCTGACCTACGGCACGAACAACGAATTCGGCTTCGACTACCTTCGCGACAACATGAAGTTCGAGCTGTCGCAGTACGTCCAGCGCGGGCATCACTTCGCGATCGTCGACGAGGTAGACAGCATTCTGATCGACGAGGCCAGGACGCCGCTCATCATCTCGGGTCCTGCCGAGCAGTCGACCGACCTCTACAACGAGGTCGACCGAATCATCCCGAAGCTCAAGCCCGGCGCGGTCACGCAGGGCAACGTCAAGGCGGAGGACCGCGACGCGCTCGAGGAAACCGGCGACTTTCTCGTCGACGAGAAGCACAAGACGGCGACCCTGACCGAGAGCGGCATGGCGCAGGCCGAGACGTTGCTGGGCTCCAGGCTGAGTCCTGGCGGGCTGTACGACCCGGCCAACATGCCGCTGCTCCACCACATCAATCAGGCCCTGCGCGCGCATACGCTCTTCCGGCGCGACGTCGACTACATGGTGAAGGATGGCCAGGTCGTCATTGTCGACGAGTTCACCGGGCGCTTGATGCCCGGGCGACGTTGGAGCGACGGCCTGCACCAGGCTGTCGAGGCTAAGGAAAAGGTCAAGATCGAGCGGGAGAACCAGACCCTCGCCACGGTCACGTTCCAGAATTACTTCCGCAAGTACAAGAAGCTGGCCGGCATGACCGGCACGGCTGACACCGAAGCGGTCGAGTTCGGCAAGATCTACAAGCTCGACGTTTCGGTGATTCCCACGAACCGTCCGCTCCTGCGACACGAAGAGCCGGACACGATCTATCGAACCGAGCGTGAGAAGTTCGACGCGATCGTCGAGGACATCATTGAACAGCAGGAAGCGGGACGGCCGGTCCTGGTCGGCACGGTCTCGATCGAGAAATCCGAGCGGCTGTCATCGCTGCTCAAGCGCCGCGGCGTCCAGCACGTGGTCCTGAATGCGAAGTATCACGCGCGCGAGGCCGAGATCGTCGCCCAGGCCGGCCGGCCGGGCACCGTGACCATCGCCACGAACATGGCCGGCCGCGGCACCGACATCCTCCTGGGCGGCAACGCCGAGTTCATGGCGCGCCAGCAGTGCCTCGCTGACGAGATCGTCGAGCGCCTCCCCAAGGGCGACGAGCGCTTAGTCGACGACGACGAGCAGATTCACTTCAACCACCTTAACAGCGTCTATCGCGTCGCACGGCCCGAGTGGGAGTCGCGCCTGGCCCGCTTCGAGGCGCAGACCAGCGCCCATCATGACGACGTGGTCAAGGCGGGCGGACTGCACATTCTGGCCACAGAGCGGCACGAGGCCCGCCGCATCGACAATCAGCTCCGGGGCCGCGCGGGCCGCCAGGGCGACCCAGGCTCGTCACGCTTCTACCTCTCGCTCGAAGACGATCTGATGCGTATCTTCGGATCCGATCGGATCTCCAGCCTGATGCAACGGCTCGGGATGGAAGACGGCGTGCCGATCGAGCACAAGATGGTCACCCGGGCCATCGAGCGCGCGCAGCGCCAGGTCGAAGCGCAGAACTTCTCGGTCCGGAAACATCTGCTCGAGTACGACGACGTCATGAACAAGCAGCGTGAGAGCGTCTACGCGCTGCGCCGCGAGCTCCTCGACAGTAACATCCGCATCACCGAAACAGAGCGGGTCGACACCCGCCAGTACCTGTTGACGCTGGGCGAGGAGGCGCTCGATGCCCGCGTCAGCAGCAGCTGCGGAGACGATGTCGAGCCTGAAGAGTGGGACCTCGACGCAGTGCGCGAGGCGGGCACCGAACTGTTCGGCCTGGGGCCAGAGGATTTCGAGACCGTGGACTTCGACGGCGCCGGCGCCGAGGCCATCCACGACGCGCTCTGGGCGCGCGCGCGCCTGGGGTACGAGGAGAAGGAAGCCGAGTTGGACGCCGAGGTCCTCCGGCGCATCGAGCGCGACATCATGCTCCAGATCGTCGACTCGCAGTGGAAGGACCACCTCTATGCGCTCGACCATCTCAAGGAGGGCATCGGCCTGCGCGGCTACGGCCAGCGCGACCCGCTCGTCGAGTACAAGCGCGAGAGCTTCGCCCTGTTCCAGGCGATGAAGGAACGGATCGACGAAGAAACCGTGCGCTATCTCTGGCGCCTTCGCCCGATGGTCCAAGACCCGTCGGCGCCGCCCGTCCGCCGGCCCGCCGCCCCACTGACCCTCAACGACCCGGGACAGAATGTCCCCGCGTTCGCGGGCGCGGCCGCCGCCGCGGGGGCGGGGGCGGCCGCGCCGGCGGGGCCACGCGCCACCCGGACCGGCGGGGACGATGCCGCCGTGCGCACGATCCGGCGCGACACGCCTAAGATCGGTCGCAACGACCCGTGTCCGTGCGGCAGCGGCAAGAAATACAAGAAGTGCCACGGAGCTTGAACTAGCGGGTGCGCCATGCCTCTACAGACGAAGACGAACGCTGACGCCGCGACCTCGCCACACCGAGAGTCCACCATCGAGACCGCCCTGACCTTCGATGATGTGTTGCTGGTGCCCCAGCAATCCAAGGTCCTGCCCAGTCAGGTCGACGTCGGAACCTGGTTGACGCGCAACCTGAAGCTCAACGTACCTATCGTGAGCGCCGCGATGGACACGGTCACCGAGTCGGGGCTGGCGATTGCGATGGCCCAGCACGGCGGCATGGGCATCATTCATAAGAATTTGCCGATCGAGGAGCAGGCCTCCGAGGTCGACCGCGTCAAGCGATCTGAAAGCGGCATGATCGTCAACCCGATCACGCTCTCGCCGACCAACCAGATCCACGAAGCGCTTGCGCTCATGCGGAAGTACCGCATCTCGGGTGTGCCGATCACGGAGAACGGGCACAAGGAAGGCCGTCTCGTGGGCATCCTGACGAACCGCGACCTCAGGTTCGAAGGCGGCACCCACCGGCCGATTGCGGACGTCATGACGCGCGAGAACCTGATCACGGTGCCCGTCGGCACGACGCTCGACCAGGCGAAGGAGATCCTGCACAGACACAAGGTCGAGAAGCTCCTGGTCGTCGATCAGGACTACATGCTCAAGGGATTGATCACCGTCAAGGACATCCAGAAGGTGATCAAGTATCCAAACGCCTGCAAGGACGACCTCGGACGGCTGCGCGTCGGCGCGGCCGTCGGCATCGCGAAAGACACTCCCGAACGGGCCGCGGCGCTCGTGGCCGCCCATGCCGACGTTCTCGTCGTCGATACGGCCCACGGGCACTCCCAGGGCGTCATGGAGATGGTCAAGCGGCTGCGGACCGTCTTCCCAGACACCGATCTCATCGCGGGCAACGTGGCGACCGGGGAGGCCACGCAGGCGCTGATCGACATAGGGGTCGACGCGGTCAAGGTGGGTATCGGCTCGGGCTCGATCTGCACGACACGGATCATCGCGGGCATCGGCATGCCGATGATCTCCTCGATCGACGACTGTGCGTCCGTCGGCGCGCGCCACGGCATCCCGATCATCGCCGACGGCGGAATTCGGTATTCGGGCGACCTCACCAAGGCCCTCGCCGTCGGCGCGAGCGTGGTCATGATCGGCAGCCTGTTTGCCGGGACCGACGAGAGCCCCGGGGAGTTGATCCTGTACCAGGGCCGCAGCTTCAAGGAGTACCGCGGCATGGGGTCGATCGGCGCGATGCGGCAGGGCAGCCGCGACCGGTATTTTCAGGACGAGTTCGAACTGGAGGGCGCTCCGGAGGACGGCCCGAAGCTCGTGCCCGAGGGCATTGAGGGGCGCGTGCCGCACAAGGGCGGCCTGGCCGTCCTCCTCCATCAACTGGTGGGCGGCCTCCGCGCCGGGATGGGCTACTGCGGCTGCGAGACGGTCGTGGACCTTCAGCGGGGCGCGAAGCTGGTACGCATCACGCCCGCCGGCGTGCGCGAGAGCCACGTCCACGACGTCGTGATCTCGAAGGAAGCTCCGAACTATCGCGCGGAGTGAACCGGCCGGGCTGGCGCGTGCGCGCCCGCCGCGTCGATGTCGATGTCACGCCGGTCCCCACCCCGATCGGCAATCCGCACGACATACGCCCCGTCCAGCGGACGGGGCAGCCGATCGGCCCACTCGATCACGACGACCGCATCGCCCTCGGCCAGTTCATCCAGCCCGAGATCATCGATCTCGCGGCCCGCGACCCGGTACAGGTCCACGTGGTGGACCGTCATCCGCCCGCGATACTCCTGGATGAGCGTGAAGGTCGGACTACTGACCTGCTCCGGCTTGACGCCGAGTCCGCCGGCCAGTCCTCGGACGAACGCGGTCTTGCCCGCGCCCAACTCGCCGTAGAGCAGCACGACGGCACCCGGACTGATCTGCACCGCCAGTGCCGCGCCGACCTGTTCGGTCTCGGCCTCCGAGGCCGTCCGCTGGATGGACATCGCTAGGGACCGTGTCAGGCGTCGGGGTCGCGCCGGCGTCCGGAGAGTTCCCGCACGGCGTCCCCAAGATGGAGCGGCAGATCGGAGGCCGTGAGCGCCACCTCGCCCTCGTCCGCCTCGGCCAGGTCACCCGCCAACCCGTGCAGGTAGACGCCGGCCTTGCATGCCGCCTCCGCATCAAGAAGTTGCGCCGACCAGGCGGCGATGATGCCGGTGAGGACGTCGCCGATGCCGCCGGTCGCCATGCCCGGATTACCGGTGAGATTGATGAACGTCCGGCCGTTCGGACATGCGACGACCGTGCGATGCCCCTTCAGGACGACATGGACCGCGTGGGTGGTCGCGAACGATCGCGCCGCCTCGATCCGGTTCGCCTGAACGTCCTCCACCGTCGTACCCTGGAGCCGAGCCATCTCGCCGGGGTGCGGCGTGATGATCAGATCGAGCCCGTCGCGGCCGTGGAGCCGCTCGGCATCGCCGACGCACGCATTGAGCGCGTCGGCATCGAGGACCAGCGGCGCGCCGCTCCGCTCGAGCAAACCGTGGACGAACGCGACCACCGACGGCCCCTGACCCAGGCCCGGACCCGCGGCGATGACATCGGCGGTCAGCTCGAGCACCTGGTCGAGTGCCAGCAGGTCGACGCAGCCCTCGGGCGTGTCCTCGAGCCCGACCGTCATGTAGTCGGCGGCATAGCCCGCAACGACGGCCTGGCACGACCGCGGCGTGGCCACGGTCACGAGGCCCGCGCCGCTCTTGAGCGCGCCGGTCGCGGCGAGGCCGGCGGCCCCGCTCTTCCCCACCGAGCCGGCCACGACCAGCACCCGGCCGAAGTCCCCCTTGTGCGACTCTGCCGGCCGAGCGGCGACCATGTCACGGACGCCCTCGCGCGTGATCAGTTCGAGTCGCGGCCCCTCGAGCGCGTCGATCACCGGCCCGGGGATCCCAACGTCGGCGACAACGAGATCGCCAGCGTGCGCCTCGGCCGGCGGCAGGACCAACGGCAGCTTCGGTGCCCCCATCGTCACGGTCAGGATGGCCTCGATCGCCTCGCCCACGACATCGTGCGAATCCGCCGACAGCCCGGTCGGCAGATCCACCGACACGACCGGAATGTCGAGGCCGTTGACGTCGGCCACGAGCGTCTGCATCAAGCCGACCAGCGGAACGCGGATGCCCGTCCCGAGAATGGCATCGACGATGACGTCGAACGCGGCGATCTCGGAATAGTGCAGCTCCCAGGCCTGCTCGTCGGGAATCTCGACGACCGTCATGCCAACCTGGCCGAGGATGTCCAGATTGCGACGCGCGTCGCCCTGCACGCCGGCCAGTGGGCCAAAGACGAAGACCGCCGCCTCGATATCACGCTGCTTCAGTGTCCGCGCAATCACGAACCCATCGCCGCCGTTGTTGCCGCGTCCGCACAGCACGGCCACGCGCTGCGTCGCCAGATCGTCGAAGTGCGCCTCGAGCGCCGCCACGACCTGCCGCCCGGCGTTCTCCATCAACACGACCGACGGCAGCCCGATCTCTTCGGTCGTCCGGCGGTCCGCCTCGCGCATCTGCTCGGTGTTCAGGACTCGCATCGGAAGGAGCGGCGCCACCGCCGAGAAGTGACGGGGCGACCGCTTGCACGAAGTCTAGCACAAGAGTTACGCTGCCGGAGTCGACGGCGCGACGCATCGCACGCGGGCGACGGCCGCACCGGACACGACCCGATTCGCAGCTGGAGGAGCGACAGCGGATGTCAGCCACCGTGAACGTCAACGGCACGATCACCGACGGTGCCACGGCGTCGATCTCGGTGTTCGATCGCGGATTCCTCTTCGGCGAGGGTGTCTACGAAACGATCCGCACCTACAACCGACTTCCGTTCCTGTTCGACCGGCACATGGATCGGCTGCGCCGTTCGGCCGCGCGCATCGACCTGGCGTGCCCGCTCGATGACGCCGGCGTGCACACGCGTATCATCGAGACGATCGCCGCCGGCGCCGCCGAAGGCGAGGCGTACGTTCGCCTCCTGCTCACGCGCGGGGTCGGCGACATCAGCTACGACCCCAAGACCGCGACGACGCCGTCGCTCGTCATCATCGTGAAGCCGCTTCCCGAGGTGCCGGCCGAGTTCCAGGCGACGGGCGTCGCCGTATCGCTCGTCTCGGTCGTACGCAATCACCCCGACTCGGTGCACCCGGCGATCAAGTCGAACAATCTGCTGAACAACGCTCTGGCGATGCAGCAGGCGCTTCAGGAGGGCACCTACGAGGCGCTGATGCGCAACTACCAGGGCGACCTGGTCGAGTGCTCGCAGTCGAACTTCTTCATCGTCCGGGATGGCACGGCGCTCACACCGCCACTCGACGCCGGGCTGCTCGAGGGAATCACGCGCAACTTCGTCTTCGAGGTGGGTGCGGCCATCGACGTGCCTGTCGCGGAGGCGGTGCTGCAGGACGGCGACCTCGCCACGGCCGACGAGGCCTTCCTCACCAGCACGACCCGCGAGATCGTGCCGATCGTCAAGGTGGGTGCGAGGACGATCGGCGCTGGTCAGCCCGGCCCGGTGACCCTGACGCTCCTGGCCGAGTTACGCCGGACGGCCGCGGCGCTCAACCGCACTACCTGACCCTCAGCTCGACCCCGGGCGGCTAGTCCTCGCCCCGGGCCTCGACCGGCGGACAACTGCAGATCAGATGCCGGTCGCCGTAGGCGTTGTCGATCCGGCCAACGCTCGGCCAGAACTTCTGGGCCCGAACGAAGGGCCGTGGAAACGCCGCGGCCTCCCGAGAATACGGGTGGGACCAGGTGTCGGACACCACGGCCGCCGCCGTATGAGGGGCGTTCTTCAGCAGATTGTCTTGACGGTCCGCGTGACCGTCGGCGATCGCCTGGATCTCACCGCGAATCGCGATCAGCGCCTCGCAGAACCGGTCCAGTTCTTCGAGTGGCTCGCTCTCGGTCGGCTCGACCATCATCGTGCCCGGCACGGGGAACGACACGGTGGGCGCATGGAACCCGTAGTCGATGAGCCGCTTCGCGACATCCTGCTCGTCGATGCCGGTCGCGTCGCGGAACGGGCGCAGATCGAAGATCAACTCGTGCGCCACCCGCCCATTCGGGCGCGCGTAGAGCACCTCGAAGTGCGGTTCGAGCCGCGCCTTGAGATAGTTCGCAGTCAGGATGGCGTAGCGCGTGGCGTCGGTCAGCCCGTCCGCGCCCAGCATCCGGATGTAGGCGTAGGAAATCGTCAGGATGCTCGCGCTGCCCCACGGCGCCGCCGCCACGGGCGGAATGCCTCGCGCCATCGTCGGCCCGGCGACCGGGTGCCTCGGCAGGTAGGGCGCCAGATGGGCCGCCACGGCGATCGGCCCCATTCCCGGCCCCCCGCCGCCGTGCGGAACCGCGAAGGTCTTGTGCAGGTTCAGATGACAGACGTCGGCGCCGATCACGGCCGGGCTCGTCAGGCCCACCTGCGCGTTCATATTGGCCCCGTCCATGTAGACCTGCCCGCCGTGCTCGTGGACCGTCACGCAGATCTCACGGATAGCTTCCTCGAACACTCCATGCGTCGAGGGGTAGGTGATCATCAAGGCGCTCAGCGCCGCGCCATGCTCCGCCGCCTTCGCGCGGAGGTCGTCGACGTCGACGTTGCCCGCGTCGTCACACGCCACCACCACCACCTGCATGCCGGCCATGACCGCCGACGCGGGATTCGTGCCGTGGGCCGACGACGGGATCAGAACGACCCGGCGCCCATCCTCGCCGCGATGATGGTGGTACGCGCGGATCACCATCAGACCCGCCAGTTCACCCTGGGCCCCCGAGTTCGGCTGCAGCGAGACGGCGTCCAGGCCGGTGATCCCGCACAGCGCCGATTCCAGCTCCGCGAAGATCTGCGCGTAGCCGGCGGCCTGATCCACCGGCACGAACGGATGCAGATCGCCGATCGCCGGCCAGGTGACCGGGAGCATCGCCGCCGCGGGATTCAGCTTCATCGTGCACGACCCGAGCGGAATCATCGAGGTGTCGAGCCCGATGTCGCGGCGTTCCAACTGCTTCAGGTACCGCATCATCTCGGTTTCGGACTGATGGGTCTGAAAGACGGGGTGCGTCAGAAACGCGCTCTGGCGGGCGACACCGTCGGAGAACGCCTCCTCGCCCGGAGCGTCGTCGCCCGCCTCGACCGGATCGCGCCCGAGCGCCTTGCCGAACGCCGCCACGATGTCGTCGAGGTCGGCCTCGGTCGACGTCTCGTCGAGCGCGATGCCCACGTCACCGTCGTCGAACCACCGGAAGTTCAGATGCGCCGCCTCGGCCGCATCCGGCACCCGGGCCGCCAGCTCGAGGCTCCCGACGCCGATACGCAGCGTGTCGAAATACTCCGCATTGCGCTGCTCGCAGCCGAAACGCTCGAGCCGGCGCTCGAGCACGCACGCCAGGCGATGCAGCCGCCGACCGATCGCCTCCAGGCCCTGCGGTCCGTGGTAGACGGCATAGAAGCCGGCCATGTTGGCCAGCAGCGACTGGGCCGTGCAGATATTCGAGGTCGCCTTCTCTCGCCGGATATGCTGCTCGCGTGTCTGCAGCGCCATGCGATATGCCGGCGCGCCGTGGACATCGACCGAGGCCCCGATGACGCGGCCCGGCATCTGGCGGATATGCGCCTGACGGGTGGCCAGGAACGCCGCGTGCGGCCCGCCATATCCCGGCTGGACGCCGAAGCGCTGCGAATTGCCGACGACGACGTCGGCGCCCATCTCGCCCGGCGGCTTCAGCACGGTCAGCGCCAGCAGATCGGTCGCGACGGCCACCAGCACCCCGGCGGCGTGGGCCCGCGCGATCGTCTCCGTCAGATCGGTGGCCGCGCCCGAGTCGTCGGGATACTGGAGCAACACTCCGAAGACGTCGTCCGAGAAGGTCGCGGTGGATGGGTCGGCGACGTCCAGCTCGAACCCGAGCGGCTCCGCGCGCCCGGCAACGACCGCCCGCGTCTGCGGGAAGCAGTGTGGTGACACCAGGAACCGGCGGCCCCGGCCACGGCTCACGCGCGACAGCATCGCCATCGCCTCGGCCGCCGCCGTCGCCTCGTCGAGCAGCGACGCGTTGGCGACATCCATTCCCGTCAGATCGATGACCGTCGTCTGAAAGTTGAGGAGCGCCTCGAGGCGGCCCTGCGCGATCTCGGCCTGGTACGGCGTGTAGGGCGTGTACCACGACGGATTTTCGAGGACGTTGCGCAGGATGACAGCAGGCGTGATGCACCCGTAGTAGCCCATCCCGATATACGACCGGTAGCAGCGGTTCTTGGCGGCGATCCGACGCAGCCGATCGACGCACGTCTGCTCCGACTCGCCCTCGGGCAGCTCGAGCGGCCGCGGCAGCCGGATGCTCTTGGGAATCGTCTGGTCGATCAGGACGTCGAGCGACTCGGCGCCCACGGCCTCGAGCATCCGATCGCGATCGGCCGGCCGCGGGCCGATATGTCGCCGCACGAACCGATCGGTTGCGTCTGAACTCGTGCCCATGCGGCTGGCGGGCGCCGGCCTCACCCGAGCGACGCCTGGTAGCCTGCGCTGTCGAGCAGGCCCTCGGCCTCGGACGGATCGCCCAGCTTCAAGGTGATCATCCAGGTGTCATGCGGCTTCGAGTTGACGACCTCCGGGTAGTCGCTGAGGTCCGCGTTCACCGCCGTCACCTCGCCCGACATCGGGCAGAACAGCTCGGAGACGGCCTTCACCGATTCGATCGTGCCGAAGATCTCGCCCCGCTTCACGGCGCGGCCCACCTCGGGGAGTTCCACGTAGACGACATCGCCCAGCTGTTCCTGCGCGTACTGCGTGATACCGATCGTTGCCTCGCCGCCCGAGAGCTTGACCCACTCGTGATCCTTGCTGTACTTGCGGTCGTCCGGATACATGCGCCTCAGCTCCCCTGCCGCTTGTAGAACGGCATCTTCACGACCTTGGCACGCGCCCAGCGGCGGCGGATCTCCACCTCGAACTCGGTGTCGGCCTTGGCCCGCGCAGCCGGCAGATAGGCCATCCCGATCGCCTTCTTCACGAACGGCGTCTGGGTGCCGCTGGTCACGGCGCCCACCACCTCGCCGTCCACCCGCACGGGATAGCCCGGGCGGGCGATGCCGCGGTCGACCAGTTCGAATCCGACAAGCCGCCGGCCTACCCCAGCGGCCTTCTGATCGCGCAGCGCCTCGTGGCCGATGAACTCCGTCTTGTCCCAGCCGACCAACCAGCCCAGCCCAGCCTCGAGGACGGTCGTCTCCTCGTCCATGTCATTGCCGTAGAGCCGCATCGCCGCCTCGAGTCGCAACGTATCGCGCGCGCCCAGTCCCGCCGGCACCAGCCCCAGCGGCGCACCGCTCTCGGTGAGCGCCTGCCAGACTCGGTCGGCCGCCTGCGGCGCCAGGTAGATCTCGAGTCCATCCTCCCCGGTGTACCCGGTGCGGGAGATCGTCGCGAGCTGCCCCGCCACCTCCCCCGTGACGAAGCGGTAGTAGCCCAGCTCCGACAGCTCGACGCCGGTCACGGGCTGCACCGTCTCGACGGCCGCCGGCCCCTGCACGGCGACGAGCGCGTAGCGATTGCTCGCGTTCACGGCCACAGCATCGCCGACCGGCTGGATCTCGTCGGCGATCCAGCGGTAGTCCTTGGCGATGTTGGCGGCGTTGACGACGAGCATGAAGTGGTCGTCCGCCAACCGGTAGACCAGCACGTCGTCGATGAGCGTGCCGCGCGGCGTCGTGAGGCCCGAGTACTGCGCCTGGCCCACCTCGAGCTTCGACGCGTCGTTGCAGCAGATCCGCTGCACCGCCGCCAGAGCGTCAGCGCCGGCCACCTCGATCTCGCCCATGTGGCTGACGTCGAACAGGCCGACGGCCGTACGCACCGCCATGTGCTCGCTGACAAGGCCGCCGTACTCGATCGGCATCTCCCAGCCACCGAACGGCACCATGCGCGCGCCCTGCGAGAGATGGCGGGCGTGGAGCGGCGTCTGCTTGAGCGTCTGGGCGGCGTCGGTCATGCGGTCACGTGTTCGGGGAGCCTCCCGCGGCGCCGCGCCACACGGCGCGGGCCTCGACCGGCCGCCAAACCGGGCTACCGTACTATGCGCTTCGAAGGTGGGTCAAGATACCGCCCCGCACTAGAGCAGTCCGATGCCGCGCAGGAAGATGAGGACGATGGCCGGGGGCGCCAGGAAACGGAGCACGGCGAGCCAGCCGCGGTAGACGGCCTCCGGCGCCCCTTCGTCGAACTGCCCGCGACGAACGCCGGGACCCAGTCGCCAGCCGACGAAGAGCGCAAATCCGAGGCCGCCGAGCGGCGTCAGCCAGTTGGTGACCAGATCGACGAGGAAGTCGAAATAGCTCCGGCCCACGAGGGCTTCGAACCCGCTCCCGAACACCTCCGTGCTGCCGGTCAAGGCGCAGGGCAGCGCGAGCACCGCGATGATCCCGCCCACCCGTGTCACCGCCTGGCGTCGGGTCCAGCCCCGCTCATCGATGAAGTACGACGCGGCCAGCTCGAGCATGCTCAGCCCACTCGTGAGCGCCGCGCAGATGAGCAGGACGAAGAACACCGCCCCGACGAAGCCACCCGCCGGCATCTGGGCGAAGGCCATCGGCAAACTGACGAAGATCAGCCCGGGGCCCTCGGAGGGCGGCAGGCCGAAGGTAAAGGCCAGCGGAAAGACGAGCAGGCACGAGAGCATGGCCACGACGGTGTCGAGCAGGACGATGGCCACCGCGTTCTCGACGACGCCGCTCCGGCCGGGCAGGTAGCTCCCGTAGGTGAGCATGCCGCCCAACCCGACGCTCAGCGTGAAGAACGCATGCCCCAGGGCTTCCAGCAGGCCGCCCCGGTCGAGCGCGCCCAGATCGAAGCGGAACAGGAATGCGACCCCCACGGCAAAGCCGTCCAGGGTCGTCGCGTAGCCGATCAGGCCGAGTAGCAGCACGAGCAGCGCCGGCATCAGGATGCGCGACCAACGCTCGACCCCGCGCTGGATGCCGGCGCCGACCATGGCCACGTTCAATCCGATGAAGACCAGCGCACCGGCCACGCTGCCGGCACCATCGCCGGCGATCGTCCCGAAGGTCTGCTGGACCTCGGCGACGCCGCCGCGGCTGAGCGCGCCGCTCACGGCGAGGAAGGCGTAACGCAGCATCCACCCGGCCACGACCGAGTAGAACGACAGCAGCAGGAACCCGACGGCGACGCCGAGCCAGCCCAGCCCGACCCAGGCGCTTCGCCGTCCCGCGAGCAGCTGGAACGCACCCACCGGCGTCCGCTGCACCGACCGGCCCATTCCCAGTTCGGCGACGAGGATCGGCAGCCCGAGGAAGACGATGCAGAGCAGATAGACGAGGACGAACGCGCCGCCGCCGTTCTCGCCGACGATGTAGGGGAAGCGCCAGATGTTGCCGAGGCCCACCGCCGAACCGGCCGCGGCCAGGACGAAGCCCCAGCGGCTGACCCAGACGCCTCGCTCGGGCGAGGGCGCGCCTGGGGTCACGCGTCGAGTGCCCGCATCGCGGCGCCGACGCCGGCGCCAAGTTCCACGGCCACATCGAGGTCGGCCAGGGACCGTTCGAGAATGGCGAGCTGGGCCGCCAGGTAGGCCGGATGCGCCGCCTGCCCCATGTGCCCGAGCCGGAACAACTGTCCCGCCAGCTCGCCGTAGCCGCCGGAGATCATCACGCCGTAGCGCTCGCGCATATGACCGCGCAGCACCTTGTCGTCGACGCCGTCGGGCATCGCCACGCCGGTGACCGCCGCCCCGGCGATCGCCTCGCGCGCCGCCCAGAGTTTCAAGCCGAGCGCTTCGACGCCCCGGCGGCAGGCCCGCGCGATCGACTGATGGCGCTCGACGTAGCGCTCCACGCCCACCTCGAGCATCGCCAGCAACGCGGCCTCGAGGCCATACACGGTGCTGACCGACGGCGTGTAGGGGAAGGTCTTCTTCGCGAGCCAGGTATCGCGCCAGTCGAGCAGCGACAGGAAGCTGCCCCGTAGCGGCGGCCGGTGGCGTTCCATCGCCTCCCAGGCCGCCGGACTCACCGTGACGAGCGAGAGCCCCGGCGGCGCGCCGAGACACTTCTGCGGCCCGGCGATCGCGATGTCCATGTTCCACCCCTCCGGGCTCAGCAGTTCGCTGCCCAGCCCAGAGACCGTGTCGACGATCGTCAGCACGCCGTGGGCCCTCGCGATCCGGCCGATCGCCTCGATCGGGTTCACCGTCCCGGAGGGCGTCTCGGAATGCACGACCGAGAGGTACTTGATGTCGGGCTGGGCCTCGAGCACCGCCTGCACCTCGGCCGAGTCGATCGCGTCGTTGTAGGGCACCGCCAGTTCGACCGGTTCGCCGCCGTACCTTCTGATGAAGTGCTCGTAGCCCTTGCCGAAGATTCCCGAGACCAGGTTCAGCACCTTGTCGCCCGGCTCGAACAGGCTGGCCGCGGCGGCCTCCAGCGCGAGGATCGCCTCGCCCTGCATCAGCACCACGTCGTACTTCGTCCGGAAAGCCTGCTGCACCAGGTGGCAGACCTGGCCGAACAGCTCGATGAACGCAGGGTCGTAGTGGTAGAGGACCGGCCGCGACTGCTCGCGCAGCACGCGCGGCGACACCTCCACGGGGCCCGCCGCCAGCGTCAGGGCGGGCCAGGGCTTCTTGCTCGTCATGGCGTCATTCCCTCTCGGCTCCTGTCTGGTGACGCCTCATCCTAGCAAGCGCGGCGCGGCATCGGCTATCCTAAGAAACGCTCTCCCGAAAAACCGATGCCCCGCCTCACGACACTAGCCGTCGCCGCCACACTCGGCGTGCTCGGCCCGGCCGCCGGCGCCGAGGCCCAGCGCGCCCCGAACCCGGAGGACGCGACCGTCTTCATCCGCACGATCGGCGCGCGCCAGACGCGCAGCAACTATCTGCGGCAAAGCGAGACCGCCGAGGCGACGTCCAGATTGCGACCGGCAGCGGCTTCGTCGTCTTGCCGCTCGGCTACGTCGTCACGAACCACCACGTCGTCGCCGAGAGCACCGAAGTCCGGATGGAGGGCGGCGTCGCCGTCGAACTCACCCGGACCCCGAACCGGATCGAGGTGGTCTTCCCCACCGGCCTGCCGAACCGGCTCGTGCCGACTCCGGCGCTCGAGGCCACGGTCTACGCTGCCGACGAGGCGCTCCCCCGCATCAAATGAGTCGCGACGTCGCTACCCACGCCCAACGCGCCCCAGGTGACGTTGCCCGCCGGCTGGGAACTGCAGCGCGACGAGCCCTGGGCCTGCGCCGGACTCCCCCGACCGCGGGTCACCTTGGCGGCGTCGGCCCCGGGCGACTTCACCGTGCAGTTGCACTTCGCCTGGTAGGTGTCGGGGATCGATGCCGCCGGCGCGGCGGCTGCCTGTGCCACCGCCCGTCCGGGCAGCGGACTGACCGGCTACACGGCTGCCGCCGATCGGCTCGGCCTGCGCTACGAGGGGGAGGGCCTCTTCTTCGATCTCGGCGACAACGGCGTGATGCAGGTCGAACTGGTCGCGCCGGCGACCGCGATGCCGTTTGCGCGGAGCCTGATCGACAGCTGGGCTGACCCGCGCTAGCGGCTACCGGTGGTCGAGTCCCAAGTTTCCCAGAATCGCGGCAACCGAGTGCGCCTTGTTCAGGGAGTAGAGGTGCAGCCCCCGCACGCCCTCCCGGATCAGTTCCTCGCACTGCGCCGTCGCATACTCGATGCCGAACGCCGTCGCCCCGGCGTCGTCGTCGGCCAGGTCTTCAAGCCGTGTCTGCAACGCAGCCGGAATGCGCGCGCCGCAGAGGTGCGTGAACCGCGTGATCTGCTTCGACGAGAGAATCGGAAGGATGCCCGGGCAAATCGGCACCGTCACGCCAAGTTGGCGCACCATGTGGTCGCGAAACGCGAAGAAGTCGGCATTGTCAAAAAAGAGCTGCGTCAGGACGAAGTTGGCGCCGGCATCGACCTTCTGCTTCAAGTAGCCCCAGTCGGCCAGCTTCCTGCCCTCGCAGGCCAGGTGGCCTTCCGGAAACCCCGCCGTCCCGATGCAGAAGTCGCCGTGCGCCCGGATGAACTCCACGAGCTGGTAGGAGAACTCGAAACCACCGTCAGGCGTCGTGAACTCGGCCTCCCCCGCCGGCGGGTCGCCCCTGAGGGCCAGGATGTTCCGGATGCCCAGCGCCTTCGCCTCGTCGAGAATCGCGGCGATCTCGTCGCGCGTGTGCCCGACGCAGGTGAGATGCGCCATCGCGGTCAGATCGAACTGCTTCTGGATCGCGTCGACCAAGGTCAGCGTCTTCGCCCGCGTACCGCCGCCCGCCCCGTAGGTCACCGACACGTAGTCGGGCGCCAGCGCCATCAGCGCCGGCATCGTCACCTCCATCAGCTTCACGTCGCCCGCGTCGGTCTTCGGCGTGAAGAACTCGAACGAGATGACCGGGCGGTCGCCCGGCTCCCGTGCGGAATGGAGATCGCGGATGCAGTGGATGGAGGAACTTCCGGTCGACGACATTCAGACAGTGTATCGGACGGACTCGGTCCCACCCGCCAGTCGCGCCATGGATGAGCCAATCGGAGCGATGAAACTACGGCTTGAAATGCTCGAAGCGCCTCAGTGAGGCCCTCCCGAGCCGATCGGCAGTTCTATCCGTTCCGCTGAACCTCCGGGCACCACATGGACGAGCGGGGGAACGGCGTCGACCTCAATACCGGCGCATTCAGCCCAAACGAGCCAGCGGGCGGGAATTGGGATCACGCGCTCGGGCCAGCCTGCTACTGCCGCAATACTTCCTGAATAGCACGATAGCCTTGTTCGATCGCCGCTTCAGTCATGGCGTTCGCATCGGCATCCGAGTTCGCAAAGGCGATACGACCAAATTGTTGGCGGCCCGTCAGCCACACCTTCCTAGCGTCCGTCCAGCCCTCTGACCAGTAGTTCATTTCATCCGCATCAGCGTCATAGCCGACCGCATAGCCGTGCGGCCAGCGATTGACGGTGATGGCTTTGATGTCGCGTGCCGGATCGAAACCACCCTCCGCCAGCATTCGGCCCAGTTGCGAGCGAATATTACGTTCAAATACTTCAAACGGTGTACTCAGGAGATCATAACGGCCCGCAAGAAATTGCTCGCCGGCTGGCCCTTCGCCGGGCAGTGGAATGCGGTACAGGTGAACTGTCATGGGCTCTTCAGGTGTTCTTGCGGATTCGTAGTCGGCAAACCGCAGCGGGTATGTCAACCGGACATCGCTAAAGTAGCAGCCGGGGCAATATGCTGCGAACATTCCAAGGGTTTCGAAGGCTGTCCAGTTGTCAACGAGCACGTTGATAGAGACCAGGGGCATGCGAATTGTTTCAGCCAGCGCCGCCCTCTGCTCACTGGGCAACTCCGGGCACAGGTGAGGAATGATTGCGTGGTAGCAAGCGAGTACGCAGTGACGTGCTCTCACTCGCAGGGCACTCTCACCTTGCACGTAGGTCATCTCGACTGAAGTGGCGGATGTCGGTTCACCGACATGACGAACTCGCACCGCCGTTGCGTTGAGTCGCAACCGGACTGGTGAGTCGTCGCGATCCAACTGCCTGTAATCGAATGGCGTAGCGACGATGTCATGCATCGAGTGGCCGGGCGCCACCCCAGGAATCAATTTGCGCACTAACAGTCTGGCGATCGACGCGTTACCATCTGGAAAATGAAGATCCTCTTTATAACTATGCGCCAGCCATTCCGCTGATCGTTGAACCTCAGGTTCGAGCAGCAGACCGATAGTGCCAGGCAGGCCGTAACGCATGGCAGAGAATGCGGGTGTCAGGTCGGTGCCATGGCCCATGTAGCTGCCTCGCCACATCCAGAAGAAGTCGACGACTTCCTGGCCAGCACCGACCACGTCGGTCAGGAAGTCGACATAGCTGATCGACTTCAAGAGCGAGATCTTGTCGTTCGTCGATTGGCCCTCGAGATAGTCTCGACCGCCGCTAAACAATTGCAGGATGTCCTGTCGCGCACTGACCGAAAGTGGCGTGCGGTCGAGAAACGCATTCACCGCATCCTCGTCGCCGATACCTTGTTCCAGTTCTGCAGGCAGAGTGACATAGGCGAATTGATGATCACTCAGCGGAATGCCCGGTGCGCCCACCACGAGCCGATCGGTACCGAAGGTTTCCCCGTCGAAGAAAATACCACCGCGAAGATTCAGCGACGGATACAGACCGTAGTCGAAAACCTCCTGCGCCTGATCCGTATCGACATTCAAGTCGTCCAGCAATGTCTTGGCAACGGCCGGATAGCGCCAGGGGGCCTCGATGTACTCTGTTCCGCCTAGGTCGACACGCATCTTGCCTTTGTAGTGAAATTCGTTACGCTTCGCATGGCCGCCGAAGTCGTCGTGATTGTCGACTATGAGAATGCGTGCCTCTGGGCCTGCCTCTTTCTGATAGAAATGGGCAGCCGCGAGTCCGCTTATGCCACCGCCAACCACCACCAAGTCGTACTCTTCTCCGCTATCGATCGAATCGGCCGGGTCATCCCAACGCTTGCCGTCACGGATCATGTGGGCAACTTCGAATGAACCCGGATGACTGCCCCGTAAGCCTTCACGTGTGGGCGGGTAATAGCCGGGCGTCATCTGTACTGATTGTTCGTCGGCCGCAGATTCCAGTGCAGCAAGCGCCGGCGTCAGTGGCGTTGGCAGCATCGATCCGCCCACCGCAATGCTGACGCCATTCAGGAAGTCGCGCCGTGTGATGTCACGGTCCATCCCCAGCTTCCGGTCTTTCTTCAGCATCGCTCCTTCCCCGCCAAGCACGCGTGACAGTTTATAGCGCCGCGTCTTCCCTGTGGTAGATTTGGCCGTTCACCAATATGCCTCTAACCTCCGGCACCACGCTCGGCGACTCCATGCCACGTAGCCTGATGATGAGCGTGGTCCTGCTCTCCCTCATTGCCGCCTGCGGTGGCAGCGAGCAAGCGGTGGCCCCGCCGGAGGAGGCGCGGGCTGCAGCCGCCGAAGAGCGGTTCTTATTGACCTACCCGAGCCTGGCGAATCCTAACGGTGAGGTGCTGCTCGAAAACGAGCGAGTCGTCGTGCAACGGTTCGTCGTTGGTCCGGGTGAATGGGAGGGCATCCACGCTCATCCGGGCAACCAGCTCTACGTGCACGTCAAGGGCGGGCAATGGTCCGCCATTACCGGAGGCGGTGAACCGACCTCTTCCGGTGCCCCCTCTGAGGACGGGTCACTGGGCTGGATGGACCCCATTCCGCTCAGCGAGGGGCACGAATCCGGCAACACCGGCGACACCCCGATCGATTTGATCTGGGTCACGCTGAAGGACGATGCGCCGTCAGCTCCCGAAGTCGATCACGCCCAGCAGACCTATCCGAATATCCCGCTCGAGTTATTGCTCGAGAACGACCGGGTGATCGTGCAACGGTTCCAGATCGAGCCGGGAGAGTGGGAGGGGATTCACTCGCATCCCGGCAACCAGGTCTACATCCACATCAAGGGAGGAGTCTGGTCGGAACGCCGCGGCGGCACGCAGGGCGATCCGTCACCGTTCTCGGAGATCGGCTCCGTGGGGTGGATGGAACCTGTCGCCCTGAGCGAGGGCCACGAGTCGGGCAACACGGGCGACACCACCATCGATCTGATCTGGGTGACGCTCAAGTAGTGGCGGGGCGACCTGGTTCACCGAACTCCAGGCGCGGGTGCCGACGGGACGGTAGAGGCCGGATCAGCAACTCATCCACGACCCGCGCTCTCCAGCGGTGAGTCCCCAGAGTGCTATTCAGTTGCACTCATTGCGAAAACAATAGCAACACTCCAACAAACATCGCTCCTACAAGAATCGCGTTCAGACTGGTCGTTAGTTTCTTCTCGATTTGCTGAAGGCGGTCCTCGTGGCGTTCCTGCACACTCTCAAGCGTCTCTCGGAGACGGGACACGGCATCGTTGAGCAAGCCGTTGTCCAGGTCGCGGCCATCGGTGGTCGCGACGATTAGATCCCGGAACTCTGCGGCGAGTGTGGCCCACCCACGTTCACCCTTCTTCTCCTGCGCTTCTTCAGGCTGCGTTTCGAACAGTGAGTCTGGATCGGCGTATTGCGCAGGATGCTTCTTCGCCCAATGCCGAGCGAGGAAGCGTTGCCTCAATCTCAAATCGAAGGCGGTCGGGTAACCGGAGTCCTCACCGGCCTGGTCGAGGAGTTCGAGTTCGTGGAGGAGTTCATCGAAGAGCGTTCGGACTTTGTGATGACCTTTATGGTAGAACCAGGGATTTTCGACTCCAGCCTCAACGAACTGCATCTTGTCTCGGTCGTAAGCAGCCTGAACGCTTTCCACGTCAACCGGCTTGAAACTCTGATAGTACCCTTGTCGAATGCATGGGTCCTCGTGGTCGCGAAGAAAGTCCTGCGCCGGAGCGCTGACCATCGCCGTGGCACTGGGCGTCGCGTCGGTCTCGGCCTCCCGGCCGACGCCGCCGATGCAGGACACCCCGCCAGTGGTGCACGTCAACGCTGACCGGCTTCCCTGGCACACGGAGCCGAATGTGTCCCTTCGCCACCAGCGCCTCGTCGGACCGGACGCAGGAGGCATTCCGAGAGGCGATCTACGCATCCACCGGCTGGCCCTAGAGCCGGGACAGGGCGTCGCCGCGCGCTCCCATCGCGTCCCGGAGATCCATTTCATCGCCGCCGGCGCGGCAACCTGGACGATCGACAACGAGCAGTTCAGCGCGACGCCCGACACGGCCGTCTTCGTGCCGCCAGGTGCGACACACTCGTTCATCGCCACCGGCTCGGACGATCTGCTCGCGATCGCGTACCGCTGCGCACCGGGTGGAGATCGGGAGGCGTTGCACGCCGGCTCGACGATGACAGACGACGTGCCGGACTACTCGTCTCGCCCGACGACGGCGACGCTCACCCGATACAAGGCCTCCACTGAGGCGAGCGACCGCCTGCACGTCCGGTCAGTCGATGTCACCTGGACGACGAACTGGACCTACTCCGAGTCGCTCTGGCGCGTGTACCGGTACAAGCCGCTCGTCCGCAGCGCGCTCGCCAACTGGCCTGGCGTGACCCGCGACGACGTCCGCATGAGCCTGCAAATGCTTGCCGCCGGCGCGGCCTACCCGACGCACTTCCACCCGTCGCCCGAAGTCTATGTGATGCTCGACGGGCACGCCCGGTGGACCGTTGATGGTCGCGGAATCGACGCGGGGCCTGGCACGGCGATCCACACACCGCCGAACGCCACGCACCGCATCGAGAACGTCGGGGAGGGTCCGCTGCGCTGGCTCTACTTCTGGTGGGCACCGAACGGTGACGTAAGTGGGTTCGACCCGGGCTTCTGAGCGGCTCTCTCTGAGAGGCAGGGCTCCGTCACGATGAAGGCCTGGGAACTACTCGGACAAACCTGCACGCCGGACGGAAGCGACATGCAGCTCGCCCGGCAAGACGCCGAGTACGTCATCCGCGTGAACGGCAAGACCTTAATGTCGAGTCGGGCCCACGGGTCGGAGGAAGCACTGGCCACGGCCGCGTGCCTGCGCTGTCGCGCATCGGAGGAGCCCTGCGTGCTCATCGGGGGCCTCGGGATGGGGTTCACCCTGCGGGCGGCTCTGGATCTGCTCCCGCCGAAGGTCACCGTGACCGTGGTGGAACTCGTGCCGGCGGTGATCGAATGGAACCGCGGGCCGCTCGCCGCCCTAGCAGGACATCCGCTGAGTGACAGACGCGTCCGGGTCGAGATCGGGGACGTCGGCGTCACGATGCGCCAAAGCCCGGACCAGTTCGACGCGATCTTGCTAGATGTGGACAATGGCCCCGTGGCATTCACCGCAGCTGCCAATCACGATCTGTACGACAACGCCGGTGTCGCGGCCGCGTACTCAGCGCTCAGGACCGGAGGTACGCTGGCCGTGTGGTCCGCACGCGAGAATCGACGATTCGAGCAACGCCTTCGCTTCCACGGGTTTGACACGCAAGTCGACCGCGTGCGGGCTCGCCTCAGAAAAGGCGGCGCCCGCCATACGATCTTCCTGGGTCTCAAGTAGGCCCAGGTGCCGACGGGACGGTAGGGCGGCGACCCGCACACATGCACGCTGAGTCACATCCTTCACTTTAAAGACAGGAGCTAATCATGTCAGACCAGAATCCAGCGCAACTCGCAACCGCACTCGTCTCCGCGTTCAACAATAACGATTGGGACACCTATCGGCAGAACCTGACAGCCGACAGCGTCTACGACGAGGTCCCGACGGCCCGAACCCTGGAGGGCGTCGAGGCAGTCGTCGAGGCGCTCAAGGGCTGGAAGGAAGCCTTCCCTGACATCAAGGGGACTGTCGGAAACGCGATGTCCACCGGGAACACCGCCGTCCTTGAGGTCAGCTGGACCGGCACCCACACGGCACCGATGCAAGGACCCACCGGCACCATCGCGGCGACCGGGAAGCAGCAGACGACCCGCTCCGCGTGGGTGCTCGACTTCGACGGGGGGAAGCTCAAACAGAGTCGGCAATACTTCGACATGCTGAGTTTGATGCAGCAGCTCGGCCAGTCGTAGGCGCGCGGACTGCCACAGCCGCGTCCTCTGCCACGGCCACGCCGCCCCCCCCCTCAAAGGGGTGGCGTGGACGTGCAGGGCAGCCATCAGGAATAGCCGGTCCGTTGGTCCTCACCTGGCACTCCAGGCGCGGGTGCCGACGGGACGGTGAGCCGACTTCCCTGCTCACGCGGCCAGTTCCACACCCCCGTCGAAGGCCACACCGACCGTAGTCACGGTCGACTCTGACTCACAATCATCGGTTGAATGTCGAACCGGTCGACGTCTTCCGACGACGCCGTGATCAGCACCCAGTGCATCCGCGGATGACCGAACGTCTCCACCCGCGTGAAGTTCGTCAACAGCTCGCCGGTTTCAGGGTTCGAGATCGGCTTGTCGACCCTGAAAGTGTGCGTGTCGCCGTGGAGCAACAGCACCGGCCCGTCGAACGTGTCGACTTCGCCATACAGGGCCTCGAGAAACACCGAAAATGACGGATTCGGCTCCCCGCGGTTGAAACGCTCCCACCTCGGGTTGGCATGTATCACGACGACCACACTGGGGAGACTCTCCTGCCGAGCCAGCTCGAACGACTGCCGCATCCAGGCAATCACGGCTTCGTTCCTCTCGACGAACTCCGCCCTCGGCTCGGCGTCCGGGCCCCGGTTGTTGCCTCCACCGACCACGTGTAGCGCGACATAGAGGTCACCACCGAACCGCCAGCGGACGTGCTCACGGAACTTCTCGTAGCCGGACTGACTGCTCTGGCGCTCGATCGGCAGTTTGCGTCCGCCGAGAGATTCGTCCCCCTGCGTGAATGTGGCTCTGAGATGTTCGAGTTGTTCCATCGGATCGAGGCCGGCGTTGTCACACTCGAGCCATTCGTTGTCGCCAGGCGTGTAGAAGACGGGATGTCCGATGGCCTCGAACTCCGCGTATCGCTCGGCGTAGACTGAATCTGCACAAACCCGAGAGCTGTTCGTGTCGCCCACGTGAACGACAAACTCCACGTCGGCGTCACCGATCTCCTGCAGAACGGCCGCGTACTGCGCGGCGACGAATTCCGGAGGGAGTTGCGTGTCGGGGTCGGCATAGTAGGGCATGTCGCCGACCAGCGCGAACCTGTAGCTGTCCGCGACTCGAGACGGCGGCGCGTCCTGCTCCGACACGCAGCCGCCGACGGCGAGGAGCAGGCAGAGGCCGGCCGCCGTACCTGGGGTGCTGGCCAATCTCATCACTTGCACATCCTCCATCTTTTCGAGGGAATCCTTTGCGCGCTCATCGACGCACCTCGAGAACGAACTCCCCTCCTCCTGCGCTCAGATCCTCCCAGATGTCCCGAACGTCGCCTTGCTACGGCCACTTCTCGCCTACCCACAACCGCCGAGTATACTTTCCCCTTCCTTCGCGGAAGGGAGCGCACCGTACTCCCGCCGGAACGTGGCCACGATCTGACTGATCGGCACGTCCGCAAACTCTCCTCGATATCGGACGTACTCCATCTGCCGGTTCCCGGCGGAATCGAACGGCTGAAAGAGGGCGTCCTGGCGTCCATCAAAGTCCAGGGGCTTCAGTCCAAGTCGCTCACAGAGTCCGATGTTGAACGCTGGCGTCGCCTTGACCCAGACGCCGCCCAGCCGGATGGACGTATACGCGTGCCAGAAGAACAGATCGGTCTTCATCCGTTCGCGCATCCGCGCCGTCGACAGATGGTTTCGCACATCGGCGAAACCGAGCCGAGCCGGAATCCCCGCCGCCCGGCAACAGGCGGCCAAGAGAACCGCCTTGGGCACACACCAAGCCCGGCCGCTGGCCAAAGTCGTGCTGGCCCGAAGGCCTTCGTCCGACAGCTCGATGGTGTACGGGTCGTACCGAATGCCGTCGCGCACGGCGTAGTAGAACCTGACCGCCTGCTCCCTGAGATCGGTCACGTCACCCGCACTGCGCTTCGCGAACTCCGCGACGGCCGCGTGATCGTAGTTGATGACAGCCGTCGAGCAGAGGTACTGCGGCGTCTCTTCGTTCACCGCGTGCCTGCCTCTGCAATCCGTGCCGACTGAGCCCCGGCCACGCGAACGAGATCTACTCGGTCGAGCTCCAATCCGACCATCGGATCTCCGCTGCTGATACTGACCGTGCTGCGCTGGGCAATCGCTTCATCGAAGATCACCGGCAGATGCTCCGGCAGCCCGACCGGCGCCACGGCCCCCTGAACCGACCCGGTGACCGCCAGAATCTCGTCCGGCTTCGCGAAATGGAGCCGGGTCCAATCGCGCCCGAGGCAGGCGCGGACCGCCCTGAGATCGAGCCGAGTGTCTCCGGCCACGCACGCCATGACGTATCGGCCATTCTTGTCCACGAGCAGAATCGACTTCACGATCTCGTCCTTGACTACCCCACGCTGCCTGGCCGCCTGTTCCACCGTGAACACAGGCTCGCGATGCGGCAAAAGCCGGTAACGTATCCGGTTCGCCTGGAGGGTCTCGATGACCTTGGATTCGATCGATTCGAGCGTCATCACCCGGTCCCTTTACCACTCTACTCTGCCAGCCGTCCGGCGGGGCTACAATGCCGTGCGGATGAAGACAACAACCCACGAATGCGATGTCCTGGTCATCGGGAGCGGGATGGGCGGTCTCAGGGCTTCCATCGAGGCCCGGCGAGCCGGACTCAATACCCTGTTGGTGGAGAAGAGCATCTTGACGCGGGCCAGCGCCTCCATCTATGCCGGGGCCTTGGTGGCCAGGGTCCCTCCAGGCTATCTGGTCAAGATGGGCTTGGCAGAGCCGGGGATGAACTTCGAGGCTTCGATTGAGGATTCCTTTCAGTATTTTGTGCGGGAAGGTGCACGAACCGGAGGAAGTAACTTCACGGCCAACCAACGGATTGCGATGACGGTCGCCTGCGAGATGCAAACGCGCGCTGAAGAACTGCGGGACTTCGGTGTGGAGGACATCTATGCCCAGCGCTGGTTGGGCCCCCCCGCTGTCTATGGGACCCACATCATGCTTCCTCTGCTCGAACATGCCAGGAAGATTGGTGTCAAGACTCGGATCATGACGATGATCACCGACTTCATTCGACAGGATGGAGAGATCGTTGGCGCAGTTGGATTTGACCTCCGGAAGAAGCAGTTCGTCACCTTTCGAGCCACGTCCATCGTGATGGCAACTGGATCGTGTGGCCAGATTTACGAACGGAGCTATGCCCCGATTCGCATGACCGGAGACGGGTTGGCCATGGCCTGTCGAGCCGGAGCGACCCTCACGGATATGGAGATGATGGGGTTTGACAACTGGGGGGTCGCCCTGGATGGGGTTGCTCAGTACTGGATTCCGGGGTCTGTCGCCAGAACACGTGGGGTGCTCAGGAACGCCAAGGGTGAGGCCTTCTTTCTCAAGTACGCCCAGGAGCACAAGGTCGTGGGCAAGGGCGCAACCCTTTCTCTGGATGACAATCTTTCAAAACGATACGGAAGGCCCTTCATCGAACTCGTTCCCCATCTGATCAAGGCCTCCATGAAGGAGATCCTGGAAGGGCGAGGTGAGAACAATGCTGTCTTTCTCGATCTCACCAAAGTTCCGAAGGAACTGTGGAATGTCGATTCAAAGGGGATCTTCACTCAGAACCTCTTGAGGGGATTCAACCTGCAGGAACGCCCCCTTCCAGTGGCTCCCATCTGTATCGGGGACTTCAAAGGGGGCGGGGTCCGGATCGACGAGAGGGGAAGAACTGACGTGCCGGGACTGTTTGCCGCAGGGGATGTCTCACCAGGCTCCTCCTTGCTCTACGCACTCGTGACGGGTGTCATGGCCGGCCGGAGCGCCACTCAACGAGCCCGCGCCACGGCGGTGCCGGAACTTGCTCCCGAGTCCAGGGAGTGGGCTAGAGACCGAGCGGCCGCCCTCGAGACCATCCTGAGTCGAAGGCCCGGGCATATCGGTGATCCTGCGAGTATCAAGAGTCGCATCAAGGCAATCATGTGGAAGAGCGCTGGACCTCTGCGAGATGGGCGAGGATTGCAGTGGGGGCTGGAGGGGCTCAGGGCTGTGGAGGAGGAAGCCATCCCGAACCTCTCCGCCTCGGGCAGTTATCGAAAGCTGCGCGAGGCCATGGAAACCATCAACATGGCGATGTCGGGTCAGTCGATCATCTCGTCCTCCCTGCACCGCACGGAGTCCAGAGGCTACAACCAGCGCTTGGACTACCCCGATCGTGATGACACGAATTGGCTTAGAAACACGACGCTCACCCGGACGGGTGATGCAGTCATGACTGTAGCCTCCGAACCGGTTGACCTGGTCTTCATGAAACCTGAAGGATACGAAGAGCGTGCAACGTGAAGTGGACTGCCGGAAAGATTACCTACGCGTACGATGAGGAACAATGTACCTGCGGTGCGGCGCTCTGTGTTGAAGCGTGCGCGCAGAGAGTCCTCGATGCGAATGAAGAGACCGACAAGATGGAGATCGTGAATACCGTCCAGTGCATCTTCTGCAAGCTGTGCGAAGAGATCTGCCCCACGAAGGCGATCAGCATTCAAGGGGCTCTGACCCTTGATGACGTCGTCCGTGAACAAGACTGGTAGTGGCGGCGTGAACGTCGGATGAGGGCATCGTGAGAGCCTGCGTCATCGGCGCCGGCGTCGTCGGTTGCTCGATCGGCCTCGAGCTGCGCCGTCGCGGCTGCGACGCCACCATCGTCGACCGCAACGGCGCCGTGGGGCACGGCTCCACGTCGGCCTCGTGCGGCATCGTGCGTCGGTTCTATTCCGAGCCCGGAATGATCGCCATGGCCCAGGAAGGCGCCGGCATCTGGGCGGACTGGCCCGCCTATGTCGGCCCGATCGACGATGACCCGGCGATCTTTCTCCGGCCCGGCATGCTGTTCATCCCACCGCGGATCGACGACGCGGTGCGCGGCATCGTCACGGAGATGCGGCGGTTGCACGTTCCGGTGGCGCTCCTCTCTCCCGAGGAGGTAACGGCGAGGTTCCCGTTCCTTGACGTCGCCTCGCAGTGTCCGCCACGGCCGGTGGACGACCCCAGCTTCTTCGAGCCGGGCGAGGCACCGATCGAGGGGGGCGTGTACGAGGAAGACGCCGGCTACGTCGTCTCACCCGCCCTGGCCACGCAGAACCTGCGGCTCGCCGGGGAGCGTGACGGGGTCCACTTCCTGCTGAACCGTGAGGTCGTGAAGATCCGGGCGCGAGACTCCGGTGGCTATCAGGTCGATCTCGCGGGCGGCGACGCGATCCACTGCGACGTTGTCGTCAACGCCGCCGGCCCCCACTCGTCGCAAGTTAACCGACTGGCCGGCGTGGAGCTGCCGCTCGAGACACGGGCGCTGCGGCGCGAGGTTCACGCCCTCGCCAACCCGCAGTACACCGACGAGGCCGGTGGCCAGGTTCCGGTGGTCGGGGACATCAATGGCGGTATCTACTTCCGGCCCGAGTCCGGCGGGCGCGCGCTCATCGTCGGGAGCACCGATCCCGCGTGTGACGCGCTGGAGTGGATCCCGGATCCGGACGACTTCACGCCCTGTGTGACCGAGCCCTACCACCGGCGGCAATGTCTCCGCCTGATGAAGCGGTTCCCCGAGGTCCGACTGGGCCCGGCGCGCGGCGTCGCCGCGCTCTACGACGTCACGGTGCACGATTGGTATCCGATCGCCGACCGCACAGACCAGCCCGGCTACTACGTCTGCATCGGCACCAGTGGCTCGTCGTTCAAGACCGCACCGGTCTTGGGCCGCCTGATGGCCGAGGTCATCGACACCTGTGAGGCGGGCCGCGACCCCGACCGCAGCCCCGTTCAGCTCGAGCTTCCCCGGGTGGGCGTCTCGGTAGACACGCGATTCCTCTCCCGTCTTCGAGGTGACATCCAGACAACCGGGACCGTCATCGGCTGACCGACTGACCTGACCTCTGTGATGGTCCAGTCGATTTGGGCCATCAGGCCCAAACCACCCTGTCTTTCCCGGTTCTCTCGTGATTTTGCACGCAGGGCCGCTCCGCTGCAGAGGTACGTCGGCGTACGCTATCATTGTCTGTTCCAATGACAATGAAGCGCCCCAGAAGGATCGCACCTATCGCCGGGCGGCAGGGACGAGTCTCCAGCCCCGCGCGCCTGTAGCTGAAAGGGCCACTCCGACGCGACATGCTGAAGCGATACAGAATCCAGTTTCCCCAGACCGACGTCGGTGAACTCTCGCAGGATGAAGTCTATTTCTACCTGCTCAATGGACAGGGCGAGAAGACCAAGATCCGCCTCCACGAATACGAGCGGATCTATCGCATTCCGGGTCTGTACGAGCAGGTCGTCTACGATCGGCTGAAGTGTCAGTCGCCCTCCACTGTGACGGATGTACTGAAATACACGCTCTCGCAGTCCGACCAACGATTGAACGAACTGCGGGTGCTGGATCTCGGTGCGGGCAACGGCATGGCGGGAGAGGAACTCAAGAAGCACGGGGTCTCACGGCTGATCGGCGTGGACATCATCCCAGAGGCCCGCGAGGCCACGGAGCGGGATCGGCCAGGGATCTACGACGCGTACTATGTGATGGATCTGTGCGCGCTGACCTCAGACGAGCGCGAGGAAATTACTTCCTGGTCCCCGGAGTGCCTGATCTCCGTCGCGGCGCTGGGCTTCGGCGACATTCCTGCGCAAGCCTTCCTGGAAGCGTTCAACCTGATCGCGCAGCACGGATGGGTGTCTTTCAATATCAAGGAGACCTTCCTGGATCGAACCGACGAATCAGGATTCTCCACGCTCATCCGGGAACTCATCTTTTCGAAGTACCTCGATCTCTACCATCTGCAGCGTTATCGTCACAGATACTCGCTGGAAGGTGAACCGCTGTACTACTTTGCACTCGGGGGGAAGAAGACCGCCCATGTCCCGGCGCCATTCATCGAGTCACTCCAGTTGCCGGACTAGCCGCTCCAGGTGAAACCCTGAAGGACGTCACCCTTCGGGCTCGTTCACCTTGCTCGAAGGGCCTCCACCGGGTCTACTTTCAGAGCCCGCCGTGCGGGCAATAGACAGGCGCACACCGCTACCAGCAGGAAGAAGCCGCTCACGCCAGCGAAGGTTGCAGGATCGCTGCTGCCCTGCCCCCCTTGGTGGTCCATTGATTATGAGAGAGGTCGGGTCAGATTTCCCCTCCCATGAGCCAGCCCGGTCGGCCGTCTCCTTCACCACCACGAGCGCCAGCGCCTGATCGGCGCTGACCGTCCGCAGGCGGCGGTGTTCCAGCTCCAAGGCCCTGAGCCGCTTCAGATGATTCACGCGTAAGCCCTCGTATTCCTTACGCCACCGGGAGTACGTCTGCTCACTCGTGCCGAGCTTGCGCCAGACCTCGGCGGTGGTCTGCCCTCGAACGAGCTCGACTTCAGCCTGGCGCAACTTGGTGATGATTGGCTCCGGCGTGTAGCGTTGTCTCGGCACTTCCAGCTCCCTCTCGACCCAAACTCCTCTCCCTAGTTTTGGACCGGTTTGAGGGGGCACGGGCAAACCCGGGCTGCTTGAGGATGCCCCGGAGCGCGTAGCGTCCGTCCTGGAGAAAAGTGTCCATGCTGCGGTTAGACGGGAACGGCGGGGGCGGGTTGAGCCGCCTGGGCTATAATCCATTACATCCCGCAGACGACTTGGATCGCCCCGCGCCGAGACGGCGTCAAACCATTCGGTAGGCGTACGTCCTTGGGGAACTTTGTTTCAGGGAGTTGTGCTTGTGAACAAGACGCTTGTGATAGCGCTGGTGCTCGTTGGGGCACTCGACCTGCCGCTTTCGGCGGCAGCGCAGTCCGACCCGGTCGATACGGCCACGCTCGGCCCGCAGGTCGGCGAAATCGTACCCAATTTCATACTACAGGATCACCGGGGCGAGACACGCACGCTCGCGTCGCTCCAGGGGCCGAGAGGGTTGATGCTGGTCTTCAACCGCTCGGCCGACTGGTGACCATGGTGCAAGACGCAGCTCGTCGAGCTGCAAAGTCGGTATGCGGACCTGCGCGCGGGTGGTCTCGAGCTGGCCGTGATTACCTACGACCCGACGGAGATTCAGCAGGCCTACGTCGAGTGGCAGGGATTGGAGTTTCCGATGCTGTCGGACGTGGACTCGGAGGTCATCAAGTGCTACGGCATCCTGAACGAGACGGTCGCGCCGGATAGCCGGGTCTACGGCATCCCGCATCCCGGCACGTTCATCCTCGATCTCGACGGGCGCGTCGTCGATCGCTTCTTCGAGCAGGGTTACCAGCAGCGGAACACCGTGTCGAGCATCGCGGTGAAGCTCGGCAATCCGCTGTCGGGCACCGGCGTGGATGGCACAGGGATGTCAACGGATCATCTCGAGGCGGTCGTCTATCCGACCGACGAGTCGGTCGCGCCAGGCAACCGGGTGTCGGTCGTCCTCGATGTGACGCCGAAGGCCGAGATGCACGTCTACGCGCCCGGGAGCCACGCGTATCAGGTGATCTCGCTGCGGGTGAACGCACAGGAGGGGCTGGTCGTTCATCCGGCGATCTACCCCGAGTCGGAGATCTACCACTTCGAGCCGCTCGACGAACGGGTCGAGGTCTACCAGCAGCCGTTCCGGGTCATCCAGGACGTGACGATCCCGATCACCCCCGAGACGCGCGAGCGCGCCCAGAGTGGTGGCACGATCACCGTCGACGGTGTCTTCGAGTACCAGGCGTGCGACGACGCGATCTGCTATAACCCGGTCAGCCTGCCGGTCAGCTGGACGCTGCAGCTCCGGCTAATGGTGACGAATTGAGGTAGCACGGGACGGAAGGCGCTCCTCCGGAGCGCCTCATCGCGCGACTAAAGTCACGCGCTACGATTGAGCCCGCGCTACACCGAATAGGATGCTGCTAGCCTCGTCGGCCCTCGCGCTCGGATTCATCCACGGCCTGGGCGCCGATCATCTGATGGCGATCGCCGCGCTTTCGACCAGCGGGGGCGGCGAGTCGGTGAAGGGGAGGGCGTTCGGAGTCGCGCTCCGCTTCGCGTGCGGCCACGCGATCCTCCTGGCCGCTGGGGCTACGGCGATTGTTCTGGCGGGTTGGCAAGTGTCAGCCGCCGTCGAGCGGGGAGGCGAACTCGTTGGTGGGGCTCTGCTCGTCGGCTTGGGCGTCTTCGGGCTCTGGGCGCTGGCGACCGGCCGCATCTTCATCTACGGCCATGCCCACCGCCACGGCGAGCCGGCGCACGACGGCTGGCACCTGCACCTCGGCGCACCGAACCGCCATCCGCGTGCCAGCGCGCATTCCCATCTACCGACGATCCTTGGCGCCGTCTTCGCCGTCTCTGGGCTGCGTGCCCTGACGCTCCTGACGCCGTTCGGTGCGACCGCGACCGCGACCGGGTCGCTCGTGACGGTGCTCGGGCTCGTGGTGATCTTCGCCGCCGGACTCATGCTGGCGATGTGTCTCTTCGGCGTCGTCCTGGCGCGCCTCATGTCGAGCCAGACGTTGCTCGGAATGGGGCGCGCGGCCACCGCGGTGACCGCGCTGGCCTCGGTCGGTCTCGGCTGCTACTGGCTCGCCTCGGTCTAGCCTCCGACATCGGTAGGGTGCAAGACGAAGGCTAGCTCCCGTCGGAGTTGCCTCAGAGCCGTCGGACGCCGGGATTCGTCAGCAGGAAGACGCAGGCGACGCTGGCCAGCAGCGCGCCGTTCACCGTCAGGACGAACGGAGCCGACACGCGGCTGGCGACGAAGCCGGCGGCGAGGTTGCCGAGCGGAATGCCGCCCCGGAACGACACCATGAAGATGCTCATCACACGACCGCGCAGCTCATCGGGCGCTACGAGTTGCACGAGCGAGGTGACGAGCGAGAAGACCATGATGAGCATCGAGCCTGCGAAGAAGAGCAGCACTTCGCTGAGGAGTATCACGCGCGACAGCGAGAACGCCACGATGAGGGCGCCGAAGACGATCTGGACGATCAGTAGCGTCCGGCCCATGTGGCGGAACTTGCCGAGCCAGGCGACGACGAGCGCACCGACAACGGCGCCGGCGCCCGAGAACGCCATCATCTTGCTGTACTGACCGACGCCCTGCTGGAAGACGTCCTGCGCGATGACCGGCAGCAAGGTCAGGAGCGGCAGTCCCAGGAACGTCGTGGCGAATGCCAGGCTGGTCAGCGCCGCGAGCGATCCCTGATGCCGGACGTAGGAGAGTCCGCCACGCAGCTCGTCCATCATCCGCTGGCGCGTCGGGGGCGGCAGGTGCTTCACCTTGAGCGACAGCAGCGCCACGATTACGACCAGGAACGACAGCCCGTTCATGCCGAAGCAGGCCGCGGTGCCGATGGCGGTCAGAGCCACCCCGGCGATGAGCGGCCCGATCACCCGGGCCAGATTGAACTGGATCGAGTTCAGGGCGATGGCGTTCGGCAGATGCTGTTTGGGGACCAGCGCCGGGAGCAGCGATTGGTAGGCAGGACCGCCAAAGGCCTGCGCGCAGCCGGAAACGAACGACAGCACGAGAATGTGCCAGACCTCGATGACGTCAAAGTAGACGAGCGCCGCCAGTATGAACGCGGATGCCATCTGACCGCATTGCGAGCCGACCAGGAGATACCGGCGGTCGTGGCGGTCGGCGATGACGCCGCCGATCAGCGTGAAGAGTAGGACCGGCAGCTCACCGAGGAACGAATCGAGACCGAGGTAGAACGCCGACCCGGTGAGCGTCAGCACCAGCCAGTTCTGCGCGACGCGCTGGGTCCAGGTGCCGACGGTCGACGTGAAGGCGCCGAGCCAGAGGACGCGGAAGTCTCGATAGGTGAAGGCCGCGCCGAGGCGGTGCAGCGCGTGGGCGAGCAAGCGCGTACTCTATCACCTCCCTGAAACCGGCCCGGAGGCGTCGGCCGGGTGCGCTACGCGTCCACGGCCTGGATGAGCGCCTTGATGTAGCCGTAGCCGAACGCAAACGCCTGCCGTCCGCCCGGGTCGTCGTCGTGCCTCGGCATATGGTCGGGCATGACGAGGTAGGGGTAGTCGACGGCCTTCAGAGTTCGCATCACCTCGACCATGTTCATGTCGCCTTCGTCCGGGAACACTTCCTGAAAGTCGTCCCGGCGCCCGACGATGTTGCGGAAGTGGATGTTGAAGATCTTCTTCCGCTCACCGAAGTACCGGATCACATCGTTGATCTCGTCGGCGGGGTTCCGCAGCATCTCCGCCGTTGTGCCGAGGCAGAGATTGAGGCCGTGGTACGGGCTCTCACGGATGGCGACGAATCGCTTCAGCCCCTCAATTGATCCGAGCACCCGCGCGATGCCTCGAAAGCCAGCCGGCGGCACCCCCGGGTCGTGCGGATGACAAGCGAGCCGCACCTGGTGCTCCTCTGCGATGGGAACGACCTGTTCGAGGAAGTAGGTGATCCGCTCCCACATCGCCTCGGCCGAGACGCGGCCCGCCCGGGTCAGCGACCCTTCGGTCGCGTCGGCCAGCCGCCAGGTGGAGTAGCTGGAGCCACCGCGCCCCGGGGTCGGCTCGGTGCGCAGCACGCCGAGCATCGACAGGTTGTACTTGACCGCCGGGATCCCCGCGGCGGCACAGTTCGCGATGATCGTGCCCGCCTCGTCGATCTCGTGCTGGCGATCCGGCTCGTCGCCCAGCATGATCGCCCTGCGCTGGGCGCGGTCGACGTATGACGACGACATGAACGGGAACTGCACCATGTCGAGGGTGATGCCGTGCGCCTCGCATTGCTCGCGTAGCTGGGAGAGGAGTTCGACGCTCCAGTCACCCCCTTCGTCCAGGCTGGGCGGATATCCGCAGATCCCCTCCACGCCATGCCGCGCGAAGTAGCTGAGCATCGCATCGGTCGTCGGCCCGCGCTGGGTGCCGAGCTTCATCCGGACCATGGGGGCCTGGCTCGCTCGACTCGGGCGCGCGGCGAGCGCGGCTGACCCGAGGGCGGCGACGGAAAAAAATTGACGTCGATTCACGGAGACCCTCCGTTTCTGTTGGTCGATACCGGCGGCTAACCTATCATTTCACGTCTGCTGCCCTGCCCCCATTGGTGGTCCATTGCTTATGAGAGAGGTCGGGTCAGATTTCACCTCCCATGAGCCAGCCCGGTCGGCGGTCTCCTTCACCACCACGAGCGCCAGCGCCTGATCGGCGCTGACCGTCCGCAGGCGGCGGTGTTCCAGCTCCAAGGCCCTGAGCCGCT
>PVBE011657818.1_pt1 | contig 168523 bp, 163 predicted proteins | sample 1631181 | NCBI WGS metagenome assembly PVBE01 (sample SAMN08397723, study PRJNA350692) | Marine metagenome, whole genome shotgun sequencing project. | isolation source: water | place: Pacific Ocean | collected 2012-04 | reverse complement strand
TCGATGTTGTGGCCGATCCTGGATTCCAACAAGCAGACCCTCGACTACACGGAGCAGGACATTATGCCGGCCATCACCGGCGATGCCTTCATCTGTGCCTGCATCAATGCCAACGATCCGCTGAAGGATATGACGACCGTGCTCAGTCGCCTGAAGGGGATGGGTGTCATGTCGGTGTCCAACATCGGACCGTCGATCAGCTACTACGACAAGGACAGCCATATCTACCAGGTCCTGACCAAGAGTGGTATCACCTTCGAGCACGAGGTGGAGATGCTGAAGATGGCTAGGGATATGGACATGGTGAGTGTCGCCCTGGCCTTCGATCTCGAGGACAGCCTGCAGGTGGTGGAGGCAGCTCAGCCAGACGTGTTCTGTTTCCACGCCGGGACCACTAAGGGCGGGCTGAAGGGATTCGATTCGGGAGAAACGATTGAGGAAACGGCAGAACGCACCGAGGAAGTCTACCAGAAGGTGCTGGGTATCAAGCAGGACCTGATCCTGATCGGCCACGGCTCGGCCATGGAGACGCCGGAAGACGGGCAGTACATGCTCGACCACACTTCGGGACACGGTATCTGGACGGGATCATCCACCGAACGCATTCCGATCGAGAGGGCGGTTATGGAGACGGCCTCGCAGTTTGCCAATCTCGCCTTCCAGGACTGAAGCCATGAAAAAGACGATCGCTGTTCTGGCAACTCTCGACACCAAGGGCCAGGAGTCCAACTACATCCGTGAACAGATCGAACAACTGGGTGGATCGGCCCTGCTGATCGATATGGGTGTCGTCGGTGAACCGGGAACGCGCACCGATATCCAGCGTGGCGAACTCGCCACTGCCGGCGGGACTCCTCTCGAGGATATCCTGAAGGACCCGAACCGACAGGACGCCTCACCGGTGATGGTGGCCGGCGCGACTCGGATCGTGAGCAAGCTGGTCGACGAGGGAAAGATCCAGGCCATTATCTGTCTGGGCGGAACCCAGGGAACGTCAAACGGCAGCCTGGTCCTGCAGGCGCTGCCCTACGGTTTCCCCAAGATCATGGTGTCCACCATGGCCTCGGGGGACACCTCCGCCTTCGTCGGCATCAAGGATGTCACGATGATGTTCTCGGTCAGTGACATCCTGGGACTCAACACGTTCACCTGCGGCATCCTGGCCAACGCCGCCGGCGCCGCCTACGGCATGGCCCAGATCGACCAGCCCATCCGGTCCACCGAGAGAGACAAGCCGCTCATCGGCATGACGAACCTGGGCGTGCTGACGGAGGGGGCCATGATCGCCCTCGACCTGTTCAACCAGGCCGGTTATGAGGTCATCGTCTTCCATGCCGTGGGCTCCGGAGGGCAGGCGATGGAGCAGATGATGAAGGAAGGTATTATCGGCGCCGTCTTCGACTACGCCCTGGGTGAAATCGCCGATGAGCTGTACGACGGACTCCGTGCGGGTGGTCCGGAACGCCTGACCGTGGCCGGCAAACTCGGTCTGCCTCAGGTCGTGTGTCCGGGAGGAGCGGAGCACCTGGGTCTGCTCGTGTCCACTCCCAACGAGATCCCGGAGAAATACAGCCAGTACAAGTACACGTTTCACAACCCGATTGTCTTCGTGCCAAGGCTCACAAGCGATGAGATGGTCCGTGTTGCCAGAGAGATCACCGGTCGCCTGGGGAGCGCTGGAGGCCCGGCCCACTTCATCATGCCGACAAAGGGGGTCAGCCGCTATTCCGCTGGGGGCAAGGTGCTGGAGGACCCGGAGAGCGATGCAGCTTTCTTCCGGGAGATCCGGTCGACGCTGCCTGACAACGTCGAGTTGATCGAACGCGAGACGCACGCGGAAGACCCCGCCTTTGTCAAAGAGGCGGTGGAACTGCTGATCTCGCTGGTCGAGGCCAAGTAAGCAGGAAGAACCCGGCGCGCGGGACTTACGATTCCTTTATGTGCTCCTGGACGATCCACTGCATGCCCTCGCGGTTGCGGAACAGATCGATCCAGATGTAGTGGAGCCTGTGCGGTTTGTGCACTTCGACGCCATGGCGGGAGGCGAGAGGGATGTGCAGCAGCACACCTTCACCGAAAGCAGCGGTCGCCGCGTCGGCCTGAACGACACACTCGTTGTCCTGCAGGCCGAGAAACAACTGCTCGAGCATGGGGTGCTCGTGGGCGGCCACACGATCATCACCGGTGGTCTCTACTGAGCCAACACACAGCCGGGGAAAGGCGTGTTCGGGCAGCAGTGTACGGCTGATGGTCTTGGCACTCTTGATGCGCTCTCGATAGGTCTTGCAGTCGGAGTAGGAGAGGAAGAAGGGGTATTTCTCCGCGTTCTGCTCGAACTCGGTCAGGTCGGTCGCCGTCAGATCGACGATGAGTTCGAGGAACAGTAACTCTTCGGTGGCGGTTACCGATGCCGTCGTACCGTGCTGAGGCGCGAACAAGGCGACCTCCTCAAGCGGGTGCGTGGTGTCACCATCATCGACGCGTCCCCGACCTGACCTGAAGAGATAGCCCCGTCCTTTCTCAGCCGGACCTGCCAACTCCACGGTCGCGCCAGGGACAAGGGCGTGGGAGACCGTACGGAAGCCATCGATCTCGCCGGGCAATACCTCTCTGGATGTCGAGTCGGAGGAAGGAGGCCGGGCGTGGTGCAGGACTTCGCTGTTGATCGTGTCCGTCAAAGAGAGGTCTCCGTCGAGAGTTGGGCCGGTACTCTCAGCTTGAGCCAGTCGGCGGTGACGATGCTGGTCTCCCGGCTTGTATGGTATGGCGACTGTTTCCGCTTCAGCAGTAGACCTTCATGACCCTGGGTCCCTTCAATGAGATTCTAGCTTCCGACCTCACAGGACGTTCCCGTCGAGTTCAACTCTGGTTGTTACTTATGATTATCGGAGAATGGGTATAAAGCAGGCTGTACAGAGGGAGATTGAGCGAAGAGGGGTACGTTCAGATCGACTTTTCATGTTGATGAACAGACCTGAAGCCTACCAGCGATAAGCAGGATTATCGATAGTTCGTGGAGGGTGGAGTTGACCCACGTCATCAACCCGTGAGGAGATTCGCTGGCGGGTTTTTTCTTGCTCGGATCGTCTATGATCGAGCCTTTTCGGAGGGGCGGGGTTACATCTCACACCGCAGGATTCAGAAACCCAAATTCTGAAAAATTGGGGAGATTCAGAACAGGATATCTGACTTTTTCTCCTCGGAAGACTCTGGCAAGGGACACCCGACTGCCATAGGTTGCGCGCAAACTTATCACCCGGCAGGGAGGACACCGATGAAGCTATCAAGCTCGGCGTTGCTGTTTATGGTCATGTCACTATCAGCCAGTTCCGTCTTTGCTGTAACGGGGGACCTAAACCGTGATGGTATCGTGGACTTTGATGACTTCTTCATATTCGCAGACAATTTCGGTCTTGAAGGGACTCCCGAATCCGACACGACCGTCAACTTTCTCTGCAACGTGCATGGAGAGTCTGTATATGTGGATCCTCAGCCTTCGCTCTCGCCGGCCCCCGGCTCCGTACGCAGCCTCACGGTGTTCCCGCAGGTACAATGGTTGGCAAACTGGGATGCAGACATTGAGGGTGATGGTCTGTCGCTGGGCCACGAACTCACGGACGAGGATGGAGAGTCCGTTTACATTGATGACGGCAATGCTCGCCTCGCCAACGTAAAGCTGTTCGTTGGCACCGAGGCATGGAGCGAAGTGCGGCGTGAAGACGAGCCATTCTTTGAGACCAACGTGGATGGACGTCTCTTCACCGTCGATGACTGGCGTGAGACGAGCAAACTGCTGATGGGATCGAACGCATCAGGCAGAAACGCCATCGTCTGCGAAGCCCGGACATCGAGGGGTGAGTCACAGGCCACCCACGGACACCCCTATCTCTCACCGGATGCGAAGTGGCTTGTCTTCAATTCAGACAGCCCCGGTCAGCCGCAGATTCACGTCGCTTCCATCCCTGCAGCCATGACGAAGGATGTCCTGTCCGAGGACTGACACCGCCGGGGGGCACGCCGGTGGCGCGGCGAGAGACCGCCAATTGTCGTAGACGCCACCCCCGAGGAGAAAGCACTCTACGCCCACCCGTCCCGTCCGGGACGGACGCACCTTGAGGGCAGCGAAACGTGAGTAATGTGAAGCCACGAGATCGCGCCGTCGCCGACTGTCGAGTTGCCTTTGGCCCGGAAATGGGACTATGTGCGCGTGCCCGTTGTGCCAGCAGATGTCGAACACCCTCGATTGCAGACGACGGGACCTTTCTCGTGGATCGACCGCGAAGGAGGTCACGATGAGTTATGCCTCTTCGGTGGCGTGTCCTGCCACAGCCTGATCGAGGGACCGGCCAGTACCGTGCGGGAGGAAGTCCGCTACGCGATCGAGCACGCCGCCAGGGATGGTGGTCTGGTGATCGCTACCAGCAACGTCGCGCAGCCGGGCACGACGATGGAGAATTACAGCGCCATGCGTCAGGCTGTACGCGACTTCGGAAGCTACGAGAAGATCTGAAGGTTTTCGTGACCCGTTCAATGCAACTCGTCATGCTGTTGCTGTTGACGACTCCCACTCTGGCACAGGTCACCGGAATCGTCACCGATCTGTCTGGCACACCGATTGTGGAGGCACTCGTCTCCGTGCGCGCGACGAAGACCCGCACCCTCTCGGGTGGCGACGGTCGATTCGAACTGACCGGGATCAAGGATGGACCACTGATCGTCATCGCAGCGCGCAAAGGCTACTACAATGGTAGCCACTGGCTCGACGCACCGACCACGGGGATCAGGATCGAGCTGGAAGCGATCCCCCAAGACGACAATCCTGATTACCAGTTCGTTCGAGCCAAAAGTTGTGGTGGCTGCCACGACGACCAATTCGAAGATTGGACCGGATCAGCCATGGCCCAGGCTGGCACCAACAGGTGGGTGTATGACATCTATGACGGCTCAGGCACTGAAGGGGGCAACGGCGGCTTCGTCTATGTACGCGATTCCGCCTACAGCCATGTAAATCCTGCCTCCGAGTGCGCCGCGTGCCATCAACCAGAGGCATGGGCGCGCAATCCCTACCAGCCCCTGGATCCGCTTGATTCAATGTCGACGGGCGCTTTGCACGGCATCTCCTGTGATCTGTGCCACAAGATCGCCAACGTCGACGAATCCAAGGCCAACTATCCCGGTCTCTATCCCGGCTCGGTGACGCTGACGAGGCCGGCCGAAGCGTCGAGTCAGGTGCAGTACGGTGTACTTGGAGACACGGAGTTCGATCTCGACGCCAATATCATGCGCCCCTCCTACCAACCGCAGCTGACGGCGGCCATGTGTGGTGCTTGCCATCAGGACATGAACGACCCGGACGAGGATGGTGATTTCGCCGACGAGGAAGGTGTGATCTCAGAACCGACCTATCTGGAGTGGCTGGCCTCACCCTATGGTGACCCCGACTCTCCTCTGTATACCACCTGCGTCGACTGCCATATGCCACCTTCCGGCGCCAACACCGCCGGCGGCTGGTATGGCTACAGCTTTCCCGACCGCGATACGCTGACGATCCGCAGCCACCGTATCGAGGGCACCACAGCGCGATACCTCGAAAACGCCCTCACCCTCCAGATGGAATCTCGAATCCTCAACCAGCAGTTGCACGTCGACATCAGAATCATCAACGATCAAACCGGACATCATGTCCCCGACGGCGTCACTGTGCGCAACATGGTGCTGCTGGTGGAGGCGAACGGGCGGCGCAACGGTCAGCCACTTACTCAGCTGCGAGGTCCCGTCGTCGACGATCTGGGTGGTGTGGGAGATCCGGCGCAGGGATACTTCGCCGGCCTGCCGGGCATTCTCTTCGCTAAGGTCAATCACGACGCTTCAGGAAATGGCCCCACGTTCTTTACCGATGCCACCGGAATCCAGTGGGACAATCGCATCGCAGCCCTCGGCGTTGATGAAAGCTCCTATGTCTTCGATCTGCCGTCCGAAGGTGCCGGTGTCGACGTGCGAGCTCGGCTCATTTATCGCCGTGCCTTCCGCTTCCTGGTCGATGCCAAAGGTTGGACCGAGGATGGCCACGGTCGGCCGCTGGCGGATATCCAGCCACCCCACTTCGGCCATCTGATGGAGGAGGCCACCTGGTCGTGGCCCGGAGCGACGGCGGTGACCGGTGCCACCGACGCAGGTCCGAACGATCTGTCCCTCACCCAGAACTACCCGAACCCCTTCAACCCGCAAACGACGATCCGCTACGAGATACCGAAACCCGGACGCGTCGTCCTGCAGGTTCACAACCTGCTCGGTGAGAGGGTGCGAACGCTGGTGGCAGAACATCAGACAGCCGGCTCGCACCATCTCACCTGGGACGGCCGCGACGAGGCGGGCAGGCAGCTGGCGGCGGGAACCTATCTGTATCGGCTGCAGGCCTCGGGCGGGGTTCAGATGCGTAAGATGCTACTGATTCGATAGTCCGATCGAAGTATTGACATTCGGATCTTAATATCTGTTTATGGTATGGTCTGTTGGCGGGCCACTAGGGTGCCACGCTGGGTACGCACTCCGATGCAGGTGAGCGATGGTGTATAAGAAGTTGATCATCAGCCGGGCGATTTTCCTCTCCTTCCTCACTTCGGCAGCTATGGCCGCAGACGTGGGTCGAGGAGAGGAGCTATACGAACTCTGTGCGCAATGCCATGGCGAGACCGGAGCGGGCAACCAGGCGTTCGAGGCACCCTCGATTGCGGGGCTCGATCAATGGTATCTGGAGGCTCAGCTTGAGAAATTTCAGCTGGGACTCAGGGGTGCACATCCGGAGGATCTACCAGGTATGCGCATGCGTCCCATGGCGACCACGCTGATACATGAAGGGGATGTGGCGGACGTGGCTGCCTTTGTGGCGAGCCTGCCGCCAGCCTCACCCGAGGCGGTAAATGTTGAGGGAAATGCCTCCAAGGGCAGAATCCTCTACATGATCTGCATGAGTTGCCACGGACCGCAGGGGGCGGGCGACCTGAAGCAGCACGCGCCACCCCTTGCCAGGGCCAACGATTGGTACCTGTTGGCGCAGCTGCGCAAGTTCAAGGCGGGCATCCGCGGGTCAGATCCGAGGGACGCCAGTGGCCTGCTGATGCAACCTCAAGCGAAAAACCTACCGAATGAGCAGGCCATGAAGGACGTCATCGCCTACATCATGACAATGCCCAAACAATGACCGCCAAAGCGAATCCGATTCAGGTCACCGAACGCACCTTTCAAATCACGATGGGCATCTTTCTGATGTTCGTCGCCGCCGCGGTGATCTTCATCCTCTAGTCGTGAGACCATCATGATCGAGAGTCTCATTCCTGCTGTTTCGTCCTACGCCCGGGAGATCGACCATCTGATCACAGAGGTGGCGATCATCGTTGGTGTGTGGCTCGTGGCAGCGGAGGCCCTGTTTTTCTATTTCATCATCAAATACCGCGCCCGGGAAGGCCACCGTGCCGACTACATCAGCGGCGACGAACCGCGCATGCGCAGGTGGCTCGTCGGTCCCGTGTTGCTCGTGTTGGTGTGCGACCTCTTTCTCATCGTCGGGGCCCTCAAGACCTGGTCGCATATCAAGATCGATCTGCCCCCAGCCGACGTCGTCGTAAAGGTGATCGCCCAGCAGTGGGCCTGGACCTTCATCCTGCCTGGGGCCGATGGCAAACTCGACACGGCAGACGACATCGTCACCGTCGATGAATTGCACGTGGAAGTCGGCAAGACCTACCACTTCCAACTCGAATCACGCGACGTCGTGCACTGCTTTTCCGTGCCCGTGTTCCGCCTAAAGCAGGATGCGATCCCCGGGCGCACGATCACGGGGTGGTTCAGGGCGATCTCGACCGGCACTTACGACATCCAGTGTGCGGAGATCTGTGGTATCGGTCACGGCGTGATGGCTGCACGGATCGTAATCGACTCTGCGCCACAGCATGCGGCCTGGATCAATGGATCATCGATTCGCAACATGCCTACAGCCATGCTACAGGCAGGGCAATGACACAGACTGATCATCACGAAATGGGCTTCTGGGCGAAGTACATTTTCTCAACCGATCACAAGATGATCGCCAAGCAATACATGTTCACGGGCCTGGCTATGGCTCTGATCGGCGGTTTTTTCTCCTACTGCTTCCGAATGCAGCTGGCCTTCCCGGGGATGAGCGTCCCGGGATACGGCATGGTCTCTGCAGGTGAATACAACGCGCTGGTGACCAACCACGGCACGATCATGATTTTCTGGGTGGCGATGCCGGTGCTGCTGGCAGCCTTCGGAAACTTCCTGATCCCACTCATGGTGGGCTGCGATGACATGGTCTTTCCGAGAATCAACCGACTCTCGTTCCAGATCTTCTTCCTGAGCACCATCGTGCTGCTGGCTGCTTTTTTTGTTCCCGGCGGCGCCTTTGGCGGCGCCTGGACCGCCTACCCACCCCTGTCGGCCAAGGCCGCCTACAGTCTGACCCCCATCGGCTCGACCATGTGGCTGCTGGCAGTCGCCCTCGAATTTGTCGCCTTTCTGCTGGGCGGCATCAACTTCATCACCACGGCGATGAATGCCAGGGCACCCGGCATGAAGGCCTTCGACGTTCCTCTGGTCATCTGGATGATCGTAATGGCGAGCATCATCTTCATGCTTTCCGTAGGTCCTCTGATTGCCGGCGCGATCATGCTGCTCTTCGATCAGGTTCTGGGCACCGGGTTCTACGATCCGGTCCGCGGCGGTGATCCTGTTCTCTGGCAGCACATGTTCTGGTTCTTCGGCCATCCAGAGGTGTACGTGGTGCTGCTGCCTGCTCTCGGAATCACCGCAGACGTGATGTCCGTCTTCGCGCGCAAGAAACCCTTCGGGCTGCGACTCATCGTATACTCGGCCATGGGGATCGGTGTGTTGAGCTTCGTCGTCTGGGCCCATCACCAGTTCATCTCCGGTATCGATCCGCGGATGGCGAACATCTTTACCATCACGACCTTGTTGATCTCCGTGCCCGTCGCCGAGATGATCTTTCTTTTCATGGCCACGCTGTATCGCGGCTCGATCACCCTGGCAACACCGATGCTCTGGGCTTTGGCCTTCGTCGCCGAATTCATGATCGGCGGCGTGACCGGCATCTTCCTCGGTGACAATGCCGCGGACATCTACTTCCATGATTCCTACTTCGTACTCGCCCACTTCCACTACACCTTCTTCCCCATCGCCATCATTGCCGTCTTCGCCGGACTGACCTTCTGGTATCCCAAGATGTTTGGCAGGATGTTGAATGAGACCCTGGGAAAGATCCATTTCTGGGGAACAGTCATTCCCTTCAACTTCATCTTCATTCCGCTTTTCGTACTGGGGATCGGCGGGCAGCATCGACGCATCTACAACTATCAGCACTTCACCGATCTGTCGAGTTCCAGCTTCCAGGACATGCGTGTCTTTGCGACCATCGCCATGCTGGTGCTGCTGGCCTTCCAGGTCGTGTTCATCTACAACTTCTTCAGCAGCATGAAGAAGGGATTGCCAGCCGGGAAGAATCCATGGCGATCGAACACGCTGGAGTGGACAACCGAGTCTCCCCCTCCCCATGGGAACTTCGCCGGCGCCTTTCCCACCGTGTACCGCGGCCCTTATGAGTACAGTGTCCCCGATCGCGAGTCGGATTTTTGGCCGCAGGATGAACCGGACTAAGTGACCATGAGACCGATTGCTACGACCAGATCCACCGCAGGCATGGCCACCGGACAGTTGGCCGTCTGGTGGGTGGTAGCCTCCGAGATTGTCATCTTCGGCGGCCTGCTGGCGGCCTATATACAATACCGGATGTCCCATCCGGATTGGGCGGGATACGCAGAGCACACGAATGTGATCGCTGGCGCCTTCAACACCTTTGTGTTGCTGAGTTCCAGTCTGTCGGCAGTGCTGGCGCACCAGGCGGCCGAAGCGGGCGATGGCCGCAAGGCGGGCAAGCTGCTGGGATTGACCATGGTGGGAGCCCTCGTCTTTCTCACGGTCAAAGGCCTCGAATGGACCACCGAGATCCAGGCCGGGTACACGATCTCTTCCAACGGCTTCTGGGCGTTTTACTACACCGCTGCCGGGATTCACGCATTGCACGTCGTGGCCGGCGCCATCATCATGGGTTTTGTCGCCAGAGATGCCCTCGCTGGGAGGCAATTGCATCGTGTCGAGCTGATCGGCATCTATTGGCACTTCGTTGACATCGTCTGGATCTTCCTCTTCCCGTTGCTCTACATCGCCAAATAGGACGGAACTGTCGAATGGCCGAACATGCCGGGCCCGCGAGTTATGTGAAGATCTGGGTGGTCCTTCTCATCCTGCTGGGAGTCAGTATCGCCGGTCCCACCCTCGAGATCCAGGTGGTGACGATGATCACGGCCTTCGGCGTGGCCCTTGTGAAGGCCTACCTGGTGGCCAAGCACTTCATGCACGTGAATCTCCAACCTCGCTACGTCCTATATGTCCTGTGCACGTGTCTCACACTGATGCTCGTGTTCTGGGCTGGCACGGCGCCGGATATCTACAAGGATGAAGGCGCGAACTGGGTGAAGCACGGCGTTTCGCCTGCTCACTGAGATCTGGCGGATGGTGATGACAAGCGATGGCAGTGTGGCCTTTCGACGTGAGCCGCTGATTCCGAGCGCCGTGCTGGGCACACTCATGTTCGTGTTCAGCGAGATGATGATGTTTTCTGGGCTTATCAGTGCCGTAACGATCGCCAGGGCGTCCGCACCGGTCTGGCCTCCCGTGGCTGACGTGCCGCTTCCCGTGGCGGTCACGGCCTTCAACACCGCCGTTCTGCTCAGCAGTGGCCTGTTGCTGTTCTTCGGTGCAAGGGCGTACAGGACCGACCGACCGACCGCATCACGACTTCTCCTGATGTCGATGCTGACAGGCGCCTTTTTCGTCTGTTTCCAGGGCTACGAATGGATTCAGCTTCTGCGGCAGGGCCTTACCCTGCGTTCGAGCCTGAATGGTGGCTTCTTCTATTTGATCGTCGGCGCTCACGCTCTGCACGCTGTGGCGGGTCTCTCGGTGTTGTCCGTCGTGTATGTACACGTGAGACAGGCACGGTTGCGGGCCGATTTTCTTGCAGCGACCCAGGTCTTCTGGTATTTCGTCGTAGCCCTATGGCCTTTTCTGTATGTCAGGGTCTACCTATGAGAGCGGGCTCGAGCTGTCGATGGGCCGCCACTGTACCGGCTATGCTGGCGGCAATCGTCTTGCTCTTGTGTGCGGTCCCCGGGCACGCCTGCTCGGTTTGCTCCGCACCCAATTCTCCGAGTCCAGGGGCGTTCACCCTCAGCACGGTCTTCCTCTCCCTGCTGCCCCTGCTGATGGTGGGTGGCACGATCTACTGGATCCGCCGCGCCTGGCGACAGCGAGAAGCACTGCTGCAGACGCTGCCATACGGGGCCGATGTTGCGGCCTGAATCTCTTGGTACGATTGCCAGTGATAAACTGACAGGTGACAAACCGCGAGCGGGCCCTGGCCGTCCTCAGATATCAGCCCTACGACCGGCTGCCCCTTGTCCATTTCGGCTTCTGGTCGGGTCATACGTTGCAGAAGTGGGCCGCCGAAGGCCACCTGCCAGTCGCGGAGGCTGAAGCCTGGTCCGACGGCAACGAAGTAGACGCGATTATCTCCGAGCGTTTGGGCTTCGATCTCAACTGGCAGAGCATGTTCATCGCCTCCCATTGTCTCCATCCCGGCTTCGAGTCCAGCGTCGTCGACGAACTTGAGGACGGTTCGAGACACATCCTCAATGGCAATGGCGTCGTCGTCGTGCATCGCCCCGAGGCCGGCTCCATTCCCGCGGAGATCGATCACCTGCTGAAGGATCGTAGTTCGTGGGAACAACACTACCGCCACCGCCTTGAATGGTCTGAGGACCGTGTGACCAGCGCCATCGTGTGCCGCGGGGGACAGACCGTGCGTTTTGATGAAGGTGGCCTCGAAATTCTGCGCACCGCTGACTGGGACACACCATACGGCCTGCACTGTGGCAGCCTCTTCGGTCAGATCCGAGACATTCTGGGATTGACCGGGTCGGCCTATCTGTTGGCCGACGACGAGGCCCTGTTCGATGAGATCGTGCAGGTCGTAGGTGACATCTGTTTCCGCAATATCGAGTACATCCTACAGGCGGGCGCCCGGTTTGATTTTGCTCACTTCTGGGAGGACATCTGCTTCAAGAATGGCCCCTTGACCGTCCCCTCTGTGTTCGCCGAAAAAGTCGGCCCTCAGTACAGGCGAATCACCAGGCTGCTGAGTGACTACGACATCGACATCGTGTCCCTCGATAGCGATGGTCTCATCGACACGCTGGTTCCCATCTGGCTGGAGAATGGTGTCAATACCATGTTTCCCATCGAGGTCGGCACGTGGGGAGCAAGTATCCAACCTTGGCGACAGTTGTATGGCGAGCAGGTACGCGGCGTGGGGGGCATGAACAAAAATGTTTTCGCCCGTGACCGCGCTGCGGTAGATGCAGAGATCCAGCGCCTGCGACCCCTCGTCGATCTCGGGGGTTTCCTGCCGTGTCCCGATCACCGGATCGCCCCCGACGGTGAGTGGGAGCTCGTGCGCTACTACTGCTCCCGCATGCGTGAGGTGTTTGGCTGAGCACGCAAGAGGCTTCTGCATGCATGACTACGTGATCTTCCTTCATGCCGTCGACGCCCAGACCGCACGATCTGCAGCCGTCATCCGCGACCACTGCGCACACCTGGATCGCCTGGACGCAGAGGGTCGCCTGATCGCGGCGGGCCCTTTTGCCGACGCGGAGGCCGGTGGCTTGATCGTCGGTAGCTTCCCAGACTTGCAGCAGGCCGTCGCATTCGCCCAGTCAGATCCCTTCGTCAAAGGTGGTTACAGCCGGGCTCAGGTCCGACGCTGGGAATGGAGCTATCCGGAGAATGGCCACCTTGGAATCGTCGATCCCTTCCCGGGTAGCCATCCACGTTTCCTCAACAGCCTCCATCTTCGCGCCACGACCAGGCATTTCTCCCCACGACCCATCGCACACGAGTTGGTCGAGTTGCTGGTGGCCGCCGCCCTGGCCGCCCCATCGGAGTTTAACCTCCAGCCCTGGCGACCCGTTGTCTGCCACAGCTCGACGGATCGTCAGCGCCTGCAGCGCTGCTGCCGCGACCAGGTGCAGGTCAGCGCCGCGGCTCTTGCCGTCGTGTGTGCAGTCGATCCCCGCGTATTCGAGGATCAGGCACCCCGAGCGGCGGACGAACTCATCCTCCACGGAGAGCGATCACCGGAGCAACGCGACGAAACGATCGCTTTCATCCGCTCGTGCTTCGTGAATCCGCAGGACAGTGCGATCCGCAACGGGACCATCTTCGGGCACCAACTGCTGCTGGCCGGACTCAGCCGGGGTCTCGCAGGCTTCTGGCTGGGTGGCTTCGATCAAGACGCCCTTCATCAAGAGTTCGGCCTGCCGACGAGGGCCATCATCGCCGGTGTCATTGGCCTTGGGTGGCCGTCCGAACTGAACCATCCGCGCCCACGGCACACAATGGAACAGCTTGTTGGCTGGGGACATTGGCCCGGCGCATGACCGACCAATGCTGGAGGAGTGACATGGCCACACTGCTGCAAGACAAGCACCACATACTGCCCGCCGCCTAGCTGACAGAAGCCGTTCAGGACGCGCGCAACCGGACGCTGGCGCTGGTGGCCGATTTGAGTGACAGCCGGCTGTCGGTGCCGTTGATCGAAATCGTCAACCCCTTCCTCTGGGAACTTGGATATACGGCCTTCTTCTACGAGGCATTCCTTTTGCGGGCCCTCGACGGCATCAAACCGCTGATGGAGGGCGCCGATGATCTGTACAACTCCTTCACCGTCGAGCATGATAGCCGCTGGGGTCTCGCACTGCCGACGCGCGACGGTACGCTTCAATACAGTAGTCCTGCCCGATCTGGTGGCGGCCCTTGAGTCCGATGATGAATGGCTCGCCCGCAATGCCTCGCTGGCCATCGCCCGCCACGGGAAGTCCGCAGGAGACTTCGTCGAGCAACTTCAATGCACCGTGGCGCATCCGAATCGATATGTGCAGGCCAATGCCTTGAAGGCCCTTCAAAGAATCGACACACCCGCCTCGCGCACGGCGCTGATCGACGCCCTGCAGACCTCGCGCTGGTGCCCCATCACGACGCCGAAGACACCGTACTGATGCTTCGATTTCATACGAGCGGGGACGCCTTCACGCGAGGACGGCAACAGGGAGAGGCAACTCGCCTGCTGACACAGACCTGGATGTCTTCGGCCCTTGAGCAGTTGGCCGAAAACGGCGGCGGTTCCGTCGACGACCTGATCCACAGATCTCAACCGGAGATCAACCGATGGATCGCCCAATGGGAGGGCATCTTCCCGCCTGGCGTGCTCGAGTGTCGCGGCATCGCCGAGGGCCTCGGGTGGTCCTGGGAGAAGTATGCAACCGCCCTGTGTCACCATCGGCTGTCTGGTGACCTTCCCAAGTGCACCCTCGTGGGCCTTCGAGATGAGGGGCGCCCTTTGTTCGGCAAGACCGACGACATCGGTCTGCACCAGCTGGGACTGAATGTGATGGAGATCAGCCGACCCGATGTGGGCCACGCCCATCTGCACTTTCACTTTGCCGGCACACCATGGACAGTGGCCGGTGCGAACGCGGCAGGACTGATGATGGGGATGACGGGCATCCCCGGGCCCATGCGCGACGAGAACGGTCTGTTCCCGTTGATGGGCTTGCACACGGTGTTGCCCGCCTGCGCTTCGGTAGACGAGGCGATCTCCCACCTCGATCCCCTGCCCCTCAACGCCTACGGGTTCAGCCTCATGCTCGCCGATCGCGGCGGAGATTTCGCACTTGTTGAAAAGACCGGCGCCGGAATGACGGTGATCAGAGCAGATGACAAGCCACTCGTCCACACGAACCACATCCTCGACGACGTTTTCGTAGCGCAGAATCTGCAGCAGAGCGAGCCCATACTGTCCAACGGACAGCGTCGCTATGATACCGCGAAAAAGCGGGCTGCAGACGGTGTCAGCGTGGACTCGATTCTCGCTGACCGATCACCTCAAGGTGCGATCTGCCAGCAGGGCGAGGCCGGTCTGCACACGGACTTTGCCCTCCTCTTCGATGCGGTCAACGACAGGCTGTCACTGTGGGCGGGCTACCCGGGTGTCGTCGCACCAGAGATCATCGATGTAGGTGCTCTGCTGGGTTAGGAAAGGCCGCGCAGCGCGTGTTCGTCACTCAACAGGGAGGGGGCCTTCTCAAGCCAATCCTGGTCCAGAGCGCAGTCGCTGATACGATGCTTCAGAACGCGACCCCGAAGTGGGGAGGACCCTCCCGCCAGCTGTCCCACGCTGATATCCAACTGCGAGTCTACCACTGGGGATGGCAGGGCCGCCGAGGCAATGCAGGTTCCATCGATCCAGAGTGCCACACGATCTGCAGTGACCACACCCGCCAGATGATGTTTGCCTGCAGCAGGTATCGTGTGCGCCTGCACGCTCACGACTCCCGCCTCGGTATTGAGGACAAATGCGGGACCCGGCACCGATCCACCGAGGCCACCATTGTGACCGCAGTCCATCCAACGCAACTGGAATCTCGACCCCGACGACGCCGTGTCATATCGCAGGACCTGCCCGTGGGCGTGGATCTCACCGCTGGGTTCGTTCTGCCGCCACGGCGCCATGTACAAATAGCGTCCATCGAAGGCTCCGCCATTGAAGCCACCTGGATTGGGCGGTGCGAGCGCAGATCCATCGGCGGCTGACCATGCGGAGGCGTCGTCAAAGTTCTTCAACGTATCCAGACGCAACAGCCTTGCATGAAAACCATGGGCCGCACTATCCCCTTCCCAGAACGGAATGAAGTAGACGAAACGGCCATCGAAGGCAGCCCCGTCATATCCACGGCAGGTCAGCCCCGAAGTCGAGCCGGCATCGTACGTCGACCAGCCGCCGGAATTGGTGAAAGCCGATGACGAGTCGAATCGCACGACGGTACTGTGGGCGTAGGGTGTGTAATAGATGTAGCGACCGTCGAAGATGGCCCCCACACATCCCCCACTTTCCCCGGAATAAAACAGTCCTCGTGGATCGAACGACTCCCATGACTCCCCGTTCTCAAACGGGCTGGTCGTATCGAATCGCAGCATATCCCCACCGTCGAGGGGGACGAAATAGACATAACGACCATCGAAAACCGCGCCATCGTAGCAGAGACATCGTTCACCCACATGGGCGCCCACGTCGAAGCGAACCCAACTCGACGGCTCGTCGAAGGGAGCCGTCGTATCGTGGCGCAGGACCTGGCCACTGCGACCGTCGGCCTGATGATATCCAGGCGCGAAGTACACATACCGCCCGTCGAAGGCACCGCCCTGGTGTGAGATTGGCTCTCCCGGATCGAAGGCAGACCAACTGGTCTCATCGCTGAACTCAGACTGCATGTCATAACGAAGCACTCGACTGTGCATGTACTGACCGTCGGTGCGCGGCACGTAGTAGACGTATCGTCCCGTCGCCAGACAGCCATAGTACCCCCGAGTCTGGAGCCCTCCCGTTGCCCCTGCATCATAGGACTCCCAGGATGCGGAATCGTCGAAGGGCTTGGATACCGCAACGCGCAGCGCAATACCGTGGCGACCATCATTGTTGCACTGCGGCGAGAAATACACGTGACCCCTGGCGTAGACGGCGCCGAAGAACCCCTGTGTCGGCAGTCCTCCCGTTGAACCAGCATCGTAGGTGGCAAAGCGATCCATCGAATCGGCGAAGGACCACTGGGCAACGGCGGTCTGAACGGCCTCGGCGCGATCCTCGTCGATGTCGACCCACGCTTCGACGGTCAGTCCCTGTGTTTCTGTGGCCATGAGATGCTTGCCTTTCCGTCTTGCGTCGTTGATCGTTGATGTAGAGCATCAGAAACCTACGTCACCACTGCGATCGATGGCCACCATACCAAGCAGGAACTCAGCTTCCGGTCTGATTGATCATCCGAAAAAAAGAGGCGCGAATCACCAGGATTCCCACCTCTCGAGTCGACTCGCGGTCCATCGGCACACGGCGACGCGAGCTCGTATTCCCGCGCCACTGGCGAAATCGTGTGCCCAATTCCGCCCGACGAGCAACCGAAGGACTCGATGGCACAGTAGCCTCCGCGGTGGTACGCGGTCAAGTTCTGGGGCAGGCACTCATGGAAGCTTGGAGTTGCGCTTGTGCACCACGACCTCCAGTGCAAGCCAGACGGTGGCCATGACAGCGACGGCGGCGATGGCGCCCGCCAGAAAGGAGCCCGTCGCAGCAGACACGATGCCCATGGCGGGAGCCGCAGAGAAAGCCGCCTTGACCCATCGTGGAATCAGTGGTTTCCGAAGGAGATGGAGATCGTTCGGCGTCGCCACTTTGGATTCTGGGGATGGCTTGTTCATACCAAGACGAAGGTATTCGTGCGTCGTGGATGAGCAAACCTTGCGAATCTTGGTTAGAGTAGTCAGTCACACTTCAAGCAAGGGGTGCCGAACGCGCGAGACCTACCCAGAGACGAGCCTGCCAGAGACGAGCCTGGTCGTGAACTACAGACCACAGAACATCCAAGCTATCCTGTTTGATATGTAGAGCTGTGGCTCAGGATAGTATCATGATCCTCAGAGGTAGCGGTTTCATAGTGTCAGTCACAAGTGGCCAGAATTACCCGGCTTTGAGGGAAGAATGAGGGACAGGAGCCTCAAGGAGCAGGTTGGCAAGTTGTTCGATGTGTGCTCGACGTTCCTTCATGTACACTTCGACATATGCGTCGGTCACGGTTCCACGCTTGTGTCGTAAAGCTTCTTGAGTTTCTGCTCTACTCACACCGAGACTCTCAAGAATCGATGCGCCGGTCTTTCGGAAAGTGTGTAAGCTGACAAGTCGTACGCCGGCCTTGGCGATAGGTCTATCCTTCGCCCTAGCCAAGTACCAGCGGCGACTGAGTGGCTTCTGGCAGGAAGTCTGCGGACGGGGTCACAACGATGGGGGAACGGATGAAAATCGTCGACAGTCATCTGCACGTCTGGAGTGGTGATTACGCGACCTACCCATTCGTAGAAGGTCGGGCCGAAGCCGAACCGGCCACGGGTGAGATGCTGATCGATACGATGGATGCCGTCAGCGTGGATGCGGCGGTGATCGTGCAGCCTGCACACTACCTCTATGACAATCGGTATGTCACCGACTGCCTGCGGCGCTTCCCAGACCGGTTCGCCGCCGTGGGACTGGTAGATCAGCAGGCGCCGGACGCCATCGATCGACTCGATGAACTGTTGGACGCCGGATTTGGGGGACTGCGCATTCACCTCGCCTCCCGAGTCGATGACCCAGCGCAGTGGGCTACACCAGATCAAGACGCACTCTGGCGCCGTATGGCCGACGCCAAGGCCAGTTTCTGTGTTTTTGGACCGTCCAAACATCTACCGGCTGTGGAACCGATTATCGCCCGGCACCCGGATGTGCGTATCGTCCTGGACCATCTCGGCGGCCCCCCGGCACCTGCCGACGACGTCGAAGGACACGGCCTGCAGCTTGCCCTCGGGCTGGCGCAGTATCCTCAGGTGTCTGTGAAACTGACGCCGCAGGGACACAAATCATCAGAGCCCTATCCCCACAGCGACCTGTTCGATCTCTATCGGAAGTACTACGACGCCTACGGTCCTGAACGACTGATGTGGGGGACGAACTATCCGGGTATCCTGAAATCGACAGGATATGGACCCTCCCTCGAGCTGTTTCGCGACCATCTCTCCTTCTTCAGCGAGGCGGAACGTGAACGCCTTCTCGGTGGCACTGCGATGGAGATCTGGCCGAGCCTGGCTCGTTGAAGCTGTAGCTTGAGCCTGGGAGGGAGCCAACAGCTGAGTCTGAAGTCACCGGGGCGGCGGGCGCCGCTGGCGACGATTATCCAGCGTTATCCCGGTGTTCGGTAGCTGGGAAAGTAGTCGTAGTCCTCGAGCGAAATCGTCTCCCCGGGTGTCGCCCAGGGGAGGCCGAGTTCGCTGAAGTTCACACCCTGGCCAAATGCGTCCTGCACCGCGTCGGTCATGCCGCGGATGGCGATCTCACCTTTGGGGCCCTCGCAGCGCAGATCTTCCCCAAGCGGATGAATCGCCGACGATTCGTAGGATCCGCAGGCGATCAGGGTCTGCGTCCGGGCCACCTCCAGCGAACAGTGTGGGGTCGTGGCCAACGCATCGACTCCTGTCGGAGCCCCCGCTGCAATCCAGTCGATGGCCCCGCCCACCGATCGCTCGTCGATCTGGTCCTCAGCATCGAAGCTCTCTACGCGCCCATCATGCCAGCGAACGGTCAGCTGGTTATCGAAGCCGAATTCGAGACGGGCCGACGCGGTGTCGATGCCGAATCCCGGGCTCGTGTTCTGCTCGGTGGCGTGGCTGACGGCGAAACAGATTTCGACCTGCTCGCGAGTGGTGGTTCGAAGGCTCACCGTGTCTGCTGACCGAATCGGATTGGTGCTATACAACTCAGCCGTGATGGCGACCGGGCTGGCTGACGATTCGACCGTTGCCCCGGCCAGAAACCCCATGAGGTTCACCGAATGGGCCAGCGCGTTGTTATGAGGTCCATCCAACACCCACGTGTCGCCCACGGCCAGCTCGCCAGCCCACCCATTGCGGGAGAAGTAGTCGTCGCCGCGCGGCCAGCAGCCGAACCCTCTAATCCGCAGTACGCGGCCGAAGCGTTCTTCCACAAGCCAGCGCTTCAGTCGGTGGGTGGAGGGCTGATACAGGTGCTGAAAACCCACAGCGCAGGCGATGGTGCCGCGATCCCGGGCGGTGATCATGGCGTCTACATCCTGAATACTCCCTGCAGCGGGTTTTTCAACGAGCACGTTGACACCCGCCTCACAGGTGGCGATCACCATGGGTCGGTGCAAGGGGATCCCCGTGGGGATGCAGAGCAAGTCGACTTTCTGGCGTTCGGCTGCCAGCAACTGTCGCAGACTGTCATGGACAGCGACGCCTGATTCGTGCAGTGCGCCGATCTCGTCGGCAAACAGATCGTGATCGGGTGGTGGGGCCACCTGCGCAACATGCTCGGCTCGACCGTCGGCCACGAGACTGGCCAACGCTCGCCGATGGAAACCGGCGAAACCCCCCATGCCGACGATGGCGACGCCGACAGGTCTATTCGTCACGTACGACACCTTCCGACTGCACGCGATCATAGATTCCCTTGAACTCGGCGCTCTCATCGTCTTCCCAGATGTGAGAGCGGAATCCACGGATCATACCCTCTTCGGTTCCCGTTACCGTCGTCGGCGAGACGTACGATGGGCCGAACCATTTGGTCCCATAGGGCATCTCGAGAACGCCGACGTGGCGAGGCCTCTCCATGGGCTTCTGCTGAGAGCAGCGTTCAACGGCCGCTTCATCGACTTCGATCCCCAACCCTGGGCCTTCTGGGACCGGGGACGATCCGTCGATGACGGGAAGTGTCGTGGTCGTCACATCCTCTTCATACTGATCGTCGAGGTTGATCGAGTGAGCCGTGTGCGTTGGCAGGACAGCGGCCATGTGCATGGCCATCGCCTTGCCCAGCGTGCCAGACTCGTGTTGCAGGATGACCTGGATGTTCGCCTTGCCCAGGGCGAAGCCGCTGGCCACCGTGTCGAACATGGTCCCCGTTAGCATGAAGATGTCCGCCATCTCGTGCTTGTACTCCTGCATTCCCCCCATGTGCGTGCCGTGCATGATAATGGGAATGCGTGTCTGGCTGCGGATCTGGCGCCAGCCTTCGATGTCGGTTCGCACGAGTGGATCTTCGATGAACCCGACGATGGGATGGTTGCGCTCCAACTCTGAGATGATGGGCAGGACCGCCGCCAGGGACCGATTGTGATTGAAATCGTAGTGGATCCGGAATCCAGGCGGTGCCACTTCTTCGGCAAGTTGTGTCTGTTCGAAGACATCGTGCAGGGGACTTGTGTGGATCTTGAAGATGCGATATCCCTGCTCCGCTGCTCGCTTGATCTCGTCGCGAAAGTGTTCGGGCGACGCCGGGCGCGTCCAGGCGGCGACGGAGACCCAGTTGCGGCGCTTGGGCCCGAGCAACTTCCACACGGGGACCTCGAGGGCCTTGCCCATCAGGTCGTAAAGGGCCGTATTCATCCCAGGACCAAGGGTGAGTGTGTTGTTGATGAAATCGAAGGGCCGCTTGCCGATCAGTTCCTTGCCCGCATCGGGTTCGGGATGCGCCCAGGGGCGCACGCGAGTCTCTCCCCAGCCTACCAGTCCCGCATCGGTTGCCACTCGATAGAGGATCCGGTGGTCGATGCCATACATATCGACGCGGCGGTGGGCGTAGCGGGATGCGAGGCGCGGATAGATGGGAATGATGTCGACGTCGGTGATCTTCATGGTCTCGCTCCAGTCGCTTGAGGGCGGCGGCAATATTGACATTCGTCCGCCTGCTGTCTACCGTGCGGCGCCAATGACTGCATGACAACCCTCACAGATCCCGAAAGGCAAAACAGTGAAGATTGGACTCTACGCTTCCATGTTCGGCAAGGGAGTGAATCCACTTCCGGATATCGAGAGCTTCATCGATCTGGCCTACGAAGAGCGTCTTGATGTGATCGATCTGCGCAGCGATGTCGGTTTCAGCGATCACGATTCGACCTATCTCCTCGACACGAAGATGAGCTGTCTCAACAAGGGACTGGCCATCGGATATCTGGCGACGACGGGCCACTTTGTCGGCACTGAGGAGGAACTGCAGACCAAACTCGACCGCATTCGCACCGATCTGGACATTGCCGTCAAGCTCGGTGCCCCCTTGGTTCGCGTGTTCTGCGGTGAAACGCCGGAAGACGCGGCAGCCGGGAAACGGGAGATCGAGTGTTTCCAGGAGGCCTGTGACGAGGCGGCCCAACGGGGCATCGCCGTGGGGCTGCAGAATCACCCCTGCACCGGGGATGGCGTGGTGCGACTGATGGAACAGGTGGACCGCAGCAATTTCACCTTCATCCTCGACACAGGACAATGGGTCGGATCACCCGGGCGCCACGCAGGGGAGGCCCAACCAGGTCACGACATCTATCAGTACATGGAACAGACCGCAAAATACGCCTGCCACGTGCGCGCGAAGTTCTACAAGATTGACTCTGGCGCCGAGGAATGGCTCGACTACCCGCGAATCGTCGACATCCTGAAGGCGGCCGATTTCAATGGCACACTGGGTGTAGTTTTCGAAGGCAAGGACATCAATGACTGCGACGATCACGACGTGCTGCGCAGGGCGGCGGCACAACTTCGTCAGCTGGCAGGGTGAGGGATATCGACCATGAATCTGCCTCCCGATGAGTTTGTCACCGTATCAGAAGATCGGGAACTGGCTTTTCTACAGGCCTGTTTCGAGCACGTGGGGGTCGGCGCCGATCATGCCACGGTGATGGCGAGGTTGCTCACCAATTCTGATCTGCGTGGCGTGCGCAGCCACGGAATCGCCTGGGCGCCCGGCTACTGTCGAAAGTTCAACGAGGGCGATCTGAATACGACTCCCGATATCCGTGTCGTACACGAGAACCCGACAACGGTGATCGTCGATGGTGATGGTTTCCTCGGGTACGTGCCCACGATGATGGCTACTGAGGCAGCGATCGCCAAAGCGAAGCAGGTCGGCGTCGGGCTGGGATTGGTACGGCACATCGGGCACAATGGAGCAGCGGGCCACTACACACGAGTCTGTCGTGACGCTGGATGCATCGGTTTTGCCGTGCAAGGGTTCCGCGGCGATGGCGAGCGTCGTCATCAGGATCCCAAGCCACCGGCGACCTACACGGGGTTTCCACCCATGTCCTTCAGTATTCCAGCCAGAAATGAACCGGCCGTCGTCCTCGACATGGTGGCCCACGTCGTTTCGGGCTACAATGAGCCCGAGTTCGCCGACCTGCCCGAGCGAATCCCGGCCACGTTCTTCAAGGCCATGGGGCTGGTTGCGACGGCAAATCTTCTCGGTGGCGCGTTGACAGGGTTCACGCAGAACGAAGCAGATGAGATCGCCCGGCGGTTTCCAGGGGCGACGATGGGTGGCATGGTCCTGGCCATCGACATCGCCTCGGTGGTGCCCGAACAGGTGTTCGGTGCCGAGGTCGATCGATACATCCGTGCTGTATGCGAGTCCTTTGCGCCGATGCCCGGTCAGGACGAGGTGGTGATGCCCGGGCACATGGAGGAACGTATTCTGGCGCAGCACAAATCCACGGGAATCCGCTTCGGCGACCGAGAGCAGCAAGCGGCCCAACAGATGCACGACGACTGGGGTGTCCCACTGCCCTGGGATGAGGAGAGAAAGTGAGAGATGAGTGAGGTTCGACGATTTACACGCACACCATACTGCAGTGGAGCCGATGATCCGGAGCGCTCCGCCATCCGCGGTACCCTTCAGTTGGGGGAGACGGTCATCATCGAGACCGCCGGTGGGCATGACAACGACTACGAGCAGCAGGATTCACTGCAACCGGGGGCGGTCTTCGAAGTCCGGGAACATCGGTATTCCCGTCAGGGCCCCTTTGTCATCGATGGCATTGAGGCCGGGGACTGGGTGCAGATCGAGATTCTGGACATGGAGGTGGGACCCTACGGCTTCTATCGCAATGGCGGACCTCTGTGGGGGAGTATGCGCTGTATCGCGCCCGTACGAGACGGTCTTGTGCATTTTCCGCCCGATTTCGTGGTACCCGCTCGGCCCATGATCGGTTACGTGAGGCTTGAGTCCGTCGCTGGCTACGAGATCGATAGCGGTGGAAACATGGACTTCAACTCCGTGCAGCCTGGCAGCACCCTGCACATCCGGGCGCAGAAGCGAGGTGGACTCGTGAGTTTTACCGATGTCCACGCTCGCATGGGAGACGGCGAACTGACGGGTACAGGTGTCGAAATCGATTCAGCCCTGACGATCCGTGTGGATCGTTCTCCCGGGTTTCCCTGTCATGCGCCGGTGGTCGAGAAGACCCGCCATATCGAGGCCGAAGAGGAATGGCTGACCAGTGGGCAGGGCGGCAACTGGCAGGAGGCGATCAAGGCAGCGTGGATCGACATGATCGCGTTGATCAGCGACCGATATGAATGCACCGTGGAGGAGGCGAATCTGATTATCGGCACCATCGCTGATGCGCGGCCGGGTTATTCGGCGGGTGATCTGAGCAAACGCGGGCGACCCGGAGCCGGTTACATCACTGTGCAATTGGCGGTGACAAAACAACTGCGTCGAACGGGAGAGGCCTACAAGCCCTGACGAGGTCTTCAGTCCCGAGAGGACAAGTTCATCTCCAGTTCGACTGTGAGGCTCGCGACACGTTCCGCCAGGGTGGTCACGGCGGATGTGTAGGTCTCCTGCCACGCAGCCAGACTTGCAGAGTCACCTTCGAGGATCTCGTATTGCAGTCCGGGCAGCATCCAGGACGCATATCCGCTGAAGGGATCCGGTGATGCAAACAGGGATTGGCTCCAAGGGCGTCCCTGCAAGCCCGACTCGAGCAGGAAGCTCTTCTCCAGTTGCAGGAGGTGGTCGTTGAGGCGGCCGAGGGTCACCCGATCAGGACCGGCCTCGCCAGCGTCGGCCAAGAATCTCTGGCTGGCGTGACGATAGGCCTCGGTGGCGATGAAGAGTTCGGCGATCGAGTGATCCAAGGCAGACCAGTTCGCCTCGATGGATTCATCGGTGGCAAGTTGGCGGAGTGTGTGCACGTGTTTCTGCAGATCCACCGCGTATCGCCCCACGGCATAGGGTAACAGGTCGGCATTGGCCAGCCGCAGCGCGATCAGACCGTCGATACGAGAAAGGGTTGGGCCGTAGACGAATTCAGGATCACAAAAGGTCTCGTAAAAGGCGAAATCGTCGTATCCCGAGTGATAGAGCGATGGGCCTCCCATCCCGGGCCATGCCGACGGGATGCCGAGGTGGGTGTAGAAGCCTACGTGATCCGATCCGCCGCCCAGGTTTCCGACGGCCGGTTCAACACGTCCCTCTGTGACGGACATCCATCGTGTCAGCACACTGCCCCCATCATCATCGGGGTGTTCAACTGCACCCGCCGCGTCGATCAGCAATTGCTTGAGCGTCGGTGACGACGAACCACTTGGCCTTGGCCCCGCCACGGCCATATCCGCATTTACATAGGCCACTGCGTGTGCGAGTCGGTCTCGATACTGTTCGACAAATTCCGTCGATCCGATGATGCCATACTCCTCGGCATCCCAGTGACAGATGGTGATCGATCGACGGGGTGGATGCCGGCGTGACAGCTTTCCGAGCGCCTCAGCAAGGGTCAGAAGCATGGCCGTGCCGCCATTCGGATCGACGGCACCAAAGGTCCACGCATCGTAGTGTGATCCGAGCAGAATCTCCTGCTCGGGCCAGTCGGTTCCCTCGACGGTGCCACAGACGTTGATGACGCGGACCATCTGATGTGGTTGCTCGACTTGAATGCGGACGGTCAACTCGTCCGGGCCGGTCAGCCGATAGGCGAAGGGAAGCCCGCCTTGCCACCCTCTTGGTACGGCATCGCCCGTCATGCGCGACAAGATCTGTTCGGCGGCTCCATAGGGAAGGGGGACCACCGGGATCTCAGGTAGGGCTACTTCGGCTGCATCCAGCCGATCTACGTCGGCCACATCAAGGGGCAGGGCGGCAACAAAGGGCGTCAGCGGATCTCCGCTGTAGGGCAGGGTCTTAATCGAGCCTCTCTGTACCGTGCTCTCATTCCACTGCTTGCCCTCGGGATAGACCGGCCCACCGCGGTAACCGTAGTTGCCCGGGTCGGAATAGATGATCAGGCCGATGGCCCCTGCCTCCTCAGCGTATTTGGCCTTGAAACCGCGGAAGTTCCCTCCGTAGCGAGCGATCGCGATGCGTCCTTCGAGGGAGACGCCGATCTCTCGGAGCTGGGCGAAGTCTTCGCGTCGTCCATGATTCACATACACTACCGTCCCGGTTACATCACCCGAAGCGGAATAGGCGTTCCAGCCGGGTGTCAGGTCGGGGTGTGCGGAAAAGGGATCCTGCTCGACGATGTATTCCTGGTCGTTGAGGGGCAGGCGGATGGGTGTGACCAGCGCAACCCTCGACGAGGGAAGATGATGTGGCATCCACGCATCGTATTCGTGCCGCTCTACCCACAAACCGGCTTCATCCATGACCGTGGCGAGATAGTCCGCCAAGGCATAGTTGGCCGCAGAACCGGTCGGGTGGGGATCTCGCGTGAGTCTCTCCAGGTGCGCGCGGTATCCGTCGGCCTGGGGGAGGGGAAGGAAGACCTCTTCCCTCCGATGCTGATCCTGCGAACCCTTGGCGGTAAAACCGGCCAACAACTGGTAGACGTCATCGGCCGCGGCAGGTAGAGGACGAAAGCCCTGCAGCAGGAACAGACCCAGAAAGAGACCCAGAGAGAGGGAGCATTGACGTGAATGCATGAAGAGAGGTTCCTGCTGTGAGGTGCCTATTCAGTATCTCGAAAAAGGCCGATTCGTGAGCCCAGGAATTCAACCCCATCGGCGCGTCCTTCACGATCGTAGTCGTCGTGACCCGCTTCGTCGATGAGGATGGCCACATTCGGCGCGTCGCGGCCTCCCCAGTAACGAGTGCTGCCACCGTCTGCCTGCCCGGAGGGGCTTCGATACACGTCGTCGCCTTTCCCGTCGAAGAGGGCGGCGAATCCATTCATGGCTGATGCCCCCTGGCTCAAACCGGCACCCCGGTAGGTGTCATTGCCTTTCAGATCTACCAGGATGGCGACGCTGGCGTCCCAGCTTGCTCCCTGATTTGCTGTGATCTGGCCCTCGTAGGCGTCGTCGCCCTCCTCATCGACCAGCACACCGATCGCCTGGTGTGCCGAACTGGCCTGAGAATAACGAGTGGCCCGATAGTGGTCATCGCCCCGCCGATCAACGAGCCCCCCGAGACCGAAGAAGTATCCGACACCTTGGGAGAAGTTTCCCGCCTGATAGCGATCGTGCCCCTCTTCATCGAGCAGAAGGCCGATCCCGCCCGCGGCAAATCCTCGCAGACCACAACCAACCCCTTGCGCCCATCCCTCATACACGCCTTCGGTCCCGTACACCGAAGGGCGAGAACGATCGGTGACGTAGTGGTCATTGCCCTTCGAGTCGACGACGGCCGCAATCGCTCGTGGCCCGGCGAATCCTTGCGCAAAGCGCGCCGCCGAGTATAGATCAGAACCTTTCATATCGTGCAGCAAGGCAACGCCAAACATGGCTGAGCCCTGTGTCATGACATCACCGAGATAGATGTCATCTCCTTCACGATCCAACAACAGTGCTGCGCCGCCAAAGGCACTGGCTACACCCAACGTGCCCCCTTCGTACACATCGTCTCCCTTTACATCGATCAGGGCGACGACGCCACCAACGGCGCCGACCACACCTCCGAGTCGACGATCGACATATCGATCATCTCCGCCCAGATCGACCACGAGGGCGACAGGCGCCTGGGCATGCACCCGAGCGCCACCCAGATACAGATCATCGCCACCCAGGTCGATGATGACGGCCGCGTCCTCTCCATACACGTTGGCGCCTTTTCCCCCGACCACCACCCAACCCCAGCTGGTGGGCTGAGCAAACCGAATCTCACCTGTAAACGCCGCTGGAAGGTCAGCATCCACGATATGGGGAAGACCCTTCGCCGCATCACGAATCCGACGTAATTGATCGGGTGTACCCAGGTGGGACAGTTCGATCAATGACGCCGCCATAAGGCCCACATCCACCTTCTTGGCCCAGCGCAGCGTTGCCTGATGCCGATGGGTTTCCTGTCGGTTCTCCTCGTCGAGGTAAAGGCTCTTGTCGAATCGATCGAGAAGAGCGTGGATAGCTCGACCCAGGTTCCCGGGCGTCGTGTCGGGCAAGGCCTGGTGCGACAACCGTCCGGCCCTCCACAGGACACCCAACAGCGGCGGGTATAGAGAACTGGCGGTCAGTGCCGCGAACACCGTGTCGGGCGATGTCTCAAGCGGGATCACGTCAACATCGAGACGTGACGCCATCGCGCCAACTCGCTCGGCGAGGGTTCCTGCAGACAACCGATCTGCGAGGTCCGTGATCGGGCGCGCCGCCGCCGTGGGATGCAAGAGCGCAAAGTCCACGTCGGCGAGTCGCGTATCGTGTCCGTAGGCCACCGCATCGTCGCCAAAGGCACGCAGCAGGTCGGCAAGCGCGTCGTTGGCGCCGAGGCGGGTGAGCAATTGCTCCATCGAATGCTGCACAGTCCCCGGCGTATCCAGCCACCGATCGTGGCGTGGCAGCAGACCCGGCGGGGGGCGTCGCTGTTCGATCATCAGACCGTAGAGACGCCGTCGATCGGTGACACCACAGCTGAGTTGGAGCGGCTCACCCTTGCGGCGCAGGTGCAGGACAACGGAACTATCGGGGGGCAGGCTCTGGATGTAGTCAAGAGTTTCCTGCAGGGAAGTGAGGCGATAAGCATCTGCCCCTCGTAGCCGATCTCCCTCCAACACGCCGGCGTGATCGGCAGGACTGTCCACCCGTACATGGGTAACCCGCAAGTTGTCGCCAGACCCGGCCAGACGCATGCCGACGACGCCAAAGTGCCTAGGCAGATCGTCGGGCAACGGTTCCAGGGCCGGCTCCTGCGCCCCGGCAGCGTCCAGGAGGACGAGCAGAGAGAGGATCAACCCATATCGCTGCCGACGATTCAGCACACATCGCTGCAGACGCCGGATCGGTTGTTCGAGCATGACCCAACGGTAGGGACGGTGCCGAGTGGGAGCCAGTCAGCAGGCGGCATGACTGGGAATTCAGCTCGTGTATATTACACACAGCAAAAAAGAGGGATTCGATCCCTCCTCTCTACTTCGTCATAGTTCACTAGAAAGCAGATCTTCCAATGATCCAAATTGCCGAAGTGCTTCCGCCGCGATACACCCCCCTCTGGGATATGGTCAAACAGTGCGGAGTTGACCACGTGGTGGGAACGATGGATATGAGCCGCGGCACCGAGAATGTGGCTCGGGACGATCTTCCCTGGGGCTACAATTCGCTCGTGAGAATCAAGACGGCTTACGAAGACTTCGGCTTCAACTTCAACGTTCTTGAGTCGCGTCCTCCCCTGAACAAGGCGAAACTCGGCTTGCCCGGCCGCGATGAAGAGATCGAGGCGGCCTGTGATCTCATCCGCAATCTGGGGGCTCTGGGCATCGGCGTCTGGTGCTACGAGTGGATGCCCGTGTTCAACTGGAGTCGCACGTCATCCACCAAGCGTGGGCGCGGTGGTGCTCTCGTGACGGCGTATGATCACAAACTTATGGAGAATGCACCCCTCACCGAGGCGGGTGAGGTCGGCGAAGAGGCCCTGTGGGACAATCTCAGATACTTCCTGGAGAAGGTGATCCCCGTGGCGGAGAAGGCAGGCGTGCAGTTGGCGATGCACCCTGACGATCCGCCACTGTCACCGATTCGCGGGCTGGGGCGCATCATGCGATCTGTCGACAACTATCAGCGCCTCGTCGACCTGGTGCCTTCCGAGGTCAATGGGATCTGCCTGTGCCAGGGGAATTTCACGCTCATGACTGGTGATCTACCAACCGCAATCAGGCAGTTCGGCAAGCAGGACAAGATCTTCTTCGTCCACTTCCGCGACGTACGTGGCACGCCTGTGGAGTTCGAGGAGACCTTTCACGACGAAGGCCAGACCGATATGAACGCCTGCATGCAGGCCTATCGGGATGTCGGTTTCGACGGCGTCCTGCGGCCAGACCATGTGCCGACCATGGAGGGCGACAGCAACGACAATCCAGCCTATTCGGCCCTCGGGAGGCTGTTCGCCATCGGTTACATCAAGGGGCTGCGCGAGTCGACGTACGCGGCGAACTGAAAAGGAGGGGTTGCCCGTCTTCGGGCAACCCCATGCGCCGAGCCGTCACGACCAGAGCCGGTCGTGGGCGGTTTCAGCATCCCAGTCGTGAGTTGCCTCGAAGTATCCCGGATCCTTCGGATTGAGGTGGCTGCGCAGCACCTCCTCATTCACGTCTGTGAAGCCGAGGCCCGGGCCTTCCGGAACCTGGATATACCCATCCTGAATCAGCGGGACGGGGAGCCCGTCGACCATCTGGCTCCAGATGTCGATCTCGTCGACAGAGTGATTCTCCAGGACCATGAAATTCTCCGACGCGGCAGCACAATGGACCGCGGCCAGGGCGGCGATGGGCGACATGGCCATGTGGAAAGCCATGGCGACACCCGCCTCCTGCGCCATATCGCAGATCTTCTTGGTTTCGAGAATGCCCCCGGAGGACGCCAGGTCTGGATGGGCGACGGCGATTGCTCGATTCTCAAACAGGGCAGCGAAATCCTCCTTCAGATAGATGTCTTCGCCCGTACACACAGGCGTGTCTACAGAATCGGCGAGGCGTTTCCACTCATCGACGAACTGCCACGGGATCATGTCCTCGTACCAGGCCAGGGCAAACTGATCGAGCGCCTTGCCGAGGCGGATGCAAGATTCGACCCCGATATGGCCGAAGTGATCGACGGCCAGGGGGATCTCATAACCGATGGCGTCTCGCACGTGGGCCACATATTCGCATAGAAGGTCGATACCCTTGTTGGTGATCTGAATCCCCGTGAAGGGGTGCATGACCGTGGACGATGTGAGCATCTCAGGGGGAGAGATGAGGGTATCGGGGATGCCGCGCAGAAGCCCGATGCCCACGTCCATCTTGAGGAACTTGTAGCCCATGTCCATGCGAGCCTTCAACCGCTGGCCCATTTCCCGGCCGTCGGGAACGGATGTGGTGTCACAATAACAGAGGATCTTGTCGCGGAACTTGCCCCCCGCCAACTGATAGGCAGGGACCCCATACGCCTTGCCTGCAAGATCCATCAGGGCCATTTCGATCGCACAGACACCACCGCCCTGGCGCGCATGGTGCCCGAACTGCTTGATCCGGCGGAAGAGTCGATCCACATCACATGGATTCTCGCCCATGAGGCGACTCTTGAGCATTAGCCCATAGGTTTTGCTCCCACCGTCGCGGATGTCGCCATATCCGCTGATGCCCTGGTTGGTGTCGATGCGCAGAATCAGCCCGCGCAAGGGATCGCTGCGAACGTCGCAGATCCGCATATCCGTGATCCGCAGCTCGTTTGGGCGCGAGTTCGTATTTACGTGACTTTCGGTGTCGCTCATTCCTGGTCCTCACCGTTCCTGGTCCTGCACGGGAAGTTCATCTGAGCTCACAACTCAGCATAGATCGCCTGCCGCCGCAAGTCTGACGCTTGCTCCTGCCCCTTGCTCCGCTGATCTTCCACCGCCATGAAAAGCTGGTGCTTTCTCTCTCGACTTTCCGTTTTCTCCTGTCTGGCCCTGCTGGTGGGGTGTACCTGGCGATCTCAGGCACCTGCTCCGGGGTCTCAGATTGTCGGCGGCGCTGCCTTCCACGCCTATGTCTCGTCGAGATCCCAAAGCGCTTCTGAGTTGGATTCCGTCTACGTCCCCTGGGTGGCTGTGCTCCCCTTTCATGACGATTCAGGCTTCCGGCAGGGCGTGTTCGAGTTGCCGAACGACATTCCCCGGATGTTGGGCGGGGCGCTAGAAGAGGGGCAGATCTGCCGGGTCGTACCCGCCGAGGTCGTTGAAGAACTGGTGGCCGGGCGAGGTCATTCCTGGGCCGAGACGCATCTGAGCGTACTCGGAGACAGCTTGCAGGTTGACCACATCATCAGTGGCGTCGTACTCGACTACAACTTCAAAAGGCTACACCTCGGCGATCCACTGATCGGCGGCTACAAGTCGTGGGAGGGCATTGCAGAGGTGGCCGTCGCCCTGCACAGCGGTGGCGGTTTCGATCGGCTGAACACGTCGACAGCGCGCCATGAGTCGCGCAATCGAGGCGTTGGACTCGATCTGCTCGGCAAGCCGCGCGAGGGGGATTTGCACTTCGTACGTTTGGAGGAAATGGAGCACGGAGGTCCAGAGTTTCTTGAGACAGCACTGGGGGAAGCGACGAGACTGACCATCCAGCAAATCACGACAGAGCTACTCCCAGTCCTGCAGCCGAGACAACTGGTGGGACTCGACCGCGTGCCCACGGTGCTTTCGGTTTCAGGCGACGATCTATTCATCGATATCGGCATCGAGCAGGGCGTGCAGCCTGGCTATCGGTTCGCTGTCGAAGGTGTGCCCGGCGACGCGTCCCCTATCGTAGAAGTAGAGGACGTGATCTCAGCCAACGTGTCCCGCGTGGTGGCTTTGCGTGGGGGAGAGTTGATCAGAGCCGGTCAAGCTTTGAGACACATCGAAGCAAACCGCGTTGACCCACAGGGGCGATGACCCGATGGCACGAATCGACCTGATAACACGAATCACAACGACGGCGCTGGTCACATGGCTCTGCCTGCTGATGCTGCACGGCGCCGCTGATGCTCAATCCCCACTTCTGCTGGGCGAGTGGCACAACGTTCAGGCGTCGGAGAATTTCGACCTCGACAGTCGATTGATGCTGCACGAGGGAGGGGTCGCTCACGTCGAGTTGGCTGGACCATTCAGTCAGGCCTATCTGGCGGCGTCCGACGATGAGGATGTCCAACAACTGGCAGACATCTTCCCCGATGGTCTGCGGGTGCAGATCGTGGCAGATGGCACCTGGACCGCCACAGATGACTCGCTGACGCTCGATTTTCCCGACCCCGATCTGATGATCAATGGAGGTAACTTCGAAGCGTTCATCACCACCATTGCCACCGCCCTTGCAGCGCCGGTCATCAGGCAGCTCAACCTGCCCCCGGACCAGGAGCCAGCGGTGATCGCCACATTTGTCGGCCTGCTGGAGGAAGATCTCACTGAGCAGGATGTGACCGATCAGGCTTTCGCCAACAATGGGCAACCGGTGGCGTATAGACTGGAGCAGGGGGCTCTCATCCTGACCGACGCCGATGGGGTGGATGCACGCTGGCACAGCTTGACGGCAGCGAGTGTGGAAATGATGGGGTGGGGGCAGTTCAAGCGCCGCACGGCCGCAGGCGCCGTGTGGAAGACCGAATAATCACCCTGACGCTACCGCTGCAGAGTCTCGTTTGGCTATCTGCGCCCCGTTGGGACCCCCGCTATTAAGCGTCTTATTTAGAGCTATATAGATCGTTTGGCCAGTATGATGTCTGGAAAGGGCAAACGATTTGCTTGACATCTCTAAAATTGAGAAGTAAGGTTCCCACCTTGTGGGCCCAATTTGTGCCGGTCAAGGCAGGCGTAGATCGGCTTTTGCTGGAGCAAACCACGAAACCCTTTCGGCCACTGGATTTCGAGAAATCCGATGGCCGGTGCAGCATCACACCATCATCCCTGAGGAGGGAATCTCCTTATGTTGCGCAAGCTAACGATCGTAGCTGCCGCCATCGCTCTGATGGCCGGTACCGCGAGCGCCCAGTTCCTCCACATCGGAGATCCGGATGTGCAGTTGGCGGATCTCACCAGTGGCGGTAAGCCTAACACACTTACCATTTCAGGCATTTCGGGAATCGCCGACTATGCCTTTGGTGGCGCACCTCTCGATGTTTCGTTCAATCTGGACGGCTCGGGTGCGACAGTGTGGTTGATTGTCTACACAGCTGGAAAGTCTGCTCCTTACACCATCGAAGGTGCAGGCCCTGGCCCGTATGCCGACCCAGAGAATGCTGCTCCCGGTTGGCACGTGTACAGCGGTGTGAACACGCTGGTCGCCAAGACTTCAGGTGAGCGCCTCGGCGAGGGTGCCAACACGATCACCTGGAATGGCCTTGATAAGCACGGCAATCCGGTGCCGCCTGGTTCCTACAATCTCTTTATCGCTGCCTTCGATGACGAAGCCACACCCCACGTCGTCGGTGTCGGTACCCGCCAGTTTGGATCGGGTGCGACGGTCTACTTCAACACCCAGCGTGGTGAGATCGTCAACTTCAATGGCGGTGAAGTCTCCAACATGGAAAACGACTGGATCAGCAACCTCGAGGGTTTCGATCTGATCGACAACCAGGCTGTTGCTGATGCATGCGCCGGGCGTGAAGGCTGTGGGGCGGGTATCCACAGTGCGACGCCGCTGAACGGGGGACTCACCGACTGGATCGGCAACAATCGTGGTGGTGGCGTGGGCTGGCTCTATCGTTTCCAATACGACTGGGACACGCGTCAGGTCACGACGGTCGAGGACTGGGGCGTCGACAACGGAGCCGAGAATGGCATTCTGAGCCTGGGCGAGATCCTACCTGGTCGTCAGTATCACTCGACGACCGACGCTGCCAAGGGTGAGGTCTACGCGACGGCCGGCGTGTCCGGTACCGTTTCTAAGGTCTCCACCTGGAGCGTGGGCGACGCTTCATTCATTCCGGCCAAGGACTGGGATCTCTCTGACCTGTTCCTCTACGACAACAATGGTTCCGATCGCTCCGGCGGTCCGGGAACGCTCGCTCGTTTCTTCAATGGTGCGCCCGATCCTGCAGGAATCACGATGTCCGGTCACCATACGTCCCTCACAGCTCGTATGGACTATAACGGTAACATCAAGTATCTGAACCGCAACGGTGACGGATTTGGTGACTCGCGCACCTTCGCCGACGGTACGTTCGGTGAGTTCGAGTATGGTCACACGGAGGCGCCTGCCTTCAAGTACAGCCTGTACTCCACGAAGTACGGTTGGGTGACCAACATCGAAGCTGGTACCGACAACTCCAAGAATGGCTTCATGCTGGGTGAAGATGGTTCGGGCCTCTTCCACTTCGAGCCGAAGCGGATTCCCATCACCTGGCCGCAGCTCAACGTCATCATCGACGAAGACGGCGATTGGGACGGCATGTACATGCAGGTCGGTGGATTTGGCGATGCAGCTCTCGCCAACGACTTCATCCCCGAGCCGGTGCCGAACGAGGATGGTTCGATTCCTCTGGCCATCCTCTCGCGTTATCCGATCGTGCAGCTGCCGTACGACCAGAAGCGCGTTCCTCTCGGCAACCCTCCGACCGCGATTCTCGAGCAGTCGGCTGAGGTTCCTGACGGTTTCGAGCTGAGCGAGGCGTATCCCAACCCGTTCAACCCCGAGACCACAATCCGCTTCCAGTTGCCGACGGCTGAGCACTTCACCATCACCGTCTACAACGAGAATGGTCAGGCTGTTCGCACCCTCGCCGACCAGCAGTTGGGTCCGGGTACGTTCGACATTACCTGGGACGGCCAGGACGACAACGGCCGTTCGGTGGCGTCTGGTGTCTATATGTATCTGATCGAGGGGCCGAACCTTCGTACGCACAAGAAGGTTACGCTCCTGAAGTAGTTCGTTTTTTGTGAATACGGAGGGGGCTCCCGGCGACGGGGGCCCCCTTTCTGCACGTTTCTGTCCGTCTTCCGTAAAACTCGATCCCCCGATTGAGGTCACCCCATGGCCCGGTTTCGTCTCAGCGGCTTCTGGCTTGCGCTGATTGCCGTTTTCCTCGCGGCGAGTGTCCATGCACAGCCCACTCGCACCGTCATCAACACCTGGCCATCGACGACACACTATCTGGGTTTTGCACAGTTTTCCGGGAAAGATGACGGTCAGATTCGCATCTCAGCGGCTGGTGCATATACGCTGTATCTCAATGGTGACCTTGTCGGGGCAGATGACGATCCGACCACGGTCGAGACCTACCAGGTATCGTTCAGAAATCGCGAAAATGTGATCGCCGTCGTTTCCGAACACGACGGCAGCAATTCCCCCTACGGGTTGTTCGTCGTCATCGAGAGTCCGCAGGGAACGATTGCCAGTTCCGCCGAAGACCGCCTGGCCCCATGGTTCTGGAGCGATGCGGCACTACCGAACGAAGCCGGGGCGGACTGGACCGAACCACGGTTGAGTCGTCTCGACGATCTCGAGTTGGATGATGTTCCCGTCGTCTTCACACCCGTCCAGACGGGCACCTTCGATCCAACGGGATTTGCCGATTTTGCCGATATAGATATGACCCGTGCCAAGAGCATCGCCGGGTACGGTGGCGGAATCGATGGAAGTCTCGACGGACTGCAGTTGCGTTCACTGGTGGGCACCAATATTGCCTTCAGCTCGCTGTCTGATCAGCCACGCCTCGTCGATGGCGACGTGTCCAGTGCGGTGTCTTTCCGGAGAGGGGCGACATCGCTGCTGCAGCGGGTGCAGACAGATCTCGGTAGATTAATCACCATCGACCGTGTGCGCGTGGTGACTCAACCCCCGAGCAAGTCGAGTTCCTACGAAAACAACTCGCTGCGTGGCTACAGCATTCTCGTCAGCAAAGATGGTGTCGGTTTTACTGAGGTAGCGGCACGCAATCAGATTGAGACCTTCCGCGAGACGGAGGTCACCTTCGCGCCGATCGCGGCTCGACACGTTCGCCTGGTGGTGACCGAGTTCTCCGCCCGCGACGCTTCGCCGCAAGTGGCTGAGTTAGAGGTGTTCGGTGTCGGTCTCGACCAGCAGGGAACGTTCCGGTCTCTGGCTCTCGATCTGGGAACGAGCCAACCGAAGAATTTCGACAGTGCCCAATGGTTTGGTGAACTGGGCAAGGCGAGTGAACTGGAACTGCGCTTTCGATCGGGCAATGATGGGGTGAGTTGGAGCACCTGGTCACCGTGGGCCGCAGACAGTGTCATCGCCCTGCAAGTCCCAGAGCCGGCCCAGTGGCTTCAGTTCGAAGCACGAATGGAGACGCGAGACCTTTTCGCAGGCCCGCGACTCGACAGCATCGTCGTCAACTTCAATACAGATGACCTCCCTGTGGCTAGTGCGGCCAGTTCCATCACGCCGTTGCAGGTGGATATCGGCGTCGATACGGATTTCACCTACACGCTCGATGTTGAAGTGGATGGCTCAAGCGTCGGTGTCGAGAGGATCGTCGTCTTGACTCCGTATCCGGCCGCGTTGAATACATCTTCCGTCACCGGCCTGGGCGCCTCGGCGATTGATCTGGCCAACACATACAGCACGAATGACTCCCTCGTCATTAGTTTGACGCCCCCCTTGGCGGCCTCGACGCAGGTCACCTTCGATTTCAGCTCTCGACTGCTTTCTGGCAGTCACGCATTTACGGCGTTGGTCGCCTCGCCAGGGTCCAGGAATCCGTTGCTGGCCGTGACCCGTGAAGATGCCATCGATACGCTGTCGACGATCGTCGAGGCGCTCCAACTGTCCTTCCCGGTTCTGTCTGAGGTCGCTCCGAATCCACGGGTGGTAACGCCCAACGATGATGGTGCCAACGAATGGGCCACTATCGGTTTCGTCCTCGGTCGTGTCACGCAAGTGCCGGTACATGTTGAGATCTACGATCTGGCGGGTCGCCTCGTACGCCGCCTGCCAGAGCGGATGCTGCGAGCCGGGAGTTACCTCGGCGGCCAAGACGATCCAACGCATCCCGGTGCCTGGAATGGTCGCAACGACGCGGGGGACCTCGTTCCCCCCGGCACGTATGTCTTTCGTCTGGTGGTCGACATAGACCCCGATGCCGAGACGTCCGTCGGCCTCGTCGGCGTCGCCTACTGAGCGCCCAACGCACTCCATGCATCGAAACGGTCTACACCGTCTGTTGTTCGCACGCGTCTTCATCGCGGGGATGGCTCTGTGTCTGACTGCCAGTGTGTGTGCTCCCGTTTCAGCCCAGTTTCTATCGCGCGACTTTCGCGAACTGTGGGCCAACGAGGTCTTCGAGAACTACGGCCCGGGTGGCTATCGCGACTACGATTTCGGCGAAGAGAACCGTCGCTTCGATCTATTCGGTGATCTCATCGTCGACGGTGTCGACATCGTGCACATGGAAGAGGTGCGGCGCGATCGTCCAGGACTCCGCGGCAGCTATGAACAGAGGAATGGTCGCTACGATCGCTTCTTCGACAAACTGGTAATCGCCAATGAGGGGTTCGGTCCCTGGTCGACGAGGCTGATCATCGGCGATCACATCAGCACCCATTTCACCCCCATGACGCTCAACATGCCGCGGTTCAATGGGATGCGCTGGGATGGTTCGTCGAGCAGCAACAGCTTCACCGTCATTGCAAGTCACTTCACCGATCCTGTCATCGTTCCGAACAACGCTGACATCGAGACAGACTTCAATCGTCGACGGATCTTCGGGACATCAGCTCTGGCGGGTCACTGGGAGAGTCAGATCGGTGGCGCCCTGCGCATCGGCACGACGTTCATCAATACCCACCGCTTCGATTCAGAAGCGGGAACCGACCTCAATGGCATGCGCGGTACGGTCCCGAGGGTCATGCACGGTGGGCTGCGCAAGCTCTTCGTCTTCGTCACCGATGACAACCCAGAGAATGACACGCCCGGGGCGACGGTCCACGAACTGAGCATGTTCATCGACGGCAACGAAGTATTGCCACTTCGTGTCGCCCAGATCGATCACCTGCTGCAGCAACTGCCTGTCACGCCTGATCTGACCAGTACGATCCTGCTGAAATCCAATGAAGTCAGTTTCCTGCGCAAGAACGGTCCTTGGCTCCAACCGGTTATCGATGCGAGCAACACGCCCTTCTTCACAGCAGTCCTTGGCGATATCTCTCACACCGTAGCCCCCGCCTCCTTGAGAAGCCCGTTGTCGGCCGCCGGTGACAACGTGGTGTTTTACGAGTTCGAAGTGCCCGACACGACGCGCAACATTGAGTTTGAGGCGGTCGTCAGCGACGACTATAGCATCGACATCGCTGGGGCGATGAACGTACCTGTCTTCGCGTCTCGCGCGACCGACTTCTACTACGACTGGCAGAATACGGCGCGTGCCGAAGGTGCCCCCGGAGGTGGAGCGAATCTCAAGCGAATCCGCTTCGATTACGGATTCCCAACGGGGCTTAATATCCTGGGCGCAAACTTCGAAGCTCATTTTCTTGGCTTTGACGCCCGGGGCGAGTTCGCGCGTAGCACCCGATTCTACAAGGTGCCAGCCGCAGGGGGAGAACGATCGAAGGAAGAGGCGGATACCTACTACCTCCAGATTGCCCGTGAACTTCGGGAAGGGTTGAACGTTGGCTTCGAAGTCTTCGACGTGCCTGGAGACTACACCACAAGCTTCTCGCGTTTCAGATTGTCCAACTCGAGCACCAGTATCGGCGGACGGTTGTATCAGCCGGTGCAGTTGGTGGCTGACAACGACGATCTCGACCAGTGGGAGGATCGAATAGAGCACAATGATCCCCTCGCACCGGAGGCCACCTCAACCTCGGCGCCAGGTCATGGTGTATTCCCGGGTCTCGATCCTGACAATGACGGTGTCCTCGACTTCAATATTGACAATGGCCGAGGCACCGACGCCTTCCAGCCCTTCCTCGGCTATGTCGCCGAGCCGCCAGAGTTGGTTTACGGAGATGATTTCAACAACAACGGCGTCGCGGACTTCCGCGAGAATGACAACCTGCCAGACTATCTGTATCCCCTCGATCACAAGGGATACCACACGCGCCTCGACTATCAACTCACGTCGAATACGCAGTTGCGCGCCGGTTTATACGCCATCGATCAGCCAGAGCTGGGTCGACGCAATGACACTCGATACATCGAGGGGCGTTACCTGCGTCAGTGGGACCAAAGCGGATATCTGCGGATCAATCAACGTTTCAAGTGGCTGAAGGACGATACGCCGAACACGATCTATTCATCGGCCGTGATCAATGACCCCTTTTCCCGGACATACGTCCTCGACAACGACCTGCTGCAGGGTCGCAACAGTCGAAACAGCCTGACATATGTTGAGTGGGGTCTGACGACGATTCCGAAGGTCAATATCCGGAACATCGTCTCGGTGGGCCTGACCGACATCAACGGTGAAGCGCCAGATGACCCGCTGTTCACGCGACCGGGTTCGGTGACCGAGTTGTCTGCCGTCAGCAAGGCCGACTACACATGGCGTCGCGGCCGTTTCACGCTGACGCCGCAGATCAAGCACATCTACCAGTACACGAAGGTGCCAGAGCGCGACATTCCCGAGCGCCAGCGACGCTGGATCATGCCGATCCTTCGCGCCGACATGCAGGTGGGCCCCCGAACGGTCTTGAAGACGGGTATTCAGGGGCTTCCTCTGCTCAACGAACGCACGTCGGATCCGGCAAATCCCGAACAGAACTTCCGACGGCGTACGTACACGGCCTTCCTGCAGAATCGCAGCAACTATCAGGGGTATGACCTCACCGTCCTGATGGGCATCTATCGCACGAAGGTGAACTACACGGGCTCAACGCGGCCTTCGTCCGGGTCCCTTGAGTACTTCTTCCGGGTGTATATCGGCTAATGCGTACCCTGGTGAAGTTCCTGCGCGCTTTCGCGCCATTGGCGGCCCTCACGCTGGCCATTCCGGCACAAGCCCCGGCGGAGCTGTTGTTCCGTCCGGGTCAGCCTTACGTGAACTACGCCTACGAGAGTTATCGGGCTTACGACTCTATTCTCTTCGGTCGTGACCGGACGCCACAGTTTGACGCGTTGGGTCAGTTCGTGATGAATGGAATCGACGTCTTTGAGATGCAGGAGTTCCGTTCGATCAGCCCCTCACCGGGTAGCATCGTACGCAAACCCCAGCTCTACGGGACCTACCTGAATCGACTCGTCGTCGCCGACGACAGTTACAAGGGCGTCACAACACGCTTCATCATCGGCGACCGGATCCGCGCCAAGTTCACGCCGCTGACCCTCGACCTGGCAGCCATGAACGGGATGCGACTCGATTCGCACTTCCGCGGCGGATCTCTCGTGCTGGTGACCTCGCGTGTGGACAAGCCGATCTTCGAGGCCCTGCAGAACAATGACCACCGGATTCACGGCTCTGAATCGTCTGAATTCATCCCACGATGGGCGACCTATCTCATGGGAGCCGATCTGCGCACGCAGCTGCAGGGGCTCGATGCGGGTTTCTCGTGGGTCAACCAGTTCCGTACAGACAGTCTTCGCGATCTGGGTGAGAACAGTTTCAAGGGCACCCTGCCGAGCATCGGTGTCGCACCACAGTGGGTGGTCGTTCGTGTGGCTGACCAGTACGTGGACGACGCTGTTGGTGCTCGGGTACGTGGTGCCACCCTCTATCTGAATGGTCAGCCCTTTCGGCCCGAGGTCGCTGCCTACGACAAGACCACGCCTGATCGTCTGACCATGACCGTTACCCTCGATCCTGACAGAGCGGTCATCCCACCGGCGGGACGGGACAACTCGAATACTCTGGTCATCGAACAACCACATCAACTGCCCTCACCTGAGGGCTTTTACGAGACCGAAGGGGAAGAGGCGCTGTTGTTATGGTTCAAGGTCCCCTCGACCCTTCCCGGGGACGGGGCCTTCGGTGATCCAGTGGAAGAGGTTGAGGTCGAGTTAGAGGTGGCCGGCGACTATCAGCTCGAGTTGTCGGAAGTCTTCGAGGGAGCTTCGTCGAATCCGGTGACGTACTTCTATACGGCGGCCCAGTCCGAAGGTCGGCCGGAGATCGGCAATTTCCGCCGAGTACGGGTGCGTTATGGCCGCCAGACAGGTCGCACCTTGCTGAGTGCGCATGTGAATCTGGATATCAAGGGGTGGCTGCTGCACAGCGAGATCGTGCGCAACTACAGCTACCGGGCCTACCCGGGGCTGAATCGTCGCAAGCTCGACATCTTCGACGACCAGACCCATGCGTGGTTCTTTAATTTCCGGCGCGATTTCGGCCATTTCAGCCTCGGTGGTGAGGCCTACAATGTGGATGGCCGGTATTCCACGGTGCTGAATGTGCAGGACGACGATCTGCGGAGTTACTTCCAGTTCCTGTCCAGCCCGTTCAGTTATCCGACCAACTTCAACGAGCCTCGTCTGGCGAATTTTGTCGCCGGCAATCGGGCGGCGCCCACGAATACGATCGAGTTCAATACGGTCGACGACAATGATGACAAGGATCAGTATCCCGACAGTTACTTCCTTCGTCGCACGACCGATCTGTCGACGGGCGGTCGATTCATCGAAGATCCGGACGGCGTGTTTCCCGGGCTCGACGCAGATCTGAACGGTCGTCCCGATATCAACGAGAACAACAATCTCATCCCGGATTACTACGAGCCATTCCTTCTCTTCGACGTGAATCCCGATGCCTATGAATTCGGCGAAGATCTGAATGGGAATGGTGTGATCGACGATCGGGAAAATGACGAGTTGCCCGACTATCCATATGACGCGGATCGTCGAGGTTATCATCTGTTCGGCGAGATGCCCATCCCGGGATTGCCAGCGGCCAAGGCGACACTCGGCCACTACCAGACCTCGGCGCCCTTCCAGGGTGGAGAGGCCCAGGTCTCGTATCTGCGGGCTGAAATGAGCCGACGATTCCCGTTCATCGGTAATCTGCTCGGCATCTACAAGCTCAAGCGCATCGAGGACGACATTCCCGATCCGGTGTTTGGTCTGGGTCGAAGTCCCATTTATTTCGAGCCGGATGTCTTGCCGCCGGAAAGCCTGTCAGACGAGGAGCGCCTCAATCCGCTCGGGATTCCGGTGTTGCAGCCGGATCCACTGCTGTTCAGGGACAGTTGGGTGAACCGGTTCTACGTGAAGGGGCAGTTCACGCGCATCGAGAATCTGCTCGTCGAAGTCAGCAGTCGGTACGATCGCAACCGACAGCACTCGATCGGCGACCAGTCATCGAACACCATCTCAGACTGGGCCTATGTAGCCCGGGTCGGCTACACGTGGAACCCTTGGCGGGCACTGCGAGTGATCCCACAGGTGAAATGGCTGAGCCAGGATCTCAGCGATGACGACGGAACCGTCCTGGAGATCGACGAGCAATTCTTCTATCCGATCCTCCGGTTGGAATACCCCATCTCCAGTCGCACAACGATCAAAGCCGGTGCGCAGGGCTTTCCCATCCTCGAGAGCAGCTATCGAAATGGGGTCTCGCCTGACGTTGATTTCGATGAGAAAGTCTATCTCGTCCAGCTGAACAACACGTCGAATTACGTGGGTTATGAGGTCAACGTGAACCTCGGATACGAACGGCGCCAGCGCCGATTCCTCGACAAATCACGACGAGATCAGGATCTCGATTTCCATCGCTTCTTCCTGCGTGTGATCGCAGGCCTACGGCCACTGTTCTGATGTCGATGATTCGACGACAACTCCGGCGCCCGGCGCGATGGCTGATGGTAGGGGCCATTCCCTTTGTGATGCTCGCCGTCGACGTATCTGCCCAAGGCGAAGCCGACGAGGATACACCCGAGTCGCCCGCCGTCGGTCCCCAGCGAATCATCGAGTCGCAGCCATTCGTGGGTCGCTTTGGTAGTGAGTACACCAACTGGGGCGAGCAGGACTATCCGCGCCTGGTGGGTGTCACGAGCAATCTGCGCAACTTCTACAGCATCCTGGGCGATCCCCTCGTCTACGGTTCCGAGTCCATTCGCTGGGTGGAGAGTCGTGGTCTGGGTGTGCAGCGGTTTCAGAACGGGACATCGCTGAACGAGAATCTCGTCCATGGTGAATCCGGCGCGAGCTTCTCGAAGCTGTTCAACTATGTCGTTGTCGGCACGGATGGTACGTCTGGGTGGCAGTCACGGATTATCTACGCCAACGAGCTGCGTACCAAACTCACTCCGCTGACGTTCAAAATGTCGAATCTCAACGGACTGCGGCTGGATATCGGGACGAAGCTCGACGGCTTTTCGATGATGTTCTCCCGCCTCCACGCGCCGATCTATTCCTCCGGTGCAGAGAACGACAGGTCCATCAAGGCGAAGGCGCTCCTGTTCGGGCTGCACTACGAACGCAAGGTCGGCTTCATGAATTTCGGCACGACCTTCATCAATGCGCACCAGTATGAACCACTCATGCGGGAAAGCGCGTTGTCGTTCAAAGGCGTGCCCGGTGCCATGCAGGGAACACCAACCTTGTTGGCGATTCGTATCTCGGATGATTCTCCCACTGACGGCCAGGGCCCGGTTCTTCACGACGTGTCGGTTGTCGTCAATGGTGTGGAACGGCCTGAAATCGAGCCCTTTGTCGTGCTGCAGCAGAAGCGGGGAGATGATCGTCAGAGCTACGTCGCAGGCCTGTTGCGTAACGGCGATCGGCGGCCCCTCCCGCCACTGGCCAACGACTATCAGTCTCTGAACCGCGGTGGTTCATACAACACCTACGACGGTTACATCAACTATGCCCTGTTCGACGTGGATGTCTACTACCGGGGATACGAATTCCCCTTCTGGATCGACCATCTCTACTACCGGGATTACAAGGTCAATGGGACTGACTATGTGATCAATCCAGATCACGACGAGGGTGAGAACGACATCATCGTCGGTGAAGAGTTCGCGTATGAGGCCGTGGAAGCGACGGGCGATTTCGACTTTGCGGGTATGGGGGATCTGCCGCAGCCTCTCGATGGTGATACATACGGAATTCTCTATATCGACCTCGAAGACGTGGGAGAGACAATCCAGACCGTCCACGTCGATCTGAGCCTGTCAGGTGACTACCGGGTGGAGTTGTCTGAACTCGATCTGGCAGGGTCGACAAATACAGGCATCCGCGACAACTACCGAGACAAATACCGCTACGCCAGCTACTTCCGCACCGTCGCTCGTGCTGAGGGCAACCCGGGGGGTGACATGGTGCGGCGTGTGCGCGTGAAGAGCGGTGTTCCCACGGGGCTGAACATCTACAGCGCCAATATGTATGGTGTCTACAAGGGATGGCAGATCAACGGAGAGATCAGCCGATCCTCCGCTTTCTTTCAGTACGCCAGCGGTTTGCCGCGGCCACGCGTCTCCCTCGAATCGGTCAGTCTCAACGCGCTTGCCCGAGAGCAGGCACGGGGTGGGCGGTCGCAGGTAAGCGACGTGGCATACTACCTGACCGCGGAGAGAGATTTCGACCGCTTCGGCGTCGGCGCCGAACTCTTTGCTATCGGGCCGCTGTACGAGACCGAACTGCGCACATACATCGGTCGTGACGAGGTGGATGTATCCGGAAATCCCATCGCCTACAACAACACGATGATTCATCGTTTTGTCGAAGACAATGACGATGACGACCGCTATCCCGATAGTTGGTACAACAATGCCCCCAGTGATCTGCAGGGCCAGTCAGACGTAGACGGTGTGTTTCCTGGACTGGACGAGGATTCAGACGGCATCCCTGACACGAACAAAGACTTCGATGCCATACCGGATCACCAGGAACCGTTCCTAATGTATAGCTCGGATCCACAGATCTATGACTTCGGCCTCGATCTCAACCACAACGACTTCATCGACGTCCGTGAGAACGATACCAACGCAGACCTCCCGTACGATCAGGATCTGAAGGGGATTCACGGTTACAGCAGTCTCCACCTCATGCCCGGACTCGAGTTGAGTCTCGGTGTCCTGCGGGGAGAGCAGATCGGCGGGGCGGCGCCCAACAACTCAGCCTACGCCCGACTCGAGTTGGTGAAGCAGACGCCCTCGGTCGGTCGTTTCTACGCCCATGCTTCTGCCGAACGGGTCGAGGACAGCGTCCGTGACTCGCTGAGTGTCTACTCCGATCGTGTGCTGACCGTATCGGAACAGTTTAACCTTAACTTTGCCGGTCTACAGCGCAATATCCAGATCGCTCCATTCCTGGAAGAGCCGCTGATTGATCCGCTTCTGTTTCAGAATTCCAACTGGTACCGTTTTTACACCGACTCCCAGTGGATGTCCATTCCCGGGTTGTCCATGCGGAACAAGGTCAAGTTTGAGATCAACGACCAGCGTGAGGGCAAGCTCTGGGATGGGAATGAGCAGGAGGGGGAGCAGCTGAATCGATGGACGATGGTCCACACCTTTGACTATCGCTGGTCGATCAGTTCGAGATGGACCCTGTTCACGGGCTACAAGATGCGCTATCGCAAGGAGTGGACGGGCAGCCAGGACATTCCCTCGATTCATGAGCGTCACTCGATTCCGCTGAGTAAGCTGGAATACCGACTCACGGAACGAACAAGATTCCAACTTGGCTTCCAGGGATTCGGGCCGTGGTTGCCTTACCGCGTCACAGACCTGGTGAATCCAGAGATCGACTTCGAGCAGAATGACACTGTTCTGATGTTGACGAACAACTCCAACTACTTTGGCTACATCCTGACCACGACGATGGGGATGAGCAAGCGTCTCAAGGAATTCGCGGATCCTGCGGTGGCCTCTGTTGGCGATGAGGATTTCGTGTCCGCGTTCATTAAAGTCTTCGTCGGATTTGCAGACGAGTAAGGGATCGTATGGGACTCCTACTCGCAGTGCTCACCCTCGCGGGGACCTTCTTCTCCTTCCAATCGCCGTCGGAGAAGGAGTTGCTCGATCGCTTTGGCGAAGCGCAGAGGTTCTACGCGGAGGGCGCTTACGATCAGGCCATCACACACTACGACGCCGTCTCGCGGGTTCGCAGTCGAGTTCTCGATACCCAATTGCTCGACGTCACGGTGGGCGAGGCCTCCTATCCGGTGCAAGAGGCGGCTGTCTACCAGGTGGGCAACGCCAATGGCAAACTCTACTCTGACTACCGGCGTTTCTCCGAGAATGCCACCGACGATGAGACCCGGCAGGAGTTCGCAGATCTCGCCCAGACAGCCCTCGAAGGTGCTCAGGCCGCCTTCAGGCAGGTCATCGACACGGCGACAAACGATCAGCTCCGAGGCCAGGCCTACGGAAGACTGATCGAGTTGTTCTATGAGGCGCAGCAGTTCGACCGCGTCATCGAGACCTCGGCCCAACTCATCGGGGCCTACGGCTCGAGTCCACTGGCCAAGACGGGATACTACAACACGGGTTGGGCGCATTTCGAAACCAAGAGATATGAAGAGTCGATCGAAGCCTTTCAAGCTCTGCTCGATCGTTTTCCTGCTGGTTTCGAGGCAGATCGTTCACTGTTCCAGATGGGCGAGTGTTATCTCGAGCTGGAACGTTACGAAGAAGCGATCGACGTCTACAGCGAGCTTGTGAAGCGCCAGCGCATCGACGAGTTGACGGAAGCAGAGCTGGAGCAGATTCGGCGTGAAAAGCTGGCCGGGCTCGTCGACGAGACGGCCCTCGAACTGGCAGCCAAGGCGCAGATCCGCGTCGGCACATGTTATGCCCGACTCGGCAAATACGACGAAGGTGTGGAAGCGTATCGCACCGTGATCGAACGGTTCGCAACCGAACGCGATCTCGTCGAAGAGGCGTATCTGCAGATGGCGCGGCTCTACGACGACGGTGGAAATGCGGAGGCCGCCGTGGCGACCTATCGCGAGGCGATCCGCGAGACCTCCGACAGGACGCTTCGCGCCCGTATCCAGTACGCCCTGGCCGAACGTCTGCTGGTGCGCGATCAATACGCGGATTCGATCACGGAGTTTCGTATCTACCTGCAGGCGTATGGTGACCGAGCTGCGCAGGCCGGTTTCAGCACGTCCCGGGTTCGTTATCGACTGGGCAGCGCCTATCAGCGCTGGGCCCAGGTCTCCATCGAAGCAGGAAGCCGCCCCATTGCTCACGAGCGCCTCAACGGCGCCATCGCACACTACGACACGCTACTGACGCAGGATCCAGCCGGTTCCTATTCGATCGATGCCACGTTCAATCGAGCCGTCGCCATGCAGGCGATCGGCACCGCCGCCAGCCTTGATGCTGCACGACTTTCCTTCGAACGAATCGTGGCAGATGCGCAGAACGCGGGTTATGTCGAGCGCTCTCTGGTGCAGCTCGCTGAGTTGCACGGCAAGCAGGGGGATCACGCCGCAGCCGTCAGCTCTGCGCAGCAACTTCTTGACGAATACCCCGATAGTGAGCTGGCAGACGAGGCCTATCTGCTGATGGGGCTCGCCCATCAAGCCCAAGGCATACTGCGGTCCGCTGTCGACGCCTTCGCCCGTGTCTCGGCCACCTCGCCCCTCTACGGCAGAGCCGCAATGGGTGGTGGCCATGCGCTGCTGAGCCTGGGGCGTGCACAGGACGCAATCGCCACGCTGGACGCGGGTGTTGAAACCGCCGACCAGGCGTATCTGAGTAGCTATCGATATCTGCTCGGTCAGTCCCACCAGGCACTAGGGGCGTCTGCCGAGGCCTTTGATCAATTCAACAAGGGGCTGGCCGCCTCTCCTCCGCGCGACCTCGAAGAGGCCCTGCGATTGGCTCGAGGGAACGCAGCCCTGCTAACCGGGGATGACGAGACGGCCATCGAGGATCTCGAGTGGGTGATCAACACCGTCGACGATCCTGCCAAGGTCAAATACGCGCGAGACGCACTGGCGATCTCCTATTTGCGACAGAATCGTGGTAGTGATGCACTCACGATTCTCGATGAGATGACGCGCACCGCACAAACCCGTGAGGAGGAGGCAGATCTTCTGAGTCGGATCCTCGATCTCTACTACGATCGAGACGACTACGACGAAGCCCTCGTCATCGCCCGGCGTCTGTTGGCCCTCGAGTTTGTCGACGAAGCGACACCCCAAAGACCCTTCACGTTGAAGGAGAAAGCTCTCTATCTGCTGGGTGATGTGCTGTTAAGACAGGGCGACGGCGACGGTGCCATGGCCGCCTTCGGCCAGTTGCTGGATCAATACGAGGGATCTCTCTTTGAAATCCCCGTTCGACTCAATCGCGCAACTCATCTGTTTGCCACGGGAAACCTGGACGGAGCGGTGGTCGCTTTTGAAGATCTGCGAACCCGCGGCCTCGACAAGGAACAGGCCTTCTCCGTCAACTTCTATCTGGCGAATGCGCGCTACAGTCTGCGCCAGTTCGAAGAGGCACACCGGCTGTTCGATGAACTGTTGACGAGCGATCCAAACGCACCCGAGCGTGCAGATCTACTCTTCGGTCTGGCGGAGAGCAAATACCAGCTGGGAGATTTCGAGCAAGCCAGTGCACAATATCGGCAGATCCTGGCAGAGTTTCCCAACGAGACGTCGGCCGATGACTCACAATACAATCTGGCTTGGTGTCTGATCGAGCTTGGGCGTGAGGATGAGGCGATGGCCGAATTTGGGCGGATTCTCGAAAACTATCCCGATTCGGAGTTCGCCGCCGCGGCACAATTCACGTTTGGTGACTATGCCTACAATCGGCAGGAGTACTCCGAGGCGCTGAATGCTTACCAAAAAGTGCAGGAAGCTTATCCCGATGCGCCTGTGGCCGCCCAAGTTCCTCGCCTGCTCGACGAGTTGAAGGAGGCGCTCGCCTATCAGGAGTACGAGAAGGGGTTGGAGTTGATGGATCTCGCCGATAGTGGCGGCGGCGAAGCGGACTACCGTCGAGCGATCGAGGTGTTCACACGAGTCCGAGAGGCCTATCCAGGCACTGAGAGCGAGATTGGGGCGATCAGTAACATGGGGGTTTGCCTCGAGAGCATCGGGCGATGGCAGGATGCGGTCGATCTCTATGACGAGGTCATCGTCCTTTACGAAGAGGAACGGGCCACACGTGAGGCCTTTCAGTTCGCGAAAGCTCACCGAGATTGGATCGTGAGTACCAGACTATGAGCAGGATCGCAAGAGGAGAGCGCCCCATGTGGCGTCGACAAACAACTGTATTTATTGTGAGCCTGGGCCTATTCTGCATGCCATCGGACACGGTGGCTCAGGGACCGGGGTTTCAGGTTCAACGGGATCAGGTATCGGTTGGACAGGCTCGCGTGTTATCCGTCCTTTACCCAGGCTTGGGCCAGCTCGCGGCCGGGAATCGTCAGCGTGGTACCGCGATGATTGTTGGACACACGGCCTTTCTCGTCGCCTGGCTGTCGTCGAACAGCGACTTCGGCACGCACGAAGATCAGTTCGAGCTCGAGACCGAGAGATACTTGGCCTTGCGTGAGGGCGGGAACTTCGCTGATGCTGACGAAGCTTGGCGACGTCTGACGGACCGCAAGGACGACCTGGATCAGGCACATACGGTGAGAGTTGCATTCGGCGCCCTCACAGCAGCCCTCTATGCCTACAATCTTGTGGATGTCTTCGTCCTGGGCGGCGTCGAACCGAGGCAGCAAAGAGTTTCGTTAGCGCCGCAAAAGATCGGTGACGCACCCGGTCTGATGCTGGTGGCAAGGTGGCGATGATGAGCAGACACAAGCTGAAGTGGACGGTTCTGGCCCTCGCCGGTGTGTTCGCATGGACGGCGTGCAGCAACGATACCAAACTGCCGGCCAACTACCACGACGATGCACTCGGTCAGCCCACGGATGTTGAGTCACTTCTTGAAGGGACGGATTTCACGGTCACATGGCAGATGGCATCGACGACGAATGTCGATGGGTATGTCGTGAGCCTCACCGATACCTCGGGAGCTGAAGACACACGGTTTGTCGACGACGGGGCCGCCACGACCTACGAGGAATCGGGACTGCAGTTGTCCTCCGGCACTTTCTATATCATTCGCCTGTGGGCGGTGGACGACGTCGGGTTCTTCGGGCCCACGTCTGATCCCGACACACTGGTCGTTCCGTAACGACGAAGAACAGGCGTAAATCCATGGCTTCCGCTCCAGGCCGTTTCTCCTCACCCTCTGATCGAATCAATTTCGGCCGACTCCTTGTCGAGACGCGCCAGCTGACGATCTACGGGTTGCTCATCGCATCTACGATGTTGAGCGGGGGAATCGTCTACAGCATCTACTACGCCGCCGAGCGAACGCCACCTCCACCGGCATTGACCCGTCTTGTGATTCGGAAACCGCGATCCACGAAGCAGTTCGTCCTCAAACGGCAGAGACTGCGTCCTCGTGCGATGACGAAAGAAGTGACCGCCCTGCGTCCACGCCTCCAAAGACCTGCACCGAGATTGCAGGGACTCAGTGGGCTCGGGCGCGTGCAGAGTTTCGACTATGCCCTCGACTCCGACGTCGGGCTCCGCCTCGACACGGGGCCGATCGAGTTGAGCGCCACACGCATCGCGGGCACCAAGGAGCCCGAAAAGCGCATCGCCATGCGTGAAGAACTCATCGACCTGCGTGCTCTCGATACCGGGAAATTCAAGGGCCTGATCATTCAAGACCCGTCAGATCGCCGCAACGTGCGCGGGTTTGTCTATCTGGGAACAGCGTGGGCCACGGATCTGGAGCCGACCTTCGATTCTGCTGCCAAAGCCGTGCCAAATCTCGTTCGGGCCCTCAACGAGCATACGGGGATCACGGCCAAGGTCGACGCTCATCTCTTCGTCGATTCGCAGGCCCTGTTTCGCACGCCGTTCGTATTTCTCACGGCCCAGGAAGCCTTTGAACTCACTGCCCGTGAGATCGAGAATCTCGGTGAATATATGCGTCGTGGGGGGTTCGTCTTTACAGACAACGCCAATCCCACACAGGAATTCAGCCAGGCCGAAGCGGCCTTGCGGCGGATTTTCCGTGATGCTCTGCGAGGCGATGGCGTCTTGCAGATCATTCCCAACGACCATCCGATTTTCCACACTTACTACGACTTTGACGGTCCACCGGTCGGCTCAGAATTGCAGGTCGGTGGACGCTCGGCACAGCGTGGCCGTGAACGCGTAACGCAGGCACGGTCGTCCTACCATCTCGAGGGAATTTTCCTCGACGGCCGATTGGTGGCCATCTACTCCGACAAGGGGTATGTCCATACCTGGGCGAGTAACTACGGCAATGAACCACAGTTGAGGTTCGGTATCAACGCCGTCATCTTCGCCCTCACCCAAGAGGGTTCGATTGCGCAGCAGCAGATCGACTTCTACAGCGAAGGGAGTGGCTGACGTGCACAAGAGCGCCATCGCCGGGTTGGCGGTGCTCGTCCTCGGGGCGTGCAGTGTCACCCTGCCACAAATCAAGTACAGCAGCACACTGGCTGCCTCGGCACAGGCTGAGTCAGCTGATATTGAGCAGAATGAGACCGGTGCGGCATATGTCATCGAGGGACTGCGGGTGCAGGTTGAGCCCCTCACCGACGAACGGCTCAATACTCTGTTCCCCAGTGATTCGGAGAGAGGTCGTTTCTCGACGAATCCCTACACCTATGGGAACTGGGTCGATCCACTGTTGGGCTACACACCGGTGCGATTCACCGTCTTTCGTATCACGATTACGAACGATATCTACGCCAAGGTTCTGGTGGACCCCCTCAAGGCGGTCTTGCATACAAATCGAGGCGAAACTCTGAATAGCTATGGCATCCCATCGTGGTCGCCGCATAACAGCTTCGAGCGCTACTATCGGGCGCTGAGAGGCCAGAGTGGCAACGAGTTCTATCGATTCGACCTGCGAATGGGAAACGTGCGGAGCACGGCCTACCTGGAAGACACGCGAGTCTTCAAGGGGGAGTCCTATGGTGGACTCATCGCCTTCGATCCGCTCGCGGAGGACGTGACCCAGGTTCGACTCGTTCTTGAGGATTTTGTATTGCGGTTTGACGCATCGGGACAACCACTTGAGGAAGTAGACGTCACGATGGACTTCGACCGCACACTGGACGTGCACGAAGTGCAGGTGGCCGCTGGCGCCGAGGAATAACCGTCGCGTGCGGCGAGCCTTGGTCGCACACTGGGTCGTCCTGCTCGGCGTTCTGTCGCCGTTGGCCGTAGCTGCCAATGAAGGGCCCCGACTGGCGATCCTGAGCTTTGGTGACGAAGCAGGGTTCCAGGGAACCTGGGATCTTAGTGAGGATGTGCCGCGGTCACTTGCGGATCATCTGATGGCTCTTTCGTCATTGCGAATCATTGACGCCGACAGTGCGAGGAGCGCTGAACGGGCCGCAAGAGATGCCGGAGACAGCGGGATACCGTTGGCTGCGGCGGTAGGACGATCCCTGAACGCTGACTACGTACTACGGGGCGTTGTCACCGCCTGTGGGGTTCGACGGGTTGTGGCGGGGGATCCGAACCTTGGAGGCTACCGCTCGTTCACCTACTCGGTGGGTTTGGAACAGGTCGAACTCACGCGAACGACGACGGCATCGGTGGTGCGCACCTTAAGTGTGGTACGAGACAGTGTGATGCGGCCCCTTGAGTTGAATCTCTTCGGGCGACCCACATCGCACGACAAAGAGTTTGAAGCGCTGCTGAAGATCGATTTCGGAGGGGAGGCCTTCGACGAGTTGCCATTTGGACATTTCGTCCGAGGTGCCCTCGACGATCTGGCGTCCGACGTTGTCAGCACGATCTATGATCGTCGTCCCCTGATTCTGAGCCGGGAGGGGGCTCGAGTGCTCGCCGTGGATGAGGAGCAGATTTTCCTCGGCATCGGCGTGGATGACTACCTCGAGATCGGAGACGTTGTCCCGATCCTCGATGACGAAGGACATCGAGTCGGCCTCGTAGAGGTCGTCGAGATGATCGGCCCGCATCTGTCGAGCGCGAACCTGCTCGAATCGGCGGGTGATACCGAGAATGGGGTGGTCGAGCTGGGTCAGAGGTTTGGCCAGCGCCTGGCACCCGATGCAGCCGCAGCAAGCACCAAGAAGGACTGACGAATCACCACGGATTTGACCTGCTCGTAGGGACAGACCCCCTGCGGGAATGAGATCAGGGTAACTCGAAGGAGTCACGACATGTGGGAGACAATTCAGAGCGGCGGCCCGCTCATGGTTCCACTCATTCTTGCCGCCGTCCTCGTCGTCGCCTATTCCATCGAACGATTCTGGGTTCTGAGCCAGATGCCTTCGGCGGAAGAGGCGAAACAGCAGCTCGACGCACTTGAGGCCGCGCTAAGCCGTGGCGGTCAGGAGGCGGCTGCTTCAGCGTGCGACGAGGGAAAAGGTGTGCTGAACTTCGTTTTCGCACGCATCCTCAGGAGGCACAACGCCCTGATGATCGAGCAGCGCGAGTTCCGCGATACCAACGAAGAGATCATTCGCCGTGCCGAGATGGGTGGCTCGGGTGAAATGGGTCGCTTCATGGTTATGCAGCAGGAACTGGCCGATCTGAAGCAGGAACTCGTGATCGAGACCGAGGAGGCGGCACGCGGCTATTTAGGTCGGCATCTCGCGCTTCTCAATACGATCGGCAACATTGCACCCCTGCTGGGTCTGCTTGGAACGATTACCGGTATGATCGTTGCCTTCGAATCCATCGCCGTTGCAGGCGCTGGCGATCCGCGGGTCGTGGCCGGTGGTATTTCACAGGCACTGGTCACCACAGCCTCGGGCCTGGTTATCGCCATTCCGACGATCGTTTCGTATCGATATCTGGCTCGCAAGGCCGAGTCTCTGCTCGAGACGGTGGAGGTCTACGGCCACGCTTTCGCCAACAGCCTGATCATGACCACCCAGGCCAGTGGTGAGTAGGTAGAGACCATGGCACGCCACCGCGTTCGGCACGGACAAGTTCTGCTCGATGAGACCGAGCCTGATCTGACACCGCTGGTGGACTGCGTCTTCCTGTTGCTCGTGTTCTTCATGGTGACCACCGTGTTCCTGCACACCAAGGGACTCGAGGTAGACATGCCGAGCCAGAGTGATGCGCAGGAGGAGCAGAAGAAGGACATCAACATCTTCATCGATGATCGAGGCAAGATTCAGATCAAAGGGATGGACGTGGAGCCCGCGCAGTTGGGCGAACGTCTGGCCAAGGCGATGGAGGAAGCGAACAACAAGAACATCATTATCAATGGTGACGGGGACTGTCCACAGAGATACGTCGTCTTTGTTGTCGATGAAGCACGTGCCGTCGGCGTCGAAGGAATTGCCTTCGCCCGCGAGCAGGAGGAATAGGGCCGCATGCCACGTTATCGCCCCCTGATCGAGGATGATGAGCTGAACATGACGCCCATGATCGACTGCGTCTTCCTTCTGCTTATTTTCTTCATGGTTACAACGGTCTTCAAGGAACCCTACAGCCTACGCGTCGAACTGCCCGAAGCGCATCAGGCGGAGATCGTTGAGGAGAAGAAACTCGTCGCATCCATTGCTGCAGACGGTACGATGGAGATCAATCGCCAGCCCGTCACACTGGCCAATCTCGACGAGATTCTCCGACGCGAGAAGGCGAGCACACGATCGCTGACCCTCGTGGTGCGCACGGACAAGGAAACGAAACATCACTTCGTGCTGGAATTGTTCGAGGCGGCCAAACGAGCGGGTATCGAACAGATTCCGCTCGCAACGGACGAACCTGTCACCGACTGACGGTCAGCGCCCCGCTTCAATTTGCTGCAGACGTTGGCGGGCCACGGAATTGCCCGGCTGCAGTCTCAGAATCTCACGCCACTGGGCTGCCGCAGCATCGACCTCTCCAAGCGCCATCAACACCTGCCCCAAGGCATCTCGCGTGTCGATTTGGTCCGGTTTCAGCGCGACACTCCGCTCGAAGACCTCGCGCGCCTGATTCAGTTGTCCTGCCATGGCGTGGGCCATCGCCAGATTTGACAGCAGTGTTGGCGTGATTTCTGCATCGGTGGTGCGATCGAGGGCCCGGTTGTAGGCGTCGATGGCCAAATCGAATCGTTTCTGAAAGTGGTAGACCTGGCCCAGGTCGTTGTTGATACCTTGTAGATCCGGATCGTTCTCTCTCGCTCTCAGATAGGCGTTGGCGGCCTCCGTCAGTTTGCCCCCGTCCTGCAGCAGACGCCCCGCAGCGTGCAACGTGGGAGCGTGGTTGGGGTCAAGTTGTAAGGCGAGCTTGTAGTTTTTCTCCGCCAACCCGAACCGCCCCTGCTCATAGTACGTCCGCCCCAGCAGATAGGGTGCGGCGGGGTGGTCTGGATACTCGGCCAGTTTGCGCTTGTAGTGGTTCACACGACGCTGGGCGGGGGACAGACGCTCGAACTCGGCGAAGGCGCGTGCCGCGGTCACACTATCCCGGTCCGTTTGCTCGTAGAGGCGGCCCAGATTCAGGTAGGGGCGCGGATCCCAGGGGGCCAGGCGGGCGGCGGTGCGGTAGGCCTTTTCTGCGGCATCCGTCTGGCCATCTCGCTGATAGGCAAGTCCAACCCAGCCCTCATACTCACCCGACGTCGGTGACAGCCGCGCAGCCTCCTTCAGCGAAACAATTGCCTCTTCGTGGAGACTCTGCTGCAACTGGATCTTGCCAAGGAGGTGATGGGCTTCGGCACGCTGTGGATCGATGTCGAGTGCCCGGCTCAAAACTGACGTAGCCTCCTCGTAGTCGCCTCGTCCCGAAAAGTGAACCGTGGCCAGATTGATGTGCGAGGTGACGTCCTGTTCCTCTACTTCCAGGCCCCGCTCGAGGTGACGCCGACTCTCTTCGTAGCGTCCCTGCCGATATAACTCGGAGGCAAGGCGCCTCAGCGTACCGGCGTCTATCCTTTCGTCCACCTTCATCTGCTCGGGGGCTGCAGGAGCCGGCATCGTCGAAGTTGCGATGGGGGCCGATGTCGGTCTCGGCACCTGAGGGCCCTCCACCGGTTGGGCTCCCTCCACGACTTCAAGGTATCGTCGTGTCGGTGGATTGCGCACGATCTGCCGCTGTCCCGAGGGCCACGAGATCACGAGGCTATCGACCGAACCGGATGCACCCAATCCGAAAACCAGCCGCGGGTCGAACTGACTCTGGAAACCTCTACCACGCTGCAATTGCCGGGTCTGTACGACGTCACCGGCGAAGAGGCGAACCCTCGTGCCGATGGCATCGCGGTTACTCGACTCGCCGATGAGCCTCAGGCCAAGCCAACCGTTCACGTTGCCGCCATCATTGCGCCACAGGCTGGGTGTGTCGTTGAGATTGGCCACGACAAGGTCCAGATCGCCGTCGTTGTCGAAATCAATCGGTGCCGCAGCGCGGCTCGTACTGACACGGTGGAGTCCAATGTCTTGCCCGATCTCGGTGAAACGTCCCGCCTCGTTGTGATACAGGAGGTTCCTCTGGGCGTATCTGAGGCCACCTGGAACCTGCTGCAACGCCGGGTAGACGTGCCCGTTGGCAACGAACAGGTCCAGCCAGCCATCGTTGTCGTAGTCGGCAAAGGCTGTCGACCAGCCAAGGAATGGTCGCACGACACGACCCATGCCGGTGGCATAGGTCGCGTCGGTATACCATCCATGGCCATCGTTCGTATAAAGCGTGTTCACATCATCGGAGAAGTTGGACACATACAGATCCCGGTCTCCGTCATTGTCGATGTCGCCACCGTCTACGCCCATTCCGGCCTGGGCCAGCCCGCCTTCACTGTAGGCGACGCCAAGTCGAGTACCGACCTGCTCGAAACGAATCTCCTCGGCTGAACTGTTATTTCGAAACAAGAAATTCGGCTCGGAATCGTTGGCGATATAGATATCGAGATCTCCGTCGTCCTCGATATCCGTGAACAGGACACCGAGGCCCGGATAGGAGATCGACCCGATGCCACTGCTCTGGCTGATCTCTTCAAAGCGACCGTCTCCGAGATTGTGGTAGAGTCGGTCGCTCTGGGCGGGAATCCCTTCTGGACCGCAGAAGGACTCCACCTCCTTGAAGTGACACCAACTACCGTCAGCCGGTGGGGCGTTCAGGTCGAACTCGAGGTAGTTGGTCACGTAGAGATCGAGCCATCCATCTGCGTCGATGTCGGCAAAAGCGGCCGAAGTACCCCAGTCGTCGTTCTGAATTCCAGCCGCCGAGGTGATCTCGGTGAATCGAACGTTCCCAGCAGATGAGTCATTGCGCCACAGTTGGTCGCGTCCCCAATAGGTGACATACAGATCCGGGTCCCCATCGTTGTCGATGTCACCGATGGCCGTACCCATTCCCCAACCCTGGGTGGACAGCCCCGACTCGTCTGTGACACGACGAAAGCGCCGACCGTCGTGGCCGGCTTCATTGAGATAGAGTTCGTGGCTTGGTGCCTCTGGCGGATCGGTAGCGCGTGTGCCGCCGACAAAGAACAGGTCAAACCAGCCATCGCCATCGACGTCGAGGACGGCAACGCCGGCGGAGATGCTCTCGACAATGAACCGCTGCTTGGGGTCTCCGGAGATGTTGCGATGGCGAAGGCCGCTAGCTTCAGCGATCTGAGTGAAGTGAATGGCCCGATCGGCCGAGGCGGGTCGCTCTGGCGACGTCGAGGGGGATGATTCACAGCCGACCAGGCCCGCGCTGATCAGGCCGGCACCGATCAGCCAGACTACCCCTCCGGCGAGGACCCTGACCATACCTTTGATCGTTGGGTGCTTTGTTCCGGTCACGGAGAGGTCACGGCACTGCCTGCCAACCGCCCCGAAAAGCGGACCATACCAAAACGATCGGGCTTGTGATATTGGGGTCGCTCGGTCCGTGTATCGGACCATAGACTGAACTGCGGGTTCACCTCGCCGCCAATGCGATACAGATTCAGCCGCCACTGATCTCCATCACGAGGTGGAAGTCTCGGCGCATGCGGCGCCAGATCTTCGAAGGGGATGGCGATTTCCGTCGTCCAACCCAGATCGGTGTCGGTGGAGTCGTTGAGAGTACCATCGATCGAGATTCCAACGCGCACACCTTCACTGTTCCATGTTCCATCACGGTTGTTGGCCGGTGAACGGTCGAGGATGGTGCCAATCGCATTGAACTCGAAATTGAAATAGATGCTCACATCCATCGGGTCACAGGCGAAGAAGACTTCTACCGCATCGTCGCGAGACACGGGTGAATCTCTGCCGGTGAGATAGGCAGAGATATGCGCGTCCTGTGCCTCGAAGGCGACATAGAGGAAGGCCTCATCCCAGAGCATGCGGGCTGTGGTGGCTTCACGAGCACCTGCCGTCCACCACGGAAACTGGAAGGAATCGATCGTCGTCACCGCTGACCAGGGCTCGGCGGCGTCGAGCTTGCCATCGATTGTGATCTGTGTGGCGGCCCGTTCGATCACATAGTGGGGAATGTCGAGAGGGGGTTGTGGGACACGATCACCCTCACCAGCGAACCCGAGCGATGATGCAGCCATCGTGAGGAGCGACGGCATCCAGCACCGGACCATGAACTGAGACATCCCCAGGCGACAACGCAGATACGATGTTTTCATCAGTGAACTCGTTTTCATGAACTGCTACTCCTTGACGGCACGCGGATTCCCGGATTCTGTGCCTCGTAGTCGGCGATCATGCCGTTGATATAGTCGGCGAAGGCATCGCCGAGGGCGATCGTCCAGAACTCAAGGACGATTTCGCCATCCTCGTCCTGATTCGACCCTGAGCATCCGGGTGTGAAGGCGAGCGCCGCCGCCAGGCACAGACTGCCCTGGGATGGGAGAAGGACAGATCTGCGCACTATGGCTAACGCAACAGCGTAATAGAACGTGTTGAAGCTACGCCGCCTGCCGCCTGCAGGCGAACAAGGTAGACGCCGGTCGCCACACGTGATCCGTCGTCGGCTCGACCGTCCCAATCCATCTCGTGGACGCCTGGCGGCAGTGGAGTGGAGACCAGCGTCTTCGTACGTCGCCCGAGGACATCGAAAACAGCCAGATCCACATCGCTGCCATGGGCCAGATCAAATCGGATCCGCGCCGTCGCGTTGAAGGGATTGGGATACAGACTCACGAGGCTCGACTGCTGGGGAAGAGGTGCACCCTCTTCACTGACGATGGCCGTCGGGATCTCACCAGGCAGACGGAAGTCGATGTGAGGCAGCCGATCACCGTCTTCGTCGACGATGTGAGCCGCCACGACACTACGGCCACCTCGATTGCCGACTTTCAGCAGCAGTCGGTTCTCGCCACGCTGCAATCGAAGGGGAATTTGCTCGTCGGCAAGGTGAAATCCGCGTGGCTCGTTGTCGCTGTAGATCGTCTCGCCATTCCAGATGACTTTCACCACGTCATCGTATCCGAGCCAGAGAAAACCATCCTGCTCGTGGCGGGAGTCAATGAGGGTAAAAGCCATGCTCTGTACGTCGATACCGGTCCCGTGGATTTCGCTGATCTGCAGTCGCTCCGCCGAATAGCCGAGGTGTTCTACGACTTCCCACGCACCTTCACCGATGGACTGCCCCGCCATCGGTCTCAGCCCTGCCTCATCATCGGCTCGAACGATATCGACATCCCGCCCTGGGAAGGGCCCCGCCAGAAGCCACCGGCGAATGCCACGGCCATAGAACATGGTACGTCCCTCAGCCGCACTGACCGCTCTGGATTTGACGAAATCGCGACGAACCGTCTCCGGTGGACGGCCGGCGATCCGGATCTTCTCCATGTCGAACGTACCGAACCCCTTGGCTGCTGCCAGATAGAGGTGCTCGAGGTCGAGGGGGTTGAAGCCCATGGCAAAACTGCCAATGGCGTCGGCGGCGACCGGGTCGGAGCTGGCGATGATCACATTGTGCTGCACATTGTCGCCGCGTTGGGGCCCGTTGCCCTCCGTACTCCAGAATCCCTCAATGACCGTATACGCAGCAGGATTGTAAGAGAACAGATCCACGTAACCCTGCTCGGGGTTGTTCGCCGCGTGAGCCCCCTTTCCTATCCCCGAACCATACGCGAGGGGCGCCAACACACCTACGTAATTCTTAATCCCGAGCGTGGCTCCAAAGATTGTCGTCTTCATCGCTGGTATGGAGATGATCTTGTCCGCATCGAGGACAGCTTCCGGCACGAAGAATCCTTCGTCGCGGAATGATCCGGTGCCATCCACATGAAAACCATACTGAGCACCCTCGTACGTCAGGCGAGATACGCGCGTTCGTGAGACGGGACCACCAGGAATTGGCTCTTGACGATAGGGTGCGTAGTTCAGATCCAGTGTGTCCACGATCGTCGCCGTGCCCCTGGCATTGGCCTGGGCAACGATCAACTCGTAAGACAGACCGGCGAATTCCGGATACGTCGCCGACCAACTGTCGTCGGTGGCATAACTCGGGAAGCCGCGTTTACCACGGGCGGGCGATCCAGAACCGCCTTCGGCGATGTCGATACGGGCCGCTTCTGTATGATCGAGGAGATAATCGACGACACTCTTCACGACGCGCAGGTCGGTGATCTGACCGGGATGTTCGGTGCCGTCGTGCGTATACCGTGAGCAGCAGTCACCCTGGGATCCGAGATCACCGCGATTGCTTACACTGTTCACCTTGATCAGAACCCAATCGCCGGGGGCGATGACATCGCGAAGGGAACGACCGGATTGGTCGAGGTCGAGGGCTCGTCGCACGATGTCATTCACCTGCTCATAGGAGAGACTCGCATCGATCGGAGCCGGCATGGGTAGCTCGGAATCGTCGGAAGCCGCGATGGACACAACCGGCAGACCTTCACCTAGCGTCACCGTTCCGGGACGCAACAGTGGCATCCCGGGCACCTGCAGAGGCTCTCCAACTGGTGGCTGGGAGTCGAGAGATGAGATGACGAATGTCTTTGGAGCTGCATTGAAGCCCAGATCCAGACCGATGATCACGATGGCCAGGCCTAGTAGCTCCAGCCGAAATCTGCGCGGATTCGTCCGATGCATCGATGATTCTCTCTGCGAGTGGGGGACGTGGCAAGACAAGGGCTCGCCGGTGGCCCCAAAGCCCATGACGACAAGATGGCTTTGCCAGATGGGCTGTCAAGATCCGGGCACCTTGACGTCGGCGTGCGCAGGGTAGGAACTTTGCCTAATCTGCAGCCACCCCCAGACTTCCAAACCAGGATCTGGCATGAACGTTCTGCTTATCCTCGCTGATCAGTTTCGCGTCGATTGTCTCGGACACATGGGCAACGACGTGATCCGTACACCGAATCTGGACAGACTCGCCGCAGAAGGGGCTTCATTCACTCGAGGCTTCAACCAGGCAGCACCCTGCGGCCCGAGCCGGATGTGCATCTATACGAGTCGCTACATGTGCTCCACGCGGGCGGTGAACAACTTCACGCCGCTGCGTGATGCCCACGAGGCCTTGCCACAACACCTGCATGACGCGGGCTGGAATCCGGGACTGGTCGGCTACAACGACTATACACCTGATCCGGGCATCCTCGAGGAGGGGGACGAGCGTCACGAGCGCCTGACGTACGACAACTGCCTGCCGGGCTTCGAGCGTGTCTACTATCACGAATACGACAGCGAAGAGTATTTCGACTGGCTGCGCGACAAAGGTTATGACGAAAGCCTCCTTTCCCACTCAGCTATTCACGAACCGGACGTTCCTGCAGACGGGCCGGGGCCACACCTGCCGCAGCACTTTCCGGCCAAATACCGCGCCGAGCACTCCGAATGCGCGTATGTGACGGACCGGGCCATCGACTACGTCCGTGAACGAAGTTCGCAACAGGCTGATCGCGGGTGGGTACTCAGCGTCAACTACATCAAGCCCCACCCGCCGAACATTTGTTGCGAGCCCTATCACGACATGTACGATCCTGTGTCGATGCCCGCCCCGGCTCGAAGCAGCGATGAACTATCCCCCAAACACCCCTATCTCGCCGCCCTTGCACCCGACGCTCTTGTAGACGAGCAACATCTGCGTGAGTATCAGGCCTGCTACTACGGGATGGTGACGGAAGTCGATGACAACCTGGGGCGTTTGTTTGCCGCCCTTGAAGACAGTGGGCAGTGGGAGGACACGCTCATCATCTTCTCTGCCGATCACGCAGAACACCTGGGCGATCACTATCTGACAGGGAAAGGGCAATTGTACGACGGGGGGATGCGCATTCCTTATGTCGTGCGAGATCCCCGACCCGCAGCGGATGTCACCCGTGGGCAAGTGCTCGATACCTTCGTGGAGGCCATCGACTCGGCACCGACCATCATGCAGTGGCTTGGGGAGCCGATCCCCGATCGTTTTCAGGGCAAGAGTGTTCTGCCTGTACTCCATGGCCTGTCGTCGTCCCACAAACAGCGGATCAACTACGAGTTCGACTATCGGCAGGGGGCGTTCGCCGCTGGCGCTCAAGACCCTGACGAGCATCTCATGTGGGTGCTGCGCGACGAGCGCCACAAACTCGTCCATTTCGCCGATCCCAACATGCCACCCCTGCTGTTCGATCTGGAGCGAGATCCGCAGGAGCTGAACAACGTGGCCGATGAGGGCTCCTATGCAGAGACGCTTCTGAAGATGACACAGCAGCTACTCCAATGGCGCATGCGACACGAAGATCAGCGCGCCGAGCACTGGGCGCAGACGCTGCGCTAGTCAGAGCCTCTCGCCTTGGTTACCCTGCGTAGTGTGGCGGTCGGTGGTGCGATCAGTGCCGGAATTGGCGCGGGCGTCGCGTATGCGGACAACGCGATTCGTGGATCCTATCTGGCTCTCGACTTTGGTTCGCCCGTCGCACTGGCAACCCTCGCTGCACTCGTTCTGTTCCTCAACCCTCTCCTTGGGCTCCTGCGGCGCAGCTGGCAACTGACTTCTGACGAAGTCGCCGTCGTCTACATTATGGCTCTGCTCGCCACCGCAATCCCCTCCATGGGGCTGACGGGATTCTTCCTCAGCTACCTCACAGGCGCTCAATACTACGCAAGCCTAGAAAACGAATGGGCGACGCTGTTTCTGGAGCACGTACCGTCGTGGATGATCGTCCAGGACGCGACGGCGGTGCAGCGCTACTTCGAAGGCAATCCGACAGGGGTGACCCGCATTCCCTGGAGTGCCTGGGTCGAACCCCTGGTGGCATGGGGCGCTTTCCTGGCCGTCCTCTACCTGGTCATGGTGGCCATCTCCGTTCTTTTGCGGCGCCAATGGATGGAGAACGAGCGTCTGCTCTATCCGCTCATGCAGCCTTCGCTGGCTCTGATCGATCGCGAGCCGCAATCTCTGCTGCCCACGCTGTGTCGGTCGCCCCTGCTCTGGGTGGGCATCGCCATTCCCCTGGTTGTGGGGCTGATCAACGGACTGCATGCCTACTACGAGTTCATTCCGACGCTGCAACTGGAACAACGCTTCACCATGTTCCGCCAGACGACGACAGTGCGTGCGGCGCTGAGCTTCACAACCCTCGGTTTCACCTATTTCCTCAGTTCCGACATCTCCCTCGGTATCTGGCTCTTCAACATGCTCGCCAAGTGTGAAGAGGGGGCGTTCAACGTGTTGGGGATCGCCAGCGAAGAGACGATGGAATGGGTGACGGTGCCGTATCTAGCTCATCAGAGTCTGGGAGCAATGACGATTCTCGTCCTTTGGGGGCTGTGGACGGGGCGTAGACATCTGCGAACGACCCTGGATATCGCGCTGCATCGAGTAGACAAGGGTGCCGACCGCGGCGACACCGACGAGATCATGTCCTATCGCGTGGCCTGGCTCAGCGCTCTGGCAGGGGGGCCTTTCCTGTGGTGGTGGCTCTGGCGCACGGGCATGCCCGCCTGGACGGCAGCGGCAGTATTGTTTGTGGGTATGGTCCTGCTCGTGGGGCTCACACGCATGGTGACGGAGGGTGGATTCTTTATCACTCGTGCTCCGATCAATCCGGGCAATGCGATCGTTTCCGGAGTCGGTGTCGACGCGCTGGGAACGGCAGGGGTGACGGGTCTCGGCTATAGCTTCGTCTGGGCGGGCGAAATGCGAATTTTCGTCATGGCAGCATGCGCCAATGCCCTCAAGGTGGCGCAGATGATCGGTGGGAATCGACGTCGACTTCTGTGGGTCATGTTCGGTGCGATTCTGCTCAGCGTGTGGGCTTCAGTTTGGATGGAGTTGAGTCTCTGCTACCGCTACGGTGGCATCAATCTGAGCAACTTCCACACAAGTCTGGTGAACTATCCCTTCAATTTCATCTCCCGCAACCTGAACAACAGTACGCCCGTCAGTTGGGTCGGATGGGGGTGGACCGCCTGGGGTGGCACGCTGATGGGACTGCTGATGCTCGCACGACAGCGTTTCATCTGGTGGCCGGTACACCCCATCAGTCTACCCGTCAGTTCCATGTGGATGACGGATACCATCGTGCTCAGTGTCTTCCTGTCGTGGCTGATCAAGCTGATGATCTTGAGATACGGGGGACCGCGTCTCTACGAGCGCGGCAAGCCCCTCTTTATCGGTCTCGTGGTCGGCCAATTCCTGTCGATGGCGAGCTGGGTTATCGTCGACGGGTTCACGGGGATGATGGACAATCTGGTGTGGTGGCTCTAGACGTCGGGGGGGAGAGTCGCTCACTGAGTGCCACGACCATGGCGCCATCGGCGGCGAGTTACTCCACCACGATCTCATCGGCGAAGATCCACGCTTTTCCTCCTGCACCGCCATGCCATGGGGGGCAGGTTTTTCGCGACGCCGCCTTGACCCGGACGTATCGAGTCGTCGTCGGTGCCATCTCCACGGTAAAACGCTCTGTGCGCACGCCCGCCTGGCGTTCGTCGGTGGTCACGCTTGTTCCACCCATGGTACGAAAGGTGTCGCCATCGCCTGACACTTCCACCACGATCTCCAGGGGCATAAAGACCCATGCGCCCACGTCCTGGAGAAAGTCCACCGACACGCGTTGTACGGATTGGGCGTCGCCGAGATCGACGGTGACTTCCATGTCCTGGCCCTCCCACCCGAGCCAGCCATATCGGTAGTCGACGGGCCCGCGGAGTCCGTCGGTCAATGTCATGGCGCCATCTGCTGGATACTTCGGGCTGAAGGGCACGCTGAACTGAGGCTCGATGCCTGCCGCCAGGTGCTCGATGGGCACCCGTTTCAGGACCTCGTAGTAACGCTCACGATATTCGGCAGGTGTTGTGTGCCATTCGGTCACGCGCGTAACGCCTTGTTCGATCGCCGCATCGACGAAATGGTCGAGGCGCCTCAATATCTCAGAACGCGGTTCCCAGCCATCGGTGGTCTGGGTGAAGAGTCCGCCATCACCGGTGGCCCGTGTCTTGGCCTGTTCAAGGCGGGCGTAGTGCAGGGGCAGGCGGGCCCACGTCACTCGCTGACCAAGAACGGGGCTGTTGACGACGGCCGCTTCTGCGGCATCAAACTGAGCGTCATACGTCTCGAGTAGTTCAGGCTTCAGGTAGGTCTTCGAGGCACTGATGGGATTGCCGAAGATGCCAAGGCCGGCTCCAGACGCTTCGAGTGCGTCGTGTTGGCTGTCGATGTAAGCCCGCAGATGAGGGGCTGCGGCTCCATAGTATCCTGTGAGGAATTCGTCGATCAGCTCATCCGTGTCTTCATTTGGATTCCACAGCAGCTGTGCGATCATCCATGTGCGCAGTTCCGCCCATTCTCCACCGACCTCACGATTGCCCTGCTGAAAGTGGGCGATGGCGTGCTGGTCGACGAAGTAGCGGAGGTTCGGCTGCAAAACGCGCAGATTCGGGAAGGGGCTCACGAGATTGGCGAACTGGATGACATAGTCCCAGATCAGCAGCCGATCGGTCATCCGTGCCCAGTCCTCCAACTCGGTGCGAAAGGCTGCGGCCGATGGGTCATCCACGACGGGCCTTGAGCGATTGAGCTCGATGGGCGCCAGGACAATCAGAACATTGTCCGCAGGCCGGAGGTGCTTGGGTGCCTTGCGGGAGTACTGGTAAGCAAGCGTAGAGATCGTCTTGTCGGGGAATTCGGCGGCGAGCCGATTGACGAATGCGATCAGCGCACCGGAATGGGCATCTTCACGCGCATCGATGGCGGCGCAGTTGGAACACGTGCAGTATCCGAAGGTGTCGTTCTGGCTGACCGACCAGTAGTGCTTGTCTGGCTCGGCCTCGATGCGGATGCGAAGCTCATGCAACAATGCCTGATACAGGCCTTCATTGGTCAGGCAGAGCTGACCACTCGGAATGCGTTTGCCATTGACCTCGGCGAACCATTCAGGGTGGTCATGAAAGTGCTCATCGGGTGGAACAAGCCTGCCAAAGGTGTGAACCCACATGCCCCAGTCGTAGATGAAGCGATCGAGGCGATGCCATTCGGCAAAGGCTGGATCGTGTCCAGGAGTGTAGTGGGTATCTCGGTATTCGATGACGGGGATCTCGGTGCGGGACAGCTCCTCGGGCAGCATGACCTCTCCTTCAGGGACGGTGAGGGTACCGGGTGTCCAAAGCTGAAAACCGAGTTCCTCGAGAAGCTCATAGGCACCGTAGGTCGCGCCCTTGTCGTGGCCACCGATGATGTAGGCCTGAGAGCCTGAGACCGACAGGTGGAATCCATCCGGGCCAAGGGTGTCCACATTGGCCAGCAGACCCAGATCATCGGTCCATTTTCCGGGCCCGATGAGAATCGTCAGGTCGGCGTCTCGTGTCTCCGACCCCACGGTCGGTGTCGCCGGCAGAACCATACCGAGGTGCTCTGCGAGCACCTCGGCGGCGCGTGTCTGCGATGGTGAGGCAGCTGTGGGCACCGTGATATGGACCTGCTGGGCGGCACCCGGGGACAGGACAAACATGTCGGACTCCTTGCAGGCGTACAGAGAGAGCGTGAGCACGGCGATGATGGGCAGAGCGATCCTATAGCGGTGCTTGGGTGCGGTCATGATCTCGATCTGGTCAGGTGTTGAGGCTCAAGGGGGTCTATATAGGACGATGGCGCAAACCGGACGTTGGCCCCAGGACTACAGGTCGCATGAAGCCACAACACTGAAGCGCCGAAGGTTGCAGGCCCGAGCCCCTCAGCTATCCGGCCGTCTTCCGCACCGCTTCACGGATCCACGACAACTGCTCATCACGTAGCAGGCCGTACGCATAGAAGCTGACGCCGTCAGCACCGATGGACGACGCGTGCTGCACATCGTGCACGAGCGTTTCCTTGTCGTCATACTGACCATGATAGGGGACATAGATCTGCCTTGAATCAATTCCTTCGCGCGCCGCCTGTAACTCCGCGGCGTCGGCGGGTGAGATCATCAGACGATCCATGCTGGCGTTCACGCGAGCATCCAAATCGGTGCCGAGGGAGTTGGCACCTACCGGCTGATGATAGATCCGGCTGCCCGCGTCGTGGATCAACTGACCGGTCTGCTCCCAAAGGCGGGTCGTTACTTCACGGCACAGATCCACGTAGGCGCCGAGCCCGCCGTCGAAGGCGCCGGCAAGCCAGTCCTCATCGACGGCGCCGTTGGTTTTGTTCGTGGGCATGCGTGCCAGATCGTCTCGCAGCCAGTTCGCCACGTCTGCGCACAGCGCATCGGCAGGAACACCAGACGCCTCAGCCTGAGACCGCATTCCCTGATTCCAGTCGAGAGAGAGAAGGAACTGAGATCTCGGCGTAATGGGGCCCCTGCTCTTGCTCGGCATCCCCATCCCGCGTCGATACAAGGACTCGATCCAGACCGTAGATGGGCTGAAGCGCGTCAGAACATCGCGGGTCTGAGCGAGGAAGTAGGCCGCGACCTCAGGTGCCCCCAGACTGAGTCCTCCACGGTGCGCATTGCCAAATGGGTCGTGCCGGGCAAACTGGGGAAACACATCACTGAGCTCGTCCTGAAAGTTGTAGATCATCCACAGAGACAACTCGATATCGCGCGCACGGACGGCCTCTGCGGCGCGTAGAAGATCATCCGGATCGTCCACGAGTCTGCTTAGGCGCGGTCGAATGGGGGTCTCATCGTATAGAGATTCGTCGATGCCAAAGAATACCGCTCCATACTCGCCATAACAGATGGGCATGGATGGATCGGCGGGCTGAAAGAAATCGGCACGGTGGTAGCAGGGCGTTACGACAAGCTCGTCGCAGCCGCTGGCAACAACACGATCCAACGCGGCGTCCAGGTTCGGGCGCTGCAGGGCCCAGGGATAGGCAAACAGGGCACTACGCAAAGCCGTTGATGTGCACATGCAGTGAAGCTCCGGAGTGATAGTGGCCGGTGGGGTTTCCCCCGACCCGGTGGCGCCCTTTCTTGTCGACCAGACGGCGCAATTCTATACGGCTCAATTCAACGAGCAACCTAGTTCAACCAGCGCAACTGGCCAACTCCCCAGGAGTCCCATGGCACATCCACGATTCATCTACTACAACGACGCCCACCACTTCCACGCAAAGCGCATTGAGCCACCAGCCTCGGAGCACATGCTGCAGTGGCCGGTGGATGAGTTGGCAGGAACGGGCGCCGATACTCTCGTGCTCGGACTTGGCTATGGAGATGTGTACTTCCACGACAGCAAGGTGGGCCGAGTCGTTGGCCAGGGGCAGACATCGTGGGGCAACTATATCGACTGGCGCATCATGCGCATGGTCGAAGAGGCAGGGCGGCTAGGGACCGATCAACTGCGGACCGTCGTCGAACGAGGCAGGGAGCTTGGCACGCGTGTCGTTCCAAGTCTGAAACTGCAGGACCCGGCCGCGCCGGGGTCGGATCGCGCGGGGCTTCTGAAGCAAGGCAGTCCCGAAGGCATCTGTATCGGTGAGGAGGGTCGTTATCTGTGGGGCTATGACTTCATGCACGATGCGGTGCACGAAGACAAACTGGCCGTCTTGCGCGAGGTCTTCGAGGACTATGGGCCCGATGGGATCGAACTCGACTTCATGTTTGATCTGCGTTTCTTCAAAACCGGGGAGGTAGAGCAGGGCACGCCCCGGATGACGCAGTTCGTGGCCGAGGTCCGGCGTCTGGCCGACGAAGTCGGGGAGAAGAAGGGACGGCGATTCTCGGTGAGTGCGCGTGTCAGCCTGGACGAAGAGCGAAATCGATCGAGTGGGCTCGACGTGGGCGCCTGGATCAGATCGGGGCACGTAGACTGGGTCTGTGCACAGGATGAACGAGTGCTTACCGATACACAGCCGAAACCGTCGTGGCTTCCAGATCTTGCGGCTGATTCCAACACGGCCACCTATTATCGACCACCGCGTCGGGTCTATCACGAGGCGACGGGATTCCTTCATATCGAGATGTCGCGCGCACTGCGGCACACTCTTTTGTCGGGCGGGTGGAATGGGCTGTACCACGGCTATATGCCCTGGCCGCTGGCCGATGAGCAGTATCAGTTTCTGCGCGAAATGGCCTATCCCGAGACGACATGTCGGCGCGACAAGCGATACTTTCTGCAGCCGAGGGAAGGCGCCATGGACACACCCACCTCGACACCCGATCGCCAGCTGCCGATTCCTCTCGAGTCGGGGACGAAGGCGACCGTGCAGATACAGATTGCCGATGACGTAGAGAGCGCCCGTCAGGATGGCGAGATGAAAGCGGCGGAGTTGACCCTGCGGATTCAACAGATGTGCGCAGACGACGAAATGTCTTTCCGCTTCAACGATCAGGCGCTGTATCTCGAAACGGCGGACATCACCGACGAGCGGGCCGTGACGATGCCGGTTCGTCTGTACGGAGCTCAATCGGTACAGGCCCCATTGGCGGGCGCCTTTCACTGGCTTCGCTTCCGACTTCCCGCCGAGTGGATCCTGCCCGGTAGTAATACAGTTGAGGTCGAGATGGTGAATCGAGATGAACGCGCCACGTTCTCGCGGGAGCTGAATGGCGTCGAGCTATATCTGCGATACCGGGATATGCAGCGCCCTCACGGACTCGGTTCGTCGCGTCTGTCACCTCTTACCACGTGAAACGCAACCGATGATTCGTCTCAGTACCATGGCTCGCGAGACACCGGACGCTACCATCGAAGAGGTGATCGTCCGGGCGGCTCGACTCGGGTTGGATGGCGTCGATATCCACCTGTCAGGAATGGACCGCGAACTGAGCTATCTGCAAAAGGTGCGCTGGACCTGCTTGCAGCACGGTCTGACGATTGGTTATGCAGGATCTGGCACCTTCGTGGGGGAATCCGAAGGCCAGCAGGAGCGGCTCTCTCAGGGGCGCCGGGACGTCGATGCGGGAGCCCTGCTCGGTGCCCAGCTGCTGCGGGTTTTTGCTCGGCACGCGTGGCCTGAGGATGTCACCGAGCAGGAAAGGCTGTGGGGGCCGATGGTGGACAGCTTTCAGCAACTGGCCGACTACGCTGCCGACCAGGGCGTGTCCCTCGGCCTGCAGAATCATGATGAGAGCAGTTTCTGCATGACCGCGTCGCAGGCGAAACAGATTCTCGCCGATGTGGATCGCCCCAATTTCCACTTTCTGATGGACACGGGGCAATGGAAGGGGGCCATCGGATCTCATCCGCGCGGTGAGTTTGATTCGGCAGTCGATCTCTACGAAGACTATTTGCGACCGATGGCGGCCCAGACGGTTTACGTACGCGCCAAGATCTACAAGATCGACGGCGGCCGGGAGGAGTGGATCGACTACCGGCGGGTGCTCGGCATCCTTCGGGATGCCAACTACAATGGAACGATCGGCCTGGTTTTTGAACTGGGCGATCGGAATCAATGCGATATCGATGAAGCGACGAGACTCGCCGTGGCGCATCTTCGCGACGTGATCGCCGAAGGCGCCTGACGGGCGATGCCGACGTTCAGGCGCCCTGAGGAAGATCTGTCCGCTAAGGGGTGGATTGGCCCGATGGGGCTCGTGCTTGCTCTTTCCATCTCTGTGTTGTCCTGCGGCCGAAGCACGACCGCCGGAGCCTCTACGCCGGCTGAAGGTGCACCCGGTCACTTCGTGGATCGGTCGCCGGCCCATACCGAGCACCAGATGCGCCTGGTCTCGGCCGGGGAGCTTCTCATGGGGTTGACCCCTGAAGCGGAGGGCGCGCTGCTGGAGGCTGGGGTGTTGCTGGACGCGTGCCCTGCTGCGATGCCGGCGCATGTGGTGGACCTCGATTCGTTCTATGTCGATCAATTCCAGGTGACCGTCGGCGACTATGTCAGCTATCTCAACGACCTGTGGTTTTCCGTCGCTGTGGAGGACGGACAGGCCTATCTGTCGCAAGTGCTGTTGCTCACCGATATGGGCGACTCTTTGTCTGGGGCAACATACCCGACGACTAACGAACCCACGAAGCCTCCTTCTATGGCGTATACGAACTTGGAGACGGGCACGGCGAATGGGTGGCGGATGGCTTCGCGGCTGATTTCTATGGTCGGAGCCCGGCGCGAAACCCGCATGCCCCAGGAACGCCCGACGAGGTGTGGGTCGTGCGTGGCATCAGTTCAGGGGTCGCAGTCCGCGACAGCAGCAGGGCCGCAGCCGCAAACATCGGATTCCGGTGTGCCGGCAGCACTGAGGATCTGATCGAACCTTGGTTCGAAAGAGAGAGCTGGATCGATGAGCGAGGCCAAAGCAATCCGCGTGGGCGTAATTGGCTGTGGGGGGCGTGGTAAACACCACCTGCAGCGACTATCTGAGTTCGACGATGTCGAGGTGGTGGGCATCGCTGACGCGTCGGCCGATGCTCGTGCGCAGGTGGGGGAGACCTACGGCGTGGAGCGTCAATTCGACGAGATCGGTGCCCTGTTGGATCAGGTCGAGGTGGATGCTGTGTTTCTGGCCACACCGGCTCATCTCAATGCTCCCACGGCGGCGATCAGCCTGGAGCGTGGCGTCGACACCCTTCTCGAGAAACCTCCCGGACTGAGCGCGGAGGAGACGCGTCGACTTCGCGATGTTGCGGCCACATCAGGTGCCCGGGGGATGGTCGCCTGGGACCGTCGCTTCAATCCCTGGATTGTCGAGGCGCGTGCGGCCATCGCCGAAAAGGGGCCACTGATCCAACTGGTGGGCGAATTCCACAAGCCTAACAAGACGATCGACGATCCTCGGTTTCCAGAGAGCCTGAAAGACAACATGCTCCTGGAGACGCCGATTCATGCCATCGACGTCGTGCGCGCCATGGCGGGCAGCGATGTGGCTGAAGTGCACAGTGTCGTACGGCGCGCGACGGGAGATTACAAAGACGTGCACGCTGCCCTGATTCGGTTCGACAACGACGTGGTGGCTCAACTCACGCACAACTACACGTCCGGCGGCCGACTCGAGCGTCATGAACTGCACGGCGACGGCATCTCTGCCTACCTGGAGGGCATCCGCGGCGGCACGATTCACACCGTCGGCGATGATCCTCAGCCGATGGCGACGGACCGACCCGATGGAGCCACAGCTCAGGCTCGCTACTTCCTTGACTGTGTCCGAGACCATCGGCCCATCGGCCTGCCTGCCGCAAACCTGGACGAGGCGGTGAAGACGATGGAACTGTGCGAAGCCATTCTCGCTGGACTTCGCGCTTAGACCTTCGTCGGCGAGCCGATCACTTCTCTTGATTTAACCAATTCCTTACCGAACAAGGAAAACCACTGACCTCACGAGCTATTCAGTTGGTATTCAAGAGGTTAGGCAAGAAAATCGACCTTGATGGAGTCAGATTGTCACCACATACTCTCCGGCACAGCTTTACGGGAGCAGGGATGGGCCAAGGAGAGAGACGAAGAGTGGGCCAAAAGGGAGAAACTCGCAGAGCAGATGGGAAGGGAGCCGACAGATGATGAGTGGGATGAGTACTTTTATCGCGGCAAAACCCTTTACGGTCGCTACAAGCTGTGACCGTCCCCGGAAATGCTGTGCTGGATGATCCGACCTGGCGGGCTTCTGAGAGAGACGTCCATCATTCGTCCCCTTTTGTCACCCTCCAGGCATCCTTACGACAACTTCCCGTCTAGAATGTCCTGCAACAGACCCCCGATCCTAAAAGCTGGTAATGATGTCGCCGGTAGACAGGTTCATCTGGTCTCCTCCGCCCATCTTCATTAGGTAGTCACCAGTCTGGTACGGGCTGAAGCTTGTGATCCGCAAAGAGTTGAGAAAGGGGTAGGGATGGCGGGCGAGCGGGTGCGCTGTGCGTGGGCGGGTGAACACGAAGCGATGCAGGCCTATCACGATGAGGATTGGGGAACCCCTCTGCACGATGATCAGCGTCTGTTCGAGTTCCTCATCCTGGAGGGCGCGCAGGCTGGACTGAGTTGGTCCACGATCCTCAACAAACGCGACAACTACCGACGTGCCTTCGATGAATTCGATCCCCACAAGGTGGCTCGCTATGACGAACGCAAGATCGCCGAGTTGCTGCAGGACGAGGGTATCGTGCGGAATCGTCTCAAGGTGCGTGCTGCGGTACGAAATGCGAAGGCCTTTCTGGCTGTCGTGGACCAGGTCGGCACGTGGGACGAATACATCTGGGGATTCGTCGACGGCACGCCAATCCAGAACAGATTCAAGACGATGGACGATCTACCTGCTGAGACAGATCTGTCAAAGGCGATGAGCAAGGATCTGAAGATGCGCGGGTTCACCTTCGTGGGGCCCACGATCTGTTATGCGCTGATGCAGGCCACAGGAATGGTCAACGACCACGTGGTCGACTGCTTTCGTCACGAACAGGTTGCCGCACTTGCGGGTGCCTCTGTGCGATGACCGGATTTCCTCTCGACGACACGCCTGTGACCGATGGTGATGGCAAGACTCAGTGGAAGGGCAATCTGGAGATCGCAGACAAGCTGCGGCGATTGGCCGACTACCTCGTGATCGGGGGGATGGAAGAGCTGAAGGTGGCTCATTTCAGGAGGGTCGCCGATACCATTGCGCATTGGCCTGAGTCGATGGAGGCCATGCGGCACGAGGGGCGATTGCGGAAGATCCCTCGCATCGGAACCACGATTCAGCACATGTTGCAGCAGTACGTCGATACGGGAACCTGTGACAAGTGGACGGAGTGGTCACAGCGAGTGCCCGAGTCCGTCCTCGATCTGGTGGCCATTCCCGGGTTGGGTGTGAAGACGGCGGTCATGATGTATCAGGGCTACGGCATCGATGGACTGCCCGCTCTCGAACGAGCGTTGGAAAATCACCGCCTAGGCACCCTACACGGCATCGGCCCCAAAACCGTCGTCCGGATTCGTCGGCATCTCGAAGCCAGGGCGCGCGGCGAAGTGTAGGCTAACTGAAGTTTCCTAGCTCAGGGGCTTCAGATTCAGAATCGAATCCCATTCGTCGATGGGTAGGGTCGCCACGTAGCCGGTGTGAAACTCCTCCAGCGGGATCTGATCCCAGCACGGGACGTGATGGACCACGTCCTCGGGCAGTTTCTGCAGAATCGCGCCGTAGGCGTGTTCAAGCAACCGATAACTCGACGTGTCCGACCCCTCAAAGGCAGGGTGCGCCGGGATGACGCCCATTTTCACCATGCGTTCGTCCAACATGTCCGCCATCATCGCCAGCAGTTCGATGCGTCGTTCCCATGATGTATCGGCTTTGACACCTTCTACAATCAGCGGATCCATGCGGTCGGCCAGATGGGGCAGCCGGCGGAAGAACGGCAAGAGCCACTTGTCGTAAGGGAAGTAGGTTCGATTCAGGAGGAAGGCCAGTTCCATCGACCACTTGAGGCTGCGAGAGAATGCCGTCCAGGCGTAGACCTCGTTGCCACGCAGTACCGCCCGATTGAGCGCATAGATGCCCATGCCCGACGCATAACGACACCAGTGGGCGATGCGTCGCAACCACACCGGCTCCGGGTAGTAGTCATCGAAGGTGCGCCGCAGAGTCGTCAGTTCTCCTGACGGGTCGTGCCACACCTGACCGTTGGTGACATGGATGATGTCGACTTCGGGAATGTCCAGCCACTCGGCATTCGTTCGCGGCGCATGGGTGACACCGATCGTGCGCCGCAGGAAGGCAGGCAGACTCTCGGGAGCGATCCCATGACCAGCCACATGTCCATCGCGTAGCGAAATGCCGGCGAACCGATCGGGCAACTCCGGCACGAGATTTCTGAGAAGCTGCGTGCTGACTCGCTGATGGATCTCACCAGGCAGCAGAATGTCGACGCGCAGACCCCAATGGTGGTCGCGTGACAACTCGTCGTCCATCTCCAGACATTCCGAGCCATAGCCGAGGAATCCGCAGGCCATCTGCTCCACGTCTTCGGGGAAGTGATTCCGCAGCAGTGGTAGAACGACCTGCTCGAAAAACGCTCGACTCGTGTCCAGGATTCCCGTCGACATCTTCAGTCCGACTGTTTTAGTCCGTTTGGCGCAGGCGATTCCACCACTTGCGCCAGGCCGGCACTTCGCGGTGTGGCCCAAAGTGTTCACCCCAGTGCGTCGCCAGACGGTGAGCCTGATCGTGGAGTTTCTTCTGCTCCGCTTCGTTCAGCGGACGCGCTCGTCGAGCCCACTCGATATTCTGCTGGAGCTCCTGCTCCGAATACATGCCCACCACGGCTGTGGCCACGCCCGGCAGGGACAGGGCCCAACGCAGGGCCAACTCGTAGCCGAAATCATCCACCACCGCCTCAATCGCAGAGGGCCGGCGTTGTTCCTGGTCGGTGGTTTCATACACCATGGCTTCGGCTCCACCATAGACCTTCATCGCCGCCACGCCGACATTGCGCACCATCGCGGCGGGCAGGACGGTCTTGTCGAAGCCATACGTCAGACTGTCGGCGAAGTTGAGGGCCACCATGATGACGTCGAGGTCACCTTCCTCCAGTACCTGTAGAACCCGGTGCGGCAGATTGTGACCCGTGACACCGATATAGCGGGTCAGACCACGTTTCTGGCATTCGAGCAGCCCTGCCAGCGCACCACTCTCACTCAAGACCTGATCTGCATCCAGGTGACCCATGGAGTGCACGTAGGCGAGATCCACCGCGTCCGTGCGCAGATCACGCAAGGCTTCCTCCAACTTGCTGATCGCCTCAGCACGATCTGCAGTGTGTGTCTTGGTCACCAGGAAGACCTCGTCGCGTCGACGAGGGAGGATCTCCCCCAACTGTTTCTGCGCCCGGTCATAACCCGGTGCCGTGTCGAGATAGGTTACGCCCTGATCGATGGCCGACTCATAGAGTCTCACGGCGTCGGCATCATCAAGGCCCATGCCCCCCGTCGCTGTCCCCAAGCCGAGAATGGGGACTCGCTCACCGGTGCGCCCCAGAATACGCCGGGGAAGGGGTTGGTCGGCGCTGTTCTTCGCTCCATTGTCGATGTCGGGTGCAGCCGACGGTTTCACTCCGATCGTGCCTGCTTCCTTCGTGCCAGCCTTCATCGTCATCGTGCCCTCGTCTTTTTCGCGACTACCTTGGGAATCATGTCGCTTCCTTGGGAATGTCGTCGCGTGACTCGACCTCTATGTTCACCTTGCGTGCCGGACGATCATGCAGATGTCCATGGCCGGGCAGGGCGACGCCGACACGCACGGACAGACCCTGCGGGTGAATATGATGGAATGTGCGAGCCGGCACGTAGACAAAGTCTCCCGCTTTGGCGTGGACCACATCACGTCCCTCGATCTGCCAGTGGATTTCACCTTCCAGCACGACCCAGAATTCGTCATAGGTGTGGCAGTGATTGTCATTGGCGGCCGTTTCGTCCTGATGGATGACGACACCGACAACATGGTCGGCCAGCGCCACCGCATGGGACCAGGGCGGTGCGCCTTTCTCCGCTTTGATCTGATCGAGGGAGATGTGGTTGAGGGTCGGGGACAGGATCGGGTTCTGCAGCGCCACGGATGCACCTCCATCTGATGGGGAGACCGAAACATCATTCACGGCCGCGGCTTGGGCAAACCACGAGTCCGCGACATTCTTCCCTTGTCGAAAGAGAAAATTAGGCTTGACTAAATTTGATGTCGAATGGTTAATTGTTTAGCCAAACCTAAAACGCAGCGCGCTCCACATCTCAGTGTGTCCACATCACCCAAGGCTTGACGATGCGACGTCATATTCATCTCCTGCTGGTCAATGCAGCTGCCGGTTTGCTCGGTGCCTGCGATACGCTGATGACCGAAACCCCACCTGCGGGCGACGAGTTCGCAGCCCCCCTGGATGGGCTCGACCAGAGTCTGAATGCCGTGTTCCTGCAGGGTGACGAGAATTTCGAGAAAGCCTTCTCCGTTGCCGAAGGGCTCGGACCGATCTTCAACAATGTCAGCTGCGAGGGGTGTCACCCCGGCGATGGGCGCGGATCGGTGGAAACCGGATTCTTCCGCTTCAGCGCCGGTGGTGATCTGCTTGTCGACGCGGGAGGCCCTCAGCATCAGGACAAGGTGATTCCCGGAATCCGACTGGTGCCCGAAGGGGTGCCCGCTGGAGTGGACAAGTCCTTCCGGCTGCCGCTCCCGGTGTTTGGGGTGGGGCTCATCGAGGCGATCCCGGAACAGACGATCATCGATCTGGAAGACCCCGATGACGCCGATGGCGACGGGATCTCCGGCCGCGTGAATTGGGTGACGGCCGCCGACTTTGTTTCTGAACGTCACGTGGGCGGCGGGAGCGGCGTTCACGTGGGGCGCTTCAGCCGCAAGGCACAGGTCTCCTCGCTGCTCGAACAGGTTTCGGCTGCCTATCAGCAGGACATGGGGGTCACGAACGACTTCATCCCGGAAGAGAACTTCCAGTCTCAACATACGGCGACCGTTTCCATCGGCGACGTCGCACCTGATCCGGAGATCTCCGCCAATACCGTGCTGGAGACGGTGATGTATGTGCGTCTTCTCCAACCACCGGCCCGGGGCCGCATCACAGCACAGGTCGAGGCGGGAGAGGCCCTGTTCAACAGCTTGCAGTGCAGCGCCTGTCACATCCCCTCAATCCGCACCGGCGATCACGAGATTCCCGAGCTGGCGAATCAGACGGTGGCCCTGTTTTCCGATCTGCTGCTACACGACATGGGAGAGGGCCTGGCGGATAATCGACCCGACGGTGATGCCGATGGCTACGAGTGGCGGACGGCGCCCCTGTGGGGCACGCGTCTGGTGGCCGAGTTTCTCGGTGGGCAGGAGTTCTATCTGCACGACGGCAGGGCCACCACGGTGGAGGATGCGATTCTGCTCCACGGCGGTGAGGCCCAAGCCGCCCGTGACGGGTTTGCGGCCCTCGCGACTGCCGACCGTGAAGCTGTCATCGCTTTCGTGAAGTCGCTGTAATGGCTGACCCATCGAAGCTCCATCCGGCCGACGAGGTCACCCCCGAAGGGCGCCGTCAGTTCCTTCGATGCGCAGCCGTGACCGGCGCGTCGGCTCTCGTGCCGGCATCGCTGCTGTCTGCATGTGCTGCGGCGATGAGCTTTCAGGGCGTGGTCGCCGATGGCCGCGTGCGCGTTCCTGCCGACCAGCTGGCGCAGATCGAGGAAGACGCAGGACTGCTTGTGAACGCCCCGGGTCTGCAGGAGAAGATCTGGCTGATTCGCAGTGAAGGCGAGTGGCTCGCCATCGGCGCCGAGTGCTCCCATCTGAGCTGCCAGGTACGCCCTCGCGGCGGTTTCATCGCCTGCAAGTGCCACGGTTCCACTTTTATACTCGATGGCCGCGTCGTGCGCGGTCCCGCCACCGAACCCCTGCGACGGTATGCCGTGAAGGATATTGCCGCCGATGTGGAGATCGAGATCCGATGACGTCTTGGCGCCCTGCTCTGAACGCGATTTTGCTCGGGACCTTGCTGACCAGTGCTGTGTCGGCCCAGGACCGTCCCCTCGTTTCCGGCGGTATCACCGACAAACCCTTCATCCACGCAACGGGAGGGGGAACACGCATCGGTGGATATATGGAGACCCACTTCCGCTGGGAGCGCGAAGCAGGTTTTTCCGAAGAGCTGACCTTCGAGGCCAAGCGCTTCAACCTGTTTACCTATGCGCCGATCTCCGATCGACTGCGCATGGTGGCTGAACTGGAATTCGAAGAAGGTGGCGAAGAGATCGTCATCGAGGCGGCCCTGATGGATTTCGAGCTCCATCCGGCGGCGACCTTTCGTATGGGCATCCTGCTGGCGCCCCTCGGGCGGTTCAATCTTGCCCATGATTCGCCGGCCAACGAGCTAACCGATCGACCCCTGATGAGCACAGATCTCATCGGCACGGCCTTGTCAGAGGTGGGGATGGGATTCCATGGCGCTTTCTATCCAACCAAGGATGCCCGCGTCTCCTATGAGATCTATGCCGTCAACGGATATGACGATGGGGTCCTGCTCGGTGACGCGGATGGGACGCGGATCCCTGCGGGTAAGGCCAACCAAGAGGACAACAACCGGCGGCCCTCCTGGGTAGGCCGAATCGGCGCGAGTCCGACGCCGACGACGGAGATCGGTCTGTCCCTGCATACGGGCCCGATCAATGACTGGGAGATCGAAGGGTTGAAGGTCGACGAGCGCCAGGATCTGACGATCTGGCTGATCGACGCTCAAGGTAGCTGGTTCGGCTTTAATGCCGAGGCCGAATTCGCCGGTGCCTCCATCGACGCCCCGTCGACGCAACCCCTGTTGGCCAGTTCGCAGAGCGGATACTACGCCCAGTTGAGTCGCCCCTTTGGTTCAGGGCTGATCTTGGCCATCCCTACTTCTTCGTTTACGGCTGTGGCGCGATTGGGGAATGTCGATTTCGATACCGACACCGACGGCGACCACCAGACCCGACTGACTCTGGGGCTGAACTTCCGACCTGTCAGTGATGCTGTGTTCAAACTCGACTACCAGTATAACTGGAGCCGGGATGGTTTCGACAACGAGACTACTTCGGCAGCCGTCCTGTTCAGCGCCGCCACCTATTTCTAGAAAAGCACACACGTAGAAGGCACGGCAGCGTGGCCGATCGAAAAGGAGTTGGCCGCCTGTGACCGTGCCCGCGTGCCTCGCCTGACGACTGCGTACGGGTTGTCGCGTCGATCCCGGTCTTCACGTCGTGGCCACGCTTTCGTAGATTGCCGGCGCGCCAGATGTTCCTCTGGCCACCGTCGACTACTGACGGATCACGCCTGCCTGCCACCAACGAGTCTTCTCGTGTCTGACCCCGACGTGTCGAATCTGCAACAGACACACGCCTCCGTTCGAACGCTCCGTACCGATCTGACTCGCTGGCTTGAGCAGAGCAGCCTCATGGACGGCCCACACCGCAACCACGGCGGTGAGGACGAGGCCAACTACGCACTCACCTGGTTCGGGCACTATCTGGTCACCGGCGAAGAGGCGATCCTCGATCGATTTCGTTCGTTGCTGGCCGACCTGCTGACGTGGGTGCGTACCGATGGTCACCATGGCTACGAGCCTGAGGCCGAGGCCCACCACGGCACCGAACCTTTCCTGCTGTTCCTGCCTCGTTATCTGGGTCTGTGCCCGGACGACACAAGTGCACGCGACGCGCTGGAGGATGCGGCCCACCATATCGGCAACTGGGTCGACGAAATCCCCGACTGGTACGACATGGAGCGGGATGTCTTCCACAGTTGGAAGATCGGCTCACGTGAGGTGAGTGATGATCCGCGCTTCGCCCTCGAAGTGGCGGAGCATCTGCGGTTCGTGCACATCGCCTTGGCGGCCCACCGTATTCTGGGGGATCGAGACGGTCGATATCTTGAGTGGGCCCTCCGCTACGGGCGCAAGCGTGCAGAGAGATTGCTGGATGCTCCAGGTGACGTTCCGCTCGCCTGGAATCAAGCCGGACGGCCCCTGCACTGGGAACAGGTCAGGGGCAGACCCGAGATGCGCGGCATGGTTGCCCTGGCGCACAAGATCGATGGAGATCCCCTGGCGGGTGTGGAGAATCATCTGGCCTCGGGAGCCGTACAATGCTACGGCGACCTGTTCGAGGCGTCCGGTGACGAGATCTTCCGCGACGCGGCGAGTCGACTTGTGGGCACCCTCATCGATCAGGTGGACGATCGATTTGGCGATGTGACGGCGGTTGCCATCGCTCACTATCGCCAGGTCTTTCAAGACACGCACTTCGATGCGGAGCTGATAGACGTGATCGGTCGGTTTCCCGCGCCAAGCGACGCGCCTTTGGCTTTGCTGTTGCCCGAACACCCCGGCCACCGCGATCCGGGGCCGGGGAAACGGGCCGACATGTTGTATTGGGGCGAATGGGCAGAGGACGGATCCGCACAGCCTCTGCTGCAGCCTTCGACGGCGGCCCTGGCGCTCGCCTACCAACTGACGGGGGATGTCGACTACGCCAGGCGTTCTCTCGATCTGGCGGCGCGTAAGTTCTCCATGGCGCGACGGATTCTTCGCGGCGGGCGGGAACACGCGGACATGGGGGGTGCCATCTGCTCTGTCGCTGCCGGTCACGGGCGAAACTGGAGTGCCGGCACGGTGACCGGGTGTTACGGACCCCTGCTTCTGGGGACGCGAGACGTCTTCGGCCAGGTGCGCCCCACGGTCGAGTTTCAGGATTCTATGGGGGCTCATCGACTTCCGGCTGAGGTCCTGTCGCTGGTTCGTCCCGCCGTCGGTGGGGACGGCGAGGTCCTCCTGTTCAACGGCGGTGATCAAGGCTGTCAGTTTCACTGGCGTCCATTTGGGGGGGAATTCGCGCCAGTGTCTTTGGCGGCAGGAGCAACGAATCGATTCCCACTCAAGGCGGATGCAAGATGACGACACCTCATCCATTTGCAGGGCTCGACGGTGCGCAGGCGCACGAGCGCACGTCCAAGCTTCGAACCACGGGGTTGACGATGGTCGCCGACTGGGGGTTGGGGTTGCAGCAGCAGCGCGACCTGACGCACACGTGTGGGGACCATTTCGACTTCGCCAAGATCGCTGTGGGCATGTCGCGACTCTATTCGGCCGAACTGCTCGGGCAGAAAATCGAGCAATACGTGTCGATGAACATCGAGCCTTTTCCCGGTGGGCAGTACCTCGAGTATGCGGAGGTTCACGGTCAGCTCGATCGTTACCTGCCCGCGTGTGTAGAGGCGGGGTATCGCTGGGTGGAGGTCTCCGACAACATTGCTCCCGTCACGGTGGACTGGAAGCGGCAGATCATCGAACGGGCGGTGCAGGAATTCGGCTTGAAGGTGTTGGGTGAAGTGGGCAAGAAGGAGGGGCTCGACAACCCCATACCGCTGCTCGACAACGCCAGGGCCTGCATGGATGCGGGCAGTAGTGTTCTATTGCTCGAGGCAGCGGAAATCTTCGACGAAGATGTAGAAACGGCGCGGGCCATCGACGAAATCGTTCAGGTTGTGGGCCTGGGCAAGGTGATGTTCGAACTGCCAGGCCCATGGATCTCGAACGTACATCACCACGATATCCATCGTCTGCGCCGAGAGTTGATCGAGCGCTACGGCACACAGGTGAACGTGGGCAACTGTTCACCCGACGATCTTCTGTCACTGGAAGCATTTCGACGGGGCCTGGGCGTCAACGCAGGGTCCCCGTGAGCCAGCGCCTGCCCCTATGAGAACCCTCATTCACCACCAGGTGCCCGGGGCCGGCGGTGACCTGGCGACGGACGTCTATCTACAAGACGGTGCCGGCTCCTTTCCCGTGGTGCTTCAACGTACACCCTATCACCGCCAGGTTCTCGAGTCGCTGGCTCCCCGATTTGTCCAGGCGGGATATGCCTATGTCACGCAGGATTGCCGTGGGAAGTTTGACTCGACGGGCACCTTCACGCCCCTGGTCCACGAGGCCGAAGATGGCCTGACCACGCTGGACTGGGTGGCCAATCAATCGTGGTGTAATGGCCGCATCGGCATGTGGGGTCGGTCCTATCACGGGATCGCGCAGATGTCCTGTGTTTTCGCAGCGCCCCTCTGGAACGGGCTTTGACCGTGATCGGCGAACCAAGACTCGATCTTCACATCATCTGCGACCGGCAAGATTCGGATCTCGTGGCACGACTGTGCGTCGAAGAGCCCACGGGTGCCGTCATCTGCCTGAGTCTGGGTTCAATTCGCTGCCGATTCCGCAACAGTGCCTCGACACCGGAGCCTCTCAGTCCCGGCGACCCGACTTCGTCGGTGTTCGACTTGGGCAGACGGCCTACACCTTCCCTTCTCGAAGCCGTATCGTGGTGACTCTCACCCGTTCTGATTTTCCGCGCATCCTGCCTCATCCGCATCACATGGGTCCTCTTTTCGAAGGGGAGGTTTTGATCGCGCAGACACAGATTCTCCACGGCAGTTCCTTTTCGTCACGCCTCGAACTGCCCGTCATCGACGATGTCTGAAACGCCCGCACCCCTGCGCGTCGCCATCTTCGACTTCGACTATACCCTCGCCGATTCCTCCGAGGGCGTGATCGACTGTGTGCAAACCGCAGAGGAGACGATGGGGTTGGAGATCTCCGACGCCGAACCGATTCGTCGCACAATCGGTCTGTCAGTGCAGGACACGATCGTGCGCCTCAATGGCGAATCTCTGCGTGAACGAGCCGAGGAATTTGCCACGTTGTTTCGGCAACGCGCTGATGAGGTCATGGTGGACCACACACGACTCTATGAGGGCGTGCCCGCCCTGTTCGCTGCACTGGCGCAGCGAGGACTGTCCTGTGCGATTGCCACCACGAAGTATCGGTACCGAATCGAGCAGATTCTCAGGCGTGACGGCCTCGAGGAGGCCGTGCACTGTATCGTTGGCGCCGAGGACGTTACGGAGCACAAACCCGACCCCGCCTGTCTGCTGCACGTGCTGGCGTCCTTGCGGAATGAGGCGCAGGAGGCGATCTATGTCGGGGACAGTGCGCCCGACGCCGGGGCAGCACAACGCGCCGGGATCGACTTCGTCTTCGTCGAGACGGGACTGGCCGCGCTGTCGAGTCTCGACTCGTATCCGCGAGTCGCCCAATTGAAAGCGGCCACCGACCTGCCCGACTGGTTGGCCCGCAGAGAGACGACATGACGCAGACGGCACGGGCTTTCGCGCCGGGGAATATCTCCGGCGTCTTCAAGATCATCGCCCACGACGACCCCTCGCAGATGCATTCCCTGGGACTGGGGTACACGGTGCGGGAAGGAGTGACGGCCACGGTAAGCCAGCGCGTAGAGGATGAGATCCGTGTCGTGTTCAACGGAGATCCCATCGATTTCCCCACCGTCGTCAGTATCGCGCAACGTCTGGTGCCCGAATCGGGTATCGAGATCGACCTGCAGACACCGTTACCTCTCAGTTCGGGTTTTGGCCTCAGTGGTGCCTCGGCCCTGGCCGTCGCCTTTGCTCTGAATCGACTGCTGAATCTGGGAAACAGCCGGCATGAACTGGCCATGCTTGCCCATGTGGTCGAGGTCGAGCAATTGACGGGGTTAGGGGACGTGTGCGCTCAGTATCACGGGGGTTGTCTGGTGAAACTCAGGCCCGGTGATCCTCTGGCAGCCCAGCCACTGGCCGTGGAGGCCGGCGTGCCTCTGTACTATCGCTACTTCAGTCAGATTCGTACGCGTGACATTCTCGCCGACCCTGTTCGCCGTCAGCAGATCAATACGGCGGCGGATGCTGCCCTGACCCGACTCGGCGATCTGGCATCCCAATCATCGGTAGCTATGGCGGACACCATCGATATCTCGCGGTCCTTTGCCGAAGAGTCCGGACTGCTGACACACGAGGGTGTGCGCGAGGCGATCGAGCAAGTGGATGAGCAGGGCGGCCAGGCATCGATGATCATGCTTGGGAATGCCGTTTACAGTACGTTGCCCTTCGAGGGATCCTCGGAGACGGCTCTGTCTGCACGGCCCGTCGAAGCACTGTAAATCATGTCGGACGTACCCAGTAGCCATCCACGTTATCTGTCATTGAAGCTGCGTGATGCCATCGTCGCTGGCGTCGAGAAGGGGATCACATCGGCCCACGGTTTGATCGCCCACGGACGCGGCGAGGCCTTCGACTACCTAATCGGAGAGCAGACTCAGCCATGGGCGCTGGCGGCCATCGATGCGGCGGCGGCCATGTTGCTTGCGGCGAAACATCCGGTGGTGTCGGTGAATGGGAACGCTGCCGCACTGGTCGGGGCCGAACTGGTCGCGCTTGGCCAGGCCGTAAATGCGCCTCTTGAAGTCAACATCTTTCACACCTCGTCCGATCGGGAACGTGCCATCGCCGACGCACTGCGTGGCCACGGTGCATCAGAGGTGCTTCTGCCGGACCCGGACACCGAGCTGCCGGGGCTGGATTCGAATCGTCGTTTCGTGCATCCCACGGGAATCCTCGAGGCAGACGTGATCTTCGTGCCCCTGGAGGACGGCGACCGCTGCGAAGCGCTGCGCCGGTTGGGACGACAGGTAATCACCATCGATCTCAACCCACTATCTCGCACGGCGCGTACGGCGAGTGTTTCCATCGTCGACAATGTGGTCCGCGCGATGCCTGCCTTGCTGGCCCGCGTTGAAGAGATGCCGAAGGATGCCCATCTCGACCGGCAGGCCCTCATCGACGCCTACGATCACTCGGCTTGCCTGGCAGAGGCCGAGGCCATTATCCGTTCCGGAGCCGCGTAATGCGCCCGCCCAATCCGCAGGACATCGCAGCCGCCCTGGCTCCGGTGCACGCTCACCTTCCTCCGACCCCCTTGATACGTTGTCCGGCGCTGTCGGAGCGATTCGGCTGTGATCTGTCTCTCAAGTGTGAGAGTTTCCAGCCTGTGGGGGCCTTCAAGGTTCGTGGCGGGGTGTATCTGGTCAGTCGTCTCGCCGCCGAGGATCGTAAAGGGGGGCTGATCAGCGCCAGCACCGGGAATCACGGTCAATCGATCGCCTATGCCGGTCGGCTGTTCGCTGCACCCGTCGTGATCTATGCGCCTGCAGTAGGTGCGAACGAGGCCAAGTTGGACGCCATGCGGCACCTAGGGGCTGACGTCCGGCAACACGGGAAAGACTTCGACGAAGCACGCGAACAGGTCGAACAGGCCAGCGCCGCCGAGGGACTTCGATACATCCACTCGGCCAACGAACCCGATCTGATCGCCGGTGTGGGCACCATGGGGCTGGAGATTTTGGACGAAGCGCCTCAGACGCAGATCATCGTCGCCCCCATCGGCGGGGGCAGTGGCGCTGCAGGCATCAGTCTGGCCGTGGCCGCACGGGGTGTTTCCACTGAGGTGATCGGCGCCCAATCAGCCCAAGCACCTGCTGCCTGGCATGCCTGGTCGGAGAAACGACTCGACGTAGAGGCTGGCATGTCTACGAGACACGAAGGCCTGGCGACGCGTGTGCCTTTTCAGATGACGATGGAAATCCTCTGGGAACGGCTGCAGGACTTCGTCCTCGTTCAGGACTCGGTCATCGACAACGCCGTGCGCTGGCTGGCATCGGATGCGCATCTGGTGGCCGAGGGGGCCGGGGCAGCTGCGGTGGCGGCATTGGATGGGCTGGGTGATCGAATCGCGGGAAAACGCGTGGTCGCCGTGGTGACCGGTGGAAATCTGCCCCTCGAGCGCTACGCTTCGCTCCTGCAGGGCAATCCTGCATAGGCTACTGCGGCGGTGGCGCTGTGCAGTGGTCGACCAGTTCGGTGATTCGCTCAGAGATGTCTTTCCCGATTTTTTCGACCAGCGCGGATGCGGTGTCCTGCATCAAGTCGAGTTGCCCCAGCACATCGGCTGACCACACCTGCGGCTTCTCCTGCGGATAACCATAACCGAGCTGTTTGCTCAGGTTGTTCGCCACATGCAGGACACACGTGAGGTCCGATGGCGACGATCCCGTCGTGTGACCACGGCCTCGACCAGCTGCTCTCCCACCTTTGACTTGAGCAACAGCAGTCGCCCGAGCAATTCGTGGTTGGCCACGTCACCCGTGGCCTTTTCGGCTTGGTGGAAAGGACAGCCTTCGGTGTCCATGTGGGTGATGATCTCTTGGAAATGATCCCAGAAGAAGAACCCGAGGACCAACTTGCCGCAGTCGTGTAGCAGCGAACCGATCCAGTAGTCGCTGAAGGGGAGGGGTTTGCTCAGGGGCAGCAGTTTTCTCTTCACCAGACGATCTGCGATCAGCGCACAGGCGACACAGTGCTCCCAGAAGCGACGCAGGTCGAAGAGAGACTCCTCTGGCTGCACGAGACTGTTCATGAGCTTGATCTGCTGGGCAATCGTTCCCACCTGGCGGAACCGAGGCGCACGATGGCATCGTGCAAGGTCCAGCCTCCCTGATGACCGCTGCCGGCAAACAGGGGTGCGTTTGCGACCTGCAGAAGTTTGTGAACGATGGCGGGCTCGGCGGAGAGCACCTCTTCGAGGTCTTCGACGGTGGGTTCTGGATCCTCCACCATACTCATGATGCGCAGCGCCACCTCGGGAGGTGTCGGCAGTGTTTTGGCCGTGCGTAGCCGATGGGCGATCAGTTCCTACATCTGATCGAAAGGCAGTGAGGCGATCTCATCGGAGAAGATCTCGCCGATGCCACGCTCCTGGAACACCTTCGCAATTCGCTTCTGCGCCGATCCGTCGCTGATACCATCGAGGGCCTCTTCGTGGAAGACCATCCACACATCTTCCATGTGGGCGCACAGCCGACCGTAGTGCTCTTCGAGATACTTGGGAATCAACAGAAACAGGTGCAGCTGACCCTCGAGATTCAGCGCCGACAGTGACGTCTTGCTCTCGGGCTTGCTCGCCAATACCACAGCGGCACAACGAATGCGGGAGCCATGCTTCTGTACGGCGCCAAACTCTTCGTAGAAACTGTGGGCAACGATCAGATCGAGCCCTTATTAGTAGTTCAGAACGAGCATCAGATGGCGCAGGAGGGCAGGTTGCTGGCCCTCGGCGCATACGATGAGGCCGTAGTCGCTTCCGCTGTTGGTCGTGTCAGGCATAATCAAACGAATCTACGTGTGCACCAGGATCCCTACAATGCATCCCAAGCAGGTGGAATCCATGCATTGATACAGGTCACACTACGAGGTTAAATTGCCGTTCACACCGCCAACCACGCGTCTCTCTGCCGTCACAGGATCCGATGCCGAGTCCGCCCAATGTCCTGCTCCTGATCTCCGATCAGCACAGCAAACACCACCTTGGCTGCTATGGGGACGAACTGGTTCGCACTCCTCACCTGGATCGGCTGGCTTCGGAAGGCATGCGCTTCGACGCAGCCTATACGGCCTCGCCGGTCTGCGTGCCGGCTCGGATGTCCTTCATGAGCTGTCGTCGTCCTTCGGCGAATCGAGTGTGGACGAACCATCACCTGCTGCACTCCGGCACGCCAACGTGGGCTCATTCTCTGGGGGCAGCAGGTGTCGATACGGCTCTCATCGGCCGCATGCACTTCAATGGTCCGGACCAGCGACACGGATTCTCCGAACGACCACTCGGAGAGTATGGAGCGATCCATCCCGGGGCGCCTCGCAAGGGAAAACTCTTTCACTCGATTCCGAACACGACGACGGGTCAGAGTCGCATTGCCGTAGAGATCGCGGGGCGCGGCACCACAAGTTATCAGGCCATGGACGAACTCGTGGCCGATTCCACCTGCGATTGGCTCAAGCAGCGGGCCTCCGGGTATGCAGGTCCCTTCGCCGCAGTTTCGGGCTTTCTGCTGCCCCACTGTCCCTTTGTCGCACCGAAGGACCTGTTCGATTACTACTACGACAAGGTGGACATCCCTGAGCAGCCTCCTGAACAAGATCAGCCACAGGCGGTGGTGAACTTCCGCCGACATCGGGATATCCTTGAACCTCTACCCGAAGAGCGGGTCCGCGTGGCCCGGGCCGCCTATTTCGGCATGTGCGAACATCTCGATCGTCAGATCGGCAAGATCCTCGATTGTCTCGACGAGACTGGACTGGCCCGCAACACCCTCGTCATGTATGTCTCTGATCACGGTGAAATGGCGGGCGAACACGGCTGCTGGTGGAAAAGCAACTACTACGAGGGGTCCGTGGGTGTACCCATGATCGCACGATGGCCCGGTGAGGTGGAGGAAGGCTCCTCCACGGGTGAGATCTGCAATCTGATGGACCTCGGGGTGACGTTTGCTGATCTGGCCGGAGCGCCGGCTCTGCCACAGACCGATGGCCACAGCTTACTGAAGACGCTTCGCTCGCAGGATGATCCAGGCCGGCCGGGGGAGACGTTCTCAGAACTGGGCCCCGCACGGGATGATGCACCATCGAGGATGATTCGCCGCGGCAAATGGAAGCTCACCAAGTATCACGATGATACACCACCGATGCTCTTCGACATGGAGGCCGATCCAGGAGAATGGCATGACCTGGGCGAAGACGCCGGCCATGCAGCACTCCGAGACGATCTGCTGCGGGCGGTCTACGGCGGATGGGATCCGTCTCATGTGGTGGCCGAGACCGAGCGCTTGCATGAGGATATCGAGTTGGTGAGCGCCTGGGGGCGCGCAGCGACGCCGTCGTCACCGGATTCGCTACAGCTTCCGGACGACGTGGAAGACATCGAGGTATTGTAGCACGCGACCGACGTACATCACGACACGTACAATTTCCCGAGACAGAGCATGCCGGAAGTACTGATTCAATACACCGCGGCCCTATCGACCTGGGCGAAGAGCCATCTGACGCCGATCTCCACGGCGATTACGACGACGCTGCTGGTGATCTATGGTGACGACATCAATGGCCTCGTGAAGCGCCGTATCCGCGGACTCAACTTCTTTGTGCGTACGGGCGCCTTCATCGCTCTGTGCGCCATCGGCTACGGCATGATGAGTGTCGCCGGTGCGTCGGCTGTGAAGCAACTGTTGAGGTATTTTGGTGATCTCTATTTGGCCCCCATGGTGGTGGGCGCCTTTGTCCTGATGGGCATTCTCGCAGAACGTAAAAAATATTTGTGACGTCACGGAGCTGATCATGTCCTCTTTCGTTCCCATCGATCTGAGTGCGCACTTCAATGCCGGCAGCGGCAATGTATCTCTTGGCGACGATCGCTATCTGTGGCCCTATCGCAGCGACGACGTGGAGGCCACACCTCTCCAGGCGCTGCCCGGTGATGATGCACTGTTCTGGGGCGTCCCTTTCCGGCTGGCCAAGGCGGATGACGAGAAACGTCTGATCGTGGTGGCCGATGCGGGCAAGAAGGTCGATCGATCTGTGACGATCCCCGTCGATGGCGCAGCGCGACGAGTGTTGTTTGCCCACGCCTGTGCGCCGACGGAAGGTCAGTGGTCGACGCTGGACGGAGCCAGTCAGGAATTGGGCCGCTACGCGATTCGTTATCGCGATGGATCCGAGATCGTGCAGCCCTTGCGGCGTCGCTGGCAGATCCACGACACGGACGTGCCTTGGGGGCACCATCCATTTGACTGCCGAAACTGCCGCACCTTTCACTCGGTGGGGATCTACGATCGCACAGGCGGATATGGCCCCACACAGGTGGGTGTGTACTCCTCCTTCGGGCGGCCCGACGTACCGACACCGGAGGGACCGGCCGGACACGATCTGCAGGGATGGTGGATTTTCGACTGGGAGAATCCGGAGCCGGACAAACCGCTGGCCGAGATCGTGTTGGAGGCGACGGACACAACGCCCATCGCCCTGGCAGCGATCACGCTTTCGGATGAAGAGAGTGACCCCTTCCGCTGGCCCGCCCGCGAGACGGTGGCCCTCACCGTAGAGGGCGCTACAGAGGCGCCGAGCGTATCGATGGAGCGGGGTGTCATTGCCCATCAGGACGATCTGTTCGAGGTCGATGAAGATTTTCTCGAGTCGGAGGAAGCTGGTTGGGGGCAAGGAGGGCAGCATCGCCGCGCTGGCGGACACGTGGAGATCCACGGCTCACCCGAAGGCAAGGTGAGCGTCGATGCCGGTGATGAGGTGGCGGCGTTCCGCTGGGGCGATGTGCTGGCCAAAGGCAAGGCGGAGGATGGGCCGGTTCGTATCGAGGTCGTCGGTCACCACGGCACCGAGTGGGTGCACGTGCGCGTTGAAGACGAGGATACGGGGAAACCTGTCGGCTGCCGCGTTCACTTCCGTTCAAAGCAGGGAAACTATCTGGCGCCCCACGGTCACCAGCAGGATGTGAATGTCGCCTGGTTTGAAGACATGGGTGGAGACTGCAAGACCAACGGCGTGCCTTATGCGTATATCGATGGCACGTGCCAGATCGAGCTCCCGAGAGGGGCCAACTATGTCGAAGTGGCGCGCGGTTTCGAATACGATCCTGTGCGAGAACTGGTTGAGATCAAGCCGGGGCAGCGCCACCTGACGGTGAAGGCGAAACGAGCCTTCGACATGAAGGCGAAGGGATACTACTCCGGTGATACGCACGTGCATTTTCTGTCTTCGCAGTCGAGTCACCTTGAGGCAGCGGGGGAGGATCTGAACGTGGTGAATCTGCTGGCCAGCAAGTGGGGCAGATTGTTTACCAGTTGGGAGGAGTTCACCGGTGGCCTGGCGCCGACCTCGAGCGACGATCACCTCGTCTGGGTCAGCCAGGAGAACCGGCAGCACGTGCTCGGGCACATCTCCCTGCTGGGTCTCAGCGAATTGGTGGCGCCCATGTGTACCGGTGGTCCCCAGGAGGACTGGGTCGGCGGTGAGGTGCAGACACTGATGGCAGATTGGGCCGAGGCGTGCAAGGCGCAAGGCGGTCTGGTGATCATGCCCCACATGCCCGTGCCCGACTTCGAGAATGCTGCCAACATCGTGATGGGGCATGCAGACGCGGCGGAAATGTGCTGGGTGTGGCAGGGTGAACAGATCGGCCAGGGAGAGAAGGGGTACTACCGCTGGCTCAATGTGGGTCAGAAACTTCCCATCGTCGGCGGCACGGACAAGATGTCCAACGGACGGATCTTGGGCGGATCGCGGACTTACGCCAAGCTGCCTGACGGCGAGGAATTCACCTACGAAAACTGGTGCCGCGCCGTGAAGGCGGGCAACACCTTCGCCAGCACCGGCGCCATGATCGATCTGCGCGTGGAGGGGGCGCAGATGGGTGAGGAAATTTCGCTGCCCGGCAATGGAGGTACGTTGGAGATCGAAGTAGAGGCCAACAGCGTCTGGCCCCTCACGGCGGTGGAACTGATCGTCAATGGCGTCCGGCATGTGCGCGAAACGACCGACGAAGGGGATCGCACTCTGCGGCTGTCGACGAAGCTGAAGACGGAGAAATCGTGCTGGGTCGCGGCGCGATGCTGGGGGCCCTACGCCACAGACGCCGGGCCGGTGATGGCTCACTCGTCCCCCGTATACATCGACGTCGACAAACGTTGTGCCTTTGAGGAGACCGACGGCGAATACATGATGACCCACATGGAGGGTGGCATCACGTGGGCGCACAAGATGGGTGTGTTCAAGGACGAAGCGGTTCGCGGCCGGTTGATCGGTCTGTTCCGCGAGGCGCAGGGTGAACTGCGTCGCAGGATGGCCAAATAGATGTACGACCTTCGGGGGAAGACGGCGATCGTCACCGGTGCCGGCGGTGAACACGGCATCGGCCGGGCCATCGCCCTCAGACTGGCGCAGGAAGGTGCACAGGTCGTCGTCACCGATGTCACACTCGATGGCCCTGGCGCGTGGGGCGGCCTGCGGGTTGTGGCTGCGCAGATCGAAGAGGCCGGTCCTGCGGCGTTGGCCCTGCAGGTCGATATCCGCGAGCGCGAGCAGGTGCAGCAGATGGTCGACGACAGTCTCGAGCGGTTCGGTCGCATCGATATTCTCGTCAACAACGCCGGTGCACCGGCCGGCCCCGATCGGGTGCCCCTTGTCGATCTGCCCGAGTCTGAATGGCAGCGTGTTCAGGAGGTCAACAGCAAGGGGACCTTCCTCTGCGCTCAGGCCGTGGCAAGACACATGATCGCGCGAGGAGGTGGTGGGCGGATCATCAATATCTCCTCTTCCGCCGGCCGTCAGGGCATCCCTCGATTTGGGGCCTACTGTGCGTCCAAGTTCGCCATTATCGGATTGACGCAAGTGCTGGCCAAGGAACTCGGCGAGTACCAGATCACGGCCAATGCCATCTGCCCCGGGCTCACAGAAACCGAACGCCTCGCGGGCATGGCTGAGGGGCTACGGCCAGAGGGGGTCGATATGGAGACCCATCGGCAGGTGTTGATCGAAGAGCACGCTGCGATGGTGCCCCTCGGGCGAATCGCCCAGCCCGACGACGTGGCCCGAACCGCCACTTTTCTCGCCTCGGACGAAGCAGCATATCTGTCAGGACTGGCTGTGAATGTATCAGGTGGGGCATGGCTCACCTGACCCAAGCATAGGAGAGGCAAGACATGGACATTGCGACACTCATCGGTGTCATTGCGGGTCTGGCCCTCATCTTCACTGCCGGCGCTGCTTACCAGACTCTTCTGCTCGACCCGACGAACCTGCTCTTCGTCATCGCCGGTGGCATGATCGCGACACTGGTGGCCCACCCGCTGTCGATGGCCTCGCGGTTTCCGACCTTCGTGTGGAGGACGCTCTTTTGCAGATCTGATTCGTCGAGTTGTCGGGTTCGCCGAGACGAGTCGCAGCGAAGGTATCCTCGCCCTGGAAGGCGAACTCACATCCGATGACGATCCGTTCCTGTCGGCGGGCATCCGCCTGGCTGTGGATGGTACCGAGCCGGCACTGATCATGGATATCCTCGAAACGGAACTGCAGTTCATCGAAGACCGGCATGCCGATCACAGTCGAGTGGTCAGCAGTTTTGGCCGTGGGTGGCTGCTGTTCGGTGTGATTGCCTCTCTCATGACTTTGACTCTGCAGGGGGGAAGTGGGCTTGCCGGCAGTGCGTTGCTACACCGCGTCGGACTGTCCCTGTTGTACGGCGTTCTCATCTTCGGACTGATGCAAACCCTGACGAACAGATTGGAAGTGGCTGACGTCCAGGAATCTCTGCACAAGCGTATGGTGACCGAGAGTGTCATGAACCTGCAGTCGGGCGACAATCCACGAATCGTCGAACACAAGTTGAGTGTCTTCATCGAGCCGCGATCGCGTCCGTCGGGTAAGCCTGCTCCTCCGCAGTCCGCGCCGCAGTCAACCCAGGCTGACGAGGAACTGGTCGCCGAGGTGGCTCGGAATCCCGCCAGCACCACCGACACGACCTTCCAGTTTGCCGATGCTGCGCGCCTGTCGGATCGCTCCATTCAGGCTGCTTTGCGCCAAATCGATCAGAAGGATCTCGTCGGCGGGTTGAAGGGCGCCCCCGAGTCTGTGCGGGTGAAATTTTTCGGCAACATGTCGCAGAGGGTAAGGGGATTCATCAAGGAAGAGATCGGCCACTTACAGGCGGACGCAGCGACGATCGCCGAAGTGCAGGGGCGGATCTCCAACCACATTGCCAAACTCGCCGAGGAAGGGAAGATTGACCTGCCGGAGGCTGAAGCTTGACGCAACTGCCCATGACGGTTCGCCATCCGGACGGACTGTTCGTTCCCCGCTCCTATGTGTGTTATCGGGCCAGTGAGACCATTCACGTCGATGGCGACCTGGAAAAGCCGGTGTGGCAGGCGGCAACGTGGACGGAGGCCTTCGAAGATCACCAGGCCCCGAACGCGCCTGCGCCGTGGAAGCTGACCAAGGCGGCCATGCTGTGGGACGACGAAGCCCTCTACTTCGCGGCGCGTCTGCACGAGGACAACGTCTGGGCGACGATCACCGAACGAGACACCGTCATCTACCACGACAACGATTTCGAAGTGTTCCTCGACGTGGATGGACGCGGTCAGAACTACTACGAACTCGAGGTGAACGCCCTGAACACGGTGTGGGACATGTTTCATCCCAAGGAGTATCACCGCAGGTCGTGTCTGGTGACGGCGTATGACATCGACGGTCTCGAAACAGCCGTGCTCGTGCAGGGGACGCTGAATGATTCCAGCGACACGGACGAAGGGTGGGCGGTCGAGATCAAGTGGCCATGGAGTGCCATCACCGGGCACATCCCGCGAGATCACATTCCCCCCATATCCGGCCAGATGATGCGGGTGAATTTCTCCCGCGTTCAGTATCCGACGCTCGACGGAGAGGCGCGCCGCAAGCCCGGTTCGCGCTGCGAGGACTGGATCTGGAATTCGACGAACTGTGGCGATCTCCATATCCCCGAGACCTGGGGGCGTGTCTTTTTCAGTGAGCACACCACCGCCGAGGAAGACGATCAGGTGGAGATGCTCGCTGCACCCACGATTCGCCCGCGTCCGCCGCCGCCGCCGCGCCATGTGGACGACATGGTCTGGATCGAGGCCTGTGACGTTACGATGGGTCCCGATCCCTCAGACGCCGCCGCCAGTCCCGCTCACGAGGTTCACCTCGATGGCTACTGGATCGATCGGTATCCCGTGACGGTCTCTCAATTCGTCAAGTTCCTGAATGACACCGGTCTGGATGAACACTACGTGGAGTACATGGCCAACCCCGATGAGTGCGGAATCCGCGCCGTGGGAGGCGGCTATGAGGTCGTTCCGGGTCGCGAGATGCATCCCGTCGTCTACGTGACCCATACGGCGGCGTCGCAGTATGCCCTGTGGTATGACCGACTGCTCCCCACCGAGGCCCAATGGGAGAGGGCGGCGCGAGGTCTGGCGGGACGCACGTATCCATGGGGTGAGGAGCCACCCACGCCGGAACGGGCGAACTACGACTACCAGTACGGGGGAACCACCCGCGTCGGGTCGTTCCCACTCGGTGCCACGGCAGAGGGGATCCTTGATCTGGCGGGCAATGTGAAGGAGTGGTGTCGCGACGAGTATCACTCCTACCCGGGGGGGGGACCGATGCTGGAGTTCGTCAACAGCGCCACAGACACCCTGGATCTGCATCAGCAGCAGGCCCTGGTCCGCGATCTGTATTCTGTTCGTGGGGGTGGCTTCAGCAAACAGGAAGCAAATCTACCGAGTGCCTATCGCGATGCCGACGGTCCGGGTCGCTGGTTTTTCAGTCTCGGGTTGCGCTGTGTGCGTGAAGAGGAGTAAACAAGCGCAGGTCGTGGTTCTTACGGTTTTCATGTGTGTTACCGCATGGGCCGACGAGACGACATCACCACCGCAGGTCGCACCGTCCTTGCTGGCAAGCGACTTCGAAGGCGATCTGACCCCATGGCGCGCTGACCCTCTGCCCCGCATGGGGTCGCAGCCCCTGACCCTGTTCACGCAACCCGATGGGAATCGATGCCTGCGGGCCGACAGCGTCAGCGACTTCCGGGCCTACGGCGTGAAGCTGTCGGATCTGGCGGACGACACCGTCGACATCGCAGACTGGCCTATGCTGAGCTGGCGATGGCAGGTATCGGCGGCCCTGACAGGGGCGGATGCCACAAAGAAGGCGGGCGACGACTACGCCGCCCGCCTCTATCTGGTTTTCAGCAACAGCCGTTGGAACCCACTGGCCGTCCGCACCCTCGTTTACATCTGGGACAACAAGCTGCCCGTGGGCACGATGGTTTCGAGCACGTGGGCGCTGAAGCGGGGCCGGATGGTCGTGCTGCGCTCTGGTGATCTCGATGCAGGGCGCTGGGTCACTGAATCTCGCAACGTACACACCGACTTCGTGGACGCCTTCGGCTACGAACCTCCTGCCTTACGCGCTCTGGTGGTTGCCGCCGACACCGATCAGACAGGGGAGCGTGTGACCACGTTCTTCGACGACATCTATCTTAGTCGCAGCACCGACAATCCTCAGCCTTAGGCGGCCGCCTGACGTGCGTTCTCCTGCACGGCCTGAATCATCGCCTTGATGTACCCCCACTGATAAGCCCAGGCCTGGCGATGGGCGCCCGGTTCGCTGTGGCCCGGACCATGGTCGGGGACCACCATGTGCGGGTATCCGACCTCATTCAAGGCCTGCATGTTCTGATACATGCTCATCACGCCCTCATCAGGCCAGACTTCCTGGAACTTATTCGGGCCGCCGATGATGTTGCGGAAGTGGCAGAGGAAAATCTTGTTCTGCGACCCGAACTCACGGATGATGGCTGGCACATCATTCGGCGAATCAGGCGTCGCCTCCGCCATGCAGCCCAGGCACAGATTCAGGCCGTGATAGTCGCTCTCACAGATGGTGATGAACTTTCGAAAGCCGTCCGGCCCACCCATGACACGATCGACGCCACGGAAACCGGGCGGCAACCACGGATCACAGGGGTGGCAGGCCATGCGCACCTTGCATTCTTCTGCGACGGGGACGACACGCTCGAGGTAATACGTGATGCGCTCCCAGTTCATCTCGGCGGTGACGGGTTCATCGTAGCGCTGTGAGTCGTCTGCCTTTTCGATGTCCCACGTGCTGTAACTCGAGTTGCCCCGGCCAGGTGGGTCACTGGGTGTTCGCTGATTCTCCATCTCGCACAGGTAATACTTGATCGCCGGGATCCCTGCCTCGGCCGCCTGGCGAATCATGTTGCACACCAGTTCGATCTCTTTGTCACCTTCCTCGCGATTGCCCAGCATGTAGTTGGGCACCTGGCCGCCATGGCAGTTCAGTGAGGAGATGGGGATGGCTACCATCTCCATGTCGATGCCGAACTTGGCGCACTTCTCCTTCTTTTCGATCAACTCCTTCACATCCCAACCGATTTCGCGGTCAAAGGTGATGAAGTTCTCGTTCTTGGCCGTAACGCCGTGGCGAGCGAGGAATTCGAGATCCTCGTCCGTCGTCGTCCACTGCTGCGTGCCTACGTGCATGGCGTGATCTCCGTGGGAGAAGGGATAGGATCGATAGGAATGATCAGGTGAGGTCGCTGTGCTGTTGGCGGATATGGTCAACGATGCGGGGCACAGTGGTTTCGGTGGCGCCGATCGCATCGTGCACTCTGTGCCCCCAAGGTTCGTCGCCCAGTTGAGCGCGCCAGGTGCGAATGGATTCTACGTTGGCGGCACCCGCCTTCACGAGTTCGTCCACTTGGCGAGCCAACCGCTTTTGCACGGCGACCGTGTCCACATCACCGTGAGCGTGATCGTGAGCTACATGCCAGATCGCGGCGGCGAGCCGCACATAGCTGGAGATAACATCCGTGGCCAGGATCAGCGGTTCGTGAAGCTTGGGCTGCAGCTGATCCCGGGCCTGCTGGCACTTGGACAAGCGCGCTGAGAAGTCTCTTGTCCGGTGGAAATGCCGGAAGATGCCTTCGCTGAATCGGGGAGGCTCCCCATCCTCGACACTCTGGGCAAGAGTACCCCACGTATAGTCGATGGGGAATCCGCTGTCGTAGACGTCGTATTCTACGTCGCCCAGCCGCGCCGCCCATCGGCCGACGGCCTCGGGCTTCTTGATCCCCTCACGGACGGCCCAGGCCGTGGCAAAGTCCTCCACACTGCGCCCATTCCCGTTCCATCCATATTCGGCCAGAGCAGAGATGGCGAATCCGCAGATCTCTTTCGCCTGATTGCCCCAGGCCAACATGCCATAGGCCCCAGCGTATCCTCGAGCGTGCAGTTGATTAACGTAGTTCTGAATTCGCTGTGCCGAATACTGCGGGACTTTCACCTCCGGCGTATCCACATCTCCGTAGGCGCCGATGGGAACGTCGTAACTGGCGATCCACCGACCTTCGCGAGCGGCCTTGTCGAGCAGGGGATTGGCGAACAGATCGCGGGGCTGGTGACGGACCCGCTCCATGCCGCTGGCGCAGGCACGCTCGAAGCGAACCTCCGGTGGCAATTCAGCGAGGATCCGATCATCCTGCTCCGGCGTGGTCGTGGAGGAGAAGATCCGAATGCAGAGGTCGGGGTGACTCCGTCGCACCTTCTCCCAGGCAGAGACGAAGGCCCGTGTCTCGAGCACGAACTGCCCAATGGGCGTGCACCGCTCGCACTCACACTGACACGGACGTTCCGACAGCCAGCAGCTGATTTCGTCGGCGCCCTGCTGGGCGATCGATTCCATCCACTGACCAAGGACGACGGCCAGCTTCGGCTGCGACGCACAAGGTGCCCGATGCTGATTGCCCTGTTTGTGGGCAAAATAGCGACCCGCCAGGGCCCGATCTCCCGTGCCTGCCAGTTCTGGATGGGCGCGGAACAGACCAACCTCGTGAAGGAAATTGAGGTGCACGATGTAGGGCACGTAACTGAAACCGAGATGACGTACTCGTTTCATCACGGTCGAATCGATGGTCGCCGTATTGCGGCGGCCTCGTTGGACCGGCGCCAGCGTCATCTCGGCCATCTTGCCGAAGTTCAGCTTCATCGACGACATCCATGGAATCCATCCGGAGACGGGGTAGTTCCACAGCCCTCGCTGCTCAATATCCGGCCAATCGGTAATCGCCACGTCGGGGATGCTCAGTCGACGGTTCTTCCTGCCTCCCTCTATGAGTTGGGCCATCGTCATGGCTCCGTAGAGACAACCCACGGAGGTCTGTCCGCAGATCACAATCAACTCGGGAGAGACGGTGACGATCTGATACGCCTGATCGGAATTGGGCAGTGAACTCAAATCCTGCACCGGCTGGTGGCCGGCCAGTTTCTCATAGGTGCCAAGCTCGATGGTGAGCTGTGGCTGCTCGTCACACTCGACACCTACGGCATCCCGCAGAAGCTGGGTCCCGACCCGGAGGATTTCATCCCGACCGCGCTGCCGAATTCGAAGGGCAGCGGGAGAGACTGTCCGAGATGCGCCGAGGGTTGTCTTCTGCGGCAGGGGCAGCAGATGTCGAGTCCAGTCGGTAGTTGTCATGGGCGCCAACATTAGGAATGGATCGAGTCTTCCGCCAACATGCTGATTGAGCCGAGTCCGCGAGGGGCGTACAATTCTCGGCCATGAGAGCAAAAGATCGCTTCACCACCATCGGGTACGTCCTGGCCCTGGGGCTGCTTCTGGTTGCCTCCGTCGAGGCGAAGCAGGTCTTGACTGTACACGTAGACGCCACTGAACTGCCGCGCAAACTGCTGCGTAGCCGGATCGAGGTCGATGTCGATGCGGATACGCTGGTGTTTCTCTATCCGAAATGGATCCCGGGGATTCATGCCCCCAAGGGCCCCATCGAGAATGTCGCCGGCTTTGTTCCCCGAGATGCACAGGGCCAGGTCCTGGCGTGGGAGCGGGACGGCACCGATATGTTTCGTTTCCTCGTGCCGCGCCAAGAGGCCGCCGAGGGCCCGACGACCGTCGAACTGACCTATATCACCAACCAGCCGTCGACCAACTCTCGTGGCGTTGACGCCTTCGGTTACCGAACACTCGGCATCATCAACTGGAATACGGTCCTCCTCTATCTCGAAGGATTGAAGATCGTCGGCATCGATGACCGAGTCTTTACCAGGGAACGACTCCAGGCCGCTGTCAAGGCTTCAAAGCAGACGGGTCAGATCGAGTTACTCACCCTCGATGCGCAACAGTATGTCACCTACACATTGGCCTATGCCGGGGGACATCAGTATTTGCATGCCATCCCCGTAGAGGGCCGAGTCGATCGTCTTGAACAGATCGTTGCACCGCGGAGGCCGGGTGTCTGAGGCCTCCGACCACCAATGAGGGAGAAGAGTTTTGCTGACGGATGAACAGGTCGCGTCCTTTGAACGCGATGGGTTTCTCAATGGGGGTGTTTTGCTCGACAATGACGAGGTTGTCGAACTGCGAGCAGATCTGGAGCGGGTGCTGGAGATCGGGCCCGATGGGATTGGTGACAACGATCCGAGGCCGGTTTCCTTCCGGGATCTACGCAGTGGAAGCGATGGGCCCAGCGACACACCCGTCTGGCAGATCGTCAACATCTGGGAATCGGCACCGGCCTTCGAACAGTTGATCTATCATCCCTTCATCGTGCGCGCCATCAGCCAGTTGACCGGTCATCGAGACCTGCAGGTCTGGCACGATCAGATCCAGTACAAACCCGCAGAGACCGGTGGCGCCACGACCTGGCACCAGGATGCTCCTCTGTGGCCCATCATCAAACCCATGACACCCGTCTCTGCCTGGATCCCGATGGATGACGCAGATGAGGACAACGGCTGCATGTGGATGGTCCCCGGTAGCCACAAGTGGGGCAATCAGATCGAGTTCCTGCGCACAAATGGCAATCTGCAAAAGCTGGAAGAGTTCGATCGTCTCGCTTCCTTCGAGGCCCCTGATAACGCGCCCGTGGCGGCGCGTCCATGGCCGGTGAAGAAGGGGGAGGTCTCCTTCCATCATTCACTGACCTGGCACGGGTCTCCTTTCAATCAATCGCCCCGCCCGCGCCGCGCGATCGCCATTCACTACATGACGGGTGAGGCCAAGTATGACGAGAGCGGGAATCATCTGATGAAACAGTTCGTCGATCTGTCCGACGGTGCGCCCATGGCCGAGGCAGGACCGCACTTCCCGGTTGTCTGTCAGAATGGCGAACCCGTCGGTATACCAGATCAGCTTCGCTCGATGGGAGATCCCTCTTCCATAGGCCACAGGTACGAGGTCACAGACCGAGATCACACATAGAGGACGACGAGGATGAACGACGTACAAATCGGTATCGCCGGCATCGGTGGCATGGGCTCAAACCATGCGCAGTATCTGTCGAGAGGTGAAGTGCCAGGCGCCCAACTCACCGCGGTCTCTGACACACGAGCAGAACGACTGAGTTGGGCGGAAGAGACGCTCGGCAGCAGCGTCTCCCGCTTCGACGATGCTGAGGACATGGTTTCCTCAGGGGAGGTGGATGCGGTGATCATCGCTACACCTCACTACTTCCATCCTCCGATTGCCATCGCCGCCTTTGAGGCGGGACTGCATGTCATGTCGGAGAAGCCGGCTGGTGTCTACACCCGTCAGGTAAAGCAGATGAACGAGGCCGCCGTCAAAAGTGGCAAGGTGTTCGGCCTCATGCTCAACCAGCGTGCCCGGGGAGGGACGCGGAAACTTCAAGAGTTGGTCGCTTCGGGTGAGTTGGGGGAGGTTCGTCGAACCAACTACATCATCACCTCCTGGTTTCGGGCGCAGAGCTACTATGACTCAGGCGGTTGGCGGGCGACCTGGGCGGGCGAGGGAGGTGGTGTGCTGGCGAACCAATGCCCGCACAATCTGGATCTGTGGCAGTGGATCTGCGGCATGCCCTCCCGGATGCGGGCGTTCTGCCACTTCGGCAAACACCACAACATCGAGGTGGAGGACGATGTAACGGCGTACGTGGAGTACCCCAATGGTGCGACAGGAGTTTTCGTCACGACCACCGGTGATGCTCCGGGCACGAATCGACTTGAGATCACGGGAGACCGTGGCAAAATCGTGGCCGAAGGCAACAAGATCACATTTCACCGTACCGAAACATCGGTCAGCCAGTTTCTGAAGGAATATCCCGGAGGTTTCGGCAGCCCCGGCGTGTGGACGTGCGACATCCCACCCGCCCGAGGTGGAGGTGAACACAAGGCGATCACGACCAACTGGGTGCAGTCGATCCTCGATGGCGGCAAGACCGAACTGATGGCACCCGGCCTCGAAGGGATCCACAGTGTGGAGTTGTTCAATGCCATGCTGCTGTCGGCCTGGACCGACGACTGGGTCGACCTTCCCGTCGATGCAGATCTCTATTACGACGAGCTGCAGAAACGCGTGGCCACTTCGCAGGCGAAGGATGAGGGTGGCAAGACGATGGATGTGTCTGGCAGTTTCCAGTAACGGCCATGGCAAAAGATAGCCTCACGCTCGCTCAGCGCCTGCAGGGGCTGGTGCCGGTGGTGCCGACGCCCATGCTGGATGATGAGTCGCTCGATGAGGCGGGATTCGAGCGACTTGCCGCATTCACACTGACCTATCCGTTTAGTGGGATCTGGGCACTGGCCTCAGCCGGGGAGGATCAGAATCTGTCCGACTCGGTCATCGACCGGGCGACAGACCTGTTTGTCGCAGGTTTCGGTGGAAAGGTCCCCGTGCACGATCTGGTTGCCTGCGGCGACCTTCCCACTGCGAGGGCGCAGCAGCGGGTGATCAATGAATTCATCGCCCGGATGCCAAAGCTGAGCAACAGGGAGGTGCACGGCGAGGTGAAGTGTGTTCTATAGATCCGTGGCGCGATAAGCCGAGATGTCTCAGCGCCTTTTGTCGCCGCCACCGACGATCTGCGAGATGAGTTTGTCCAACTGATCGACGAACTGAACCTGTTTGAAAGGATGTGACAACCGCCATGCCCATCGCTCTGCATCAACGACGGCAGGTCCTTGAACTCGACGACAACGGCCACATCCGCTGGCGTGTCGTGGAAGAAACCATCGAGGTCGAGGCCTCGTCCACGGCGCTGTTGTTGTGTGATGTGTGGGACGGCCACTGGAGCCGTGGGGCACGTGAGCGTCTCGAGGAACTGATTCCATCCATGAATCAAGTGACAGCCTCTGCTCGGGACTCGGGGCTGTTGATCGTTCATTCGCCGTCGGACACAATGGATTTCTACGAAGGGCACGCCGCACGGGTCAGAGCGCAGATGACGGATCCGGTAGAGCCGCCGCAGGTGCTGCCCGCTCCGGCTGCCGATGGCGATTCACTTGTGGCGGGTCTGTACGCTCCGAATGGAACGGCACAGGAATACGATCCGCCGCTACCCATAGACGATAGCGACCAGGGATCGACCACACCGGAGGATTCTCCGTCGAAACAGTGGAGACGACAGCACGCGGGCATCGAGATCGACGACGAGCGTGATCTGATCAGCGATGAAGGAGCCGTCGTCTATGGCGCCCTTCGTGCCCGCGGGATCGATCGCGTTCTGCTCATGGGAGTGCACACGAACATGTGTGTGTTGCATCGAACGTTTGCCATCAAGGCCATGGCCAAACGTGGTATTCACATGATCCTCATACGCGATCTTACCGACTCGATGTACAACCCCGCGAGACCGCCCTATGTAGACCATGATGAAGGAACACGTCTCGTGGTGGGCTATGTGGAGAAGTTCTGGGGTGCCTCTATTGACAGTGCTGATCTATTATGACGGCAACACTCCTCGATGGCGGAGAGGGCCATCGATACGAAGAACACGCCGGAGATTGGGGAGGACTGCCGCCCGGCACGTCCCTGCGAGAGATCGCGGATGTCGTCGTCGATCGCCATGGACGCGTTCACGTTCTCACCCGTGGCGAACATGGAATCCTCGTCTTTGAGCAAGACGGGGAGTTCCTCTATGCCTGGGGAGAGGACATCTTCCAGCGTCCTCACGGCGCTACCCTCGGGGGAGACGATACACTGTGGTGCATAGATGACGATGGCCACGGCATTTATCAGTGTTCCCTTGACGGCAAGGTGTTGCGTACGATCGGCACACCAGGGCAGGCCGCTGCGGCCATGAGCGGGAAACCGTTCAACAAGCCGACAAAACTTGCCGTTCACCCTGACACGGGGGATCTGTTCATCACCGATGGCTACGGCAATGCGCGTGTGCATCGGTATTCGGCGCACGGAGAGCACATCCTCTCGTGGGGCGAGAGCGGCTGCGAAGCCGGGCAGTTCAACCTGCCCCACAGTGTGGCAATCGACAAAACGGGGCGTGTGCTGGTGGCGGATCGGGAGAACCACAGGATTCAGATCTTCGATACGAATGGCGACTATCTGACCGAATGGGGGCAGATGCATCGGCCCTGCGCCTTCCATATCGACGGAGATCTGGCGTACGTGGGGCAGCTGCCCTCCCATCTGCCGGTGAACGCCACGTATCCCAATATCGGCGCCTGCGTGACCATCCATGATATGGATGGGCGACAGCTGGCACGACTCGGCGATGCGTTTCCAGGGGAGGAGCCTGGTCAGTTCACCGCTCCCCACGGTATCGCCGTCACCGAGTCGGGGGATGTGTTCGTCGGAGAAGTGTCCTTCAGTGCCTGGGGCAAAAGGCTGCCCGTGCCGCGCACGGCGCGGTGTCTGCGCAAACTGACACGACTGTGAGATTCACTCAGGGGTGAGGGAACCTCAGTATACGGGCTCCCTGTTGAGGGCTGAATTGATCTGTCTCGTGCGACGCGTGGCCGTGCGGACATCCCGCAGGTCGACGACGTTATTCTGCTCGGTGATCTCCACCACCTCTTGAGCCGCATCGACTTCCAACAGGCCGTCCCGTTCCTCCGGGGAGCCTACATCACGCACGGGCGCTGACTCCGAAGGCTTCGGGGTGGCGCTTCACGTCGACGAACCCTGCTTCCTCGAGTCGACGGATAACGCCGGGGACGACGCGCTTGCCAGATGGACTCTCGAGATTGCCGATGTAGTGGAATAGTCGGCCATGGCGCGCGAGCACGCGGTGCAGCTGTCGATAGAAGGCCCCACCATACAGGTCGCCTGCCAGCTCCAGAACGGGGGGGTCGTGAAGGATGCGATCGAACTGATCTTCCTCGAACTCCTCGATGATGTCGGCAATGTCACCCTCGCCGCAGATGATCTGATCACTATCGAATAAATCCTGAGACCAGGGGTTGAGCCGCTGCAGGTCGACGACGGCGGGGTCGAATTCGACGGTGTGAACTGTGGCCGCACCGCGACGGCGTGCTTCGATGGCGGTGTATCCCAGCCCCGTCGCCGTGTCGAGGACGCGGCTTCCTTTCAGCGAGTGCAGCGGGGCCAGCTTCAGGTCCGTATCCTGCCCCGGGTGGACTCCCTTGATCCGATGCATGAGTGTGCCGGACAACAGCAGCGCGGGGGGGCCGTCGGTGGCGTAGAGACTGGCCAATCTACCCGTAACGGTGGACATGGACTGCAGCCGCCGGCACTCGGATCCCGAGACTGCAAAACAACCGATTTCGTCGGTACGGATCGTTTCGATGGCGGACCAGGAAAGCAGGCCGGTCGGCCCCACCACGCCTTCGGTCGACAGTGATACAGCGGTTGTGGACCGGCCGAGATCAAGACTGACGTCCAACGTGTTTTCGGCCCGATCTCTGGCTTCCACCAAGGCGCGAACCTGTCGGGCACTGAGCGTGACGTGGGTTAAGGGGGCGCTAGCTGCGCACATGAGTGGCAGACAGCCGCGCCACCTAACCCAATCGCTGGCACAGCGCCTGGGTCTGGGTGACGATCAGGGGTTCGATGGCATCGGTGAATCGAGCAGGCCGCCGAAAGTAGTGGTGTGACCCGTCCACTTCGTAGCCTCCCAATGGATGGGCATTGGCACTGGGCACGTAGGCGATCAGACCATTGGCATAGGCGACGGTGATCGTCGTTGCAGGCGACAGGACGCTCTTGATGTGCAGGCCGATTTCGCTCAGCACCTCGCCGCCGAGAAAGACGAGTCGAAGATCCTCATGCAATTTCAGGACCTGGATCTCATGCGGACAGGTCGACGCCAATGGCCCGTGGGCCCGTTGCTGAAGCATCAGTTGCGCCCAGTTCCTCAGCCACTCGTCGTCCCCTTGGGCCACGGCGCGCAACTCGTCGTCTTCCATTCTCTTGTCATATGGCAGACCGTGGAAGACGTGGTCGATGCCGAGTCCCTTAGCATCGGTGTCCTGCTCCGCAGAGCGCCCCCGCAGAACATCGTCGGCCATGGCCGTGCCCGCCGCCTCGAGTTCTGCCAGATCGGGTCGGGGGAATTCGTCGGCAGGCTGGCCGCCGAACCAGGGCCGCACATCTCCGGCACACCCCGTGGCGAAAAGGGCCAAGGCACCCGTCTCGCGCTCGAGGTGGCGGCACAGGTAGCCCGGATAGTCAGGGCCGATATCATACCCACCGACGCTGGTGGGGTGACAGCCATAGATCGTGAGAGAACCGATCAACTGATCGGTTTCTCCATAGATCCAGAGTGTATCCAGATCTCGATCTATGGGCCCATCTGGATGGGGGGCGAAGATGATCCCCCCCGATCCGTCCGGGCGGCGTCGATTCACACCAAAACTGGAGTGTCCCCGGCTATGTCCAACACGCCCAGGGGTAGCGCCGGCGATCGATTGCAGCGCAACCGCCTGGCAGCGCTCGGTCAGATAGTCTGCATATGCCGACTCGATGGCGCCGGGCATGTTCCACGGTGTGAAGAAGGGGGCGCAGTGCGTGTGGGTCGCTGTCAGGACGATCTGTCGTGGCAGCAGGCCCGTCACATCGGAAATGGCCTGTCGAAGCGCAGCGTCATAGGGCGCAGTGTAGCCGATGACGTCGGCTGTGATGATCAGGGCGGCATCGTCCTCGCCCTGCAGGTAGATCGCTCCTGCATAAAGCGGTGCGTACACGCCCTCTGATCGGTGGTCTCGGTTCGCATAACCGGTCAGATATACCGGCTCAGTCGGTGTGATCTCGATCTGCGCGCAACCCGTCTTCATGAACGGAGTTCTCCTGTTTCTGTGACCTGGTCGAGGCCCAAACCTCGCAAGTTGGCCAATTCCTGACGGTCTTCAGCTTCGTAGAGACGCCAGATCAGCCGCAGGCCCTGAAGGCTCGAGGGCCCATCTGTGAGCGGCGACTGGCCAGAGTCGATGCAGTCGAGGAAGTGACGCATCTCGTTCTCGGTGTGTTTGCCCGTTTCGTGGGTCGAGACGACCTCTGGGTCACTGCCGGGTCTCAGGACTCGAAGCTCGCCGGCGCGGATGTCAGCTTCGATCATCCCCTCGGTGCCGTGGGCATGGAACGTGTAGGCCAACCGCGTCGCGCGTGCTCCCCACGTGCCAAAGTGATACCCAAGGCGGCCTCCCTCGAATTCGATGGTGACATTGCTCGTTCCTTCTCGTTCCATCCACTCGGTACCGGTATTGGAACCCATGTGTGTACCTCGAAGTGGGCGCCCAAGATACCACAACAGGATATCGATGTAGTGGCAGCCATGCGAGAAGAGCTGGCCACCGCCGAGGGTGGCCTCCTTCAGGGCCCAGTGGCCCTCTTCATAACGTGTGAGTTGCTCAGTCCAGATCGATACCTGGAAAACATCACCCACAGATCCATCATCGATCATCTGCTTCATCCCCGTCACCAGGGGGTGGAAGCGCATGCAGTAGGCGACCATCAGAATCAGATCGCGAGATCGTGCCTCATCGATCAACTCGAGGCACTCTGCCTCGCTGATGGCCATCGGCTTTTCGAGCAGCACATGTTTGCCCGCCCGAAGACACTGCAGCGCGATGGGGTGGTGAAGATGGTGGGGCAGGACAAGGAGGCACGCGTCCACATCATCCAGGACGTCGGCCACGTCCGTGGCGACGCGGAGCCCGTCCACATGTTCGGCGACAGCTGCTGTGCGGGTCTCATCGACATCGACGGCTGCGACGAGTTCGAGTCGATCGGCAAGGACATCGAAACGACGAAGATGGGCACGGGACATGCCGCCACATCCTACGAGAGCAAGTCGGGTCCTGGACATGAGGATTCAGATGTGCTCCTTTTCTGGGTCTAGATCTTGGGCCACAATATGGGGCGCCGTGCTTGCGCCGACCATGGCAGTCAGAACAGGTGGAATAAAGAATGGAAAAATTGCTGTCGGCGGAGGACTTCTCTTTCTGGGACAAGAACGGTTATGTCGTCATTCCTGACGTGGTACCGCCCCAGAATCTGCAGGCCGTCATCGACGAGATCTGGGATTTTCTGGGGATGAGTCCCGATGAGCCGGATGACTGGTATCGAGAGCCGGCGACCAAGGGGGGGATGGTGGAGATGTACCAGACCCAGGGACTATGGAACAATCGCCAGCACCCGAAAGTCCACCAGGCATTCTCTGAGATCTGGGGCACGCAGAAGCTCTGGGTGAGTATGGACCGGGCGAACTTCAAGCCGCCTCAACGTGAGGACAAGCCGGACTGGAAGCATGAGGGCATGATTCACTGGGATCTTGATACGTCGAAGAGACCGATTGCCTTCGGCGTGCAGGGAGTACTGTATCTGGAGGATACCGGAGAAGATCAGGGAACATTCCAGTGCGTTCCCGGCTTCCATCGATATTTCGAAGAGTGGGTCCGAAGCCAGCCCGAGGACCGAAACCCCTCGCACCCTGACCTGGAAGGTCTCGACATCAGCAAGATCGCCGGCAAGGCAGGAGACCTGTTGATCTGGCATCGGTTGCTGGCCCACGGGAACTCCGTCAATCGGTCAGATCGGCCGCGGCTTGCCCAGTATATCACCATGTCGCCGGCCAACGATGTCGACGAAAAGGCACGAAAAGACCGAGTCCACCTGTGGAAGGAGAGGTTGAGTCCCAAGGGATTTCTAGGCGACGAACGTCGCTGGGAGGAGAACAATCCTCCTGCGGAGCTCACCGACCTGGGACGGCGTCTGGTGGGGTTGGACACCTGGTCAGGTCAGCCGGAGGAAGTCGACTGACCTGTCCGAAAGGACAGGACACATCCCGACCATCGTCCGATTCGAGCCGACTGCGGGTCGGCTACCTTGAAAGCGTCCAATGACGCTCACGTCACGTTTGTTACGTGACCATCAAGGACGCTCACATGAATCCGACGAATCCTACCGCATTGATCACCGGTGCATCTCGTGGTTTGGGTGCCGCCCTGGCGCGTGAGTTGGCGCAACGAGGTTGGCATCTGATCCTCGACGCTCGCACCCGCATCGATCTGGAACGCCTGGCAGCCGCACGTGGAAGCGGGCCTACTACGAATCGCCAAGGAAGCACTGAACAATGCACTGCAACACGCCAACGCGACACGTATCGATCTGGGCCTGAGCCTGTCCGCTGAGCAGGTTCAGCTAATGATCCACGATGATGGCTGTGGTTTCGATCCCCAGAACATCGACACTTCGCGACACGGACTGGTAGGCATCACAGAGAGGGCCCGACTGCTGACAGCTGATCTGTCCATCGAGATTCAGCTGAATGAGGGAACGCGGGTCACGGTGACGTTGGTGGCAACAAGGGGCAACGACGCGTGACCAACATCCGCATCTTCATCATCGACGATCACGATGTCGTTCGGGAGGGATTGGCTGCGATGTTGTCGACGGAGTCGGATTTCGACATCGCCGGCCAAGCAGGCAGTGGGGGAAGACGCGCTCGCCGCCCTGCACGAGGTCGGGGCCGATGTCATTCTGCTCGATCTGGAAATGCCCGGTCTCGATGGCATTCAGACGCTCGGCGCCATGGATGAGGCGGGCATGTCGACTCCCGTCATCGTCTTCACTGTTTTCGATACCGATGATCGCATCGTCGATGCCGTGCAGGCCGGTGCCAGAGGTTATCTGCTGAAAAGTGCGCCGAGGCAGGAACTGTTCGACGCCAGTCTCATCGTGCATGGTGGGGGAACGCTTCTGCAGCCCGTCGTGGCCACAAGACTGCTCGACACGCTGCGCGGTGGCGAAGGCCAGAATCCCGAGGATCTGACGGAGCGCGAGCTGAAAGTCTTGAGGATTCTGGCCACGGGTCAGCAGAACAGGGAGATCGCTGATGTGCTCTCCATCAGCGAGCGAACCGTCAAGTTTCACGTGAGCGCTCTGCTGCGGAAGCTGGGGGCGGGCAATCGGACCGAGGCGGTGGCGATCGCTTCAGAGAGAAAGATCATCCAGCGGGGAGGGCGTTGATCGGCTCTCAGGTGACGACGGCACCGTCTGCAATCGCTGGGTCCACGGATCGCCCGGTCTGCGTTCCTATTCTCTGAACAGTTCGATCACGTCGAGCAAACTCAAGCTCGTGTGGTATCCAGGATCGGCGTCGGCCGTGGCAGGGATTGCCGCCGAGATTGAGCCATCGATGGCGAGGGTCTGAATGGCCATCAGATGGACCTCCGGTCGAAGGTAGTTCTCGACGAACGCGTTGTGGCAGTCTCGCCAGATCGCCAGGCTGCGCTGCTTCACCTCTGCAGATTCACTTTCCCTATAGCAGAATGCGGCTGAGCGGATCGTTTCAGGCAGTGACCACCAGGGCATGTCTGTGTGCAGCGGGCGACGCCCGACCAGATCGTAGGCCTTACAGATCCCACCGGGCTGTGGCTGAAAACCAAGACTGAAGATCTGCCACAGGATCGTGGGCAAGGGCTCTGTCACAGCCTGGAGGCGCCGAGTCGTACGTGGATTGTTCTCCAACTTCTGCGCAGCCCTCAGAAACTTGTAGGCAAGTCCCACGAACTCGAGGGCATGACCCGGATCGCACAAGACGCTGCCGTCCTCCATCCTCAGCGGCAGATCATCTTCGCCGACGAATTCCCAGAAGTCGCCTTCCTCGAACCCCGCAACACGTCCGCCCATGTTGGCATGGGTACCGATTTCGTACTCCATAAGGCGCAGTCCCATGTCGACGGCCCCTGTGTCGCCGGCGGTAGCGCCAAGGGCGCACGCGCCCAACTGGATCATGTAGGCACCGTGGCCATAGCGGCCGGGCAGGGCTTCGATGGGATTGGTGGGGTCGAGGGGTTGCTGGTCACTGGTGAAACGCCGTGCCAGGATGTCCTCGGAGACCTCCGTCATCCAGGCCCGTGCCTCTGCTTCGATCTGGGGGAGCCCAAGGTCGCGTGCGGCAGCAAATAGACCTTTGGAGCCAAACAGGTCACTATAGCCGCTGGGCGTTTCGGGGTCTGGAGCCAACGCTGCCTGCGAGCCGTCCTCGGCAAGGACAAAGGGGCCGCCATCGGGAGACATGAAGAAGAACAGGTGGCCCTCGTTGGCACTGCGCAGTTGTCGCAGCGAGTCGAGAACCACCGATTCCATCGACCGTAAACGTTCCGTCAGTGCGCGGGTTCGGGCGTCTGGTGATCGCTCCGACCAGTGGGCATGTCCGGCCAGTGCTTCCAGGCCTCGCCCCTGAATCCACCCATAGATCGTGTCTCGCCCACGCACCGGGTCGGTGGCATCGAAATCGGCTCCCGACTGCAGATCGAGTTTCGTGTCGACAAAAGGATAGCTTCCATCATGTCGCTCAAATCGGTCGAGAATCGCTTCGATGTTCGCGTGGCAGATCGCCTCATAGTCGTCGACGACTGTGAGCAAGTCCTGCTCGGAGGGAGCGTCGGGCAACAGATACCCGCTGAAACGCCGCGTGGAATTCTCCTGCTCTTGCAGCAGAGCATGGTTGAAGTCTCCGGTGTCAGCCATGATCGAGGACTCCGTGCACCAGAGTTGATCCGATATAGCTCATTTCAGCAGACTCTTTCGCCCCACAACGCTGCACAGGGGGCATGCGGCGAAATCATGATTTCGTGCGGGACAATACTCACGTCCGAAGTAGATGATCTGCAGATGCAGCTTGTTCCACGTGTCCTCAGGGAAGGCGCGCTTCAGATCTTTCTCGGTCTGTTCCACATTCTTGCCTGTCGAGAGTCCCCAACGATACGCCAGGCGATGAATGTGTGTATCCACGGGGAAGGCGGGTTGGCCAAAGGCCTGTGCTACGACGACGGACGCGGTCTTGTGCCCTACACCCGGCAGATCCTCCAACTTCTCCAGCGTCTCGGGCACTTCGCCATCGTGTCGCTCAAGCAGAAGTTCGGACAGGCGGTGGATGTTTTTCGATTTACCTGGCGCCAGGCCAACGGTTCGCACGTGATCGAGAATCTGATCGACGGTGAGTTTCACCATCTTTTGCGGCGTGTCCGCGTCGGCAAACAGGGCCGGGGTGACCTGGTTGACCTTGACATCCGTCGTCTGCGCCGATAACAGGACGGCGATCAGCAGCTCAAAAGGCGACCGATGGGACAGGGGGATGGGCGGAACGTCATAGAGCCGATCAAGGGTGTCGGCGATGAAGCTGACCTTCTCCGCCTTGGTCAGGGATGGGGGCATCAGGTAGATCTTATGGGTGTTCGGCGAGAAAGGAGTCGATCAGCCTGCGTGAGATGCTGATCCCATCCGGCAGGGATGGTGGTAGGTGTCTGGCAGAAAACCAGCCGGCGTCGACGATTTCGTCCTCATCGATGCGGATATCTCCGCCCGCCCACGCGGCCGTGAATCCGACCATGAGAGAATGCGGGAATGGCCACGGCTGGCTGCACCGATACGTGATGTCAGAGACCTCGACACCGACCTCCTCGTAGATCTCGCGGGCGACGGCCTCCTCGAGCGTTTCCCCCGCTTCAACGAACCCGGCGATGATGCTGTAGCGTCCTTCGGGGAACCGGGCATTCCGAGCCAGAAGAAACTCGTCCCCTTTGTGGATGAGCGTGATGACGGCAGGTGAGACGCGCGGAAAGGACAGCAGCCCACAGTCGGGACACCGGCGGGCGCGGTCTGAGTCGTGATAGTCGGCGTTCTGGCCGCAGCGGCCACAGAAATGGTGGGTCCGATCCCAGTTGACGACCTGGAAGGCACGACCGGCGAGTTGGAAAATGCCTTCTGAGAAATCAGCATACAACTCGCGCAAACCCATCAGGGCCATGCCCTGTGGCGGGTTGTCGGTCTGCAGGTCGACGGCGAAGCAATGGACATCGTCCAGCTGGCCGAGATAGTGAGGATCTCGAAAGAGCAGATCGAGTTCCCCGAAGCTTTCAAGTCGCGGCAGCAGATATCCTTTGGGATCGGCGTACACCAGCAGCCGATCTTCCGAGAAGGCGAAGTACAGGCACGAGCCCAACGCCCCCGACGGAGGGACCACGGCCGGCTCGAGCTGCCGGTCGAGGGCCTCCCAGTTGGTTACGGGTTCTTCTTCTTCCACGCCGCCTTGTTTGCCTTCATCTCACGATTCGGTTTGATCTGACTCGATGTGGTCTGGGTCTTTTTGTCGTACAGCCAATTGCCCTGATTGTCCCGCAAAACGGGGGCGCGTTTGGCCACCGCCGGCGGTCGCGCCACACGGGTTGGCTTTTGGGCATACCAGTAGGCGGTGGAGCTCATCTCGTTACAGAGGTGATTTCCATGGCCGTGTTCGATGGTCACCTTTAGCTCGCGGCGGAAGCGGACCGGATTTTCGATGTGGTGAACGTAGCTGGTCTGATAACCATTCGTGTTGTCTTCGTGAATGGAGGAACCATTGCGCAGGAATGCATTGTCCTGCATTCCCCAGGCTTGATTCAGATAGTCCTCCGAGCCGGTTCCATGCAGGTCGGGTGGCCACTTATAGCCATCGACCCAGATCATGTCGTCGCCTTCGCCCCACCAGGTTCCCTGGAAGTTGGTCACCGAGAGATTGCAGCCGATGTAGTGTCCGGCGCCCTTGGTGTCGAGGATGACGTAATTGTTATCCCAGGCGAGTCTTTCCTTGTTGGCGATGTTCGCCTCGGGCGTATTCACCCTGATTGCATGACCCCAACCCCCGAAAGGATTCTCGCGGCGAAATTCGGCGTGGAAGTACCCCAGATCGTCGTCAGGCGCACTTTCAAAGGCCTCCCAGTCGAAGTAGAAATACTGGCGATGAGGCTGCTTGCTCTCATTGACCAGTTCCACCAGGGCACGTTCGCGAAACGGCATGGGTGCGTAACAGTTGAGGGCACAGCCGCTGTTGAAGGTGTTGTTGGCGCGCGTGGAAGCGGTGAACAGCAAAGACTCGTACGAGTTGACGATGTTGTGGCCGAGGCCGAAGAAATCACCGAGGGGAGCATTCACACTGGGCGACCGTGCATTGTCCCAGGTGATCCGCAGCAGCACTTCGCGATAGTGGTTTCCCTGGGTCATCCAGATGTGGTTGATCAGTCCGGCGCCATCGATGTCAGCAAGAACCCGGGTTTCTCCCGGTTCGATGATCCACGCATCCGCATTGCGGCCATTGTGTTCCCAACTCGAATGTCGGCCACTTCGACCGGGTCGTATCCGCGCCAGATCGTCCAGCATTCCTCTCATGTCGTGCTCACATTCCTTCAGTGTGTCGTTTCCAGTCGAGGGCCATCAGCCAGGGACTCCCAGCGTTTCGTCCACTCAGCCGATCCATCCTCCTCGAACACTTCAAGGCGTATGCCGGCAACGCCGCCCTCAGGGTAGCCTGTCTGTCGGTCGACGCTCGGCCACCCGCGTTGGACAAAACGTCCACCGCGTGGCATGTGCAGTTCGCTGATGAATCGCGGAACCTCGGTCTTCGGTGTCTGACGGATGCGCGCCAACTCCGCCTCATCGACATCCACGCCCAGACCGGGTGCCTCCGGTACCGGTGTGCTGCCTTCGGCGACCTCGAGGCGGCCGCCCGTGACGTCTTCGTCATACTGGTCATCGAGATTGGTCGAGTGAGAGAGATTCGGCACTACCGCACCCAGGTGCATGGCCATCGCCTTTGACAGAGTACCGCCAGTCAACTGAATCACGCATCCAACGTTGGCCTCGGCGCAGGTCCACGCCCGCTTGATGGCGGCAGGGATGCCGTGCTCGGCAATCATGTAGAGGTCGGCGCAGCCGTGAAGCATCTCTGGTCCACCGCCCAACTGGGGTACATGCATCAACAGGGGGATACTGATCTGGTTGCGAAGACGACGCCACCCCTCCAAGTCACGCCAGTTCAGCGGATCTTCGAGGATTCCCACAACGGGTGACTTGTCGAGCTTCTCCACGGTCTTGAGCACCCAGTTGAGTGGCCGATTGTGGTTCAGATCCCAGTGGAAGCGGAATCCCTCAGGGGCCACATCCTCTACGGCACGTGTCTGCTCGAGGATGCAGTAGTAGTTGCACGAGTGCATCTTGAAGGTCATGTAGCCTTCGCCGACGGCTCGCTGAACCTCTGCAGCCAGATCTTCCGGAGAAGCAGGGCGCGTCCACGCCGCGACGGGCACCCGGTCGCGCACCTTCTGCCCTATCAGCTTGTAGGCGGGCACTTCCAGATGTTTGCCGACGGCATCGTAGATGGCACCTGAGATCCCCGGATTCACGGGAGCCATGAGGTAGTCGACAGGATTGCTGTCGATCATGGACTCGATCTGAGACGCCGGTAGATCGACATGACCTCTACAATCGCCCCAGCCAACGATGCCATTGTCACAGGTCACCTTAAAGACCGTCTGTGTGTCGATGCCGACGAATCGTGGTTTCTGAGCAGAATTCCTCACAGCCAGTTTTGGATTGATCTGAATCGCTTCGACGTCCGTGATCTTCATCGGGATCCCTGTCGTTATCGGTGTGCGCGTTCAAGGGCGGTTAGGTTAAGGAATGGCTCGAACGGATCAAATGAATCAGATCTTCAGTTGGCCTGACTCCAGCAGATGCTCGATGCACTCGGCGAAGATCTGCTCCGTCGTGTATCTCGGCTCGTATCCCAGCAGGCGCCGGCCCTTGTCGATACTCGAGCAAGGGGAGTGGACGACGTGCGATTCGATGATGGCGAAAGACTCGTCCCCGACGATGGCACGCAGATCAGGCAGGGGCACATACGCCAGATTGGGTTCGGTGCCGAACAGCGCTGCCACACTCCGACAGCAGCCAAGCAGCGACATGGCATAGGGCGCCACGGCGCTGAAGGACTGTCCCAGGGACTGCTCCCGGCGATCGATCGATCGGTGAAACAACTGGGCCACATCGTCGCCATGGACATGGTGAATGGTGGCCAGGCCAAGATCGGGCAGGTGCAAGGGCTCCTGTGCCGCGAGACGTTCGTAGACGCCGACACCATTGCGACTGCCCTGGGGGTCGATGGGCAACCATCGGCGGCCACTGATATGCCCAGGGTGGATGATCGTGGCCGGGAATCCCTCCTCGCGCCAGGCGGTCACCAGATCGACCTCAATCTGCGCCTTGTCGATGCCGTATTGAGTCGTCGGACGGCGTGGGTGGTGCTCCTCGTAGGGTGCCCGCTCTGTCGGCCCGTAGGCCCAGATCGTTCCACAGTGCAGAAAGTGGTCGATACGACCTCCGAAGGCGTCCATCATCGATCGATTCTGCTGCGGCGTGAAGGCGATCAAGTCGATGACGATATCCGCATCGATCGACTCCATCCGTTGCTGCCACGTCCCGGCCTCCTCTTCGGCGCGACGATCGGCCACGACCCAGTGCACCTGTGGCCAGCCCAGAGGTTCGGGGGTGTATTGGGGCTTTGCATGGCGAGCAACGACGATGACCTGGTGCCCAGCCTGGAGCAGTCGCGGGACGAGATAACTGCCAATGTGGCCGGTTCCACCGACGACGAGAACACGCATAGGAGATTGCTCCACAGGAACAGGGGAGCCGAAAGTGTACGTGATCGTCCCACGCGATCAACCAGGCGGGACATGGGGTAGCGCTACGAGGCCAGCGTATCGAACAGCAGAACGCGACCGCCGTGACGAACGAGTGCGTCCTCCTCCTCCAGGTGGAGTTGGCCATCGATGGCCACCAGGTCTCTCAGCATTTGATGTGGCTCATGTGGAGCGATCTGCAGTGAGCGGACCTTCGTGCCATCCAGGTAGTCGATGCGTAGGCGCTGAACCGACAACGCAGGGGCGGGGCGCAAGCTGACCACGGGCACGATGCGGTGTATCTCGCTCACACGAATCCGCCACCTCATCGAGAGGCCGCTGCGCACCTCAAGCTGGTGATGATCCAGTCGATACCTGACGGGGACGATGGTGAAGGTCAGCACGACGGGCACGCCGGTGGCGATGAGGAACCAAAGGAGGGGGGACCACGGACGTTCCTGACCCAACACGGGGGAGATCACACCGATTGCCGCGACATCGACGATGAAGGTGGCCAACAGCAGCAAGATCAGGGGCATCGTGTCGATGCGAGGGCGATAACGCTTCATGGGCGACGTAGATCTGTTGGAGATGCGTCGAACACACAACCCTGATGCATGGCCACCATATGGATGGCCACTACTACATGTGACCCCTCAGGAGGGGGCGTGAGAATCCGATGGGCAATTCACCCCCTGGCGATCGGGTGCCCGGCGTCATGAAGTGGATGGCGAAGGCACGACGCTGCCGGTCGGTGCGATTGGGAGGCGTGAAGTGCAGTGTCTGGCAGTGATGGAAGAGCGCACCCCCCGCGGGCAAGGGCACGACTCTAGATTCGGCAGGGTCGGGCGTGCCGGCGTCCAGCAGGACGTCACCTCGTTCGTGCCCCATCGCTGCAAGGTGCGATCCCGGCAGTAGATGCATGGCTCCATTGTCGACATCTACGTCGTCGAGGGTCAGCCAGCAACTGACGAGGGTAGCGGGCAGACAGCGCCAGTACGCGTTGTCCTGGTGTGGATGGATGGGACCTCCGTGGTGGGCGGGTTTGAACAAGGCCTGATCATGGAACAGTTGAATGTTCGGCCCGATCAGATCCTCGGCGATGTCGAGGATCGGCTCATGGTAGAGCAGTCGCCGGAAGGAGAGGGAGCGCTCGCACATCTGCATGATCTGCAGCATCTCTTCTTCGGCGCCCTCGTCGTGACGCTGTGCGGCGCCGCCGTCGGCGGAGAGATTGCGGTATTGCGCAGACTCTCGAGCCTCGTTGAAGGCACGGTCGTATTCGGAGCGCAGTTCATCCAACTCGCTGTCTGCAATCAACTTACCTATAGAGACGTAGCCTTCGCGACGGAAGGTGTCGATCTGGTCCTGCGTGAGGGAGCGGTTGGGGTTTTGTTGCTTTTCGGCGGTTTTCACTGGCAGATAGTCTTGGCTTCTTCAGACACATTTCTGAAACACTTGAGTGCCTAAGTAGGCCATAGCGAATGCTCTGAGCAAATTATGGCCCCACAAAGAGCACCCTTGGGAGTCTTTGCCCTGCAAGCCGAGGGTTTCGAACAGTCGGGGCAACCCAACAAGAGTGAGGGCGGAGTGTTCCATTACGAAACGAAGCCATTTTGGAAAAGACGGGTTCCGAATCTGATCTGCCTTAAGTCGCAGTGCGGCACGGATGACGGGTTCGACAAGTTGAACACGCCCGAGTTTAATCCTGCCGTTGAAGCGAACAGGGACGGAAATGGCATCCTTATAAGGGCCAGCTGAGGTCGGCCTGGTGGCAAACTCGCACGACCCACCTGCCGGGACTATCCTTACGCCTGTTGGCACCCTTCCCGGACTTTGGGAATCGTCATCACAGGCTGCCGACCGCAGACGGCTGCCCCTCTGCCCCGAGGTCCTCATGTTGACCACATGGATCATCGCCGGTGTTATCATGTTCCTGCTGGAGCTCTTTCTGCCAGGGATGATACTCGGCTTCCTTGGTGGTAGTTCACTCATCGTCGCCGCCCTCATCTGGTGGGGTTGGCTCGACACCTGGGTGTCCTCCCTCACGGCCTGGTTCATCCTCTCCATCGGGCTCCTCGTGACCTTGAGGAGCTTTTTCCAGCGCTTGATCGGCGGGGACTCTGAAACACAATCCACAGATGAAGAGGCGGCTGCGTACGGCACCATCGTGGAAGTGGTAGAGAGAATCACCCCCGAGAAACCGGGCAGGATCCATTACCGCGGCGCCCCGTGGGAAGCCATCTGCTACGACAACACGATCGAAGCCGGAGGCAAAGCGATGCTTGCCTTTCGCGAGAATCTCTTGTGGGTCGTGGAAGCTTCGAGTCCCGACGAAGACGAGTCCATCAACAAGGAGTGCCCCATCCCATGTTAACTGCCTTCACGATTCTTGTGCTGATCGCTCTGTTTGTCCTGCTAAAGACCTTCGTCGTCGTGCCCATGCGCGAAGCGGTGGTCATCGAAAGGCTGGGCAAGTTTCGAGCCGTGTTGACCCCCGGTTTTCATTTTCTCATCCCCTTCTTTGACCGCATTGCCTATCGCCATGAAACGCGCGAGCAGGTGATCGATATTCCGAGCCAAGGCTGTATTACGCGGGATAACATTCAGGTCGAGGTGGATGGGCTGGTCTACCTGCAGGTTCTGGATCCGAAGCAGGCCAGTTACGGAATCGAGGATTACAAGCGAGCCGGGATCAATTTGGCGCAGACCACGATGCGGGCAGAGATCGGCAAACTGACCCTTGGCCAGTCGTTCTACGAGAGAGAGGCGCTGAACGAGACGATCGTTACCGAAATTGACAAGGCATCGGATCCATGGGGCATCAAGGTGCTCCGCTACGAACTGAGAAACATCACGCCCTCTCCCAATGTCGTGCACACGCTGGAGCGGCAAATGGAAGCGGAGCGGGAGAAGCGCGCAGAAATTGTCAGAGCCTCGGCTGAGAAGGAGGCCACCATCAACGTTTCTGAAGGCGAACGGCAGGAGGACATCAATCTCTCAGAAGGAGAGAAACAGAGGCGTATCAACGTCGCCAAAGGTCGTGCCGAAGCGATCTCCATCGTCGCGGAGGCCACCGCCGAGGGTACGAGACTGATTGCCGCCGCCGTGCAGAAGGATGGCGGGTCGGCCGCGTTGAAGATGCAGTTGGTAGAGGAATACATCAATTCGCTCACCGAAATCACGACGAAGGCCAATGTCTCTGTCGTGCCTCTGGAATTGGCCAAGATTCAAGGGTTCTTCGAAGGGATCTCGGACGTCGCGGAAGGCGTGCCGGCGAACAAGGAGAGGATGTGACATGTCAAACGTCTTCGACATCTTCAACCTCATCGTTTGGGGCATCCTGTTCCTGGTCCTCATTATCAAGTTCTTCCGTTCGATTCGGCTTGTGCCGACTCAGCAAGCCTACATCGTGGAGCGCCTTGGCAAATACACACGGACTCTGAAACCAGGCTTTCACGCTTTGGTTCCATTCATCGACAAGGTCGCTTTCGTTCGCGATCTCAAGGAAGAGACCGTTGATGTGCCGCCACAGGAGTGCTTCACGCGTGACGAGGTCCAAGTCGAGGTGGACGGGGTCATCTATATGACCGTCACGGACCCGGTCAAAGCCAGCTATGGTGTCACGAGCTACTCCTTTGCCGCCACGCAGTTGGCACAGACCACGACGCGCTCCGTGATCGGTACCCTCGAACTGGATCGCACCTTTGAGGAGCGCGACCTGATTTCAGCCAAGGTGGTCGAGGTGCTCGAGAAATCGGGAGAGATGTGGGGGATCCGGGTGCATCGCTATGAAATCAAGAACTTGTCACCGCCGCCGACGGTGAAGGAAGCGATGGAGAAGCAGGTCACGGCGGAGAGAAACCGTCGCGCCATCGTCGCTGGGTCAGAGGGGGACAAGCAGAGCCGGATCAACACCTCGGAGGGCAAGCGCCAGGATCTGATCAATCGCTCCGAGGGCGAGATGCAGCGTATGATCAACGAAGCGCAGGGTCAGGCAGAAGAGGTCCGCGCCGTCGCTCGTGCGACGGCCGAGTCTATCGAAAAGGTCGCCGCTTCCATCAGTGTGCCCGGCGGCGAGTCGTCGGTACGTCTGCAACTGGCGGAGCGATATCTGCGCCGACTGCGCAGTCTGGCAGACGCCAAAACAAACGTGCTCCTGCCGCTGGATCTGGCCAACCTGGAACAGATCCTCGACTCCATCGAACTCCCCGGCTTTGATCAGCGGCGTGACCAAGGGGCCTGACAGTTGGGGCCACTCGCTTCAGCAGAGGGCTGGAATGTCCCCTTCGACAGCCCCTTCTACCCACCCCTACCGGCGAAGTATGAACAGGTTCTTTTTCATCTCGTTTTCTTCAGTTGTGATCCGGCGGCTACGCGCGACCTGCTGCCTGATCCTCTGGAACCTTCGCCGGATGGTCGTTGCGTGGCTATGGGCATCTCGGTTCCCAAATGCAGCGCCTATGGCGCCTTCGAAGAAGCGGCCTTGCAGCTGTCGTGTCGTTTTGGAGACCAGATAGGCTGGTACTGTTCTCATGTCTGGCACAATGGCCCCGCGGGTATTGCCGCGGGTCGAGAGGTCTATGGCACGCCGAAGTTTCTGGCTGATGTCGAAATCGACGGGACTCAGGAGCAGATCAGCACCGTGGCCGGAACTGACGGAACGAACGAGATCTCGATCCAGAGTCGCGCACCCGATCCAGCGGCTATGGAAGAGCTGCCCGACCTGTCCCCCTCTTGGCGGTTGAAGGTAATTCCGCGAGCGGACGGTCCAGGTCCTGCCATCAAACAGCTGATCGATGGTTCCACGGCGACGACTGATCTCCAGGTTGCCTGGTGCCGACGTGGAGAGGGGACGGTGAGATTTGAGCGGTCTGCCGCACGAGATCTTACCGGCCTCGCGCCGGTGTCCTACGACGGTGCCTACCACATGGAGGCGAGTTATTCAGAAGGGTACGCCACCATTGTGCACGATTTTCTCAAGGGGTGATGCGCGGATCGCCGAGTTCCTTGGCGTGAGCAAGGCACAGGCGAATCCGGGTTGGGAGAGGGCTTCCCACGGGACTCGTCGTATCGGAGGACGATCGCACTATATCAACGACGGGTCTGGTGTGTTCCTGGCGGGGCGGCGCCGACAATGGTCAAGTAGACGTGGTCCTGGCCAGCCGTGGGACACAGGACCGGCTGCTGCTGAAGAAACGAGTTACTCTGCCGTGATGACCGGTGACTGAGCGGCTCGTTCAAGGAGTTCGCCGAAATCCGAAGTGCCGTCGTCATCGAGATACTCCGTCGAGCAGCCCCATTCATCGACGGGTTGGTTGCCCTTGCCATAGAACTCCCACTTCTGCCCTGAGTTGGCGAAGTAGATGTTCACACCGCCGGGACGACACACCTTGATGAGCCGTTTGGGCACGGAGTGGTCGGCCTTCTCCACGCGATACTTGCTCAACGCGGTGTCATCCAACTCGATTCCCAGGCCCGGCTCCTCCGGCACCCGAGCGTGTCCGCCCAACACAGGCATGCGCTCTTTCAGCAGGCTGTGCTCGTAGAGCTCATGACAGGTGATGGTTGGCCACTGTGCCATCGGTAAGACGGCACTCAAGTGCAGAGATAGAGCCGTCGTCGGGGCGGCGCCGACCATCTGCAGGAAGAAGGGCATGTCGAGAGACTCTGCCGTGTGGCCCTGGCGCATGATATTCGAGATGCCGCCACCCAAGACCCAGCCATCGCAGACGCCGCCTAGTTCCAAGCCCTGGCGAGTACCGATCGAGCCGTAGTGGTGGGCGATGGCCGTCTCGATCTGTGAACGCATGAAATGATTCCCCGACGCGTCGTGACGCGGGATAGGGTCCTCAAAGATCTTGATCTTTGGAAAGGTGCTCTCCAACTCACGAAGCAAGGGGATGGCGTTGGACGCATTGTTGAGGAATGCATTCCAATCGGCATCGATGCGAAAGTGGTCGGGCGTAACGTCGCTGATTCGACGGATCGTTTCGCGAACGTCAAACCAGGGCCGGGTCTTAATTTTGATACAGTCGTAGCCAAGGCCCACCGCTGTTTTCGCCTCGATCTCGTATTTCTCTGGCGACATGTCGTGATCCCAGAAAGAGATCGCACACCAGTCCCGAATCTTCCTGCCCAGCAACTGATAGGCGGGGACGCCGGCCAGTTTTCCCGTCGCATCGAGAAGGGCCATCTGCAGCCCCGCTCCCAACGAGTCATCCCACATGAGTGATGCCGGTGTGCGCCCAATGACACGTTCCTGTGCCTGCACGCGGCCCCAGGTGTAATTCTGAATCGTTTCACCCCAGCCGACGATTCCAGCATCCGTTTCGACGCGTGTGATCTCCAGTTCTGACCACGTGTGAACACCGGCACGCTCCATCTCGCGTCGGACTCGTTCTACAAAGGGAACATGCAGCAGGAAACGCTCGACGTTGGTTACCTTGGCGGTCATAGCGGATTCACTCTCGATTTCATGCCACCGCAAAGCGATTGCGCCGATGGCAAGGGTTCAATAGCCTGAAAAGGCCGATCGTGGTGCAAGCGGCAGAAGATAGAGCCCAGTCCCCATTACTTCGAGTCCAAAATGTCCAAACAGGTACAACTCACTGATTTTCCGCGTTACCCTGAAGAGGAGATGAGGCAGCGCGCGGCTGACTTCTATTCGGATTCGGCGCGACGCCGGTCGGTCCGCGACTTTGCCGATACGCCTGTGGATCGAGAGGTGATCGAATCCTGTCTGCGCGCCGCGGGTACGGCGCCCAGCGGGGCAAACCTCCAACCTTGGCACTTCGTTGCGGTGAGCGATCCAGACCTAAAGGAGAAGATCCGTGTCGGCGCCGAACACGAGGAGCGAGAGTTCTACAGTCACCGCGCGCCCCAAGAGTGGCTACGGGCGATTGAGCCGCTAGGAACCGATGCGAGCAAACCCTTGCTCGAAGTCGCGCCGTGGCTGATAGGTATCTTTTTGCAGCGACGGGGGACAGACGAGGAAGGGGCGAGCCGGAAACATTACTACGTTCACGAGTCTGTGGGCATCGCAACGGGCGTATTGATCACGGCCCTCCACCACGCCGGTCTTGCCTGCCTGACTCATACACCAAGTCCCATGGGATTCCTCAACGAGTTGATGCAGCGGCCCGACAACGAACGACCCTATCTGTTGTTGGTCGTCGGGTACCCAGCAGCCGATACGCAGGTCCCCGCGATCGGGCGCAAATCATTGGAAGAGATCACGACGTTTCTGTAGCACCCTCATCGTCAGAAGGAAGCGCAATGCGAATCGGTATCGCCGGTGTGCACGATGGTCACATCTCAGGGATGGTGCAGTCTGCCCGACAGGCGTCCTCGGCCGAGTTGGTGGGGATCGTGGAGGCCGACGACGCCCTCTACCAGCCCTACGCGGAGCCAGGAAGGATCCCGCGCTTCGACAGCGTGGAGAGTCTGCTCAGCGAGGCAAAACCCGACGTCGTTATGGAAGGAATCACCCACGAGGGCAAGGCGGATCTGGTAGAGGCGTGTGCTGCGGCGGGAGTCCACGTGCTCCTCGACAAACCTCTGTGCCGGACTCTCGACGACTGGGAGAGGATTCGTCGTGCCGTGCAATCTGGTGGTATCAAGTTGTCCATGTGGTTCACGTCGCGCAGCCATCCACCCTTCATCGCGTTACGCAATGCCATTACGGCAGGGGAACTGGGAGATCTGGTGAGTATGATCTCCACCCATCCGCACAAAACATCACGTGATGGAGCACCTGCCTGGTATTTCGACCGCAGTGTCTACACGGGTCCCTTCCACGATCTGGCATGTCACGGCGTCGATCAGGTGCGTTGGCTCACTGGTGCCGAATGTGTTGGCGTGCACGCCCTGGAAACTTGCCGGAAATACACGGACGATCCACCTCTTGCGGACCATGTGCAGGCTTCTTTCCAGATGAGCGATGGTTCGCTGGCAACCCTTACCGCCGACTGGCTTACCCCGCAGAAGTCACCCTCCTTCGGAGACACTCGTTTCATCGTGATGGGGACGAAGGGATCGGCTCATTTACGGGCCTACGCCAAAGATGATCTACTGCTGGTCACGGATCAGGTCGAGCCGCATCGGCCCGATTTTCCGGCCGGCGAGGGCGGAGGATTCGTGCAGGACATGATCACAGCGTGGAGTCGTGGTGACGAGCATTTCATCACGACAGGAGACGTGCTTGCCGTGGCTCAGGCGTGTCTGATGGCCCAGGAATCGGCCGCTCAGGGCGGGCGGTTTCTCGAGATTTCCTCTCTGTAAACAGTCAGTTTCCGGCTGTGTACGCAGGATGGCGTTAGTCACTGAATCGCAGGGCCTTCTCCAGAGATGGCATCAATCCTGCGACCCGATGACCAAATTCTCTTTCGAGAAGGTCACGATCGCCATTCCAGCGGACCGTGGTTTCGACACAGCGATGCCAGGGTTCACCTGCCAGGCGTAGGCGAATGCCGCTGGGACCACGAAATCCGAGCAGGATTCTGTGCGGGCCCTGAACGGAGCACGGAACACTCACCGGGCGTGTTGAGCCCTCGGTGAGTCGAAGCATATGACCTTGCGAGTCGCCGATCCGATAGGGGATCGTTTCTGCGTGGTCGCCCACGGCCCCAGTACGAAAATCCTGGATGATCATCTTGGCGGCTTTCGCATGAAGGGACGTGAGTCAGGCACCCGGTCTGTCACCCAATGCCTTGGTGACTGACGGTGGGAAGAGTTCCTGCACATCTCCCTCAAGTCGCAGGGTGACACCTGGAAGGCGGTCGTGGTCTGTCTCGCCCTGATTGATGATGACATAGGGTACACCACGCCCGGCCGCCGTCAGTGGGATGTTGGCCGCCGGATACACGGACAGCGTCGATCCAAGAGCGACGACCAGGTCAGCTCTTTCGGTCGCGTTCAGCGCGCGCTGCATATCGCTATCGATCAAGTTCTGTCCAAAGCTGATCGTCGCTGGCTTGAGCAAACCTCCGCAGGTGCAGCGAGGAGGAATCCGGGTATCGGCAAAGGCTTCGAAGTGCGGATCTGGCTCGCTCCGATCGCCGCAGGTCAGGCATTCGACGTGGGTATTGGTTCCGTGGATCTCCACAAGGCGGGCCGGAGTCGTTCCTGCACGGGAGTGCAGGCCATCGATATTTTGCGTGACCACCATTTCAACTCGTTCGTCTTGTTCCAATTGCACAATGGCTTCGTGCACCGGTGTCGGCCGGGCATTGCGCAGAGCAGGCCAGCCTTCGAGCTTGAAGTCCCAGTGCTCAATCCTCGATGCCTCGGACCGCAGGAAGTCGTCAAAATAGACGGGCTGCCGTCTCTTCCATACGCCATCGGGGCCCCGGAAATCGGGGATTCCACTGGTGGTGGAGATCCCTGCGCCCGTGAACAGCAGGATTTGCCGTGCCGTCGCAAGGTGTTCGACGAGTTGCGGAGCAGGCTCTGAGGGTGTCACATCAAGCGCCTGGATAGGATCCGGTTGGCAGGCGACAGTGTACGACCAGGACCGCAGCCGAGCGAGTCATCTCTTCGAGAGAAGGATTCATGAAGCGAGCAGCCATCATCAACGACAACCCACAACGATGCCTCGAGGTATATGGCAGTGGACGGTATGAACAACTGACGCAGATCTGCGATCTCATACCCGGTGTGCTGACGGCCGAACAGGTGCAGGAGCGCCTCGGTGAGTTGTCGGATGTAGAGGTCGTGTTTTCAACGTGGGGATATCCTGTCCTCGACACGGCAACCCTCGATGCAATGCCCCATTATCGTGCCCTGTTCTACGCGGCCGGGTCGGTCAAGTCCTTCGCACCCGCTTTGCTTGAGCGCGACATCACCGTCGTGTCGGGATGGGCGGCGAATGGGGTTCCCGTGGCCGAGTTCACCGTCGCGCAAATTCTGCTAGCCTGCAAGGGCTACTTCCGAAATACGCGCGATTTCTCAGACCCAAGCGCCCGATCCACAGCTCATCGCGGGGCCGGTGTGTTCGGCGAGACGGTGGGGCTCATCGGTGTGGGCATGGCCGGGCGAGCCGTCGTCGAGTTGCTGCGACCCTTCGTGCTGAGAGTTGTCGTGCATGACCCCTTTTTGTCCGACAACGATGCGGCCCAACTCGGTGTTGAAAAGGTTTCATTGGAAGAGCTGTTCGCCCAGTCCTACGTGGTGAGCAATCATCTGCCGAATTTGCCCGAGCTTCAGGGTGTGCTGCACGGTGGATTGCTAGAACAGCTGCGGCCGGATGCGACCTTCATCAATACAGGGCGCGGAGCGCAGGTGGTGGAGGCGGATATGATGCGGATCTGGAGTGCACGTCCAGATCTGACGGCCTTGCTCGATGTTACGATGCCTGAGCCCCCAGAAGAGGGGAGCCCATTTTACGAGATGCCGAACGTCCATCTTAGTACCCATATCGCAGGGTCGATGAATGACGAGATCGTGCGAATGGCCGATTACATGATCGAGGATTTCCGGCGGTGGGAAGAGGGTGTGCCACTCAACTACCAGGTGACCCCCGAACGACTCGAGACGATGGCCTGAACGACGGGCAGCTCCTCAGCGGATGATGGCGCCTCCAAGACACCGTTCACCCGAATAGAGAACGGCATGTTGCCCGGCGGCCACACCGGGATCCGCCTCTTCCAGCTTGATGTGAAGACCGCCGTCTGGATTGTTCTGTATGTGGCAGTTCGCAAGCTCAGGACCATGACGCAGCTTGACCTGCAGCGCTCCTTCTGCAGGGGTCTCACAAATCCAGTTTGGCACCTCTGTGTCTAGCGCATTCCTGCTCCGCTCAAGCCTGTGCTCGCCGTGCGTGACATAGAGGACGTTCTCTTCCACGGACTTACCCACCACATACCACGGCCCCCCGGCCAGACCCAGGCCGTAGCGCTGGCCGATGGTATAGAACCAATAGCCGTGATGTTCACCCAGTTTGCTCCCAGCGTCGATATCGATGATCGATCCCGTGCGCCGTCCAAGGTGGAACTCGATGAACTGGCGATAGTCGATCTTGCCGAGAAAACAGATCCCCTGGCTGTCCTTGCGATCCCGGGCGGGCAAGGCAAAATCACTCGCTTTCTGCCGGACCTGGGCCTTCGTCAGATCACCGATGGGAAAGCGGATCTTCTCAAGCTGCTGCTGTGTCAGCTGTGAGAGGAAATAGGTCTGATCCTTAACAGGATCGGGTGCCCTGTGCAGGTGGGCACCATGTGTATCTGACACGACGCGTGCGTAGTGACCGGACGCTACCTGATCGACATCCACTTCCACTCGATCGAGGAAGGCGCCGAACTTGATCCGCCGGTTGCAGAACACGTCAGGGCTCGGTGTGCGTCCGCCGCGGAGTTCGGCCAGTACATGTCCCACAATGTGTTCAAGGTATTCGGTCTGGAGAGGGACGATCTCCAAGGGGACCCCCAGGCTCTCGCACGTGGCGCGGGCGAAAGACACGTCCTCTTCCCACGGACAGTCCCCCGCAAACGACATGACCTCCTCTTCCAGCCAGACCTTCAGGTAGAAGGCACGAAGGTCAGGAACCCCCTCGTCGTGTAGCAGACGCAGCGCGACAGAACTGTCGACCCCGCCGGAAAGCAGGACGGCTGTGGTCAACGGAATTCTGCTCGCAGGCTTGCCTCTACAGCAGGCCTGAAGCTCTCCAGAGATTGTGTCTTCATGCCCGGAATCTTGCCTCGGTCATCGTAGCGACGCAGTCGAACCGCGTCTTCGCAGTGCTCGAGTCCTTCGAAGGATGTCACTTCGGCGGCGGACATGGGGCCGCCCTGCAACTTCAGGCTGAGCACCGACGAAGGCGACAGATCCGCCTCATAGGTCGAATCGACGGTGCACAGGTAGCGTTTGGCGGCAACGTGCAGCCTGGCCGGTTCGGTCACGGCTGCCACGAACCATGGGGCAAGATAGTCGGCACCCGCATCTTCGTGGTGACCATCGATCCCTTGTTCGGCAATGTCTTCATCCATCCCATGTACGAGATGACCGATGTCATGGAGCAGGGCCGACGCAACCAGTGTGCCATGGGCAGTCTCTTCGGCAGCAAAGTGGGCACACTGCAGCATGTGCTCTACGGTGGTCACCGATTCTCCATAACTCAGGTGAGCCTGCTCAGAAAACAGGGCAACTATCGTGTCGATGATCTGGTCGCCAGATTTGCTCATTCCTTTGTCTCCCCGATGCTGGATTCGCGCGCCAGGGGGGCCAGTGGCAGCAAGATCACAAGCGCGACGATACAGGCCCAGGCAGCGATGTGATAGGTGCCGAACCAATCGGCCGACAAACCGAACAACGTCGGTCCGAGGGCACTGGCCGCGACACCGAAGGCGACGGCATAACTGCGAATGGCACCCAGGTGTCGGCGCCCATAGTAACGTGGCCACGTAACACTGGAAAGAAGCCGTGCCATGCCGCCCTGGATGCCGTAGCCCGTGATCATGAGCGGACGTCCCCAGGATTCGTCGAGATATACGAGTCCCACGTTGGTAGCGATCATGCCGAGCTGATACACGACTAGGTGTGGCCGCAGAGTGGTCCGGTCACTGATCCAACCGCCGGTAAAATGAACGATGACGGCAATGATGGCGGCCGGCAGAAACATGGCGATCGCCCCCGAACGATCCAATCCCGCCTGCACATGAATATCGACGACGTGGAACGGCAGCGCCGTACCCACCATTCCCGACATGAACATGGCGGCGATGAAGATCCAGAAGGCCGTGGTCTGGCGAGCATGCTGAAGGCTAACACCGGTGATCATCCCGGTAGTTCCGTCTGGATGGTCCCGGCTCAAGCCATCTGGCTGCAGGCCACACTCCTCCGGATTGTCCCGATAGGCGACGGCGGCCAGCATCGTCAGACCCACACCGATCCCCAATCCCAACAGGAGCCAGGCCCCCTTCCAGCCGTGCGCCTCGATCAGCTCATTGAAGAAAACGGGCGCCGAAGAGAACCCAAAGGAACTGAGGAGACCGACGATGCCACTGACCAATCCACGGCGTTTCTCGAACCACTTGAGAATCATGTTTGAGCTGCTCATGGTGAGCACGCCCTGACCGAGGAATCGGAGAGCAAAGAAGCTCAACGCCATGACGGAGAAGGCGACGGCCGCATGGAGCGAGAGGCCGGCAGGCAGGGCGCTCAGCGCATGGTGCGCCGCGCGGATCGCGACATCGATCTGGCTCAACAGGATTAGGGCGCAGCCCATAGACAACGCTGTCACGACCGTCATGGTGCGGCTCCCGAGGCGGTCGTATATTCTCCCCGCGCTTGGCAGCAGGAACGCGCTGGTCAAGGTGCCGACCAGATAGGTCAGGCTGAGCTGTACCCGTGTCAGCTCCGTTGCCGCCATCAGGTGATCGGTGAAGACGGACACCCCAACGGTCTGTCCAGGAGCGCGGCACAGCACCCCGATCGTACCGGCAACCATGACGACCCAGCCGTAGAAGAACGGCACGTTTCGAACGGCAAATGGCCACGCGGGGCGATCGAAGGGCAGGCGGCGCAGTTGTGCCCGTGAGGCGTTGTCGTTCGTCTCCATGAGACACCAAATATACACGCCGTCCGCGTGGCACGACGCGCCGGGTGCGGTCTGGCACAGGTGATTGCATTCCGCCACAGGGAGGGGGAGGGCCCCATGCGATATCGTGATTTCGGCCGTACAGGGTGGCAAGTTTCCACCATCGGCCTGGGTACCTGGAACATCGGGAACCAGTGGGGGGCCCTCGACGACAAGACGGCGTGGGCAACTGTGCGCGCCGCCTACGATCACGGCATGAATCTATTCGATGCAGCCGAGTCGTATGGTGTGCCCAACGGTCTTTCCGAAGAACGACTCGGCGTGGCGATGGCTGGCTTCCGTCACAACGTCTACGTGGTCAGCAAGATCGGAAACTGGGGTGCGCGCACGGGGCAGGCGGTCCCCAAGACCACCGTCGATATGATCCGTCTGTGTGCCCACGCCTCCCTTCACCGCCTTCGGACCGACTACCATGATGTTCTGCTCTGCCACGACGGGGGCATCGAAGATCCGTCAGTCTACCTGGAGGGGTTCAAGGCACTGCAGAAGGAGGGTCGTCTCCGGCACTACGGCATCTCGACGAACGATCTCGACGTGCTGAAACGCTTCAATCACGAGGGGGGCTGCAAGGTGGTGCAGGTGGACTACTCGCTCGTCAATCGTACTCCCGAGGCAGAACTGCTTCCCTACTGTCTTGCCCAGGGCATTGCCGTGATGGTTCGTGGCCCCCTGGCTCGCGGTCTTCTGTCAGGTCGCTATACGAAGGAGTCGCGTTTCGACGACGAGGTGCGCAGCACCTACAACGTGGGTGGTGACGCGCGCGATACCTTCGAGACGCGCATGGATACGGTCGACCAGATTCGTGAACTCGTCGAACCGGCACAGATGGTGAGCACAGCTCTGCAATACGTGATCTCTCAGCCCACACTTCCAGTGGCGATCCCAGGTGCTAAGTCTCCTGAGCAGGCGGAGATGAATGCGGCAGCTGGTGCCGATACCCTCAGCGAAGAAGAGGTGGCGCGGTTGCAGGTCTGAACACGTCACGCCAAGATGAATCTTCCCAAGATCGTCTCAGACACCCGCGAGGAAGTATCCGAGAAGCTCAAGGATCGCCCGAAGCTGGCGTCCATGTTCGCCCAGTGTTTCCCGAATACACTCGAGACGACGACGAAACGTCTCGACGATGGCACGACCTACGTCTTTACGGGAGACATTCCGGCCATGTGGCTGCGCGATTCCAGTGCGCAGCTGTCTCCCTACATCGACCTGGCAGCCGCCGACGAAGAGCTCCGCCATCTCATTGCAGGCGCCATTCAGCGTCAGATTCGATACATCCACATCGACCCCTATGCGAACGCCTTCAATGAGGAGGCCAGTGGTGCTGCATGGGCCAAGGACGAGACCGATACCAATCCCTGGGTGTGGGAACGAAAATATGAGATCGATTCGCTCTGTTATCCGCTCTGGCTGAGTCAGCGATATTGGAAGGCCACTGGTGACGAGAGCATCTTCGATGACGAGTTTCGGCGCGCCGTCGAGACGATTCTCCAGATCTGGCGAACAGAACAGCATCACCGAGAGCAGTCACCTTACACGTTCCAGCGATTCGACTGTCCGCCCAGTGATACCCTCGTAGACGGGGGGCTCGGGGCACCGGTGACTCACACGGGAATGACCTGGTCTGGCTTCCGCCCAAGCGATGACGCCTGTCGTTATGGTTATCTGGTTCCCTCCAACATGTTCGCCACCGTTGTGCTTTCCCACGTGAGCGACGTGGCCGAGCAGGTCTGGGCAGACGAAGAATTGGCCCAACGGGCGAGTGATCTCAGATCAGACATCGAATCCGGTCTTGATCAATACGCGAAGGTCGAACACGACGGCAACCTCATCTATGCCTACGAGACAGATGGCCTCGGCAACCATCATCTCATGGATGATGCGAACGTCCCCAGTCTGCTGTCGCTGCCCTATCTGGGATACTGCGCCGCCGATGACCCCGTTTATCTGTCGACTCGTCGATTCGTCCTTAGTTCGGCGAATCCTTACTACTATCAGGGCCGGGTTGCTCAGGGCATTGGTAGCCCTCATACGCCGCACGGGTATGTCTGGCACATTGCGTTGGCCATGCAGGGGCTGACAGCCACGTCGATCGAAGAGATGGGCCGTGTGATGGACATGCTCGAGGCCACCGACGGTGGGACGGGATTCATGCACGAGGGGTTCGCCCCCGACGATCCGTCAACATTTACACGTGGGTGGTTCGCATGGGCGAATTCGATCTTCGCTGAGTTCGTTCTGACCTGGCTGCGACGACGAGGCGATGGCTGATCGTTACGTTGGGGGGCTACGGGTGGCAGCTCCCGAACCGACACTCCATCTGGCCAAGATCACCAGAGAGGTGGCGAAGACCTTCTGGGGTGATACGGCCGAATCGACCCTCGCGACCATCAACGATGCGTTCAAACCTGGCGGCAGCTACAGTTGGGCAGACAGCCGCATCGGGATGACGGACAATGGCTCGATCGCCACCCACGTAGGTGTTGTCGATTTCAAGATGCGCGTCGGGGGCCAGACCCGACTTCGTACGGCAGGGCTTGCCGGCATCTTTACCGTCGAAGAGCATCGGCGTCGCGGCTGGATGCGGCAGACGATGAACGATGTTCTGACGGCTCTGCAACCTGCGGGCTTTGACATCAGTCTGCTGTATGGAATCGACGGCTTCTATGAGCCCTTTGGATTTCGCCGGGCGTGGTCGGACTACAGTTTCTGGGTGAAGGCGATCGATCTGCCCAGCGAGATCGACTTTGAGCTCGAGGAGTTCACCGACGAGCACCCCGAGGAGGTGATCGAATTGGCTCACCGTGCCTACACATCGCAGACGGGCAGCGTGGTGCGGGAGGGTGGGTGGTTCACATCCCTGAACGAAGACCGAGGACATCTCTGGAGAGGGGCGGATGGCGCCATCGCCGGCTACGTGTTCACTCGATTGCCCGACGAGCAACTTCTCATCACCGATCATGCGGGCGAGCCGAATCAAGTCCTGGCCGTGGTTGGACATCTCATGCAGAGGCTGGAACGTGATCGGGTGACGATTACCTGTATCCCACCGGCCTGCGCTTTGGCCAGATCGCTGCGTCAGGGGAATGCGCGCGAGGTCGTCCATCATCGCCGCAATGGTGATGCCCTGGTTCGTATCGTGAATCTTCGAAGTACGCTGCAGAAGCTGATTCCAGAAATGAAAGGTGCCTTGAGTCGGAGTCTGATTCCTGGTTGGGAAGGCGCCCTGCGCGTCGATGGCGATATGGAGTCCGTCACGCTGCACATCGAGGGGGGGCAGCTTCAGATCGCCGAAGCGCGAGCCGATTCACCTCACGTGCTTGCAGGGCCGGCCCTCTCTCAACTCCTGATCGGTACCGACGATTCCGAGGAGTTTATCGAGGAAGGCACACTCGTGGCGTCGGGAGAGGGTCGTGAACTGGCGAGTGCCTTGTTTCCTGCACGCAATCCTGCGATGCCCGCTCCAGATCACTTTTAGGAGGATGTAAGGATGACGACGGCCCTGAAGTGGGCGACCCACGCGGATCTGGCGATCGAGCGCAAACCGACGGTGGGTCGCGAGGAGTCTCTCGATCACATGACCTTCAAGGCCAATGAGCGGCCGCTCTTCACCGAGATCTTCGATCCAGGACAGTGATGGCGACATGCGCCCCGTCATCGATGCGTTCCTGAACGCCGGAATCAACTGCATGCATCCAATGGAGCCTGCTGCGGGGCTGGATATCGTCGAAGTTCGGCAGAAACACTCAGATCGTCTCGCGTTCTACGGGGGCATCGACAAACACGTGATTCGACAGAGCCAGGCCGGCATTGTCGAGGAACTGGAAAAGAAGCTGCCCCCCATGATGGCCAGTGGCGGTTGTGTTCTGGCACTCGATCACCGCATCCCGAATGGCACATCTCTCGAGAACTATCGCTTCTACCTGCAAGAGTCCTGGGAAATCCTCGAATCATGACACAACGAGCGCCCCACGTCCTGGTTCTCATGTGCGACCAAATGCAGGCCCACCGTATGGGGTGCGCGGGAGACCCGCATGTGCGCACGCCATTCCTTGACCGTCTCGCCAGGGAGGGCGTGCGATTTACGCACATGATTTCCGCCCATGGGCAGTGCGTGCCGTCACGGGCCTCTTTTGTGACCGGCCTGCCACCACATGAGTGTGGAGTCGTCATCAACTACGGATTTTACGATCACCAGAACCGGCTGGCGCCAAGCCGCCAACGAACCATCGGGCGGAGTTTTCGCGACGCCGGCTATCGAACGGCCTACTTCGGTAAGTGTCACTTCGGTGTGCCTCTTGAATCGCTTGGCTACGATGAGGGGGAAGACTACGATGCTCGCCGCGTGGAGGATGAGGAAGCCGACCGACGAGGGATCGGTGCTGTTCCACAATCATTGCGACGAGATTATGCGGCAGCCCAGGACACAGTGAGTTGGCTGCGCGATTTCGAAGACGATGGGCGCCCCCTGTTCCTCACGTTCTCAACCAACATGCCTCATCCGCCGTTCTTCCACGATCCTGAGTACGCAGGCAACTATGAGGCGGACGTCCTGCCCCTGCCGGCGAGCTACTACGAAGACACCTTCGAAGGAAAACCCGCATTTCAGAAGGAACATGCCGACGGCGATCACAGTGCCAGAGACGAGGCGCAGGCCCGAAACGAACTGGCTCAGTATCTGTCGATGATCGAGGCCATGGATTCTCACTTTGCCGCCATCGTGTCCGAGTTGGAGCGACTGGGAATGTGGGAGGACACGATCGTCCTGTTTGTGGCTGATCACGGGGACATGATGGGTGCCCATGGGATGAGCAAGAAGGGCACCCTGCCCTACGATGAGCTGTACCGAGTGCCCTGCATCTTCAAACTGCCTGCGGGGCAGACGTCAAGTCGCGCCGTGATCGATGATGTGGTCTCTTCGGTACAGTTGGCCGCGAGCCTGACCAAACTCGCCGGTCTGCCCGACGAACCCGCCTTTGCCCACGGCGATCTCTGCGACGCCTTCAAGCGCGACCAGGCGATGGGCGACGAGGTCGCTTTCTTCGAACACTACGGCGCGTATTGGGGCTTGCATCCTTTCTATGGTGTACGAACCACAGATTGGAAGTGGATACGCTACTTTGGCGACGATGCATGTGAGGAGATGTATCACCTGGCCAGTGACCCTCACGAGTTGAAGAATGTTGCTGGGCAGGGCGAGGTCGCAGCGATCCAGGCCGAGTTGGCAGCCATGGCCGACGCATGGTGGGAGCGCACCGGAGGACGGGATGCCGCTTACTACGAATCCGACGCCTTCCTCAGCAACGAGCACAACCACGAGTTGAGCTGAGGAGTGACGACGCAGCAGATCGGTCAGCGGCAGCTGTTGCTCAGTATCTATATCCCTGCCTTCAGTATGTCCCTGTGCCGGGGACTCGTTCTGCCCATCATGCCGTTGTTCGCCCTTTCTTTCGAGGTTTCCTACGCGATGGTGGGCGTGTTATTGGCTGCCGAAGGCGTCGGCAATCTCCTGTTCGACATCCCCGCCGGCACGCTTGTCGCCCGCCTCGGCCGAAAGCGGTCGATGATGATCGGGGCTGTCATCATGGGGGCCACTGCGTTGGCCATGGCTCAGGCGACGCTCTTGTGGGAAGCGGCAGGTTACCGATTTGTCTCCGGGATCGGAATGGCGTTGTGGAACATCGCCCGGCATTCCTACATCACCGAAATGGTGGCCACCGGTGTTCGAGGTCGTACGAATGCCGGTCTGGGTGGCCTTGGCAGGATTGCCAGTTTCGTGGCCCCGGTTGCTGGAGGAATTCTGGCTGAACGAATGGGGCTGCAGGCTCCCTTCGTGGTCTACGCGGCTTTGTCGGTCGCGGGACTCGTTTCAGCATGGATCTGGATCCCCATGGACGAAGCCAGCACGAAACCGAGTCAGGATGGGGCTCTGATTCGTCTCTGGCAGGTTCTGCGATCTCAGGGGCGTGTTCTGCTGGCTGCCGGTAGTGGTTCCCTGATGGCGCAGACGATTCGCGCCGCTCGCAATGTCGTAATTCCGCTCGTCGCGGCTGACCACCTCGGACTCGACGCCAGCGACGTGGGCCTGATCGTGAGTCTGTCGTACGCGGTGGACATGCTCATGTTCTGGCCCGCCGGAGTGATCATGGATCGTTTCGGACGCAAATGGGCGTACGTCCCTAGTTTCATTCTGCAGTCGGCAGCGATGGCTTGTGTGCCATTGGCCGACGGCTTCGGAACATTGTGTGCTGCGGCGATGGGGATGGGGCTGGCCAACGGACTCAGTTCGGGAACCATGCTCACACTCGGCGCCGATTTGGCCCCCAAGGATGCGCCGGGCGAATTCCTCGGGATCTGGCGTTTCATCGGAGACAGTGGCCACGCTGCTGCGCCGCTCATCGTGGGGCGTGCAGCCGATCTTCTCGGGTTGGCGGGAACGCCATTCCTCGTCGCCTTCATCGGTCTCGGCGGTGCCGCCATCCTCGGGTTCTGGGTGCCGGAGACGCTGCGACAAGATCCCTCATCGAAGGGAACGGCGTAAAGAAAAGCCCCCGCCGGATGCTTCCGGCGGGGGCCTCGTCGTGCTTCGGACTCAGTTAGAGATGATCCACGCGGGAATCATGGGCCCGCGCGATTGAAGGGCGGCAAGGGTTCGGCGACGACAGGTGGTCCGGTCGTGGGCTGGAGACCAGATAACTGTTGAAGCCCGAGGCCGATGAAGACGGCGGCGACGAGGAAGACGACGATCAGGTAAGAAAGGGCCTGACCTCATAGTTCTCCGGCTACGTCCTGACGGGGCTTGGCAAAATCCCAATGCAGTCTTAGCCTGGCAATATAGCCAGATGCTCACTTCGGGTCGTGCTTTATTAAGTAAGTCATTATCTTAGTTTAAGATCTAAGCCGATTTAGCTTTATTAGTAGAGCCCCTGATTTCATATACAAGACGGAAAGAGGGGCTGCGTTGCGGCCCCTCTTTCTGTTCTGCGCGGCTCCTTTTGGGGCTCGATCCAAAGACACCGGGTATGCCTGGGAGCGGGAGCCCAACAGGATGCAGGACAATGACTTCCGTCATCATGTGACGCACGTGGTGGAGCAGGGATACACGATCCTACCACTCTTACTCACCAGCGAGGAATGCGCCGAGGCCGTGGTACAACTCGATCGGCTATATGCCCTTCGAGACCGGGGTGGTCTCGAGCTGATCTTCAACAAAGCGAGGATTTTTGAGCGGCTCTATCAGATCGCTCCCTTGCTGCGCATTGTCCGTCACTTCCTCGGGGACGATGCTCTCCTGAGTTCGATGCATGGATCTGTCCTTGGCCCCGGAGAGGGGAAAGGCGGCCTCCACGCCGATGGTTCCATCACCGGCCACAATCGTGCTCGTTCCATGGCAGACGACGATGGGGGAGAGAGAATCACGAGCCACGTGCTGGCGCTCAATACGATCTGGTGTATCTCAGAGTTCACCGACACGAATGGCGCAACACGACTTCTGCCGAAGTCTCATCTCCACACGTCGCTGGAGATGCCGAAGGGCGGGCTGGAGAGGTCTGTGATCGCCCGAGCCCCCCAGGGCTCAGTGATCGTGTTCAACGTCAACACCTGGCACGGACCTTCGCACAACCAGACGCAGGCGCCTCGTTATGCGGTACTCAACCCATGGCGTCGACACTGGACGCGTTGTGAGTATGAGATGGCCGAGGTCGTTGATCCCCAGGTCCTGGAACGGGCTGGGGAGGAGCGGAGAATCTTCGGAATCGATGCGGAGGCGCCGTATGTCGAGCGGTGGCAGTGGGATCGAGACAAGGGCGGTCCCACCGCAGACCATGCTCAGCTCGCAAGGGGCAAGAATTGAGGCCAGAACAGCAGGCGGCCCAGAAAATTGTAGGATCTGTGTAAACCTTTCTCCTATGGACGGTATCTCATGATTGCAGCACAGAGAAACCTTCTACAACAGGAGAGTGACATGACCCGCACCCGGCGCATCTTCACTCAAGCCTTCCTTCCCACCGCCTCTCTCTGCATCGCTTTCGCCTGGGGAGACGTGGCCCTACAGCACTTTGCCGGTATCCTCAGTGTCTGAGAATCGCCTGCCTCAACCGAGCATCAGGACGATGGGCCTTTCAAGAGAGCATCGTTCAGCGGAAGGCTGAAGTTCGTCAGGAATTGCCGCCAAACATCGGTGGGAATCTCACAGGTCGCCGCCTCGTATGTGCCCTCGACCTCGGCACGACTTGCCTGGCCCGGCAGCACGATTCCGTCAACATCTGCGGCGAGGCAATACTGGATCGCAAGGTGGCGGATATCTACAGAATGCTCCGCACACCATTCGAGCATGCGATTCGCGGTGGGCTCTGTGGTTGACGGAATCTTCCGGCGCTCGTCCTCGTCGTCGACAGGTCGCCCGGTGAGCAGTCCCATTCCCAGGGGACTGGCGAGAATGACCCCTACATCACGTTCCCGACACAGTGGAAAGAGATCGGCGTCTGCCACCTGTGTGAGAAGACTGTACTCCAGATAGGTCAGCACGATCTCGATCTGTCCCGTCTCGATCGCCCGACGGTGGACGGCTGCGGATCGAGCGCCGATGCCGATATGGCGAATCACTCCCTGGTCCCTCAGCTTCATCAGTTCCTCCAGCGCGTGCCCGGGCGCCAGGGGATCGACCATGTCCATGTCGGGATCCTCGAACTGATCGGGCTGGTCGTATCCATGAATCAGGACCGAGTCCAGGTAGTCGGTCTGCAGGGCTCGCAGTGAGTTTTCCAGGCTGCGCCGCGTGGCCGATGCCGTGTGGTTGGAACGCATGTCGTTGTGAACATGACTGCTGACTTTGGCCTGAAGGAAAACCTGCTCCCGGCGCCCGACCAGAGCTCTTCCCCAGATCTCTTCATTTTGCCCCGGATAGGTGTCGAGGAAGTCCATGCCCAGGTCGATGGCCCGGTCGATGGCGGCCAATATCTCTGAATCCGTGGACCCGCCCCACCAGGCACCCCCCAGGCCGATGGCGTTGGGGGTCAGGCCGCTTCGTCCCAGCCGACGACGTGGCAGTGTCTTCATCTCAGAGGTCTCTCCTGTCCGTTCGCCGTCGATCGACGGCCATCCTATGCTTGAGGGACATCCACACGAAGCAAGGTCATTATGGAACATTACGCCATTGGCGTCTCGACCCTAGATGTGACGCCCCCCGTCGGAATCTTTCTGGCCGGATATGCCGGTCGCAATGAACCCTCGGACGGAGTGTATCACCCTTTGCGAGCGGTCTGTGTCGCCCTCGAGGATGGAGGCGAGCCCTCTCTGCTGATCTCCATCGAATGGCTCGGTTTCTACGACCGCACGGTAGAGGCACGCGAGCGGATCACGGCGCGCACGGGGGTGCCGGCGCAGCGCATCCTGCTCAGTGGCACGCACACTCATTGTGGACCCGTTCTGCGCCGAGATATGGACATCCGACGCCACGGTCATATCGACGAGCAATACATCACCGATACTCTGGAGGGGCTGGCTGGAACTGCCGCCGAAGCGCTCGCCGCACGAACACCTGCCCGTCTCAAGGCTGGCACGGGTTGGTGTGGGATCTCCTCATCGAGACGACGACCCGATGGTCAAGGCGGCGTGTCCTTCAAGCCGAGTCTCGATGCGCCACACGATCATCAGGTCGAGGTCCTGGTGATCGAAGCCCTCAACGGATCCCTGCAGCACGTGCTCTACAGCTATGCCTGTCATCCCACCAGTGGTGGGGCCATTCGGCAGATCGGGGGAGATTACGTCACTTTCGCCAGCGATCTCATCGAGCAGCAGCGCCCTGAGACGGTCGCCTGTTTCTTCCAAGGGTGCGCCGGCGATCAGAAGGTGGACGCAAGCGACGCAGACGGGGATGGGTACGAGAAACTCTCCTTGGACCAGGTGCGGGAGAGGGGAGAGCAACTCGGTCAGGCCGTACTGCGGGTTCTCGACGCAGATGATCTGCATCCAGTCGAAGGAAAGATTAGCTGGACGCAAGAGACGGTGCCGATCACGACCGATCTACCCACAGAGCAGGATCTGCAGCACCATCTGGGTTCGGACCTTGGGTACGTGGTGGAGTGGGCCCAGCACCATCTCGAGCTGATCGCGTCCGGCACGCCGGCTGATTATCGATTCGATCTTGAAGTCCAGACACTGCGGATGGGTTCAGATCTTGCGCTGATCGGGCTGGCGGGGGAGATGAGCGTCGAGTTCGGACTCAGGTTTCGCCGCAGCCTAGGCTCGGCGTACCGCGCGGTCTGGACGCTGGGTTACACGAATGAAATGGTTGGATATGTGCCAGTGAGGCGGCAGATTCCAGAGGCTGGCTACGAGGTCGTCGACAACAATCGTCACCTCCTGTACACCGGCCCTTTTGCAGTCGAAACCGAGGAACTGATCGCGCAGGCGGTTACACGGGCCCTGAGCGGATAGCTACGGAGCAAGTCCTGAAACAGATGAAGTTTTTGTAAAGTCGACAGGAGCCCGGCAGTTCGATCTTTTCCTGGTGCGGAATGGGAGGCGGATGGAGTGCATGGTAATGGGCGTGATGCCCCCGAGCAACCTCGTCGCCGTTCGCCCCGGTCGGGGAGATGAGATCAGTCTTCGGAGTCTAATCGTTCGACCTACCGCAGATCCCTGATTGGATCATCCCTGCGCCAATAGTTGATCAGATAGAACGCTGCGCTGAACAGGACGACGGCCACATTCAGGTCCCACAAGAAGGTCACCATCGTCGTTCCCAGAATCAGAGCAAACTCGCGATTCTGGACACCGACCTGGCCCGGCTGTATCGGGCGCCCAACCCAACGGCGCAGATAGCTCCACAGTGGGGGTAGATCGAACACGTCGTAACCCACCTTGAACAGGATTCCCGCAAACACGGCTTGTGGGATCATGGCGATCAGGTCTTGCAGCAAGACCATCTCCGCCAGGACGAACAAGCCGATACAGACGCCGGCGAGTCGAAGCGTGCCGCCCTCTTTGATGACAAGCACCGAGCGAATCGTGGCCTGCGCACCGGGAATGCCCCCGATGAAAGCCACGATTCCATTGGCGGCACCCTGGGCGATCAGCTCCTGATTCTGCCGAGTGGCCTCACCCGTCATTCGATCGACTACGAGGGAAGTGAGCAGAGTGTCCAGATAACACAGGGCGGCCAACTGGAATCCGAAAGGCAGAGCAAGAACCAGTAGAGACAGGGACCAGTCCGTTGGAATCTGGCGGGCGATCACATCTCCAAGGGCTGCCCAACTGGTCAGCTCACCGCTGACGTCGGTGGTCTCAATGGGGAGTGGCAGCCACTGAGCCAAAACTGTCATCGACACGAGGGCCACGAGCGTCGCCGGTGGGATGAACGGATGCACGCACTCCGGGAGGCGGACGACGAATCGTGGAAACAGATAGATCAGCACGAGGGTTGCGATGGCGACGGACGTGTTGATCCAGACGGGACCTTCGAATGCGTCATCTGTGGAGCCGAAGAGCTTCCTCCACTGGCTCGCCCAGACCAGTAAAGCGATGCCATTCATGAAACCGGAGATGACCACATTCGGGACCAGGGAGATGAAGCGACCGAGCCGAAGGACTCCCATCAGAATCAGGATACCGGCCGTCAGCAGCAGCACCATGTTGACAAACTGATCTGGATCGGTGCCGGGGAGCTGCGTCGGGATCGTGTCGAAGGCGGCCGCTACCACGATGGCCGTGATCACGCTCATTGGTGCCGTTGGACCAGAGCACTGCACGCGGGTACCTCCGAACAGGGAGGTCACCACGGAGACGAGACCTGCTGAGATCATCCCCACTGTGGCTCCACGGCCAGAGAGAATGCCAAAGGCCGCGCCCAGGCTCAGGGCGACAAAACTGACAGCAAGACCGACGACGATATTCCGCCAGATGGTCGAAGCAGAGGGCCAGGACTGGTTCATGGATCCCAATAGGTGAGTAAAGGTCGAACGGAGGAGTATCAGCGTTGTCTGGTGGTGCCGTCAATGCAGTTTGACCCGCTTTGGTCCGCTTCAGTAATGTTCGCCAACCATCGAGCGCGTCAGCTGCAAACTGTAGCGAACATGGCACTCACCAGGGTATTACCTCTGATCCTCATCTGAATATGCCACCACTCATCCTAGACATGGACCCTGGCGTCGACGACGCCCTCGCTCTGGTCTGGTCACTTGCCTGGGCCGAATGTGACGTATGTGCCGTGATGACGGTGAGTGGCAACGTGGACGTCGACCTGGGCACGTCGAATGCTCTGCGGCTGCTGGCTTTGATGGGGCGACCGGACATTCCCGTCTATCGCGGTGAAGGAAGGCCGCTCGAGGGAGAGCCGATTCGCGCTGCCCACATCCACGGCGGAACGGGCCTTGGCGAAGCGCAACTCCCATCGTCTACCGGCACAGCGGACAGTGGAGCGAGTGCGGCATTGTCGGACCGACTCACATCCGAGCCTGATCTCTACTCCATCGTTGCCGTCGGGCCACTGACGAACCTCGCAACGGCAGAGCTGAACGATCCAGGCGTGCTCGCCAAAGCGAGCGAGGTCTTCGTCATGGGCGGCGCCATTCACGTGCCAGGCAATGTGACCCCCACGGGTGAATTCAATCTCGTCTCGGATCCACGAGCAGCGAGCATCGTCTTCGAATCGAATGCGACGATACGGCTTGTTCCGCTGGATGTGACCCGAAAGATGCGTGTCACCCAAGCCGAAATGAAAGAGGGGCTGACTGATTGCCCCGCCGAGGTCCGGGATTTCCTCATGGCGGCAACGTCCACGCCCATGAAAATCGGGCGCGAGAAATACGGCTACGACGGGATGTATCTGCATGATCCTCTCACGGCGATGCTCAGTGTGGAGCCAATGTGGGCTGAATGGGAGACTTTCCACATCCAAATCGAGACACAGGGAGAGTTTACCCACGGGCAGATCGTTGTCGACGAGAGATCACAGCCCGTCCACCAGGGGAAACCGATCCAGGTGGCGATGGACATCGATCGGACGAAGCTCCTTGATGCATTCTTCCAACCGATCCGATCGTGGAGGGGAGCTAAGAAATGACCACCGTCGATGTCATGGAGCCTGTCGAGACGTCACATGTCCATGGGCGTGGCGTGTGGGAGCACTTCACCGTCCTGGATGGTCTCCCCGACATGAAGGTGGAATGTCTAGCCGAGGATGCTTCGGAGCTGAGTTCTCACTACCATGCCCGCACAAGTGGCTCGATCGCTGATCTCGATGACTGGCAAGATGATGGTCGAGATCTGACCGTGGCCGATATCATGTCGACCAATGTCGTCACTGCTCATCGAGACACACCCGTTAAGGAGCTGGCAGAGATGATGGTCACTCATGATATCCATCGAATCGTCATTCTGGATGGTTCGAATATAGTGGGCATCGTGGGTACCCTCGACATCCTTCGAGCCGTGAGCCAGGGACGTCTGTCGTGACGACACCGGTGTCTCAACCTGTGGCCCTCGTGTTGATGGGGGTCACCGGAAGTGGCAAGTCTACCATTGGGGCGATTTTGTCCGATCGACTCGGTTGGCCTTTCCTTGACGGAGATGATTTTCATCCTGCTGAGAATGTCGCGAAGATGGCCAATGGAACGCCCCTTACCGACGAGGATCGGCGCCCCTGGCTTCTTCGATTGTCGAGAGAGTTATCCTCACACCTTGATGATGGGCACAGCTGCCTGCTGGCCTGCTCAGCCCTGCGGGCAAACTACCGTTCACTACTGGTAGGAGAGCGCTCGTCGGAGATTCGATTCATCCACCTGGAAGGCTCCGAGGAACTGATCGGATCGCGACTGCAGGACCGAGTTCATCGATACATGCCGGCCTCTCTGCTGCAGAGCCAATTCGATACGCTTGAGAAACCCGCCGAAGCGCTCACCGTCGATATCGATTCGCCGCCCGAGAAGATCGCCGACCGAATCGTGAAAGAGCTTTGCCTGCATGGATGACTCGCAGCACGGCGTGGACGAATGGGAGACTCTCCGCCGTCGCCAAATGGGAGACTACCGTGTCTTCTCAGTAAGAGAAGATCGACGCAGGTCGCCCCGGACAGGCGTCGCACACGATTTCTATGTGCTGCAAATGCCGGAGTGGGTGAATGTGATCGCCCTGACTCCTCAGCGTCGGGTGGTTATGATCGAGCAGTATCGACATGGCATCGAGCAGGTCAGCGTGGAGATCCCCGGTGGAATGGTCGACGAAGGTGAGGATGTGCTGGCCGATGCAGCGGCGAGGGAATTGCAGGAAGAGACCGGTTACGAGGCGCAGGATGTCATCACCATTGGATCGGTCACTGCAAATCCAGCGATTCAGAACAATCGACTGCACACGTTCGTCGCCCTGGGCTGTCGCCCAACATCAGCGACAGACCTCGAAGAGGCCGAAGACATCGCCGTGCGAGAGGTCTCACTGGAGGACGCGGCGGCGTTGATCGATTCGGGACAACTGCATCATGCCCTCGTCATTGCCGGGTTCTACTGGTTCGATCGCTGGTATGACCGCAACCAGGATCTGGTGAGCAAGTATGACGAGTGAACACAGATCTTGCCGGACAGAAAAAGGGCCGTCTACCACATGGAAGACGGCCCTTCGTGTTTCAGAAGACTTGTGCTATAAACCGCTGCGGTATGCAAACAGCAGATACACCGACAGCAGGGCCACTATCACGAGAACGGCGCTGCTCGTCAGCCATGTTCGGCCGAATACACCGGCGGGTCCATGGTGAGAATGGGCATATGCGACGCACTGGGCCGCTGCACGCTTGCCGCCTGCGATGAACGCGTCCCGGGCGGGGGCCGCGATTCCATTAAAGCCACGGATCAGTGACGGAATCAGCTTCCGATAGACCACGTCGGTGTCCACGTTCGTGCACGGCAGCTCGGGCGTCTCCCAGTGGCGTCTGGCCAGGAAGGCAAAGGCGAGCAGGGCGAACACGAGCAATTGCAGCTGGGTCACCACGTGGCTTACCGTATACGGCTCGAACTCGACCGGATAGGGCAGGATTCCGTAGAGCGGCTCCGGGAAAACGCCGATGCCCACGCATAGGAACGCCGTAATGCCCATAGCCAACAACATATTCAGTGGTGCTTCTTTGCAGCGAAGGCCACTGTCATGGTGACCGAAGAATCCGTAGAAAGGAATCTTGATCCCCGAATGGTGAAGCACACCGGCCGAGGCGAAGAGCAGGATAAACCATGTCAAATTCCACCCCTCATTCGCGGCAGCCGTCAACGTCATGGATTTGGTAACGAAACCGCTGAACAACGGGAACGCGGAGATCGACATGGCGCCGATGATGCAGAAGAAGAAGGTCGTCCATGGCATCGACCGATACAGCATGCCGAGTTCGGAGGCCTTCGTTGTGCCCACGCGGTGAAGGATCGCCCCCATAGACATGAACAACAGCGCCTTGTAGAGGATGTGCGCGAAGGCATGACTGGCAGCGCCATTGATCGCCATCGTCGTGCCCACGCCGACACCGACGACCATGAAGCCCAGCTGATTGTTCAGACTGTAGGCCAGCACTTTTCGCAGATCATTCTCGATGACGGCAAAGAAAACGGGAAACGCCGTCATCACGGCGCCGATCGGAATCAGGATGTCCGTGCCGGCGAAACCTCGAGCCAGCGCATAGACCGACAACTTCGTGGTGAAGGCGGACAGGAAGACAGTGCCCGTCGCAGTGGCTTCCGGGTAGGCATCCTGCAGCCAATTGTGCAGGAAAGGGAATGCACACTTGATGCCAAAGGCAATGAAGATCAGCGTCGGTCCCAGATTGTCCGTGAAGCTAAGATCGCCCAGGTGCACGAAGGCCAGTGACCCCGTATCGCCGTAGTGGATCAATACACCTGCGAGCAGGATGACACCCGAACCGACCTGAATCACCAGGTACCGCATGCCTGCATTGTAGGAGCGGTCCGTATGACGGGCCCAGATCAGGAAGACGGAAGAAACGGCCGTCAACTCCCAGCAGACGAAGAGCGTGATCAGGTCACCCGCAAAGGCTCCGGCAATGGCAGAGCCTGCGTAGATCAGACCCGCCATATGCTGGATCGGATCCTTCACATGCAGCGAATACAGCGCACAGAGGAAGGCGGCCAGGTGGAAAATGTAGCCCCACACCAGGCTGAGTTTGTCGATCCGGGCTAGGGTCAGATGGTAGTCGAACAACTGGATCTCGCCGTAGGACCCGTGTCCGAGGCCAATCAGATGGGCAAAGCTCACCAGGGGCAGAGCGAGCAACCACGCCGAGCGCAGGTGGCCCCGCAAAACGGGTATGAGCAGAGCGCCGAGGACGAGCAGTGTGCCTGGGGGCATGTGCTCAGGCATAGTAGTCCTCGTCGCGCATCACAACGCGACGCCAGATGAACCCGGCGCCTACGATGAGAGAGTAGGCGATGAATCCGAAGATCGAATAGAAGGCGAACCAGCCCTCAGCCCCGTAGTGGATGTGTTTGTGGTAGCCGATGTGAAGCATATCGAGCACGTCAGGAACCAGCAGACCCAGGCAAATCACGATGAGCAGTCGATAGAGCAGATTCAGGCTCGAGCCGCGTTCGATCCACGGCGTCTGGGTGTCTTTCTGCTGTTGTTCGTCAGTCATTGGTCGCTCCTGAGGTCTACCGGCCAACGATCGGCGCGATGAGCCGGAAGACGGGCTCCGCGTAGAAGAACAGCACGATACAGCCGAAGGCTGTGAACAGCAGGGGGCCAACCATCAGAATGGGGGCCTCATGGATTCCATCGCCATGCCCGTGATCCGTGTGGCCATGGTCGGTCGCGGCTGTGCCCGCCGCTGCCGGTTTCGGCAAGGCACCGGGGAAGAAGGCCCGGATTGGAATCGGAATCAGATACATGATGTTGAGCAGCGAACTGATCATCAGGACCGCGACAAAGACCAGTTGGCCTGCGTCGACGGCACCCAATGCCAGATACCACTTGCTCCACGAACCACCCAGGGGCGGCACGCCAACGACGCTGAGAGCACCGATGAAGAACGCGATCATGGTGAAGGGCATCTGTTTGCCGATGTCGACCATGTCGCTGATCTCGGTCTTGTGCAGGGCCACATTGATGGCACCGGCACAGAAGAAGAGAGTGATCTTACCGAAGGCGTGCATGACGATGTGCATGCCGCCACCGATGATACCCCAGTCGGTGGCCAGGGCGGCGCCCAGTACGATATAGGACAACTGGCTCACCGTAGAGTAGGCCAGCCGCGCCTTCAGATTGTCCTTCGTCATCGCAATCAGCGAAGAGATCACGACCGTGCCGCCTGCCACGTACATCAGCCAGACACTGGTGCCCGTCTCTGCCAACAGGTCGATTCCGAAGATGTAGACGATGATCTTCAGCACCGTGAAGACACCAGCCTTCACGACCGCCACAGCATGCAGCAGTGCGCTTACCGGGGTCGGCGCAACCATGGCTGCTGGCAGCCAGCGGTGGAAGGGCATCAAGGCCGCTTTGCCTGTCCCAAAAGCGAACAGCGCCAACAGGACGTAAAGGGAGTTGCCCTCCACATTCCCCGCGAGGATACCACCAGGCGTGAAGTCGAGGGTGCCTGTGGCCACATAGGTCCAGATCACGGCCAGCAACAGGAAGGAGACGGAGGTGCTGACGAGGATTCCCAGATAGACCCGTCCACCCCGCAGAGCATCTGTCGTGCGAGCGTGTGTGACCAGCGGATACGTGGAGAAGGTCAGCACTTCATAGAACACGAACAGTGTCAGCAGATTGCGCGCGTAGGCCACACCCAGGGCGGCGGTGATGGCGACGGCAAAGAAGAAGAAGAAACGCGTCTGATCGATTTCGTGGTGGCCGCGCATGTAACCGAAGCCATACAGCGAGGTCACGATCCACAGCCCCGAGGCGACAAGGGCGAAGATCATTCCCAGTGGCTCGACGTGGAAGCTGAGGGCCAGCCCGGGCACGAATTCGAGAACGTTTAGCTCTGCGACCCCACCTGCCTGCACGGCTGGTATCAGCGTGCACACCGTACCGAAGGTGAGCAGCCCGGCAACGACGGTGAGGGAATCGCGCAGATTCGGCCTCGATCCACACAGAGCGATGATGGGACCGAATGCGAGCGGCAATAGCAGCGAGACGATCAGAGCTGTGTGCGGTGTCATGGCGCCAGACCTCCCATCAGCGCCTCAGCACCTGCACGCGCCAGTCCCGCGGTGAACGTCGCCGTCGCACCGAAGTAGAGGGTCGCGCCAATCAGGATCCACGTGGGCAGCAGGAGTGTCAGTGGAGCTTCGGTCGCGTCTGCAGTCTTACCTTCGGGTTCGTGGAAATAGGCGGTCTCCACCACTTTCCAGATGTAGGCGACGGCGAGCAACGAACCGAGAAGAACCAGAACCGCGACAGGCCACCAGCCCCGCTCGAGAGCGGCTGACACGAGATACCACTTACTGATGAAGCCAACGGTCAGCGGGACACCAATCAGACTCAGGCCACCAAAGACAAAAGCAGCCATGGTGACCGGCATGCGCTTGCCAATGCCACGTAGTTCACCGAGTTCGACCGTACCGAGTCGCATGACGATGCAACCCAGAGCGAGGAAGAGGGCGCCCTTCATGACGGCATGGTTGAACAGGTGGACGAGAGTAGCTGTCAGACCTGTCACCGATACCAGGCCGATTCCAACGACCATGTAGCCCACCTGGGCGATGGACGAATAGGCAAGGAGTCGTTTGAGGTTGGACTGAAACACGGCCACCGTAGAGGCGACGAAAACACCCAACAGACCCAACGGAACGAGGAAATATTCCAAGTGCAGGGTGTCGAAGGCGTACTCACGTCCGAAGATTCCGTAGAAGAAGCGCAGGAACACATAGACGGAGACCTTCGTCGCCGTGGCAGCAACAAATGACGTTACCACAGATGGGGCGTAGGCGTAGGCGTTGGGCAGCCAGAGGTGCAATGGGAAAAGCGCCAGCTTCAGACTCAGGCCCACGGTCAAAAAGGCAAAGGCCGCAAGCACCGTGCGAGTTGCCAGCACGGGCTGCAAGCGAGTCGCCATGTCTGCCATGTTTAGGGTGCCCGTCATCATATAGAGCAGGCCAATGCCGATGACGAAGAACGTGGCCCCGATGGTGCCCATGATCAGATACTGGAAGGACGCGGCCAGGGCGCGCCGGTCGGTGCCCATGGCAATCAGGGCATACGTCGATAAGGACGATACCTCCAGGAACACGAAGACATTAAAAGCGTCTCCCGTGATCGTCATGCCGAGAAGACCGGTAAAACACAGTAGATAAGCGGTATAGAACAGACTTGCGCGCGCCTCAGGGAGCTCGGCTTCGATGCTCGCTGGGGCATACAACAGCACGACGGCACCGATCAGCGAGACCAGAATGAGGATGAAGGCGTTGACGGCGTCGACGCGATACTCGATTCCCCAAGGTGGTTCCCAACCCCCAAGGTGATAGGAGATGGGGCCCTGGGACAGCACCTGGAGCATCAGGCCACCCGCCATCGCCAGGCACGCCCAGGTGACGACCACGGCGAAGACCCACACGAGTTGTCGTCGGCGTAGAATGATGCACAGTGGTGCCGCGATCAGAGGCACGACAATCTGGAGGATCGGCAGATGTTGGTTGATCAATTCCACTTCAGCTCTGCGCCGCCGCCTGGATTTCGTCGTCCTCTATAGTGCCATACGCTTCCTTGATCCGAATGATCAGTGCCATGCCCACGGCAGTCGTAGCGATGCCGACGACGATGGCAGTCAGGATCAAGACATGGGGCAATGGGTTGGAATAGCTCGTACCTGGCGCTGCCAGGATCGGCGCCGTGCCTCCTGCGACCTTGCCCATGGTGATGTAGAAGATGAAGACGGACGTCTGAAACAGGGTCAGACCCACCATCTTCTTCACCAGATTGCCCGTCGACATGACGACGTAGAATCCTGACATCATCAGGAAAACAACGACCCAGTAGTTGATCAGCCCGGGAAGGATCATGGCCTCTTCCGCGCCGAGAAGATGAAGAAGGTCGACGTCATCACCGTCGTAACCGTGATGCCCACGCCGAGCTCGACCAGAAGAATACCCAGGTGCTGGCCGTGCACCGGATCGTGGTGGTCGAGGGCGCCATAGTCGAGGAAGTTGCCACCCATCAGAATGCCCGCGACACCCGTTCCTGCATAGAGCAGAATGCCGAAGGCGACCAGCAACTGCAGGGCCTGCGGGTGGGCGACCCGCTTGGCCTGCTCGGTGCCAAAGATCAGGGCATACAGAACGAGGGCTGCTGCGAAGATCACACCTGCCTGGAAACCACCGCCTGGCCCGAAGTCGCCGTGGAACTGCACATACAGGGCGAAGAGCATCAGAAAGGGAATGAACATCTTGGCGATCACGCGGAGGATCGGTTGGTCACTCATGCGTCACCATCTCTCTGGCGGAAACGAAGCGCCTGCCCGATCAGCATCAACACAGCGACACCGGCCGTGAAGATGACCACGGTCTCGCCGAGTGTATCGTAGCCCCTGTAACTGGCCAGGACCGAGGTGACGATGTTCGGAACCCCTATCTCGTCACCCGATACTTCGATGTAACGGGGAGCCACATGCTGATGAATCGGTGCTTGTGGGTCTCCGTAGTGGGGCATGTCGAGTGTTCCAAAGATGAGGAATGCGCCAGTGACCACGACTGCCAGTAGAGGCAGGATGCGAGGCTGGCTCGGCGTCTTCTCTTCTGTACCCACCATCAGCAATGTGGCGAGCATGATTACGGTCGAGATGCCGGCACCGACGGCCGCTTCCGTGAACGCAACATCGACGGCGTCGAGCACGGTGAAGAGTGCTGCCGATACCAGACTGTAGAATCCCATCACGATGACGACGGCAAAAAGATTCCGCTGTTTGGCGATCGTGATGGCGAGGACGGCCAGGAAAAGGAGAAGCGCCAGATCGACAAGATCGGTCATTTCGAGCATTAGGAGGCACCCTCCGACGCATCGTCACTCGTGTCGAGCTTCGGCTCGAGACCGGCCATTCGTGCCGCTTTGGCGATCGCATGCGTCGACGTCGGGCTCGTCAGCCAAAGGATGGCAAGGATGAAGACGAGTTTCACGGTGATCAGGGTCAGACCCGCCTGCAGCATCAGGCCGAAGAGAATCAACCCCGCACCGAGCGTGTCGGTGATGCCGGCGCCGTGGAGGCGGCTGAAGAAGTCCGGGAGGCGGTGAAGGCCGATGCCGCCGATCACACAGAAGATTGCGCCCAGCATCAGGACCACCCAACTGGCGATATCGAGAGTCTCCATGCCCGCTATCACTCACCATCCCCAGCATTGCGCGCAAGATCGCCATGCTCGATGAACTTCAACACGGCCAGGGTGCCGATGAAATTGAGGAAGACGTAGATCAGTGCCAGATCGAGAAAGTCAGGTCGTCCGGTGAGGAAACCGAGGACGGCGATGAGCAGCACCGTTTTGGTGCCCGCCATATTGACGCCGAGAATCCGGTCATAGGTCGTGGGGCCGAGTACGGCTCGCCCAAGAGCGAGGATCATCGTCACCAGCACGGCGGCCATCGTTGCGGCAAACACGCGGGCTCAGCCTTTGGTGCCCTGCAGGCGGGTCACACGACCATCCATATCACCGGTCAGCAGGTCTGCCTCTGCCTCTGCGGTCAGGGCGTGGACGGTCAGTTCGTCGCCTTGAAGGTCCACAGTGACTGTGCCGGGAGTCAGGGTGATCGAATTGGCGTAGATGACCCGTCCCAGGTCATCCCTTTGCGTTCCTTTCACCTTGACCATCCGTGGACTGATCGGAAGCCTTGGATTCAGAATCCGTCGGGCGACATCGATGTTCGCCTTGACGATGGCCCACACGAGCCACGGAATGTAGAGGATAAGTTTTGGGATCAGGTGAACCGGATGACCCTCGGCGTCTCCAATGCCCATTCGCGACGCGAGCCAAGCGACGAAAAGGCACGATCCAACACCGAATCCGATGGTCAAAGGTTGATAGATCCCCGACCATAGAAGCCACGTGCCAAACAGGATGATGACGAGAGAAAACAGGCGACTCAACGAGTTACTCCGTACTTGCGTGAGTGGCGGAGTGAGTTTTCGACCGCCCCTCCACATGGCGACAAAAGCCGCATCAATGTATCGGCCCACCTGAGGTGGGTCAAGCATTCTTGCCGATGGTTGTCGGCACGTGAAAGCCACGCTAAGTTCATAGCCCACTGTAGGATACTTCGTTCTACTCATCGCTGACGGCGAACCAAGTGAGCAAGGCGACCATGGCAAACAAGAGCGCAAAAAAGCCAAGAATCCGCCACATGTGCAGCCTCGGAACTCTCGGTGGATATGGCGGCAAGAAGGAATGGTCCGTCCCCAAGAAACTGACGAAGATCCGCAAGGCAGGTTTTGACGGATTTCTGGGACGGGTCCACATGTTGAGCAAGGAAGAGGTCGACGACAGCGGGCTGATCTTCGCATGTACCACCGACATGGGTGGAGTGGATGAAGCCGAACCCAAGCTGACGGCCGTGAAGGAGCATGGGGCCCGCGTGTGCAACGTGCAGATGCTCGATCACGACACGCCCACCGAGCTGGCCGTGCAGGTTGCGAGGAAGGTGATCGACGTGGGCGCTCAGATCGATCTGGATGTGTCCATTGAGGTTCACCGAGACACGTGCACGGAAACCCCGGAAAAGACCTACGCTCTGGCCTCAGGCTACGAAGAGGCGGAGGGGAAACCTCTGAAGATGACGTGGGACTTCTCACATCCGGCCGTGGTCAAACACCTCTCGCCACCCTATTGGGACCGTCTCACTGAGCGGACGGACCTGATGAAACTGGCCAATCAGTACCATTTCCGGCCCTTCAACGGGCATCACGCCCAGGTTCCGGCGCTGAACGCCAAGGGCAAGATGACCCCTGAGTTTCTCGACTTTATGGAATTCGTCGATCGCGTGCTCGAGAACTGGCTCGAGGCAGCAGAACCGGGCCGCGAGGTCTTTTCGTGTCCTGAACAGATTGGCGGCGGTTACATGCTGTCCGTATTTGGCGACCGATTCAAGGACGTGCAGGTCATCCGCAAACAGATCGACAAGTCTTTCAAGAAACACCTCAAGACCTGGGCGAAGGCGCACGGGTGAGTGACGCGCAACTCGAGGTGCCGCCGCGAGTATTTCTCCTCAACGCGCAGCAACTGATCGACACGCGCCGACGTGTGATCGAAGCCGACGAGGCCCTCGTTGCGGCTGATCATCGATTGCTGGAAGACGCTGAAGCGGCCATGAGCGCGGGTCCCTTCAGCGTCGTCGACAAGAAGACGGTACCGCCAAGTAGCGATCTGCATGACTACCTGAGCCATGGCCCGTACTGGTGGCCTGATTCGGATTCAGAAGACGGCTTGCCCTACGTCCGTCGCGATGGCGAGGGGAATCCCGACCGAGAAAAAGACGACCGGGAAGCGCTTGCAGGGCTGATCAGCACCATCAATACGCTCGGATTCTCCTACTACCTGAGCGACCACGAGCGGTTCGCCCAACACGCGGCCGTCCTGCTGCGGACCTGGTTCATCGAGCCGTCTACGCGGATGAACCCACACCTGCGCTACGCCCAGGGAATCCCCGGTATCTGTGACGGACGCGGGATCGGCATCATCGACACCGCACAATTGCCATCACTGCTCGACGCGGTGGGTCTTTTCGGAGGTTCGTCCGCCTGGTCCTCCGACGACGATCAAGGCATGAGGGACTGGTGTAGAGAATTCCTCGCGTGGCTCCTCACAAGCCCAGAGGGGCAGCAGGAATCCAACGAACCCAACAATCACGGCACCTGGTATGATGCGCAGGTGCTGGCCCTGGCCGCCTTTGTGGGAGACGAAGCCACGACACGACGCGTCGCCGACGCCACACCGGCTCGTGTGGAAGCGCAGATCGCAGCCGACGGCTCACAGCCCCGGGAACTGGCCCGTACAAAGTCGCTGAGCTACTCGGTGATGAACTTGCTCGGGTTCTGCGACGTCGCTGATCTTTGTCTCCACGCCGGCATCGATCTATGGCATCACGAGGGGCCTGAAGGACAGTCGCTGCAAGGAGGCGTGCAGTTCCTCGTGGACGGCGCTGTCGACAGCGAATGGCTTCATCCGCAGATCGAAGCATTCGATCACGCCCGACTGCTGCCGCTGCTGCGGCGGTCGGCCATCGCCCTCGACGAACCCGGCTTTGAAAGTCGTACTGTGAAACTGAAGGGTGTGGACGCCGCATCCGACAGAACACAACTGTTGTACCCGACCCCCTAGGAGGTTTTGGTCTGTCTGCCCAGACTATCCGCGGCGATTTTGAACGCCGTCTCGATGTCATCGACATCCGCGAGCGTGAACTGCAGGCTCTGCTTCCCGAACCGGGGCGGCGGGATCGTGTGATGTCGGCGGTCTCAGGGCTGTCTGAGGATGCCCTACTGGCCGGCCATCTTCTCGGTGTAAAGGACATCCTCCACGTGGACGGCATGGTCACCGGAGCAGGCACGACACTGCCACCGAGCCTGTTCGAAGGTGCAGAAGCGTCGTGTGTGCGCCGGCTGCGAGAGGCGGGAGCCGTCATCCTCGGCAAAACGGTGACTACCGAATTCGCCTACTCCGAACCCGGCCCAACGACCAATCCCCACGATTCAGCTCACACACCTGGTGGTTCTTCAAGTGGGTCTGCAGCAGCCGTCGCCGCTGGCTATTGCCACATCGCCCTCGGCACGCAGACGGTGGGCTCCGTCATTCGGCCCGCCGCGTTCTGCGGGGTCGTAGGTTTCAAACCCTCCTATGGATGTATCGCCACCGACGGTCTGCTGTTGTGCTCTGCCTCGGTAGACACGATCGGGTTGTTCGCTGCAGATCCGGCTACGATTGCACGAACAGCGTCGATCATCATCGAGGGGTGGACGCCGATTGTGCAGACCGCGGGCCGTCCCGTGTTGGGCGTGCCACGCGGTGCGTATCTCGATCAAGCATCGGATGAAGCGACCGAGGCCTTCGAAAGGCAACTCGACGCCCTGCGGCAGGTCGACATCGAGATCAGGGATATGGCTGGCGTTTTTGACGACATCGCCGCGATCAATGCTCGCCACAGCGACATGCAGGCGGCCGAGATGGCTGCGGAACACGCGGATTGGATGGATGAGCACATCGGCGACTATCGTCCGAAGACGCGAGAGATCCTGAAGCGCGGCCAGCAAGTGTCCTCTGAACGACTCGAAGAAGGGCGAAGGGGGCGCACCGAACTGCGAGAGAGACTGATGCAACGGATGGATGACCAGGGCGTCGATGCCTGGATCTGCCCCTCGGCGACTGGGCCAGCACCGTTCGGGCTCGACTCAACGGGAGATCCGGTGATGAATCTCCCCTGGACACATTCAGGTGTGCCGGTGGTCAACCTGCCCGCAGGCACGATCGGGCACCTTCCCGTGGGTCTGCAGTTGGCCGGGCGCTTCGGGGCAGATGAAGCGTTGGTTCGTTGGAGCGAGATGCTCTCTCAAGCACTGTGGCCCCTCAATATGGGATTGGCAGAAGGGTTGGCACCTGATCATGAATGACGAACAGAAGTACCTCTTTGATCTGCAGGGATATCTCGTCCTCGAACAGGTGGTCCCGGCAGCCGTGATCGCAGCTGCAAACGCCGCGCTGGATCGATACGAATCGATGCCAGAGTCCGAGTACCCGTCGCCCCTTCAATTGGGACAGGAACGCACACCAGAGAATCTGTACATCTCCAACATCATCGAAGGAGACGATGCCTTCCTGCCACTGATGGATTTGCCCGTGATTCTGGATGCGGTGGAAACCGTCACCGGTGGGCCCTATCGCTTGAATCACACGTATACGATCTATCGCTGGGGAGGGGGAGTGACGCGGCTGCACATGCACGGCACGCCGATCATCCCCAAGTGTCAGTATCACTGCCGCAACGGGCAGATGGTGTCGACGCTGACGAAGGTCGTGTTCCCCATGTTGGATTGTGACGAAGAGGATGGGTGTTTCGCCGTGATCCCTGGGGCACACAAGAGCAATTTCCCCAAACCCTGGGGACTGGAACCGGCAGACAATCCACCGTTGCAGGCGGTGCCGGCCAAAGCGGGAGACGCCATCATCTTTACCGAGGCTCTCACGCACGGTTCAACCGTCAACGTTTCCGGGCGCCCAAGACGGACGCTATATTACTGTTACTCCATCGGTTACATGCCGGACTGGGGCGGTCAGGGCTTGGTCTTCAGCGGCGAATTCGGCCCCCGGTTGTCTTCCGAACGGCAGGAGTTGCTTTCCCTCAAATAGGCGCGCAGGCGAAAGGCCTCCGGCGCCGCCTATCCACAGGAGATCCAAGAGTGATGCTGAACCAGACGCAGGTCGATCACTATCACGAGAATGGCTATCTGGGAGTCGAAGGTGTCTTCACACCATCTGAAGTCGCCGAATTGCAGCGGGTGACCGACGAGTTTGTGGAGAAGTCCCGTGAAGTGACCGAGCACACGGACATGTACGACTTGGAGCCCGATCATACACCTGAGATGCCGAAACTGCGTCGGCTCAAGAGTCCTGTTGCGGCCCACCCGGTGTATGAAGATGCGCTCCGCAACGACAAGGTCCTCGACATCGTCTCGCAGCTGGTCGGGACGGAGGCCGTGCGTTACAACGGCAATAAGCTGAACATGAAATCGGGTGGATTCGGGTCGCCCGTCGAGTGGCATCAAGACTGGGCCTTCTATCCGCACACCAACGACGACCTGCTGGCCGTCGGGATCTGCATCGATGAGATGACTGAAGAGAACGGATGTCTGCTGGTCATGCCCGGGTCCCACAAGGGGCCGATCCTCGATCATCACCAGGACGGTCATTTCGTCGGCGCCGTCACCGATCCCGATTTCGATGACAGTGCGGCGGCGAAGGTGGAACTGGCGGCGGGAGGGATTTCCATTCATCACGTGCGGGCCCTTCACGGCTCACTGCCGAATCGATCGCCCCATCCCCGACGACTCCTGCTGTTCCAATACTGTTCCGGTGATTCCTGGCCCCTCGGCGGATCTGATTGGGAGGGCTACTGCAAAGGCTTCCTGCGCGGCGAGCCGTCACAACGAGTGCGAGTAGAATCAGTGCCGGTGCAGCTCGCCCAGCCGTCGTCACTGAAGGTGGGTTCCATCTACGAAACCCAGACGGTGCTCAAGGCGTCCACTTTCAAGGGTGCCGGTGGAAACTGATGCCCGAGACCGGCGGTAGATGTTAGACCTGACGAACTATCTGATCGCCAACCCTCTCGTGGCGGCCGGCCTGGGCATCCTGGTCTGGCTTATTCTGCACAATCTCAGACGTGGTCAGCAGCGCATCGCGATCGGCATGGCTCTCGTGATCTGCGTGACGATCTTCTACATCTTCCGCCAGATGGCGATGGACGCCAAGGCAGAGGCCGAGCAAGAAGTGGTCGAAACCATTGCGCCCCCGGAGTTGCCCTAAGTGAATCGCTCCCAGAGCGTCAGCATGAGTACCACGCGGGTGCGGGATATCCTCAATGAGATCGAAGAGCGGGGCAGGGATCTGAATGTCTGTCCCGCCGAAGATGTGTCCGGTCCGGATGGCGGCGTGTACATCGCCCGCGTAACGCCTCTGAATCTCAAACACCTCGAATGGATGGACTTCACCGTCATCGGGCTGAAGGAAGCGGGTATGTATAAGGAATCGGGGCAATGGCGAGCCACGGTTTCTCTCGATACCGAAGAGGCTCAGATCCCCAGAGCGATTGTGGGCTGGGTGAGCGCGCGTCCTCAAGGTGTGGTCTTGCAGGCGACGGGTGGGTGGACGACAGCCGCGTGACTCAAGCACCAGGCCTCTATAATTCCGCCGAGGAGGACTTCGATGACAACTCCATACGAACAGCTCGAACCTGGTCTCAAAGTGGCCGCACAGATGTCGCCAGAGGCTACCGAGGACGACTTTGCTTTCGCCCGTCAGATGGGGGTCGGCCACGCTGTGGCGTGGACAGACGCGTCCAAGGCGAGCCCCGACTACTATCGCCAGACGCGTGATCGGTATGGGGATGCGGGGATCACGCTCTATGGCCTGGGAAACGGCGATGTGCACAATCAACAGGACATCGTCCTGGGCCTGTCCGGGCGCGACGAGAAGATCGAGGAGTACAAACGACACCTTCGTGCGCTGGGCACCGCGGGGATACCGTATACGACCTACGCCCACATGGGCAACGGGATCTGGAGTACAGAACGAGAGGCGACACGAGGTGGTGCCTCAGCCAGAGGCTTCGACCTCGATAAGGCGACGCACGGACGCTGGCGAAATGAGACGTATGAGTTGCCTCTGACCCATGGACGAGAGTTTTCAGAAAGCGAGATCTGGAAACACTTCACGCACTGGGTCAATGAAGTACGCCCCGTCGCAGAAGACGCAGGGGTCATGATCGGGATTCACCCGGACGACCCGCCCGTTCCTGTCCTGGGCGCTATCCCGCGGTGCATCTTCTCCAGCTTCGATGGCTATCAGAAGGCGATGGAGATCGCTGACAGTCCCAACATCGGGATCTGCTTCTGTGTTGGCTGCTGGCTCGAAGGGGGCGAGTTGATGGGGCGCGACGCCGTCGCTTCGATCAAACACTTCGGTGGTCTAGACAAGATTTTCAAGGTTCATTTCCGCAATGTCGATCAGCCATTGCCGCACTTCGTAGAGACCTTCGTCGATGACGGCTACGGAGACATGTCCAACATCATGGGGGCCCTGGCCGAAGTCGGCTTCAGAGGTGTGCTGATTCCAGATCACATTCCGCAGATGGCAGACGATCCTCGAGTTGGGACAGCCTACACGATCGCCTACATGAAAGCCCTGGTTGAGCAGGCGACGAGCGAGATTGCGGCCGCATGACAATGCCGAAAGCTGCAGACATCGATCTCCATCGTCAGGAAGTGATCGACCAGGGGTTCTCGGTCCTGACAGATGTGATCCCCGCCGACAAGGTCTCCCAGGTGTGTGCCGAGGTGACCCAGGCTGCCGTCGGGAATGACATCGCCCATGTGCCGGCGGGACGTGGCGCCGTGTCCGGACTCATCAATCACACCCAATGTTTCGCCCCGTATCTGATCGAGCCTCGATTGATCGGCTTAACCCGGGCCCTGCTGGGTGAACATATGCGGGTTTCCTACACCTCGACCATCGTGGCCCTGCCTGCAGCCACCAAGCTGAAGTGGCACGCGGACTGGCCTTTTAATCAACACAATGCCGGCCATCTCGATCCGCCATACCCCGACGCGACGATGCATCTGACGTCCATCTGGATGCTGACGGACTTTACCGAACAGAATGGGGCCACCCTGATCGTGCCGGGGAGTCATCGAGAACCGAACAACCCCACCGGTGGGTATGGCATCGGCGAATGCGACGACCACCCGCAGGCGCGGCAGATGACGGGCAAGGCGGGGACCGTCATGGTGATGGACAGCCGTATGTGGCACGCTGCGCCCGCCAACACGGCAGAATCGGCTCGAATCGGTCTGGCGATCCGGTGGGCACCCTGGTGGCTGAATCTCGATGTGCTGATGCCCGATTCAGATGAGCGGCGACGGATGGTCGACGAGCCAGGGCGTATCGACAACAAGGTGCCCGCCGTGGACCGACTGGTCTTTGGGCGACTCGATCCGGGGGTGCAGCAGCTGTTCCGTCACTGGGTAGCCGACTGAGTCACCGGTCCGGACAAAAAAGTCCCCGCCGGGCAGCAGCAACCCGGCGGGGAGCCCCAAGAAATCTGGATTCCGTCAGCCCTGGCAGACCTTCGAAATCCATTCCTATTAATCGGGTGGTCTGCGGGGAACTTGAGGAAATCGTCTCCCGTGACAGACCACGACACCCTTCTGTGTTCCTTAAGTTGCTGTTTCTACGACATTTAATTCTTTTTCTCCAACATCGGCCACAGTTCCGAATAGGTATCAAATGTCACCTCAGCACCTGCACTTTCGAGCACTTCCCTGGGATGGGTGGACGTGAAGCCAATCGCCGTCATTCCGGCAGCGATTGCAGCCTCCACGCCGGGTATTGAATCCTCGATGACGGTGCAGTCCGTGGGGGCCACTCCGAGTCGCGCTGCTGCCAGCAGAAACAGATCGGGAGCGGGTTTTCCTTCGGCAACCTCCAAGGCACTACAGATGACACTGAAATAGCGGGTGATACCGACCAACTCGATGGAGAATCTGATCCGGTCCATTCCACCGGAAGAGGCGACGGCGACGGGTACATCGGCCAAGCACAGATCGTCCAGGACCTCGCGCAGGCCCGCAAAGCTTGTCAGGCGTTCACGTGCAGTGGTGTAGTATTCTTGCTCGCGTTCCAGCAGGATCTCGTCGGCCAGGGGGTAGCCGGCCTGGCGATAGTGATCCAGCACGGCTTGATCCGAGCAGCCGATGAAGCCCTCGATGTCGGCCAGATCGACCTCAATGCCTCGCCGGCGCAATACGGGAAGCCACGCAGAGCAACTCAGCTTCTCGCTGTCTACGAGGACCCCGTCACAATCCCATATCACGGCATCTGTCATGATCGGAACAAAGAAACGATCGCCGTTGCTGACAAGAGTGGTTGCGATTGTGGGCAGCAACCGCGTTTTTGGAAGAGAGAGTTTCGTCGACACCATTCGTCCTTTCGTTGTCCCGACTCAACCGTCACCACCGAGCGAGCAAGACCCTGCCCCATGATTGATGTCAAACAGATTCGCCAAAACCCTGATCAACTGCGCCAGGCCATCGCCCTGCGCGGCGTCGACTCCAAGCTGGCCGACGTCGATCGCTTCCTCGAACTGGACGCCATACGCCGCGAGCTGCAGCAGGAAATCGACGGGCTCAACGCAGGAAAGAAGGAGTTGGCTCAACTTGGCCGCTCAGATCCGGATGCGGCTCGAGCCAAAGGGCAAGAGCTACGCGAGAAGGGTAAGCAGCTCGAGACCACGCTCGGTGAGGTGGGTGATCAATGGCAGCAGATCCTGGATTGGTTTCCCAACTTCCCTCACGATGGCATGCCGGAGGGCGCCGGCGAAGAGGAGAATGTAGAGGAGGGCGTCTGGTTGCCGGGAACAGGGTATCTACCTACCGACCAGCTTGGCACAGGCGACCACAGTACCGCGCATATGCCAGCCCGACCGCTGCATGGTGAGGGAGACTTCGAACCCAAACCACATCACGAACTCAGCCCCACAATGGGCGTCGATACGCTGCAGGCGTCACAGGTCTCCGGCTCGCGATTCGCCTATCTGAAGGGGGACGTGGCCCTTCTGCAATACGGACTTCAGCAACTGCTGGCCAATGAACTGATCGGGCGTGGCTACGAGATGATGGTACCGCCCCTTCTGGTTCGGGAACGAACACTCTATGGCACATCGCACTTCCCCGAAGGGCGGGATCAGGTGTATGCCATCGAGACCACGAATGTGGAAGATGCGACGCAGTTGTTCCTCGTGGGGTCCTCGGAACCGTCGAACTTCTCCTACTTCATGGATCGCACACTGCAGGAGACGGAGTTGCCCGTGAAAGTCTTTGCTTTCACCACATGTTTCCGTTCCGAAGCAGGCTCGTGGGGCAAGGACGTGCGTGGCATCAAGCGTGTCCATCAGTTCGACAAGATGGAAATGAACTCCGTCTGCACGCCGGAGCAGTCGGAAGAGATCTATCAGGAGTTCGGCCAGATCAATGAGTGGTTGCTGCAGCAATTGCAGCTGCCCTATCGCATGGTCGACAAGTGTGGGGGAGACGCTGGCTACCTGGCCAGTCACCGGCAACGCGATGGTGAGGTCTGGATGCCGGGGACGGGCGAGTTTATGGAGGTCATGACCGACACGAACACGACCGACTACCAGGCGCGACGGATGAACATCCGTTATCGACCAAATGGTGGAGGTGGTCTGCGATACTGTCACACGGTGAACGACACGGGATGTGCCATGGGACGAATGATCATCGCCATCATGGAGAACTATCAGCAGGCCGACGGATCGATCCGCGTGCCCGAGGCTCTGCGCCCCGTGGTTCGCAAGGAGATCCTCGAACCTCAGGCCGAACCGGCTGGGAAAGGGAAGTAGGGGATCGGAGTGAGCGCACGTATTCTCGATGGCAATGAAATGGCGCAGCAGGCGCGCGCCGAACTTACGAAGGACGTGGCCGATCTCAAGGCGGCTCATGAGGTCGTGCCGGGTCTGGCCGTGGTGATGGTGGGTGACCATCCGGCGTCGATGTCCTATGTCCGCGGCAAGCGGAAGGCCGCCGCCGACGTGGGCATCCATTCCCAGGAATCCAAGTTTTCTGCCGATCTTCCTCAGGATGAGCTGATCGCCGAAATCGAACGCCTCAACGCCGATCCCGCCGTGCATGGCATTCTCGTGCAACTGCCTCTGCCCGGAGATCTCGATGAAGAGGCCGTGTTGAATGCGGTCGATCCCGACAAGGATGCGGACGGACTCCATCCTGTGAACATGGGACGGCTCATGCGGGGACAGGAGGGCTTTCTGCCCTGTACACCTCACGGTGTGCAACAGATCCTGATCCGCAGTGGCGTCGACGTCGCCGGGAAACATGTGGTCATCGTCGGTCGCAGCAGTCTCGTGGGTCGTCCACTGGCGAACATGCTGACCATGAAAGCTGACGGCGCGAATGCGACGGTCACCATCTGTCACACGGGCACGTCGGATCTGGCGTATCATACGCGGCAGGCCGATATCCTCGTCGTGGTCACCGGCTTCAGAAATACGGTGACGGCAGATATGGTCAAAGAAGGCGCCGTGGTGATCGACGTGGGTGTGAATCGTGTCGAAGACGCCAGTCGCAAGCGTGGCTACCGTCTCGTCGGCGATGTCGATTTCGAGGGCGTGAAGGAAGTCGCTTCGGCGATCACGCCGGTTCCTGGCGGAGTCGGTCCGTGGACGATTACGATGTTGCTGTACAACACGGTGCTCGCAGCAAAAAGATCCAACCAGATCGATTGAATCGCCTTCGGTCGATTCTCCCCAGCCATCCTCCAAACGAGACACCAGACCGCAGGTGCAGTCCGGTGTATTCGGCGTCGACGCAGAGGATGCGCAGGCCATTCTGAGACACACGATCGGCATCGAGCCCCTGGAGGACTTTGCTGTCGAACTCGGGGAAGTGACGGGCAACGCGACGACGCCAACCGCTGATGCAGTAACAGCCCACGACGCTGCCTGGATTCTGCGGCACGCACAGGGATTTACCGACCAGTTGCCAGCCACCCTTGCGGACACGATCTCCGCAGAGCGCGCCGTGCACCTGTCGGAGCCCAGGCAGCATGCGGATGGCACCTTCACGGTACCGGTTTTCGTAGATCAGGCTGAGGGCATCCTGTCGGGTGAACTGCAATTGAGGATCGAGACCGACGAGATCGAGATGGTTGCTGTCGAACCAGCAGAGGCGATGCCACGGGCTGAAATCGCCATGCACGAGGCAGACAAGGTCGCACGAATCGCATTTGCCGATGCGGCGGGCACGACGGGTCGGACGAGTCTGCTGCAGTTGCGGCTTCGGGCTCCGATGGCGGCCCAGGACGTGAACGACCACATCGAACTGACACAAGTTGAGCCAATGAGTCGTCCATGGCGGCAAAGATCGCCGCGGCGCAGCCAGAGTCGGCCTTTCTCTATCCCGCCGCGCCGAATCCGTTCAACAGCAGCGTGCAGATCCGGTTTGGACTCCCGAGTGAGACGTCGGTCGAGCTGTCCGTCTACAATGTCCTTGGGCAGAGGGTGCGCGTGCTGCCCAACCAACTCCGGCCTGCCGGGATACACAGAGTGCCTTGGGACGGACTCAATGACGCCGGTCTGAGTGCCGCGAGTGGCGTGTATTTCGTGCAGATTTCGACACCCACATGGCAGGCGGTCCGCAAGATCGCACTGATCCGATAGGAAAGCCGGTCCCTATGAATCTCCACATCGGCAGTGATCGACAGCTTCTGTTTGACGATCTGTGGATAGAGGACAGTGAGGATGTGACGCGTCGACTGCACAGCCCCGTGCGGCGTGAGATCGCGATTGCGGCGGAGAATCCATGGGAACAGGGCGGTGTTTCCTACATGGTCGCTGAAGCTGAGCAGGAAGGGTATCGCGCCTGGTATCGCTGTGACTGCGAAATGCCGCCCACCGATCGCCGGCAGCCCCTGATCGCCCACGCTCGCTCCGTGGACGGGATCCATTGGGAGAAAGACCCCGTCGGACTGCTCGAGTTTGAGGGATCTACCGCCAACAATCTGATCTGGACGGGCCCCGGCAATAATCTGTCGCCCTTCCGTGACGATGCCCCAGACATTCCAGCCGACGAGCGATACAAGGGGATCGTGCGAGCGAAGCAAGTGTATGCGCTCGCATCGCCGGACGGTTTCCATTGGAAACATCTGCAGGACGAACCCATCCTCACGGAACAACCCTTCGATTCGCACAACATCGCTTTCCGAGATCCGTGGACCGGCAAGTATGTGATCTACGCACGGGGAGTCGGTGGGCGAGGGGACTTCAAGGGCGGTGTGCGCTGGATTCGGCGATTTCTATCCGACGATTTTCGAAACTGGGACGAAGGACAACTGATCGACGTCGGTTTCGAGCCCGACGAACACCTCTACACCAACGCCTGCGTGCCTTATGAGCGAGCACCCGGGACGTATCTGATGTTCCCGTCTCGATTCGTGAAAGAGCGAGAGCCGATTCCCGATTGGGAATACGGCCCGGGTGTCAACGACATCACCTTTCTCGCCAGCCGGGATGGGCTGCACTTCGATTATTCCTTCCGTGAGGCCTTTGTGCGCCCGGGACCCGACCCCGATAACTGGCACGAACGAGCGATCTATATGGAGCGGGGAATTCTACAGACATCGCCGACGGAGATCTCCATGTTCGGCATGGAGAATTGGCGCATGCCAGGCGTGCGCATCCGTCGTTACTCGCTGCGCACGGATGGGTTTGTGTCGGTGAACGCCGGCTTTGCAGGGGGGACGTTCACGACGCCGGTTTTCACTTTTGAGGGAGATCAGCTCGAGGTGAACTATTCCACCTCGGCTGTGGGTGCGATCGGTATCGAGTTACAGCAGGCAGACGGAACACCGATTCCTGGGCGCACGCTGGCGGACGCAGGAGATGTGTACGGCGACGAGGTCGACGGAGTCTATGCGTGGAATGGCGCGAGTGATGTGAGTGCCTGGGCGGGGAAACCAGTGCGGATGCGGGTGACGTTGAAGGACGCCGATCTGTTCGCGTTTGGGTTCCGGCGACATCGGCGACATTTCGGCGCGTAGGGTTGCTTCGCACCCCCCCTGGGTGAACCTGCATTTGCCACCATCCTGGCGGCTGGGGCTCTCGTGTCGCCCTCCGGGCGACGGGTGATTCGCTATCTAAAGTGCGGCGTCTCCCGTACATGGTATTCTAACAGGTGACCGCGGGCTCCGAGGTAGAAGACGCCGTCTTCGGGGCCTTCGATGATCTGGTAGAGGTCGGGAATCGGTGCTTTGTCCAGGTAAACGACGGTGTCGGTGGTGACGTCGATCTTGAAGACCTGCTGGCGAGTGGTTCCGTAGATATCGCCGTCCCTGCCGCATGTCAGGTGGATGATCCCGTGTGCTTCCGGGATTCCCATCAGTGGTGTGCCCGAGTCGTTCATCTCCCAGCGCCAGACGACGCGTCTTCGCTTCGGACAGAAGGCGAAGACGATTCCGTTGTCGGTGGATCCGTAGACGTATCCGGTGACGGGGCTGCAAGCGAGATTGCCGATGGTGATGGCGCCCCAATGGGGGATGCACTCAAAGACGCGACGGTTCTCACTGGGAGAGAACACGAACAGCTTCGCTTCCGTCGTGGTCTCGATACAGCCGCGTCCACCACGAATGCTGGTACCGCCATACACCCAGTTGTCATCGGAGGCGACGGACTGCACCGACTGATCGACGTCGCGATGGACAACACTCTCCTCCGTTTCCGGATCGAAAACCGCAAGGCCGCCGCCGGATACGTGATAGTTCGCTCGACATCCGATATAGATCCGCATGTCTGGTCCCACGGTGTACTCAAAGGGTCGATTCATCGTGTCGCCGAGGGGCCCGAAGCTTATTGGGTTGGCATCGGCGTGCCTCCCCTCGTGTTCCGGCATCGGATTCCATGACTTGGTCGGGTCGTACGCTGCGAAGATGCCGCCGCCATAACTCCCCATATACACCTTCTCGCCGCAGGCGATCACGTCGTAGATCTCGCCGCCACCCCAACCGACTTTTCCGAGGTCCTGCAGATAACGCTCTGCCGGATCATAACGGAAGATGTGCATGGAGATGATGGTTGCGCCGTAGATGTCTCCGTTGGGACCGCGATGCAGGCCGCAGATGTCCGTCGCCACCGTTGGTTCGTACGCGATCGGCCGCTCCTCGCCGTCCACCGTGTACACACAGCCCTCCTGGCGGAATCGCCCCTTGATCTTGCGTGTGACCCCCACTGCCAGTTCGGCTCGAGGCGGATCATCTTCGCCTTTGGCGTGAGCCTCACTTCCATAATCGGGATCACCGACGGTGTAGAGGACGCGCGTCGTACCCGTCGACGGGTTGTAGGCCACGCGTCCGGAAGGATCACGCTGGATATTGCAGACAACCTCGCCATTATCCGCCACATACTGGGGGTTGCACCAGATCTGCTGGTTCGGCAAGTGTGGCTCGGGCGCCTGGACACCGTGATCGGTCCAGGTGTCGGTCTCGACGTCGAAGCTCACCAAGTGTGAACCGGGATGAGTGCCGATCCACAGAATGCCATCCGGGCCCATGCAGCCGTGATAGAAGCGTTGGTGGCTCAGTGACGGGAAACCATGGTGACGCATGCCATCTCTGGGTGTCCAGGACTGCAGGACGTGACCGTATTCGTATAAGCCGTGATATGTGTGGACGTAGAGCGTGCCATTCCGCGGGTCGACATTGCACGTGAATTCCCTTCCGGGAATCCAGTGCCGTTCGACGATCTGACCCGTGTCGACGTCAGCGCCAAAAAGGATGGAGCCTTCCTGGCCGAATTCACCTCCCCAGATGATGTCGATACCGCGTACGTCGTCGTGTGTCGTCCAACCACCCCCCATCCAACCGCCGATGACCGGTCGACCCAGATCGAAGAACACACCACCCATGTTTGCTGCTCCTTTCCACATTGTTGTCGGTTCAAGGACCGAGAAGTATAACTCCTCGTCCGAGCGCTGTCTCGAGCAGATTCATCTTGTGGCCGTCCTGAAGCGTTGCTATCGTTGCGCTGCGCTTGGGAGGAAGCGCCCACGTACGCGGGCAGGGCTGAGCCCACCTCCGCTCACTGTAGCACCGGCGTCTGACGACGCCGTCACATCGACAACTTTCCTTCGCCCGAAAGCGCGGACGCCGGGCACGATCTCGAAGGAGGGTTGTGCCATGTCGTTTTCGATCCCGTTCCATCCCAACTACGAACAGTTGCGCAAGCAGGCCAAGGATCTACACAAGGCCTGCGGCAAGGGCGATTCGTCAGCTCTCGGTCTGCTCGTTGAGCACCATCCCAAGTATTCAGGCACATCGCCCGACGACGCGGTCGACGCCTCACTCTCCGACGTACAACTCGCCCTGGCTCGCGCCTATCAGTTTAGCAGCTGGCCCCAGCTGCAGCGCTCCGTCCAGGAGATCGAATCCGTCGAAGCACGTGTCGATGACCTCAGTAAACAGTTTGCCGGAGCAGACACGGCGGGGCGGCAGCGACTGCTCGAACCGGTTCACGACCGAAAGCGGTTTGTCGACTATAGCGATGGTGACACCGAACTGTCCGCACCCGACGCGCGGCTTGTGATCGCCAACAGCGAAG